>Ga0105046_10015322_pt1 | contig 11788 bp, 8 predicted proteins | sample MAT03_FD_78385 | JGI IMG/M metagenome (GOLD analysis project Ga0105046, IMG submission 78385) | Freshwater microbial communities from Lake Fryxell liftoff mats and glacier meltwater in Antarctica - MAT-03 (megahit assembly) | ecosystem: Environmental > Aquatic > Freshwater > Ice > Liftoff...
GCCTTAAGTCCGGCTTTGAGTGTCAGCACTGGGGGTAACGCACAATGACTGATCGTCTCGCATTTTTATGGCCGCAGATAGCGTTGTTCGTCGCGACCTGCGTTGTGATGGTTCTGGGCCTCTCTCGCACGTATGCGCTTCGTAAGGCGACGGCGGGGGTGGCTGGCCTTGGGCTTGTGGTCGCGACGGTTCTCGCGGTTTATACCACGCCCGCAGCGGATGAAGTGACGGCGAAGGCGGGGCAGTTATATCTGGCGGGGATGGTGCCGTACGCGAAGGTTCTTATAGGCATCGTGGGGTTGATGCTTTTGTTTCTGATGGCGGGAACGGTGGACCGCGATGAGGAAGTTGAGATTGCGGGCGGGCGGCGTTCGTTTGATCCGCTGCGGAGCAACCGGGCGGAGTTCTACGCGTTTTTCCTCTTCTCGCTTACGGGGCTGATGCTCTGCGCGGATGCGGACGATCTGATCTGGCTCTTTCTGGCCCTCGAGCTTACGAGCCTTCCAACTTACATTATGGTCTCTATCTCCACGGCTCGCAACCGCGGGCGTGAGGCGGGGGTGAAGTACTTCTTTCTGGGCGCGATGGGTGCGGCCGTGTTTCTCTACGGCTTCGCGCTGCTTTATGGCGCGACGGGCAGTACTAACTTTAACGTAATTGCTGCGTACTTTGCTCAAGAGGGCGTTTCGTCGCTCGCGATGGCCGGCCTGTTGCTTTCGATTCTGGGGCTGGGCTTCAAGATCGCTGCGGTGCCCATGCACTTTTACACCCCGGACGTGTACGAAGGAGCTGCGCCGCAAGTGTCGGGATTTCTGGCATTTGTTCCGAAGACCGCAGGCTTTCTGGGCATACTGCTTTTGTGCGGCTTGGTGGGGTGGAACTTTACTCCGCTGGCCCCCGGGCAATCGCACCTGAGTGTTATGCGGCCGAACCTTGACGGGACGCAGCTGCCCGAGCTCCTTAGACTTACGTTGTGGGTGATTGCGGCGCTCACGATGACTGTGGGCAACGTTCTGGCGGTGTTGCAGACATCGGTGAAGCGCACGCTGGCCTACTCGTCGGTGGCCCACTCGGGTTACATGCTGGTGGGTGTTGTTGCTGGACCGGGATTGCCGGGCACTTCTTTCGCGAATAATGGCGTTGCGGCGGTGCTGTTTTACTTACTTGCGTATGGCGTGATGAACGTCGGCACTTTCGCGGTGTTGGCCGCGCTCGAACGTAAGCCCGGCCGCGACGGGGAGCCTCGGGAGATTGAAACATTCGCGGACCTGCGTGGTTTGTGCTCGGCTTATCCGCATCTGGGCTGGACCTTCGTAGTGTGCAGCCTGAGCCTGCTGGGGCTGCCGCCATTGCTGGGTTTCTTTGGCAAGCTGCCGCTGTTTACTTCGGCGATCCGTGCTCACGAAATCTTACTGGTAGTGATCCTGGGGCTAAACTCCGCGATCGCGGCGTATTACTATCTTCGCATGGCGTTTACTCCGCTGACGGAGGCCGTGGATGCGGGTGCTGAGCCGATGGTGATGGCGCCGTTCCGGTCGCGTCAGGCGGGCGCGGTGATCGCCGCGGGCGGGGTCATCATATTAAGTATTGGTGGTAACTTTATCATGGGTCAGGCGGGCGAGGCGGGTACTTACAATCGCGTCCCCGCTCGTTTGCCGGTCGCAGCTCCCGCTGCGGATGTCGCGCCCGGGGCGGCTTCTACTGATCCGGGCCGGGCCGCCGAACTCAAGCCCTCGCTCCCTGATTCTCGCGGCTAAAAGAAGCCGCGGCCTCAAATGGCGGCGGGGGGTGCGGGTAACGTAATAAAACAGAAGCAGTTCGCCGGACGGCGGCCTCGTGTTGGTAACGGGCTACCTCGCGGATGTGACGATGACATGTTTGATCGTTATCGAACGCTAGTGACCGTCCTGAGCTGCGATTGCGTTTGCTGGTGGAAGGCGTGCGTTATCAGCTTACCCTGCGCGCAGTCTTAGACACCGGGTTAAACTTAACGTGAGTTAACTCGCTGGAACTGGTTTTCCAGACTTTAGTTGTTGGTACGACAGCGAGGTTGGAGCTCCCGGATTTAATAACCGCGCTTCTTCTTGCGGTCGTCGTCGTCATCTTTCTTTTTGTTCGGTTTGGAGTCGGAGGTCCGCTCACCGGGCTTTGTGCCGGTCATGTCTTCAGCTCGCTTGCTCGCCGCGGCGGCAGAGAACATAACTGCCTGTCCGGCCTCCTGCGGTGCCGAAGGAGTTACAAACCAGCCCCAGAATGCAGGAGCACCGTACGAGACGACATCGGTAGGTGGGAAGAAGTGGAAGGCGAAAGGGAAGACGTTGTTGAGTTCATCGTTCGTACCGAAATAGCGCCAAGGCTTATCTATAGCGATAGGGCGGCTGCTGGTTTTATTTAGTTTGCCGATGTCGATGGGAATCCAGTTGATTGTGTTATTCGCTTCATCGTAAAGCGCGAACTCAACCCAAGCCCTCAAGCCGCGGCCTTCGCGGCCCGAGCGCGTTCCGAAGCTATTTCGTCTTGAACCGGTGTCTGATCCGCCGCTGTTGTAACCAATGACCGGATGGGCAGGAATACCCGCTTTCTTGAGCATCGCGGTCAGGAGAACGACAGCATCGTACTCGGTACCTTGCGCGTTAAGAAGGATGTCGGCGGGGCTTTGCAGAAGCACTCCGCCAAAGTCGTTGGCTACAAAAGCTTGGTCATTGGAGAGGCGGAAGGGAGGCAGCTCTCCGAAAGGCTGTTTGCGGCTGGGACTGGCAGCACTAATTTGCACGTGGCCCCAGACGTAACTCGTGATCGCCTTCGCCGCGATAACGAGGGGTACGCGGCGGAAGTCGGAGATGTTGGCTCGATCGGCGGCTAGCTTCAGCGCGGCAAGGATGGCGTCATCCTTATACGTCAGGACCGCGCGGGTCTGGGGGTCAAAGTTGGTTTCGATATACAACTGGGGCGCGAGCCATTGTGCGGCCTCTTTGGGCCAAGTGGAGGGCCACCCCACTGCTACGGCAGCCCGCTCGTTAAACTCTGTTCGATAGAGGGTCGCGGGAATCGTGAGTGCCAGTTCAACTTGTCGGGGCGCGTACTTGCTTTCTGAGGGTGGGGCGTCAAAGCGGGCGTACTGCACGCCCCCCTGGTAGTTTTTCATCGCACGAAGCTGTGAGTTAATAACCGTATCGTCAAGCTTGAAAACCCCAGAAATGTGTTCAACGTAAGTAATCGCCGACCCTGATCGCGGCAGCATCGGCCAGACCATGGCGATTGAATCCATCGCGTCAAAGGGCTCGGTTTTGGTAACAGTCATCGACGTTCCATTAATGCGGTCGTCGTACTGGGTCACGCTGTTTCCTCGCATCACACGGATGCGGACGGAAAGATTGACCTCTTTTGGAGTGTTCTGCACGAGATACGGTCCCCACTTGGGCTCTTCTCTCGCCGCGACGGCGGGCATGCCCGCGTCGGTTCGCGGCAGGACTTTTTGCGTCGGCGATGTTGGTGAAGTGGGGTTTGCCGGGTCGGTTGACGGCACCGCCGGCGATGGAGGCGCGGGTGTCGTTTGCCTTCGTGCGGGCGGTGGCGCAGGGGTTCCCGGCGCGCGGGGCTGGCCGAGGGTGGGCAGGGCGGTTCCGGCGACCAGAACGAGTGACAGTAGATTGCGTGTGGCGTTTGTCTTCATCGCGGCTACATCCTTCAAAGTGCGGGGGGCTCCACAGAGAGTATTACCCGTCGCGGAGCGGAAGGTTCCGAACAGAGAACGAAAATGTTGATTTTGCCTCGAAGTTGATTCTTAGACGGTGGAAGCGGCGGAAATCGAGCAATCCGAAGAGCTGAGGCCGATAAAGGTTTTGCTTGGCGTTGCCTGAGCAGTTGCACGGTTTGACCTGAACGACGTTCCGTTAACCGAAAATGATGTACGTTTCTGACTCATCTCGACCCGAGCGAGCGTCCTGCCCACCGCCAAGCATTCCCCCATCCCATCCGCACCTTCGAGTTTGCCGATGATCTGCTCCGCCGTATGTATGATCCGTTTCATCTGAATCGAGCCTACATGGGCCGTGCCGCGGCACGTCGGGACTCTCATTGTTGTGGAGCAGGATTCGGGGGGCAGACCACGTATGGTCTGCCCCCCTATTCCGATCCAGAAAAATGAAACTCAGACGAGCCGCGGCACGGGTCCTGGCGACTCGATGCAGCGTGGCAGTTCAGCCATCCGGCGGCAAAGATCATCAGCAAACCCGAGGGCGCTGCCGCAATGCAGGGAGCTTACTTCGCGGCGAACCCCTCGCGCAGGTCGTTCAATCGTTGGGCTTAGTGAATAGCCATGCCACAGCTGTCGGTGGCCATGGACGGCACGCCTGCCGACGACGCCATGCGGCTGAAGTTGTTAGAAGCTGAGAACGCACCCCTTAATCGATTAGTGATGGCGCATCCACTCGACATCAAAACGCTGAAGCACGCCAATAGCCACATTTGAAACCCAACGCCCCTCGTATAGGTGGGGTCCAGAGCCGCAGAGCAGCTTAAGCTTTACACGAACAGGGTCGAACTACCCCAAACCCTCCCCACACTTCATCCCCCCAACAAAAAATCCGCCACAACCTTAGCGACGGCGGCGGGGGATAAACTGTTCTGCCTTACATCCAATTTCCGCCCCGTCCCGCAATCCGTTGACACAACCCACGCGCGGCTACATCTGAACCCCTACTGGACTTTCCCCCTCAACCTTCCAAAGATTTCAAAATAAACTGAAACCTAATCTCCACCTACACCGAATAAAACCTTAGTATCGGTCTCTTTCCCCGCCCCACCTCTCGCCCTGGCGTTCGCCGCTAATGTGATTACCGTTCCCCTTTCCCCTTTCCGTTTTTCCCGCTCCCCGCTCCTCGCACCCTTCCCCGATGTCCTCCGCCCTGCAAATCTCTCCCCCGCGGCTCGCTCCTCAAGCGACCTGGGCACCCATCGACTTTGATCCTCGCCTCCCCGGCGCTGACCCAGCCCTTGAGGCCATCGCGGCGAAAGTAGACAAGGGCGAGCGGCTCTCTCTGGCCGACGGCCGGGTCCTCTTCACCACCCGCGACCTTTGGAGCGTCCTCCAACTGGCCAACGCCGTGCGCACGCGGCTGCACGGCGACCGCGCGTATTATAATATTAATCGCCACTTAAATTATAGTAACGTCTGCGCGCTCTCTTGCAAGTTCTGCGAGTTCTACCGCAAGCGCGACGAGGATGGTGCCTACACCCGCGACATGGATTATGTTCGCGGGGAGGTCAGGCTCGCCGTCGAGGGCGGCGCGACCGAAATTCATTCCGTAGGCGGGCTGCACCCTTACCTCCCATTTAGTTACTATACCGATCTCGTCTCAACCATCCGCGATACCGCGCGGGCGATGGGCAGCCAGCTCCACGTCAAGGCCTTCACCGCCGTCGAAATCGTTCATCTCGCCCGCATCGCCAAAGTATATAAAGGCGCCAACGCCCCCGGCGAAGAAGGCCGGGCCGCCCGCGTCGAGGGCATACGTTATGTTTTGTCAGAGCTCGCCAGGGCTGGCCTGGGCTCTCTCCCCGGCGGCGGTGCGGAAGTCTTCGACGACCGTGTCCACGATGAAGCTTACAAAGGTAAGATCCGCAGCGATGTCTGGCTTGATGTTCACCGCGAGGCCCACGCCCTGGGCCTGAACACCAACGCCACGATGCTCTACGGTCACATCGAAACCATCGACGACCGCCTCACCCACTTTGATATGTTGCGTTCAGCCCAGGACCAGGCCCTCGAGGCCATCGGCTACCGCGGCGTGCAACGCGACGTAGCCTCCCAGGTCAGCGATGGCCACTTAGGTTACACCGGCGCCGAGGGCGGCTCCTCCGCGGCGATCACCCTGGGCCGCCCCGGCGTGCCCCTGCCAGAGCAACTTACATTCGCGCAGGGCCGCCCGCAAGACGGCACCGCAAAAGGTTACTATCAGACCATAATCCCACTCCCCTTCTTCCCCGACGGGTGCGACCTCGAACACCTTCCCGGCCCCAGCGGGCTTGAAAATTATCGGACGATGGCCGTCTCGCGCCTGATGCTTGATAACTTCCCCCACGTCAAGGCCTTCTGGATCATGCAGACCCTGCCTATGGCCCAAATTATGTTAGAGAGTGGCGCGGACGATATCGACGGCACCGTGGTCTGGTACGATATAACAAAAGTCGGCGGAGCCTCAACCCACCAGGAAGTCACCATCACCTCCCTGCAAAAAGCCATCCGCGAAGCCGGCTTCACCCCCGTCGAGCGCGACACGCTCTACCGCCGCGTCATCCGCGAAGGCAGCTCCTGGCGCAGCCAAGCGGACCCACCGCCGGTCGCCCGGGCCTAAACCCCAACCAATCCGTCCCCTATCGCGGCGGAAACCCCCGCCCGCGCATCTGTTAGCGGCGTCCGCTTACCATTCCCCTCCAAGGGAACGCAGGCCAATCGTCCGGCGGCGCTGGTGACGAGTTATTAATTATGTATGAAGCATGATGCGTACGCGGCACTAAGACATAAGAACTACCGCCGCTTCGCCGGCGGTTTTCTTCTGTCCTCTACCGGCCTGCAGATGTTATCTCTCGCCGTTGCCTGGGAAGTCTACGAACGAACCGACGACGCCCTCCACCTTGGTTACATCGGCCTCGCCCGCGCCGCGCCCGTCATCGTCCTCGCCCTCCCCGCCGGCCACCTGATCGACACCTTCGATCGTAAGAAAGTGCTCGCACTGACGCAAGTCGCCTTCGCCGCCGTCGTCGCGGGGCTGGCCGTCGCCTCCGCCCTTCAAGCCCCGCTATGGATCACCTACGCATTACTTATGTTAAGCGGCTGCGCCCGCGTCTTCAACGGCCCCTCCCGCGCCACTCTCCTCCCCCAGATCGTCCCGGCTCAAGACTTCCATAACGCCATAAGCTGGAACAGCGGCGTCTTCCAGCTCTCGGCGGTCTGCGGCCCGATCCTCGCCGGGCTGATGCTCAAACAGTTCAACGCCGCCTGGCCCGTTTATGTTGTCACGGCCGCCACTTGTCTCGTGTTCGCCTTCCTCGCCCTCGCTCTCAAGCCCGCCCCTTCCAAACGTAATACCGACCCGTGGTCCGTCCGCGGCGTGACCGCCGGGCTCAGCCACCTCTGGACCGAGAAGACAATCTTCGCCGCAATTACGTTAGACCTCTTCGCCGTGCTGCTGGGGGGCGCCACCGCCCTGCTGCCCATCTACGCCAAAGATATATTACATACCGACGAGGTAGGCCTGGGGATTCTCAAGGCCTCCGCTTACGTTGGCGCCTTCCTCATGGCCCTCTGGCTCGCCCACCGGCCCGCCTTCGCCCGCGCCGGCCCCGTCCTCCTCTGGTCGGTGGCCTGCTTCGGCATCACCATCATCCTCTTCGGCGTCTCCACCAATCTCTGGCTCTCCGCCGCGGCGTTGGCGGTGGGGGGCGCACTAGATAATATTTCGGTTGTGGTCCGGCACGTTCTGGTTCAAATGCGAACTCCCGAAGAACTGCGCGGACGAGTCTCAAGTGTTAACAGCGTCTTTATCGAAAGCTCCAACGAGCTGGGCGCTTTCGAGTCGGGCCTGGTCGCGACTTACTTCGGCCCCGTTGTAAGCGTAGTGAGCGGGGGCATCGGCACGGTGCTGGTGGTCGCCGCCGTCGCCGTGTTCATCCCGCAGATCCGCCGGCTGGGAAAGTTATAAATTACGTTAACAGGTTCAGTTTCTCACCTGCCCTTCGCCGCGTACCACGTAACGCTGGGTGGTTAACTCTTCCAGCCCCATCGGGCCGTAGGCGTGTACGCGGCTGGTGCTGATGCCGATCTCCGCGCCCAGCCCCAGCTCAAATCCGTCGTTGAACCGTGTGCTGGCGTTCACCAGCGTGCAAGAGCTGGCGACGCGCGCGACAAACGCCGCGGAGCTAGCCTCGTCGCGAGTTAATATTACGTCGGTGTGGTCGCTGCCGAACTCGCCGATGTGCGCGATAGCTTCATCTAAGTCTTTTACCACCCGCATCGCCACAGTTAAGTCAAGAAACTCACGGCCAAAGTCTTCCGGCGATGCCGCCACCAGCCCCGCAGCACCGGCGCTCTGTTGCCGGGCCAGCGTTAACGTTTGCTTACATCCCCGCACCTCTACGCCCCGCTCCACGAGCGCTGCAACGAGCGCCGGCACGACCGCCGCGGCCGCGCCTTCATGGATCAGGATGCACTCGGCCGCGTTGCACGCGGCGGGCGCGGTGGTCTTGGAATCAAGGCAGATCGCGATGGCTTGAGTTATATCCGCCCTCTGGTCGATGTAAATATGGCAGATTCCATGATAATGTTTCACTACCGGAATCCGGGTGTGGCCGCACACAAACTCGATGAGCGGCGTGCCTCCCCTAGGGATCACCAGGTCGATGTAAGTGTCGAGTGTAAGTAGATGCTCCAGGCCCTCCCTGGGCAGGCCGCACAGCGATGTAAGTATTGACAAGGGCAGCCCGTTGCGATGCAGCACCCGGTGGGCGAGCTGCGCGAGGAGGGAGCTGGATCGGATGGATTCCTTGCCGCCCTTCAAGATGCAGGCATTCCCGGATTTAAGGCAGAGCGAGAAGGCATCGAGCGTTACCGCCGGGCGGGCTTCGTAGATCATCGCGACCACGCCCAGGGGACTGCGGACTTTAGTTACGTTCAGGCCGTTGGGCATCCGCCGTGCGACTGTAACCGTGCCGATGGGGTCGGGAAGCTTTGCCACTTGCAGCAACCCAGCACTCAACCTCGCGAGGCTCTGAGATGTAAGTTCAAGCCGGCGGAGCTTGGCTGGCTCCAACCCAGCCGCGGCGGTCATATCGGCTTGGTTTGCCTCCAAGATCGCCGCGTGAGAGCCGTCAATTTCGCGGGCGAGATCTGTTAAGACGCGGTCCTTGGTCTCGCGCGAGATGGTCGCGAGGAGCCGCGAAGCCTCCCGCGATGCTTTGGCCTGCGATGTAAGTTGTTGATTATCCAGGGTGAGCATTGAGTAGCCGTCGGTTAATAGTAAGTAAATAGGGTGGTGTAATGGGTGCGGGCGGGGAATGCGCGAAAAAGTTACGTGGAGGCCGGTACTGCCCGGCTCAGATCGATCGTCGCGCCCGGCGCGTTCACCAGTTCGAGGCGATCGCCGCTGAGCAGCCGCAGGGCATTCACCAAGGTTGCGAGTTCGCCGCGGAGGGGAGCGGTGAACTCCATCGGCTCCTCGGTGATAGGGTGGCGGATGCCGAGCGTGCAGGCGTGCAGTGCCTGGTGATGTAATATTACGGGTCCTGGCAGGCGGGGGTCTAAAGGAAGCGAGATGGGTTTGCCGTTGTACATTCCATCGCCCGCGATGGGCCAATCGTGGTACGAGAGGTGCACGCGTATCTGATGGGTACGTCCGGTCTTAAGCTCCAGTTCCACTAACGTAAATGTATTTTCCGAGGCCGTCCCGTCCCTGGGGCTTGGCGCGTTGATTGTGTAACGTTCACGAACCCGGGCGATTGTAACTGCGTGGCGGCCCGCATCGTCGTGCCGCACGACGTATTTCTCTCTGTAGCCCTTTTCGCGGGAGGGGTGGGGGCCGATGGGCAGCTCGATCACCTGGACATCGGGCTTAATATGGCCGTGGGCCAGGGCGAGGTAACGCTTATCTACCCGGCGATGCTCGAACTGATGACCGAGCTTCCAATGAGCTTCGTCCTTCTTTGCGAAGACGATGCATCCGCTGGTGTGCCTATCCAACCGGTGAACGACGCCCGGGCGGGCGAACTCTTTTCCGACTCCGGAGAGTTTACCTTCACCGGAGTGTTGCAGGTGCCAGGCCAGCGCGTTGATCATCGTTCCCGAAAGGTTAGACCGGGCGGGGTGGACGATTATGTCCGGCGACTTGTTAATTACAATGATGGCATCATCCTCATAGAGGATTGAGAGGGGCACATTCTCCGGCTTGATCTCGGTGCTGGGTGGCGGCGGCACGACCACTTCAACCACGTCGTGCTGGCGGAGCACGGTGGAGGCCTTGGGCGTGCGTTGATTGACCAGAACGCCGCCTTCATCGATGAGGCGCTGCAACTGGGTGCGGCTCATGAACGTAATTCTGTCGGTCAGATACTTATCGAGGCGCTTGCATAAGTCGCGGTTAAGAGTAAACACAACTCGCCGAAGCTCCCCATCGTCCTCAACTCCGAGGGCCGCGGCGGCCTCCAGTGCCTTGTGCATCGCCTGGTCGTCTACGCGGCCCCCGGGGAGAACGAATCCGTGGGTCGTAACCGTTTCGGCGTCGCCTTCTGCCTGCGGCACCGCAGGCTCCGCGGCAGGGGGTGTTGGCGCTCCGCGTTGCTTGAGATGCGGATGGCCGCGCTGGGGATGTCCTCGGCCGCTCGCCATGATATAAGCCAATCAAGTTAACTATCATTCGCACATATTAATCACGCGGTAGCGGGCTCCGCCGTTCAGTGGTCCTGCCGCGGCAAGATCGTTGATTCACTCACTCGTTCAGCGCGTGCTGGCGAGGATGTGTTACTTTGGCGAAGTCGGAACGGTTTCGGGGACCGGGGGTGTGATGGGAGCGGGAGTTGGGACCGGAGTGGAAGCGGGCGTAGCCGGAGGGATAGAGCTTGGGGTAGGTGTGGCCGGTACTGGAGCCGGTGCTACTCCTGGGGTTAATTCTGGTAATGGCTGGGGATTTGTAGGAAGCGGGTTGCTGCCATCGGCGGGAGCAACGGGGGGAGCAAGGGGCTCGCCGACAACGGCGGGCGTTAACGTAAGTCCGGGATCGATACTCGCACCCATGGGCAGGCTGAAGGGTGAATCGCCTGCGGCACCCGGAATAACCGGGGCCAGGGGCGGGGGGGCGAGTTCGGGAAGATCGGCCTTGGCGAGCAGTGGAGGAGTTAACTTAAGAGTTTCAAGCGCGGCGGCGCGGGCTTTGGCGACGGCCGCCAAGGATTGGAACCCCGGTTCGGAGGCTGCCTGCTCCACCTGACCATACATTAATTTAGCTTTCTCGAAGTTGCGTTCGGTTTCGGCGACTGCGGCGAGGCCGAAGAGGCCGTTAATGTGCCATAATCTCTTGCTGGTGTCTGTCGCGGATTCATCGGCGACGCGCTGGAATTGTTCGGTTGCTTTCGCGGCGTAGGAAACGCGGTCTTCGGGGGTCAGCACGTCATCAGCACGCTCGAGGGTTCCATCGGCCCCGACTGCAGCGCCGATCTTCACGCCGCGACGAAGTGCGCTGAGGTATGAATCCGCGGCGTCGAGGCGGGCGATGGTCCCGACAGCGCGAACGCTGGCGTGTTCGTCGGCAACGGCGAGAAGACTGTCGGGACTTACGTTATCACCGCCAGCTCGTGCATCTTCGAGGTCGGTGAAGGCTTTATCTACCTTTCCATCGCTGTAAGCGACGAACCAGCGTTTGGCGGTTGAATAACCGCCGATGAGGACGACCGTGAGCAGAATCCAGATGCCGTACTTCTTGAGAAAGTCAACGAAGTCCTCGTTGATCCGTGATTCTTCAAGGCCTGCCCGTTCGCGAATTTGTGCTTGACGTTGATCCATATGGTGCTCGAGCCGCGTGCCTTCCCCCGCCCTTCACCCATATTTTAGGGCGCGAGCGAGTCGGCTGTCGCTAGATGCTTGAGTCCCCTCAATCAACCGTGCGAGGCAACTGCGTCAAAACCCCTTCCAGCCCAAATCTGTAGCCCCCGACCGCCAGAAAACCATCTAATCTAACAGGTGATCCCTTCCACGAATATCCAGTCTCTCAACCCGTTTGCCCCCGCCTTCCTCAAAAAA
>Ga0105046_10015324_pt1 | contig 11787 bp, 10 predicted proteins | sample MAT03_FD_78385 | JGI IMG/M metagenome (GOLD analysis project Ga0105046, IMG submission 78385) | Freshwater microbial communities from Lake Fryxell liftoff mats and glacier meltwater in Antarctica - MAT-03 (megahit assembly) | ecosystem: Environmental > Aquatic > Freshwater > Ice > Liftoff...
CTCGCGCCTTGACCAGCGCCTCGCCGGTCGCGGAACCGATCGCGGTCTTGAGCTGCGGGGTGACGTCGACGATCGCGGTGACAACCTCGGCCTGCTGGCCCGGACACTTGCGCTCATCGGTCCGCGCGGCGGCGGTAAAGCCGTTTCCGAGCAGATCGTTTGCACCGGTCGAATTGTTGGCGAGGCAGGTTGCGATGCAATGCTGATTGGTCAGGATCAGCCCGGCGTTGGAAACGAAGCTGGCCGAGCAGCCGCCGGTCAGGCGGACCGCGGCGGCGCGGGTGCGATCGAGCCATTTCTGATCGGGGGCCCAGCCATATTGCTCGCGCATCTTGGCGGCGGGAAAGCCGTCGAAGGTCCACATTCCTTCCTCGGCGCTGGCGGACGTGGTGGCAAAAGGCAGGGCGACGAGGGCGCTGGCGAGCAGCAGCGGCAGATGGCGCATGGGGTCGTTGTTTCCCGAAGTGAGTGGAATTGCGGGCTTTAATGCACGGTTGCCAGTCCGGTTCCACCTGAAACTTTTACGGGGACTTGCGTTTCGGGCGGCCGCGCGCCAATGCCGCGCCATGGTTCCCTTTTCGTTCGCGGCACAGGAATGGCGGCTCGGCGCTTCGAAAGCGCTGTACTGGCCGCGCGAGAACGCGCTGCTGGTGGCCGACCTGCATCTCGAGAAAGCCAGCTTCTTTGCCCGCCACGGCCAGATGCTGCCGCCGTACGACAGCCGCGCGACACTCGAACGGGTGGCGCTGGCGATCCGCGAGACCGGGGCGCGGCGGGTGTTCTGCCTCGGCGACAATTTCCACGACAACGATGGCCCCGCCCGGCTCGAACCCCATGCGGCGGGGATGCTCGCTGCGCTGACCCGCGCGACCGACTGGGTGTGGATCACCGGCAATCACGATGCCGCGATGGACATGGTCGAACTTGGGGTGGCGGGCGGCACGCTGGTCGACGAACTTGCGGTCGGCGGGGTGATCCTGCGCCACCGCGCAAGGGCGGGCGAGACCGCGCCCGAACTGTCGGGGCACTTCCACCCCAAGCTGCGTATCGTCCAGCGCGGCCGCGCGATCTCGCGCCCGTGTCTCGTCGCCAGCCAGGACGAGGCGGGGGGCGGGAGAATGATCCTGCCCGCGTTCGGGGCGCTGACCGGCGGGATGGATGCAGCCGACCCGGCGATCCTCGCCGCGCTCCAGCCCGCCGCCGCTATCGATGCGATCGTCCCGGCGGGAGCGCGGCTCGCCCGCTTCGCGCTGTGGCGGGCCCCTGCCCTGAGCGCATCGTAACCGGCCTTTATTTGCGGCGCAATTACCGGTATGGGGCGCGCAAGACTCATAGCCACCCGTCCCGATAAATCCCCAAGGAGCAGACCCTATCGCACCTCCCCCCCGGCGCCTGATGACCCCGCCCGTGAAGAGCGGCCCGCGCTTCAATACCATGATCACCTCGGACAAGGTCCGGGTGATCGACGAAAACGGCGAAAACATCGGGGTCATGTACACCCGCGAGGCGATCGAGCAGGCCGCCGAAGTTGGCATGGACCTCGTTGAAGTCTCGCCCAACGCCGACCCGCCGGTCTGCAAGTTCCTCGATGTCGGCAAGTTCCGCTACGAGGCGCAGAAGAAGGCCAACGCCCAGCGCAAGACCCAGAAGACGCAGGAGATCAAGGAGATCAAGATGCGTCCGAACATCGACGATCACGATTACGACGTGAAAATGCGTAACGTGAACCGGTTCATCGGGGATGGCGACAAGGTCAAGGTCACGCTGCGCTTCCGCGGTCGTGAGCTTTCGCACCAGCAGCTGGGCATGAACCTGCTCCGCCGGGTCCAGGACGACACCGCCGAAGTCGCCAAGATCGAGGCCTATCCCCGCATGGAAGGCCGCCAGATGCTCATGGTGCTCTCGCCGAAGTAATCGGACCGGAACGCCCGCTCATTTTTGCGCGGGCGGTTCCCACAGCTCGATCGCGTTGTCTTCGGGATCGTGGATCCGGGCGAAGCGGCCGGTGGCGGGATCGTCCCACTCGGCGCGCCGCTCGGCCGCCACGCCAAGTCCGTCGAGCCGCGCGACCAGCGCGTCGAGCCCGGCGACGCGCAGGTTGATCATGAACTGCTTGTCCGCCGCGAAATAGTCGGTGTCCGCCTTGAACGGCGCGAACACCGTCTCGCCGCCTTGCGCCTGCCAATACCATTCGGACGGGTCGGTATCGCCGCTCGCGCAGCCCGCGCCGACGCCGAGGACGTCGCGATACCAGGCGGTCAGCGCGTCGGGATCGCGCGCCCGGAAGAACAATCCGCCGATCCCCAGAACCTCTCCATCAGCCATGCTGCCGCCCTTCCCGCTTGTCCGTTGCGCCACGCAGGCTAAGGCTTCCACAGCGGCGGGCAAGGCCGGAATTCGGGGGAGCGATCGAGGCACATGACCGCACAGCGCATCGGCTTCATCCTCGGCCTTGCCGCGTTCCTGCTGACCTTCGTCATTCCCGCTCCCGCCGGAATGCCGGCGCTCGCCTGGCCGGTCGCGGGCCTCGTGGTGTGGATGGCGGCATGGTGGATGACCGAGGCGGTCCCGCTCACCGCGACCGCGCTGCTGCCGTTCGTGGTTCTGCCGCTGCTCGGGGTGTCCGACGCCAACGCCACCGCCGCGACCTATTACTCGCCGATCCTGTTCCTGATCCTGGGCGGCGCGTTCATCGCGCTGGCGATCGAACGCACCGGATTGCACCGCCGCCTCGCGCTGGCGATCCTGGCGCAGGTCGGCGAGAGAGGCGGATCGACCCGCTTGCTGCTCGCCTTCATGATCGCCGCCGGGCTGCTCTCGATGATCATCTCCAACACCTCGACCGCACTGATCATGATGCCGATGGCGCTGGCGGTGCTGGCGGGCGGCGGGGTGAAGGAAGGCGAGACCGACGGGATCGCCGGGGCGCTGCCGCTGGGCATCGCCTTTGCCGCCTCGATCGGCGGGCTCGGCACGATCGTCGGATCGCCGACCAACGCCATCGCGGTGGGCCTGCTCGACAAGACGCTGGGGCTGAAGATCTCGTTCGCCGAGTGGAGCCTCTATGGCCTGCCGGTGGTGCTGCTGGGCGTCCCGCTGGCCGGCTGGATCATCGCGCGGGTCCAGAAGCTGGGCAGCCAGACATTCGACCTCGCCGCCGCGCGCAATTCGATTTCGCATCGCGGGCCGTGGAGCACACCCGAAAAGCGTCTGGTCCCGCTGGTCGGGCTGACCGTGCTGGCCTGGATGTGCCTGCCGCTGGCCGAGCCGCTGGTGCCCAAGGGCGGGCTGACCGACGGGACGATCGCGGTGATCGCGGGCCTGTTGCTTTTCGTCCTGCCCGATGGGACCGGGCGCCCGTTGCTGATCTGGCGCGAGGCCGACCGCGCGCCGTGGGGGGTGATCATGATGTTCGGCGGCGGGCTGGCGCTGGCGGCGGGGATGACCGCTTCGGGGCTCGCGGGCTGGCTCGGCGAGGCGCTGCTGCCGCTACAGGCGGTGCCGCTGCTGGTCGTCGCGCTGGTCCTCACCGGGTTCGTCGTGCTGGTGACCGAGTTCGCCAGCAACGTCGCGACCGCCAGCGGTATCCTCCCGGTGGTCGCCAGCCTGGTGGTGGCGCTGGGGGTCGATCCGCTGCTGCTCGCGCTGCCCGCCGCGTTTGCCGCGAGCTGGGGCTTCATGCTGCCCGCCGGGACCGGACCCAACGCGATCGCCTGGGCGACCGGACACATCGCGCTGCCCCGGATGCTGCACGCCGGGCTGCTGCTCGATCTGGCTGGCGTGGTGCTGATCGTTACAGTTGTGTGGTCGATTGCGGCTATCGTGTAAACGAACGGGCGTGTGACCACACCGGGCATTCTGGAAACTCCTCAAGCCCTTGGCAGCGGGCACGTTATGGTGCATTACTGATTCAACATGAGTCCCGACAGACGGGCTTGGTCGCATATTCATGAACTGACTTCGACGCGGGGGTGTGAGCGATGCGACTGAACATGGGATATTTTGCCGCGATCGGCGCAGGAACGGCAGCCGCCGCCGCCGCGCTACTCCTTCCCGGCCAGCTGGCGCTGAGCGCCGATCACCTCGATCCGCCGTCGGTGACCGATCCGGCGGTGAACACGGTCAACGCCGACGTCGCTTGCGACATCGCCGATAACTATATGTGGCAAGATGCCAATTCGGTTTTCATCGTGCATTCGTTCGGTGGTCCGTCAGCGCTTACCCTGCCGGCGTTCTACGATCGCAATGTGCTCCATACGGTCAACCTTTCAACCAGTGCCCCCGCGACATCGGCGGACGTCTCGTTCCGGTTCCGCTTCGGACTTGGCGCGAACGCCAACGAGTTCGGGATTTCGGTCGAGAACCTCCCCGGGGTGAATGGCCCGCTCATCGGTCCGGTTGAGCAGATTCTCAGCAAAGACGGCGTCCGGGTCTATGCCGGGCTGCGTGACGATCCGTTCTTCTTCGACAACCCGGGACTGCGCCTGTCGCGCACGACGGGCGTGTTGCAGTTCACCTCCAACCCCTCGCGCAGCGCCTTCTTCGCCCGCAACATCACTGCGGTCGTCCTCGAGATACCACGAAGCCGACTTGGCGCAGGTACGATCGAGCTCTCGTCCAACTGCGCCCGAATCGGAGCCTGAACGCCATGACCGCTACGAAAATCGCGGCAATGCGCCGCTTCGTCCTTGTCGCAACCCCGCTGGCGCTGGCGCTGGTGCTGCCCGCGTGCAGCAACAGCTCTGACACGCCTGCGGCTGTCGTCCCGCCGCCGGTTGCGGTGGTGCCGACTCCAACTCCAACCACCCCGGCACCGACACCGACACCAAGCCCCGCCAGCCGCAATGTGACCGCCTGTCTCAATCAGGTGATCCCCGGCACCAACGGTGCGACCCCGGCATCGCTGGTAATCCCCGATACGATCAAGCTCGATCTGTCGCGTCCTGCGGGTTTCCCCAACGGTCGGCGCTTGCCCGATCAGGTTATTGACATCACTCTGGCGATCCTGTTTCTCGATGTGAACGCACCGGGGCAGAGCGCGGCGAGCTTGCTCGGCGTCAATCCAGTTGCCAACGACGTGCCATTCCTTGCCAGCTTCCCGTTCGTGGCTCCGCCGCAAGGCACGCCGCCGATCGCAGCGGGCACCGGCACGAGCTTCAACTTCCGCACCGATCCGTTCAGCAGCTACGTGCGGGTCGATCGCAACGGAATGCCGGCGGTCTCGCCGGCGGTCATCGGCGCCACCCTCAAGGTTCCCTACAACCAGGGAGACCTGCCGCAAGACATCGCAGGAAACTTCGTCGGCGGGCCCGACGGGATCGTCAACCAGCTGACCTTGCTGCACAATGCGCTGGCTGACGACCTGATCGCGCTGGGATTAAGAGTTTGCTCGACCTAACGGTTCGCGCTCCGCTGTCCTCGTAATGCCGCGATTCCGCCCACACGGCCTGTCCTGGCCGGTACTCTTGGCGCTCGCGGTCGCCATTGCCATTGTTGTGGGGGTGGGGATCGACCGCTGGCGCGGGGCGTCTGCGGTGGTCGATCCGGCAACGATCCGTGCCGGTTTCGGCCCCGCGAGTTATGCCGAAGCAATCGCTCGGGCCGATCAGGACGTCGCAGGAGCGCGTGAAGCCCTGTCGCTCGCACCCGGCGAATGGACGCATGGCGAGGTGCTGGCGCTGGCGCTAATGGCACGCTGGCAACTGGCCAACGACTACGTCGATCTCAAAGAGGCGACCGGTCTGCTGGAGCGCGGCGTCGCAGATGCGCCCGATCCGGCGGGGCCTATGCTCGCGCAGGCCCAGCTTGAAATAACCGTCCACCGGCTCGATCGCGCCGACGCGGCGCTCGCCCGGTTCGGGCGGTCGGTCGTTCCGCTGTCGGCCGAGACAGCCAGCGCTGCGACGCTGGCCGGTGACGTGGCCTCGCAACGCGGCGACCTTTCTGCGGCGCACGACAAGTTTGTGCAGGCGGCGCAGATTGCCGATTCGCCCGGCGTCGGCTTGCGCGGCGCAGTGCTCGCGTTCCGCCAGGGCGAACGGGCCACTGGCAAGCGCGCGCTCGAAGCACTGCTTGCCCGGCCGCGGCAGCCGCCCGCGCTGCTGGCCGGACTGGCGCTCCAGCGCGCGACGATGGCCTATGCCGAGGGCGATTGGGAGAGCGCACAGGGCTGGACCGCCGCCGCCAACCGCGTGTTCCCCGGCTGGTGGCTGGGCGAGGCCTATGCCGCACAGCAGTTCGCGCTGGCCGGCCATCCCGACAAGGCAATCCGCGCCTACCGCGCCATTGCGGAACGCACCGGGCGGCCCGAGGTGATGGACGCTCTGGCGCATTTGTTGCGCATCGAAGGGCAAGGCGCGGCGAGCCGCGCCTGGGCGGCGAAAGCGGCGGCGGGATGGGAAAGCCGGGCCGCGCTGTTCCCCGAGGCCGTGATCCAGCACCGCGCCGAGCACGAACTGGCCGTGGGCAGCGTAGCAAAGGCGTTGGCGCTCGCCGAAGCCGACGTCGCGGCGCGGCCCGGTCCGCAAGGCATCGCGCTGCTCGCCCGCGCGCTGATCCTGTCGGGCCGCCCGCGTGAAGCGCTGGACTGGCTCGACCGGGCGCGCGACGGGGGCTGGGTCAGCGCGGGAATGTTGATGCTCCGCGCCGACGCGCAAGCCGCGCTGGGAGATAGCGCCGCCAGCGAGGCCGCGCGGGAAAAGGCGCTGGCGATCAATGCGCGCGCGGCAGACCCGGCGGCGCGGATGATCTGGTTCGGGCATGACTAGTTTCTGGCGAGGCACCCTCGCTCTTCTCGCGCTCCTCCTCAGCGGCTTCTTCGCGGCTCCGGTCGCCGCGCATCTCACGCCCAATTCCGAGATCCGCCTGCGCTTCGAGCCCGGTGCGGTGCGCGCCGACGTGCTGATCCCGCTCGCCGAATATTCCTATGCCACCGCCAATACGAACGACAGTGCCCGCGATCCGGCGAGCCTGTCGCGCTATCTCGCCAGGCATACCCGCGCCGCAACTCCAGACGGCCAGCCGTGGACCGCCGAGGTCGGAGCGGTGCGGATCGAGGACGCCCCCGGCGGGCCCGATATCCTGACTACCGTGACCTTCCGACCGCCGCCCGGCGCGCCCGACCGCAAGCTCACCCTGCGGTGGGACGCGGTGATCGCCGAGGCGGACAACCATTTCGCGCTGGTCATGGTCGAGGGCGATCTGGCGCGCGGACAGGCCCACGCCGCCGACCTGATCGGCACGTTCACCGCCGGGCAGCCGGAACTGGCCATCGATCGCGGGGTGGCGGGGCACGGCGCGCTGTTCTCAGGCGCGCTGAAGATCGGCGCGCGGCACATCCTCGAGGGGCACGATCACCTGCTGTTCCTGCTGGTGCTGCTGCTGCCCGCGCCGCTGCTGGCGTTTGGCGGGCGTTGGACGACGCCGCGACCTGCCCGCGACACGATCCGCAATCTCGCCTGGGTCGTCACCGCCTTCACGCTGGGCCATTCCGTCACGCTGATCGCCGCCGCACTGCTCAACGCGCATCTGCCGTCCGCACCGGTCGAGGCGCTGATTGCGGCGTCGGTGCTGGTTTCGGCGATCCACGCAATGCGGCCGGTGTTCCCCGGGCGCGAGGCCTTCGTGGCGTTCGGGTTCGGACTGGTCCACGGCCTCGCTTTCGCCACCGTCGTTGCCGGGTTCGGGGTCGGCATGGTGGCGCGTGGCACCGCCATCCTGGGCTTCAACCTGGGAATCGAGGCGGTCCAGCTCGCGCTGGTGTTGCTGTTGCTGCCCGGCCTGCTGCTCGGTGCGCGGCAGCCATGGTTCGTGCCGCTGCGGCTGGCGCTGGCCGGGGTCGCTGCGGTCGCCGCGCTGGTCTGGCTGGTCGAGCGGGTGCTCGCCAGCGAGTCCGCGCTGGGGGCCGGGATCGCCGCGTTGCTCCCGCCGCTCGGCGCAGTTCTGATCGTGGTGTCGCTGCTGGCAGGGGCTTGGTGGCTTGCCCGTTTCAAGTTGCCGATGAAACCAATTGCGCCTAGCGGGAGCGCATGACCGACACCCCTTCCCCCCCTCGCCGCAAGCCCCGCCCCAGCCCTGAAAAGCTCGCCGGGCGCACCCTCAAGCCCGCCACGCTGATGATGGGTCACGGCTATGAGCCGCGCCTGTCCGAGGGCGCGCTCAAGCCGCCGATTTTCCTCACCAGCACTTTCGCGTTCGAAAGCGCCGAGGCCGGCAAGCGCCATTTCGAACAGCTCATCGGCCGCCGTCCCGACGACGCGGCGGGGCTGGTCTATTCACGCTTCAACGGCCCCAACCAGGAGATCCTCGAAGATCGCCTCGCGGTGTGGGACGAGGCGGAGGACGCGCTGTGCTTCTCGAGCGGGATGACCGCGATCTGCGTGCTGCTGCTGACCTACTGCTCGGCGGGCGATGTGATCGTCCACTCGGGCCCGCTTTATGCCGCCAGCGAAGGCTTCATCGCCCGCACCCTGAGCCGGTTCGGCGTGACCTACCTCGATTTCGCCGCCGGGGCCGACCGTGCCGAACTCGAAGCCGTGCTGGTGCAGGCAAAGGCGCAGGCCGCGCAGGCGGGGGGCAAGGTGGCGATGGTCTATCTCGAAAGCCCGGCCAACCCGACCAACGCGCTGGTCGACATCGAGGCGGTGCGCGATGCGCGCGATGCCGTCCTGACGCCGGACTGCCCGATCGCGATCGACAACACCTTCCTCGGGCCGCTGTGGCAGCAGCCGCTGCGCCACGGTGCCGATATCGTGGTCTATTCGCTGACCAAGTACGTCGGCGGCCATTCCGATCTGGTCGCGGGCAGCGTCGCCGGGGCCAAGCGCTGGATGGGTCCGGTGCGCAGCTTGCGCAACACGATGGGCGGCATCGCCGATCCCAACACCGCGTGGATGCTGTTGCGCAGCCTCGAAACCGTGGAACTCAGGATGCAGCGCGCGGGCGAGAACGCGGCGAAAGTCTGCGCCTTCCTCGCCGCGCATCCCAAGGTGGAGGGGCTGGGCTATCTCGGCGCGATCGCCGATGCGCGCCAGCAGGACATCTACGATCGCCACTGCACCGGCGCGGGCAGTACTTTCAGCCTGTTCATCAAGGGCGGCGAGGCGGAAAGCTTCCGGTTCCTCGATGCGCTGCGGATCGCCAAGCTGGCGGTCAGCCTGGGCGGCACCGAAACCCTCGCCAGCCACCCGGCGGCGATGACGCACCTGTCGGTCCCCGACGCGCGCCGGGCGAAGCTGGGCATCACCGACAACCTCGTGCGGATCAGCATCGGGATCGAGGATGCCGACGACCTGATCGCCGACTTCGACCAGGCTTTGGGCCAGGTCTGAGCGGCTGGGTCTGAGGCACACCCCCTCGCCCGCTGGCGAGGCCGGGTTAGGCCGTTGAAAGCACACGGAAACGCGCGACCGGCGCGGCGCCTGCGAAGGCGGCGGCGGGGACGGTCGTGCACCGCATCGCGAACGGCCGGGTAGGGCGACGATCCAGCCCGGCTCGGCCCTGAGGGGGATCGGCATGGAGGGCGGGTCGGGCTCGCAGGAGCATCGCCATCCATCGCGGCTGATCGCGCCGCGCCACCGGCGGAAGGGTGTGGTGCGGCGTGAACCGCACAAACCCGCCCGCTGACATCCGATCCCGCAAGCGGACGCTGAGTGCCGGACCAGGGCGGGTCGGTTACCGCCAGAGTGCCGCGCCTCGCGCCGGTCGCGCCGCAGCGGGGGCCGAGGCACCCGCCGCGAAGGAGACGAGGGGCCGAGGAAGGCGTGCACGCCCCTCGCCATCCTGTTTCCGATGGGGCGGGCGTATAACCGATATGGTTCGTGAAGTCAATCTCTTTCCCCTCCCCCTCGAGGGGGAGGTAGCGCAACTTGGCCGCTCGCGGCCTGGCGAAGCTGGATGGGGGTGGCCGCAGCTGTCGGGGGCGGAACACCCCAACCAACCGCGACTAGGGCTGCAAGCAGCCAAGCTTTCGTATCCTCCCCCTGAAGATGGAGGACAAGCTAGTTCAAATCCCGCCTCAGTTCGCCGTCACCACAGGCTCCGACGTGACGGCCTCGGCCGACAGCACGCGCGGGGCCGGACCTGCCGCAATCTTCGTCGCCAGCGCTTGCGATTCGGCGCAGCCCTTGCCGCACAGTCCTTCGAGCTTGGCGAGGTTGCGGCGCGCCTTCTCGACCGCACCCTTCTCGACCATCGCCCCGCCCTCGCCCGACAGCGCCATCAGGTTGTCCGGGTCGCGCTCGAGCGCCTTGCGGTAATAGTGGATGGCCTTGCCCTGCAGCCCCTCGAGGCGCGCCGCATCGCCAAGCGCCAGGTAGGCGGCGATATAGCTCGGATCGATCGCCAGCGCGGCCTCGAACGAATCGGTCGCCGCATCGGCGTTCCCTTCGCCCAGCGCGGCACGCCCTTCGGCCATCAGGCTGCGGGCGGCGGCATAGTCGCTTTCGGGCGGAGCCCCGTGACTCACGCTCGCGCTGATCGCGGCGGCCAGCGACAGGGCGAGAGCGGCGGGATAATAACGCATCAGCAACTCCTTGAAACGGTGCGGCAGAGGCGGCGCTCCATCGCTCATTCCTGAATGTTGGAAACGGGCGGGTTACGGGTCATGACGGACACGATGCTATCACAGCCTCTGGAGCACTGTGAAGAAAAAGCCGTCCGTGCCATCGTGCAACGGTGTCAGCCGCATTCCGGTCCCGCGCACCCTGCCCGCCGGTGCCTGAACGCATCCTGCACCCCAACCGGGATGCCGCGCCAGGAAGGCCGCTGCCTGGTCGGCACCCTCGGCGTCGAGCAGCGAGCAGACCACATAGCCGATCCGCCCGCCCGGGGCGGTCAGCTCGGCGGCAAGATCGAGCAGGCGCGCCTGCAATGCGGTAAAGCGCGGCAGGTCGGCGGGCTTGAGCCGCCAGCGGGTTTCGGGGTTGCGGCGCCAGGTGCCGGTGCCCGAACACGGCGCATCGACGAGTACCGCATCGGCGCGGCCGGCCCAGTCGGCCAGCATCTGAAGTTCCTTGCCTGGATTGAGCAGGCGGGTCTCGACCATCGCGCCAGCCCGTTCAGCTCTGGGTGGCAATCGCTGGAGCCGCCCGCGATCGGTATCGCAGGCCAGCAAGGTGCCTCGGTTGTCCATCGCCGCGGCCAGCGCGAGCGTCTTGCCGCCCGCCCCGGCGCACAGGTCGATCACCGCCTCGCCGGGCCGGACGCCAAGAGCCAGGCAAGCGAGCTGGCTACCCGAATCCTGCACCTCGAACTTGCCCTCGGCGAATTGCGGCCAGGTCTCCGCCGGGGTGCCGGCGGGAAAGCGCAGGGCGTCCGGCGCGGCGGTGGGCTGGCGGGGCTGCGGCAGCTCGGCATTCACCATGTCGCGACTGGCTTTGAGGCGGTTGACGCGGATATCAAGCGGGGCGCGGTCGAGCGAGGCGGCCAGTTCGGCGTCACCGACCTCGCTGGCGAACAGCGCCTTGCGCAGCCATTGTGGCGCAAGGCCCGGCGTGGCGGCGGGTTCGCCGGGCTCGATCGCGGCAGGGCCGCGCGGCGAACCGTCGAACAGCGCGGCGAGCGGTGCGTCGCCTTTCGCCAGCAGCACCAGCCCGGCGCGCCCGGTTTCGGGTGGCTGCCCGCAAGCGCGGATTGCGCGCCAGGCCAGCTCGCGGATCGCCCGGCGGTCGCCGCTGCCGGCATATCGGCGCTGTTTGAACCAGTCGGCGGCGATCCGGTCGGCCGAGGCCCCGCCCGACCGCGCCGAAGCGACGATCGCGTCGAGCAGTTCGATCGCGCCCTGGACGC
>Ga0105046_10015326_pt1 | contig 11787 bp, 6 predicted proteins | sample MAT03_FD_78385 | JGI IMG/M metagenome (GOLD analysis project Ga0105046, IMG submission 78385) | Freshwater microbial communities from Lake Fryxell liftoff mats and glacier meltwater in Antarctica - MAT-03 (megahit assembly) | ecosystem: Environmental > Aquatic > Freshwater > Ice > Liftoff...
CCGATCAGTCCCGGCAGCCCGAACCTGTACTTTTTCAACATCGAAGACACCTTGTACGCCGGGCCCGATACCGTATGGGTAATTTCCTTCCGACCGCGCAAAGGCAAGGTGTTCGATGCCCTGGAGGGGGTGTTGCATTTGAATTCTTTCGGCTGGGCCGTGCAGAACGTACGGGCGCATCCGGCTAAGTCGAATGGGATATTGACGATGAAGATTGAGCAGGCGTATCGGTTGGTGGAGGGGGGAGCAGAGGGGCTGTTGGATTCGGTGGGAAGGATAGATTCGTTTTCGGGGAGACTTAGCGATTCGATGAAAGGGATCAACCCGCCTGCGCCAAGGCTTCGGCGGGTGAATTGGTTTCCCTCCCAGCTAAATTTTGAGATCGAATTGCCGCGTTACCCCGACCCGCATACCGGCCTGCGCATTGCGGGACGCAGTTTTATCGACAGCGTACGGATTGGCGCGCCGCTGCGCTCCCGCGATTTTATCCCTGAAATGCCCATTTATTTAGAACCTGCAGCCACCACAAGCCCCGCCGCCGCCTGGGATTCCCGGCGCAGCGGCGCGCCGCTGACCCGCAAGGAAGAACGGACTTATGAATGGATGGACAGCTTAAGTAAACGGCGAAATTTAGACCGTATCAGCAAGATTTTCAATTACGTGGTAACCGGGAAAGCACCCCTGGCCCACGGCGTCAGCCTGGATTTGCGGCAACTGCTGAAATTCAACCAGTTCGAAAATACCCGCATCGGCCTTGGTTTAACAACAGCCGAATCGCGGCCGATGCGCTTGCCGAAACGGGTAGAGCTGGGCGCCTCGGTGGGTTATGGTATTGGCGATCAGGCTTTTAAATACGGAGGCTCCGCTTTGTGGCGGGTGTCGCGGTTCAGCCAGACGCAGTTCCGGGTGGGCTGGCAGCGCGACTTGCTGGAGCCCGGCGCTTTGCACGAACTGCCGAGGGCCGATTTTGTCAACCGGACCATTTATGCCCAAAAAATGGATTATTCAGACGAATGGTCGGCTGTGTTCGGCAGCAATTTATGGCAGGGCGCACGGATGGAGCTGGCTTTTCGCCGGCAGCTGAACCGGCCGAATTACGACTACGGTTTCGGCGCCCCGGATGCCATCGTGGCAGATCGCTTTCATTTTACGGAATCCACCGTTTTCTTCCGCTATGCCGCCGATGAACGAGGGCGTTCCTTTTTGGGCTCGGTTACCGACGTGATCAACAAAATTCCGATCCTGGAACTGGCCTACACGCGGGGCTGGAAAGATGTGTGGCAGGGCGATTTCAACTACGATCGCTGGACGCTGGCCTTACATCAGTCGTTTTTTATCCGACGTCTGGGCCGTATGCGCTGGCGGCTGGAAGCAGGTATGGTCACGGCCGAAACGCCGGTCGCCAAACTATTCACCCTAAACCAGACGAGCAACAATGCATGGTCGCAGTTCGTGGTGCGCAATACTTTTCAATCCCTGCCCGACACGTTGTTTCTGGCCGACCGCTTTGTGAATGTGTACTGGTCGCAGGAAGTAGGCCCGGTGCTGTACCAAACGAAACGTTCGGCGCCTCATCTCACCCTTTTGCAAAACATGGCCTGGGGCGATTTACGCCGGCCGGACTTACAGCATGCGCTGGGCTTTCGCGTGGCCAGCCGGCCTTTGCTGGAATCGGGCCTGCAATTAGATAATTTATTGCGGTTCAATTATTTGAATTTTGCCTATCTGGGGGTAGGCGGAGCCGTTTTTTATCGGTGGGGCGGCCTGGACAGCGGGGCCTGGAAGCAGAATTTTGTGCCGAGGTTGTCGATGAAGTTTACCTTCGGCTGATAATTTCACTTCCATGTACGCCCGATCTACCCATGATTTGAATATGCTACGTTTTGCCCTCTCTTTGCTATGCCTGCTCTTTGTCGTAAACGCCCCGGCGCAGCAGAAGGATTTAAACTTTTTTGTGGGCCAGGCGCTGGGCAACAGCCCCCTGTTACAGGATTTGCGCCGCCAGCCGGCTTCCAACCGGATCGACAGCCTGCGCCTGCGCGCCGGGTTGCGGCCGCAGGTAAACGGCAATTTTGCGGCACTTATCGCGCCCGCTTTCAAGGGCTGGGGCTACGATTACGTGATCACCAACGGCGGTTCTCTGGCTGCTTTGGTTTCGGTAAATCAATCCATTACCGGACGGAATAATATTGCTGCACAAACTCAAACCATCGACCTGCAATCGCTGACGGCACAAAATACCGCTAAAACCTCGACGCAGGAGCTTCGGCGCGGGGTCACGGCACAGTATCTTACGGCTTTCGGAGACCGGCAGCAACTGGATTTTAACCGCGAGGTCTTGGCCTTACTGCGTCGAGAAGAGATCGTATTGAAGCGTTTGACCGAAACAAACGTGTACCGGCAAACGGACTACCTGATTTTTTTGACCACCATTCAACAACAGGCACTTGTGGTGCTCCAGCTGGAAAACCAATGGCGCAATGATCTCTCTTCGCTCAATTACCTGTGCGGCATCACCGACACGAGCGTAGCCGATCTGTCTGAACCAGCGCTTGAACCACTACCAGTCCCCTCGCCGGAAGCATCCGCCTATTTCGAGCCGTACCGCCTGGACAGCCTTCGCATCCGCAACAGCGACGCGCTGATCGATTTTGCATACCGTCCCCAAGCCATTGTGGCGGCAGATGCAGGTTTCAATTCGGCTTTTTCTTCTAAAGGCTACCGCAATTTTGGGGTGAGTGCAGGCGTGAACCTGAGCGTACCGATTTACGATGGGCAGCAGCGCCGGATGCAGCACAACAAAAACCTCATCGCCGAACAGACGAGGCAGGGGTACATCCGCTTCTTCAACCAACAATACCGCCAGCAAATTGCTCAACTATACCAGCAGCTGGCCCAAACGGAGCAACTCATCGCCCTAACCGACGGGCAAATAAAATACAGCCGGGCGCTCCTCGAAGCCAACGGAAAATTGTTGCGTAGCGGAGATGCACGTATGGCCGATTACATCCTGGCCCTGAACAATTATCTGAACGCCCAAAACCTTGTGACCGAGCAGCGCATCGCCCGGCTGCAAATCATTAATCAGTTGAACTATTGGAGTTTGAAATGAAAAAAATCGCGTTCCTGTTATCGGCGGTTCTGCTGAATGGTTTGTGTGGGTGTAAGCCCAAGGCGCCGGATTTAGTCGTCGCGCCGGAACCGGACGCGCGGACGCCTGTCACCGTCATCACACCCGAAACCGGGCTGCTGGAGGAATACCTCGACTTGAACGCTACTTCAGTTTTTCAGGTAAAAAACGGTATAAAATCGAATGCGAACGGCTATCTGCAATCAGTGAAGGCCCATCCCGGCGATTTTGTGCAACGCGGACATCTGCTTTTTGTCGTTAAAACCAAAGAGGCGGAGAGTCTCGGCAACGCGCTCACCGAGCTGGATAGTTCGCTGCATTTCAGTGGATTGAACTATATCCGCGCTACAGTGAGCGGCTACTTGACCCAACTCAACTACCAGGCAGGCGATTACGTGTTGGACGGCGAGCAATTAGCCGTCGTGGCCGACCGGGGCAGTTTTGTTTTTCTGCTCGATTTGCCGTTCGAACTTCGGCCCTACCTCGCCGGGAACCGCCGGGTACAACTGCTTCTACCCGACGGCACGACGCTTCAGGGCAACGTCACTTCCGCCCTGCCGACCATGGACCCGGCCTCGCAAACCCAAAGCATCGTCATCAGACCGGTCGGTGTACAAAACCTGCCGGAAAACCTCATTGCTACGGTACGTTTGCTGAAAACTACCCGAAAAAATGCCGTATCTCTGCCAAAAGCGGCCGTGCTCACAGATGAAACACAAAGCGAATTTTGGGTGATGCAGATGCAGGGCGATAGCCTGGCAATAAAAGTGCCCGTTCAAAAAGGTTTGGAAACCGACTTGCGCGTCGAAATTTTATCTCCGAAACTGCGCGCCGACGAACGGATTTTGCTGACGGGCAATTATGGACTACCCGATACGGCGCGGGTGGTTATTAAATGAGGCCGCATCATCAGGTCAATCACCACGCCTGGTGTTTTCGCGAAGGGCACGATGGAGTGGGTTGAAAGGTTTGGTATCTCGTAGAAGAACTAAGGACTTAGATTTCAATGAACACTTTTTTTTCAAGATATAAAAGCCCGCTCGCGGTCGTCATTTTGCTCCTGCTCCTCGGCGGCGGCTTCGCTTACAGCCAGCTGAAAACTGCGTTATTCCCCGAAATTACCTTCCCAAAAATCAAAGTGATCGCCGATGCAGGCCGCCAGCCGGTGGCGCAAATGATGCTTGCCGTGACCAAACCGCTGGAAAACGCCATCAAACAAACCCCCGACCTCAAACTTGTGCGCAGCACCACCAGCCGGGGCAGCTGCGAAATATCCGCCTTCATGGACTGGAGCGCCGACATCGATCTGAGCCAACAGCGCATTGAATCGCGCATTGCCCAAATTCGCAACACGCTCCCGCCCGACATCCAGATCACGGTGGAAAAGATGAATCCAAGCATCCTGCCGGTCATGGGTTACACGTTGGAAGGCCAGGGCCGCTCGCCCATCGAGTTGAAAAAACTGGCGCTCTACACCATTAAACCATTCTTGTCGCAGGTGGACGGCGTGAGCGAAATCCGCATCATCGGCGGTAAAACGAAGGAGTACCAACTGAGGCTCAACGTTCAGAAAATGAGTGCCTTAGGTATCACACCCGATGCGATCACTCAGGCCCTGGCGCAAACCAATTTTATCAAATCAAACGGTTACCTCTCGGACTACCGCTATTTATACCTGACGGTCACCGATGCGCAGATTGACAAAAAAGAGGAAATCGAAGATATCGTGGTCAGCAACAACGGCAAACGCATCGTGCTGCTGAAAGATTTAGCCGGGGTGCAAATCAGCGAAGCCAGGGAGTATGTGGTGATCAATGCAAATGGCAAAGACGGCATCCTCATTGCCGTGGTCAAACAGCCCAATTCGAACCTCATCGACTTGTCGGCCAATATGGAAAAGAAGATGGCCGAGATGCGCGTCCTCCTGCCACCGGGAGTGACGCTGCAGCCTTTTTACGTGCAGGCCGATTTTGTAAACGAGGCGGTAAAAAGCGTGACCGATAGCCTTTGGATTGGCCTGGCGCTCGCCATTTTAGTGGCTATGTTGTTCCTGCGTTCGTTCAAAGCCGGCGCGACAATCCTCATCACCATACCGGTCACCCTGGGACTCACCCTGTCGGTGTTATGGGGTATCGGTCAGACGTTCAACATCATGACGCTCGGCGCCATTGCCGCAGCCGTCGGACTCATCATAGACGATGCCATTGTGGTGGTGGAACAAATCCACCGCACCCACGAGGAGCACCCGGATGCGCCGACCAGCGAACTGCTTGGTAAAACAATCCGGTATTTGCTGCCTGCCATGTTGGGCTCCTCGGCCAGTACCATCGTTATTTTCTTCCCCTTTGTGTTGATGAGCGGGGTTGCGGGCGCGTATTTCAAGGTAATGACCGATACCATGATCATCACGCTGCTTTGCTCGTTTTTGGTTAGCTGGTTGCTGTTACCCGTTGTTTACCTGTTGTTTACAAGGGAAAAGCCTCGTAAAAAAATCGTTCCAGGGCGCAAGCAGAAGGAACAAGGATGGGCGCGGTTTTTTATTCGCCGGGCGTGGCTGAGTGTGCTGTTCATGGCTGGCCTGGCCTTATCCACATGGTACGTTTTCCCAAAATTGGAGACGGGCTTTCTGCCGGAAATGGACGAGGGCAGCATTGTACTCGACTATGAATCGCCGCCAGGCACCTCCCTCGGGGAGACTGACCGGATCTTGCGGGAAGTGGAAAAAATTATCGTGAAAATCCCCGAAGTAGAGACCTACAACCGCCGAACCGGCACGCAAATGGGCTTTTTCATCACCGAACCCAACCGGGGCGACTATCTGATTCAACTGAAAAAAAAACGTACCCGCAACACCGAAGAAGTCATCGGCGACATCCGCACCCGCGTGGAATCCACGCAGCCGGCACTGCGGATTGATTTCGGGCAGGTGATCGGCGATATGCTCGGCGACCTGATGGCCAGCGTGCAACCCATTGAGGTCAAAATTTACGGCGGGGATCAGAAGACGCTGCAAGCTGTTTCCCGTCAGGTAGCCGAGGTGGTTGGCGCGGTACCGGGCGCGGCAGACGTGTTCGACGGCATCGTGATTGCCGGGCCATCCGTGAATGTGGAGCCCGATTTTGTGCGACTGGCCCAGTTTGGCATCACTTCGGCCAATTTGCAATACCAACTGCAAACAGCCCTCGAAGGCAATGTGGCAGGCAGTCTCTATGAACCGGAGCAACTGTCTGATATCCGGCTGGTATATCCCGGCAGCCGAAATTTGAGCGTCGAAAACCTGCGGCGGCTGCAAATTTTCCTGCCGAACGGCAAACTGAAACCCATCGGGGAGCTTGCGGACATACACCTACAGGCGGGCGAAGCAGAAATAGAGCGCGAAAACCTGCAAATGATGGGCGTGGTGACCGGGCGCTTAGATAACCGCGATCTGGGTAGCGTGATGCGCGATATTCAGCGCGAAGTCGGCGCGAGGGTCGATTTGCCCGCCGGCTACCACATCCAGTACGGCGGCGCGTATGCCGAACAGCAGCAGTCGTTTCAGGAGTTGCTCACGATTCTCCTGATTGCCAGTTTTCTGGTATTTGGGACAATTTTGTTTTTGTTCAGGGATGTGCGCATCGCCTTGCTGATTCTTTTAGTGGCGGTACTTGGCATTGCAGGAAGTTACGGGGCGCTTTACCTGACCCACACGGCGCTCAATGTGGGCAGTTATACGGGATTGATCATGATCGTGGGCATCATCGGTGAAAATGCCATTTTTACTTTTTTACAATTTCGCGAAACGCTAAGTTCCGGTCAAACGGTAGAAGATTCCATTGTGTACGCCATATCAACCAGGCTGCGCCCCAAATTGATGACGGCGCTGGGGGCCATCATCGCCCTGCTGCCCTTAGCCTTGGGTATCGGCACGGGCGCGCAATTGCACCAGCCGCTGGCGATTGCAGTCATCGGCGGTTTTTTGGCCGCCCTGCCGCTGCTGCTGATTGTGCTGCCGACAGGGATCCGGGTTTTGTATGGTGAAAAAGCACCTAAGGCAAAACGGGTGCGGAAAGCGAAGAAACAGATGCCCAAGTAAACCAGGTTCAGCCCCCCAGCCCCGCCCTTTCCGAAATCTCCAGCATCCGGTCAATCGACGCCCGACCCTGCTCGATCACCCAGTCCGGCAACAAAATTTCGGGCAGCTCGTATTGCAAACACAGGTACAATTTCTCCAGTGTGTTGCGCTTCATGTGCGGACAATCGTTGCAGGCGCAGTGGTTCGTCGGCGGTGCGGGAATAAAGGTCTTGTGTGGGCTAGCCTTCTGCATCTGGTGCAGAATACCGGATTCAGTGCCCACGATATACTCGAGCGCGGGGTCGTTAATCGTGTATTTCAGCAGGCCGGTGGTACTGCCGATAAAGTCGGCCATATCCAGGATATGCGCCTCGCACTCGGGGTGGGCGATAAACTTGGCGTTTGGGTGCTGTGCTTTCAGTTTGGCGATGCGTTGGTGGCTGAAAATTTCGTGGACCATGCAGGCGCCGTTCCAGAGCACCATCTCGCGGCCGGTTTTTTTGATCAGGTAGGCGCCCAGGTTCTTATCCGGCGCAAAAATGATCGGCCGGTCTTTGGGAATGCTGTTGATCACCTGCACAGCATTGGTGCTGGTGCAACAGATATCGGTCATGGTTTTCATCTCTGCCGAGCAGTTGATGTAGGAGACGACAATATGGTCGGGGTATTTTTCCTTGAACTTGCGAAAGAGATGCGGCGGACAGGAATCGGCCAGCGAGCAACCCGCTTTGAGGTCGGGGAGCAACACTTTTTTATGGGGAGACAAAATTTTGGCTGTTTCGGCCATAAAATGAACACCGGCAAAAGCAATGATATCGGCCTCGGTTTTGGCGGCCTGTTGCGACAATCCCAGGGAATCGCCGATGTAGTCGGCAATATCCTGAATATCCGGTTCCTGGTAATAGTGGGCCAGGATGACGGCGTTTTTTTCTTTTTTCAGGCGGTTTATTTCGGCAAACAGATCCAGGGTGGGATCCACTTCGAGGTCGAGGTAGCCGAGGCGCTCGAGTTGTTGGGCGGCTAAAGCGGGTAAAACGGTCGTTGTCATATACAGTTCGATACGTGGTGTTGTAGCGTGCAAAAGTAGGGGATTTCGGAGCAAGAATTTCGGGACCAAAATCATATTCAATATTTGACAATCCCGTTGTTTTTTGCCGCAATATCATACTTTTGCCGGGCGAAATTTCGCAGTCAATTTTTGAATCCTTATTCCATGCTCAACAAACGCATCCGCAAAGTTGCCGTTCTCGGCTCGGGCCTCATGGGCACCGGAATTGCCGCCCACTTAGCCGGCTGCGGCCTCGAAGTGCTGCTGCTCGATATTCTTCCCTTCGACTTAAAAGAAGAAGAAAAAACGAAGCCGGCTGCGCGCAATCGAATGGCCGCAACATCGCTGCAAAACGCGCTGAAAGCCAAACCAGCACCTTTTTACGACAATAAATTCGCGTCGCGGATCACGATCGGCAATTTTGAAGACGATATGCCGAAAATCAAAAACGTCGACTGGATCATCGAGGTCGTGGTGGAGCGGCTGGACATCAAGAAACAGGTGTTCGAACAGGTGGAAAAATTTCGGACCAAGGGTACCCTGGTCAGTTCCAACACCTCCGGCATCCCCATCCACCTGATGACTGAGGGACGCAGCGCCGATTTTAACAAATATTTCTGCGGCACCCACTTCTTCAACCCGGCCCGCTACATGCGTCTGTTAGAGATCATTCCCACGCCGCATACCGATCCGGAACTGATCGCATTCCTGATGCATTACGGCGACGCGGTGCTGGGCAAACAAACCGTGCTTTGCAAAGACACGCCGGCCTTTATCGCCAACCGCGTCGGTGTGTACGCGATGGCCAAAATTTTCCAACTCAGCCACGAACTGGGCCTGGGCATCGATACAGTGGATGCACTCACGGGGCCGGCCATCGGCCGACCTAAAACCGGCACCTTTCGACTGGCCGACCTGGTGGGTATGGACACGGCAGTACACGTGATCAACGGGATGCGTGAAAATTGCCCCGACGACGAGCAGGCTGCGACGTTCGAGATCCCGTCTTACATCAAGTTTCTGGTCGACAACAAATTTTACGGCAATAAATCGGGGCAGGGATTTTACAAAAAAACAGCCGAAAAAGACGCCAAAGGCCGCCCTGTGGTGCTGGCGCTCAATTTGAACACCCTCGAATATGCGGTCTCGCAGAAAGAAAAACTGGCGGTGCTCGATACCCTGAAACAGATCGAGGAATTGCCGCGGCGTATAAAGGCCATTTTCAAAGGCACGGATAAAGGCGCTGAATTGCTGCAACGCTCCTTTCTCGGACTGTTCGCGTACGTGAGCAATCGTGTTCCGGAAATTTCCGACACGCTTTACGCTATCGACGACGCTTTGCGCGCCGGTTTTGCCTGGGAAAAAGGCCCCTTCGAGTATTGGGATATGGTGGGCGTGGCCGAGGGCGCCGCTGCCGCCGAAGCCCGGGGCGAAAAAATTTCGGCCTGGGTCAAAGAAATGCTGGCCGCCGGCCACCAAACGTTTTACAAAACCGAAAACGGGCAACGTTTCTGCTACAACCCCGCCACCAAAAAACACGAACCGCTTCCGGGTGGCGAATCGTTTATCGTGCTCGACAATTACCGCGACCTAAAACCCGTCTACCAGAATGCGGAATGTACCCTGCACGATATTGGCGACGGGGTATTATGCCTGGAATTTCACTCCAAAATGAACGCCATTGGTGAAGGCATCCTGCGGGGCCTCAACGATTCGGTTCAGATTGCGGAGGAACAGGGCTGGAAAGGACTGGTCATCGGCAACAACGCCCAGAATTTCACCGTGGGCGCCAACCTGATGATGATCGCTATGCTGGCCTACCAGCAGGAATGGGAAGAACTCAATATGGCCGTCAACTTATTCCAGCAAACCTCCATGCGCCTGCGTTACTCTGCCATTCCGGTGGTCATTGCCACCCAGGGTTATGTATTCGGCGGCGGCTGCGAGTTTTCCATGCATGCCGACGGCGTGGTGGCTGCGGCGGAAAGTTATATCGGCCTGGTGGAAGTAGGCGTGGGCATTATACCCGGCGGCGGCGGCACCAAGGAGTTTGCCGTACGGCTCGCAGATATCATCACCCGCGAGGGCGACGTTCAAATTCCGACACTGATCGAAAAATTCAAAACAATTGCCACGGCACAAGTAGCTACAAGCGCAGACGAGGCGTTCAAACTGGGCTACCTGCTGCCTGAAAAAGACACGGTGGTTCACAATACCGCCCGAAACATCGCTGAAGCAAAAGCCCGCGTACTCGCGCTTTCGGACGACTATGTGATGCCGATCCCGCGCAAAGACGTGTATGTACTCGGCCGGACCGGTTTAGGAGCCTTGTATGTGGCCGCCCATTCCCTGCAACTTGGCAATTACGCCACGGAACACGACATTAAGATCGCCAAAAAAGTGGCCTGGGTGCTCTGCGGCGGCGATTTAACCAGCGCACAGCAGGTGTCGGAACAATATTTACTGGATTTGGAACGCGAAGCGTTTTTGTCGCTTTGCGGGGAGCAAAAGACCTTGGAGCGGGTGCAGTATATGCTCGAGAACGGGAAGCCGCTGAGGAATTAGTTTGAAAAAGGGTTTAGAAAAAAAGGTTTAGAAAAAAGGTTTAGAAAGTTTAGAGGGTTTAGGGCAGCGCTGCTCTAAACCCTCTAAACTTTCTAAACCTTTTTTTCTAAACCCTCTAAACTTCTTCGAAAATCACGCCATTTCTTGAACCACCTCCGTCACTTCCGGGATCATACGCTTCAGCATTCCTTCGATGCCGGCCTTCAGGGTGACAGTGGATGAAGGGCAGCCGCTACAGGAACCCTGCATAGTGACATGCACCACGCCATTTTCGAAGGCTTTAAATTCGATGTTCCCGCCGTCCATTTCTACGGCCGGTTTTACGTATGTATCGATCAGTTCCTTGACTTTTCGGGCAATTTCGCCGCCTTCGCCGCTGAACTGCGTGGCATTGCTGTCTGCCATCACTTTTTCACTGTATTCGGCATAGCCGTCTTTGATCACGACGCCGTCTTTTTCCACGTAATCCTTGATGAACTCTTTGAGTTTGAGCATTATATCGGCCCACTCGTAATTCATCTCTTTGCTGACGGTTACGTAATTATTATTGAAATAGACGCTTTTCACGTAGGGAAGCTCCATCAGGCTGTTTGCCATCGGGCTCCATTCGGCGGCCAAGTCTTTGTTCATAAAATCGGCTATACCGCGGTACAACAGCCGGTTGGTCACGTATTTCAGTGATTCCGGGTTCGGGGTTTGCTCCGTGTACAACATGACGGGGCTTTTAGTCGCTACGGTCTCCATGAGAAATTTCGTTATAATTTTGGAAAAATGTTACGCAAAGGTACGCCCTCTGCGGGTAAACTGTAACAAAATGTTCGGCTCCCGGTTTTGAATTATTGATACTTTTAGGAGAAAAAACAAGGCGTTTCATCGCGATAAAACCACCGTGCCTATGAACGAACGGGATCAAACCTTTCTGGACGACTACTTCGAAGGCAGGCTGAACAACGAACAGGCCACCTCCATCAACTTCTAAACCCCTAAACC
>Ga0105046_10015327_pt1 | contig 11787 bp, 7 predicted proteins | sample MAT03_FD_78385 | JGI IMG/M metagenome (GOLD analysis project Ga0105046, IMG submission 78385) | Freshwater microbial communities from Lake Fryxell liftoff mats and glacier meltwater in Antarctica - MAT-03 (megahit assembly) | ecosystem: Environmental > Aquatic > Freshwater > Ice > Liftoff...
ATCTGGCCGCTGCCTCGGCGGCGGTAAACCCCGGGTCGTCTGAGACGGTGGGGCTTCTGGAGCGCGCCGCCGGTCAGTCTGGCTCGCCGGGGTATCGCGCCGCCGCGAAGGGCGCGCTTGCGGTCGCGGAGCTGAACCGCTTGCACCCTTCGATGGTCGAGCACGCGTCGAAGCAGCAGCAGATTCAGGATCGACTTTTCGAAATCAAACAACTCGCGATCAATATCGCGACCGCGAACATCCTTATGGAAGGCTATCGCGCCCTCGACCCGGCGACCTCGGTCGAAGCAATCAACAGTAAGATCGGCGACGCGCGCGGCAAAAACGGCGCTGAAGCCTGGATCGCTGAAGAGCCCACCAACATCGCCTCGCTGACGACGCTCACGCAGCGCGGCGCGACGCTCAGCACTGACATCACCAGTCGCGAAGATCAGATTGAGAAGCTCAAGGCGGATCGCCAGCTCGCTTTCGATGAAGGCGACGAAGCATTCGCGAAATCGGAAAACGCGACGGGTCGGGAATCGGTCGACCAGTTCAACCGTGGCGTGGCGGCGCGCAAGCGCGCGGCCGAGCTTTCGGTTGAGATCGACCGGGCCGATTTCGAACTCCTTCCCCTCCGCCAGGATCTTGAACTGACCAAGGCCGAGATGCAGGTCATCCAAGGCGTCGTCGGAGACCCGGGCGGGCAGAGCGTGGGCAGCTTGCAGGAACAGTTGAAGGAAGTCGAAGCCCGCTGGGCGAGCGTGGAACTGAAAATCGACGAGCAGAAAAAACTCGTCGACGGGTACGTCGCCCGCATCGCAGAACTTTCCGGTGCCGGCGCCGACGCGACCTTCAAGTTCGGCGACGAAGACCGTGACTCGCTGGCGAAGCTGATCGCCGACGACCAGAAGCTGATCGAGTCCGGCTCGACTACGCTGAACAACGTCAACACCCACTACGAAGACGCGGTGAAAGCGGCCGAGGATTATTCGCGCACGCTCAAGGAACAGCTTAATGTCATCGCGCCCGAAGCGCGGAAATCTCCCCCGGCGGTGGGAATTGATCTGACGATGAAAGCGTTCAACACGAACGGCTACAAAATCCAGCAGGCACACGCGCTGGCGACTGCGGCGCAGCTGGCGATGGATGAGGTGTCGACGCTGCAGCGCCGCGCGGACGTCGTGCGGCTGCTGACGAACGTTTCTGAAAAAGCAGAGATAGATCTACCCGCCGGGCTGACGGATGCTTCAGCCGCGACGCTCGAGGCCGCGAAGTCAAAAGCTGACGCGACTTTCGAAGCAGCGAAGCAGAAGTTCGTCGATGTCACTGAAGAGGCGCTGTCGCTGCCGGAGCATCAAAAATCTGCAATCGCCGGGCTGATGTTTCTGAACTACCAGTGGTCGCAGTACGGGCAAATCATCGGTGACCGCGAGCTGACACGCTCGAAGCTCGACGACGCGATCGAACAGAAGCGGCAGTACGTGGATGAGAAGGGCGGCGTGCTCGGCGCGAATCTTCCGTCGGAGATCGCCGGCACGTACACGCCATCGACCGGATCTCCTGATGGCGCATCAACAGACGGCGCGGCCCCTGAAACCGCCCCCGCGACAATCCCTGCCCCCGGCGGCGGCGAACTGATGCCCGCGACCCCAGCACCGGCGCCCGAAGCAGACGCGCCCGCGCCTGACACCAAGGCACCCGCCGTGGAAAAACCCGACGCCGAAGCCCCGGCAGACGCGCCGGTGCCCGAAGATCAACCCGCCGCCCCGGAGGGTGGCATGAACGACAACAAATAACGTCCCGCACCCGCGGGCGTCAGAACCCGTGAACACTGAATTGCTCACCCTGCCGCAGACCCCCGATTTTGAGCTGCACGATCAGCTCGGGAAGAGCGTTCGTCTTTCACAATTCCTATCGACCGGCCCCATGCTTCTTGTTTTTTATCGCGGCCACTGGTGCCCGTACTGCCGCAGGTATCTCTCCAAAATCCAACGCTTTTTGCATCGCTTCCAAGACTACGGGGCGCAGGTGGTAGCCGTAGGCCCCGAACCGCCGGCAACCTCGCTCATGCTGAGCGAGCAGCTGGGTCTGGAATTTTCCCTGTTAAGCGACACGCGCGGAGAATTGATCGACGCTTACGGCACGCGAAACCGTTTCGCATCGGCTCCGTCGCTCGTGCCACATCCGGCGGTGATTATTCTCGACCACGAAGGCAACGTGCGATTTAAAAGTATCGATCGCAACTACAAACGTCGCACGACGATGCGCACGCTTCTTACCCGCCTCGAAGAACTCTCGAGCGGCTGAACTGCCCGGGGGCGCGGATCCACAAACTTCGGGGGCCGCTGATTCGTTTCTCCATCAGCAGAATCAAAGGACAAATCAGAATTTTTATGATCAATTAATCAAATTACTCCACATGTATTGCATTTCGCGATTGACGCGTTACGGTTCAGAAACTTCGCAGGTGGCTGCCAAAAGCCCGTCGCGACGGAAGTCGTGACGAAGGGAAGCCGGTGAGAATCCGGCGTGGACGCGCCGCTGTGAGGGATCGACAAAAACGTCGGCAGACGTGCTGTTTTAACCACTGTGCCCGTTTCGGGCATGGGAAGGTTCCGAGCCGACGAGATCCCGAGCCAGAAGACCTGCCCGCGAAGCGAAGGCCCGAATGCGGCGAAGATGCCGGTTCGGTCCGCCCGGCGTCACGTTGTCGCCGGGTCACCGATTCGTCCTCGCGATTTGGGACGGATGGGTCTGAAGATCGCCTCCGGCGGGCTTCGGTCGTCGCGCTTGCGCCCGACCGCAACCCCTTATTTTTTCGGCGCCTTCCTGATCCCACCCACTCTCTCCACGCCTTCTGACCGAAGGCAATCCGCCAGGACGATCGTCCTTCTTCCAGGCCACGCGACTTGGCCTGTGCGACCCTGTCGGGCCGCAAGGGAGTTTTATGTATCGATCTGTCTCCGTCATTTTCGCCGGCTCACTGGCGATCGGGATCCCTAATGCCCACGCGTACTTGCCCCCGCCCGGCTACTTGGCGACGGGTACGCTCTTCACCGCCGAATCCTTCGCGTTCGGCCCGGGAGGGCAGGTTGCGGTCGGTTCCGACAATTTCCTCGGCGGCGCGAGCATCAGCGTGTACGCGTCGCTCGCCGACGTCGGCGGCGTGCCGACCCGCACCTTCACCGACCCGTCGTGGAAATTCTTCGGCGGGATCGATTTTGCCGACGCAACCACCGTCGTCTTCGGCGAGAACGGGTCGACCGCGGCGGTCGATGCGGTGTATCGCGGGTCGATCCTTTCGGGTGACGTCTTAACGCTCAGCAACGTGCCGAATGTCGGGGATGTCGATGTCGAAGGATCTTCCGTTTACGTCGCCGCGCAGAACGGCCCGGGCGCGAACGACGTCGTTAGGCTCCCGCTCGCCGGCGGCGCGTCGACGTTGCTCGTCGAAAACTTTGGCACCGGTTACGGCGGCGGCGTGCTGGTTGCGGGTGGGAAAATCTACGCCACCGAAACCAACGACCCGTTCTTCGAAGGCAACGCCGGCAACGTGCATGTGTTCGACCTCGCGGGCGCGTTCGAGATGCTCATTCTGCTCACTCGCGGCGGGGGTTCGGGCGCGGTCGGTCTGAGCGCCGGTTTCGACGGCGATATTTTTGTCGCGACGGGAAATTCGATCAGTCGCATCGACATCAACACGTCGTCGGTCACGCCGTTCGGGCAGTTCACCGGACCCTTCGCATTCCCCACAACGATTGATTTCTCCGGCAACCGACTTTTCGTCAACGGCATTTACACCGAAACCGGCGGAACATTCGCGGTGTCTGTGCCGGAGCCCGCGGGGATGGTGGCGATCGTCGTCGGTTCGCTCGCGCTGCTTCGGCGGCGCGGAGGTGTGCGATGAGCTTGTCATCCGTTCGATCCTTCGCTTTTGTGCTGCTCGCCGCGTCCGCGGCGAGCAGCGCGGCCGTCGACCCGTGGGCAGACGTTGTTCACGCCTACAACCCCGGTAATCTCACCGCACTTGTAGGCGGATTTTACAACGACCCGTCGCTTGCGCTCGGCGCGGTGTCTGTCGATGCGGCTCGCCTGAGTCAATCCACCGACGTCGTTCAACTCGGCGACGGCGGGTCGGTCACGCTGTTTTTCGACGAGCCGATTCTCAACAACATCCCCTACGCCGGCTCGACAAACCCGCTCGGCTACGACTTCACCGTTTTCGGCAACGCCTTCGAGGCCGGTGAGATCGGCACCGGGATCTTTTTTCGCGAACCCGGTTTTGTGGAGGTCGCCGAGGCGTTGCCGAATGGGCAACCGGGAACTTTCTATCTGATTCGTCCCGACAAGCTCCCGGCGAATCTAACCGCCGCCGATCGCGGGCCGGGCACGGCGCTGAACGCGTTCTACGCCGACGTGCATTGGGTCGATGGAACCGGCAACCCGCTGCTCCCGCCCGGCGCCGCCGGCAGCGCCGGTGGGGACGGATTCCTTCTCGAGCGCGGCGTCGCCCAGACATCGCCGGGCGTGCCCTTGCTCGTGGGCGGGCAGTTCGTTCCGGTCTCGCTCGCGTCGATCCAGTTCCTGCGAATCACCGACGCAATCCTCGGCGACCGCGTGCCCGGCCTCGGATTCCTCTCGACCGATATCGACGCGGCGATCGATCTTCCCGGCACCACAGCGCAGGCGGTTCCAGAGCCGATGTCACTCGGCGTTTTCTGGGTCGCAGCGGTCCTGCGTCGCCGACGCCGGGTTTGATCGAAGGGATGTTTAATTCGCACGAGGAAACGAATGCGTTCGATGAATCACAAATCTCACGAATGCCCAAGAATTGACCGGTCGATTCCAACGACCGCCATTCGTGTTCATTCGTGTGATTCGTGGATCGCGGCAGGCGATCGCGCTTCCCGAAAGGCATTCACCCTTGAGGAGATGTTGGTGGTGATTGGGATCATCGCACTGCTCGTTGCGAGTCTGTTCCCCGTGGTGACCTCGGCCCGGCGACAGGCGCAGTCGCTCACCTGTGCGAGCAACTTGCGGCAGATCGTCACCGCGTCGCTGATCTACGCGACTGAGAACCGCGGATTCTGGCCGCCAGCACACTACCAGTTCTACGCAAACCCCAATCGCAATTTGCATCGCTGGCACGGCACGCGCGCGACGACCGCCGGCGCGTTCGTGTTCGAAGGCGTGGCCCCGTTCGTCGACGGCTCGCCGTTGCTGCCGTTCCTTCGGATGGGAAAGATCAAAGCGTGCCCGACGTTCGAGCCGCCGGGCTCGGGCTTCGAATCGGCGGCGGGGGGTTACGGCTACAACAACGGATACGTCGGTGGCGGCGTCGCCGACGCGCCCGCGGCGGCGACCCCTGCGGAAAAGAATCGACTCGGAAACCTCCCCGCAAAACAAACGATGATCCGAAGACCTTCCGAAACAATCACCCACGCAGACACCGCGATGGCGATCCTGTCCGGCGCTGCGATGAAGATGATTGAGTACTCCTTCGTCGAGCCGCCCACCACGGTCTTCGGACCCACCTCGCCGTCGCTGCATTTCCGCCACGCCAAACGCTGCAATATTGGCTGGGCAGATGGTCACGTCACGTCCGAGCGATTCGAATGGACGCACCCTGGCGGAAATATTTACGGGGTGGATAACGAGCGGGCACAGCTCGGTTTTTTCGGCCCGGCCGACAACGCGCTGTTCGACCGCAAGTGAGTCGACCAATTACTTCGTCAACTTGCGATACTTGATTCGATGCGGACGCTCCGCCTCGATGCCCAATCGCTTCCGTTTCACTTCTTCGTAGCTCGCGTAGTTGCCTTCGTGGAAATAGATCTGGCTGTCCCCCTCGAATGCCAGAATGTGAGTCGCCGTTCGGTCTAAAAACCATCGATCGTGCGAGATCACCAGCACACACCCGGCGAAATTCTCGATCGCATCTTCAAGCGCGCGGATCGTGTTGACGTCAAGATCGTTCGTCGGTTCGTCGAGCAGGATGACATTCGCTCCGCTCTTAAGCATGCGCGCCAGATGCACACGGTTTCGCTCCCCACCGCTCAACACGCCGACGGCTTTCTGCTGATCCGTGCAGCCAAATCCGAAGCGTGTGGTGTACGCGCGGCTGTTCACGCGCAGCGTGCCGAGTTGCATAAACTCCAACCCGCCGCTGATTGCCTGCCACACGGTCGTCTCGTCGTCGAGCGATTCGCGGCTTTGCTCCACGTAGGTGAGCTTCACCGATTCGCCGAGGTTGATCGCGCCGGCGTCGGGTTTGTCATCGCCGACGATCATGCGAAAAAGTGTTGTTTTTCCAGCACCGTTCGGCCCGATGATGCCCACCACCGCGTTAGGCGGGAGCGTGAAACTCACGTTATCCATCAGCAGCTTCTCATTGAAACCTTTCGTCATTCCGACTGCTTCAATCACTTTCTGTCCCAGCCGCGGGCCAGGGGGAATGTAGATTTCAATCTCGGTTTCCTTCATCTTCCCGTCTTCGGAAACCATCTTGTCGTAAGCCGCGAGTCGTGCTTTTGATTTTGCCCGCCGTGCGACGGGAGAAGATCGCACCCATTCCAGCTCACGCTGGAGCATTTTCTGTCGCGATGATTCCTGCTTCTCTTCCACTTGCAGGCGTTTGCGTTTCTGCTCCAGCCAGCTCGTGTAATTTCCTTTCCACGGAATGCCCACGCCCCGATCCAGTTCCAGAATCCAGCCGGCGACGTTGTCGAGAAAGTATCGATCGTGGGTGACGGCGATGACCGTGCCCTCGAACTTTTGCAGATGGTGCTCCAGCCACGCGACCGACTCGGCGTCGAGGTGATTCGTCGGTTCGTCAAGAATCAGAATATCAGGCTTTTCCAGCAGCAGCCGGCAGAGCGCGACGCGGCGCTTTTCCCCGCCGCTAAGATTATCCACGACCGCGTCGCCGGGCGGGCAGCGCAGCGCGTCCATCGCCATCTCCAATTGCTGATCGAGGTTCCAGGCATCCAGGCGATCGATTTTTTCCTGAATCGCGCCCTGACGTGTGAGCAGTTTGTTCATCTGCTCGTCGTCCATCGGTTCGGCAAATTTGTCGGAGATTGCGTTAAAGTCGTCGATCAGCTTCATCGTCTTGGCCGCGCCAAGTTCGACGATCTGCTTTACCGTTTTCCCCTTCTCAAGCTGCGGCTCCTGTGACAGATGCCCGATGCTGTAACCCGCCTGGCGATTAATCGTTCCGTCGAACGTCGTGTCTACGCCCGCAAGGATGCGCAGCAGCGTAGACTTGCCCGCGCCATTTAACCCCAGCACGCCGATCTTCGCGCCGTAGAAGTAGGAAAGGTGGATGTCCTTGAGAATGATCTTGCGTTCGATCTGCTTCGTAACGCCGACCATGGAGAAGATGATTTTTTCGGATTCAACAGCCATAAGTTCGCGAAATGTAGTTAGCCCACGCCAAGAGGCAAGCCCGCAGGGATTCTGCGCGACGTGTCCCTCATCACTTCTTGTTCGATGTCGGTTTCTTCTTGGGGCGCGGTTTTGCAAGCGGCACGATCAACGCCGCGTCGAGGACCTGATCGACTGTATCCACGAAGACGAATTCGAGAGTCTGTTTTACTTCGTCGGGGATGTCGGGGAGATCTTTTTCATTTCGTTTCGGCACGATGACACGCTTAATGCCGGCGCGCTTGGCGGCGAGGGTTTTTTCCTTCAGGCCGCCGATGGGCAGGACGAGGCCTCGCAGGGTGATTTCGCCGGTCATCGCGACGTCGTGTCGGACGGGCTTGTTAAGCAGCAGAGACGCTAGCGCGGTGAACATCGCCACGCCGGCGCTCGGGCCGTCTTTCGGGACGGCGCCGGCGGGGACGTGGATGTGGATGTCGCTTTCGGCGAGCAGCTTGGGATCAATGCCGAGCTGGCTGGCGCGGGAGCGGATGAGTGAGAACGCGGCCTGGGCGCTTTCCTTCATCACGTCGCCAATCTGACCGGTGAGCAGAATACCTCCTTTGCCGGCGAAACGAGTCGCTTCGATGAACAGAATCTCCCCGCCGAACGGAGTGTACGCCATGCCCGTGGCGACGCCGGGGACGGCCGTGCGCTGGGCGAGTTCTGATTCGAATCTCTGCGGGCCGAGCGTTTTTGCGACGTAGTCTTTGGTGACGGAAACTTTCTCGGTGTTCCCGCCAACGACTTCGGCGGCGATCGCGCGGGCGACGGAGCCGATGTTGCGTTCGAGGTTTCGCACGCCCGCCTCGCGGGTGTAACTTTCGATGATGCGCTGAAGCGCGTCGTCACGAAATTTCACCTGCTGGGCGGTCAAGCCGTTGGCTTCGAGTTGCCGCGGGACGAGATAACTCTTGGCGATCTTTAGTTTGTCGGTATTGGTGTAGCCGGGGATTTCGATCACTTCCATGCGGTCGCGCAGCGGCCCGGGGACGGTGTCCATCGTGTTGGCGGTGGAGATGAACAGCACCTTGCTCAGGTCAAACGGCACGTCGAGGTAATGGTCGGTGAAGGTGTTGTTTTGTGCGGGATCAAGGACTTCGAGCAGCGCCGAAGCGGGGTCGCCGCGGAAGTCGGCGCCGAGCTTGTCGATCTCGTCGAGCATCATCACCGGGTTGCGCGTGCCCGCCTTGCGAAGCTCCGCGATGACGCGCCCGGGCATCGATCCGATGTACGTGCGCCGGTGCCCGCGGATATCGGCCTCGTCGCGCACGCCGCCGAGCGCCACGCGGATGAACTTGCGCCCCATTGATTCGGCGATGCTCTTGCCGAGCGAAGTTTTTCCCACGCCCGGCGGGCCGACGAAGCAGAGGATCGCTCCGCCGCCGTCGGGTTTCAGTTTTCGAACGGCGAGATACTCGATGATCCGACGCTTTACTTTTTCGAGGTCGTGATGATCGCGATCGAGAACGGCGCGGGCTTGCTTCAGCTCAAGCTTGTCTTCGGTTTCGGCTGACCAGGGCAGCTCCGAAAGGATCTGTAGATACGTGCGGATCACGCCATACTCCGGCGACGCCGACGGGATGCTTTCCAGGCGGTTCAGCTCGCGCTCCGCTTCCTTCATCACCAATTCCGGAGGCTTCGCGGCGACGAGTTTGTCGCGCAGCGTATCGACCTCGCCAGCGGAGTTCGCGTCGCCTTCACCGAGCTCCTTGCGGATGGCCTTGAGCTGCTCCTGGAGATAGAAGCGGCGTTGTGTTTTGTCGATGTTCTCTTTCACCTGCGACTGGATCTTGCTCTGTAATTCCAGCACATCGAGCTGCGTCGCCATCCGCGCGGCGATTAGCCGCAGCCGTTTTTCCACGTCCAGTTCCTGAAGAATTCCCTGCTTTTCAGCCAGATCCGCCTGCACGTTGGCGGCAAGGAAATCTGCCAGTGCGCCCGGCGCGGTAATGCCGTTGAGCACCTGCGCCGCTTCGTCGGGCGTGTTCGGTGAGAGCTCGATCAGGCGGTTTGCCTGCTGCCGCACCGACGCAACGAGCGCGTCGAGATTCGGGCCGGGGACGACAATGTCTTCGAGAATTTCGATCCGCCCGATGGGGAATGGATCTGTCTGATCGACCGACAGCAACCGAAATCTGGCCAGTCCGTGGACGATTATCGATTGGTTGCCGTCGGGCAGTTTGAAAAGCTTAAGGATCATGCACGTCACGCCGACGGGGTGCAGGTCTTCAAACTTCGGGTCTTCCATCTCGCCATTCCGCTGCGCGACCACGCCGATGACCTTCTCACCGGGCATGACCTCATCGAGCAGGCTCTTGCTCTTGGCACGGCCGACGTTCAGCGGCATGACGGTGCCGGGGAAAACCACGATGTTCCTGATCGGCAGGATCGGCAGCAGCGCGGGAACAGTCACCTGTTGCCCGTTTCCACCGATGCGAATCGTTGTGGAACTTTCTGTTTTTTCGATGACGGTGGTTTCTGGCATGTTGATTGAGAAGCGTGCGAGCAGGGGACGATGCGCCCGGCGGCGAGCCGTTCACGCCGATTCATCCCCGAAACCCGAGGCGCCGATCCTATTGTTTTGGGAGTTCGATCCAGAGCATTCCGTCGACGTAACCCGCCGAAATGCAACCTTCCGCGACGTCGACCGGAAGTTCGACCTGCCTACAGAACATTCCGTGGTCGATCTCCATCACATGTACCCGTATGCGACGCTGACCGGCAGTGGGTTCCGCGGGCGTGGGCACCGCACGGTTTCCGCGGACCGTTAGCGTGTGCTTTTCGACGACGACTTCGATCTTCTCCTTGTCCACGCCCGCCAGATCGACACAAACAACGTAGCCGGCCTCTGTTTCGTAGAGGTTCACGGCCGGCGACCAGGTTTCGCCGTCGGCGAAGCTGTAGAAACCTTTTGAGGTTGCGTCGGACATGGATCGGGACATGGATCGGATCGGCATCTCACGCGCGAGTTCGATCGTCATTGCGTCTCCTTGTCGGCATTGCCAATCATCATAGGGTCGAAAGTCGATGCGCGAAAGGTCGCGGGGTTAATCTGACGGGACCGTCGCAAATTTCGCACGAGTTCGCTTCACCGGCGGGGCGGGGTTTGCCCGACGGCGCGGGCTTAAACCGCCTTCATGGAAATCGATTTTCTCGATCATTCCCTTGCCGGCGGGGCAGGAAAAAGACCCATCCTTTCGGGGAATTTTGTAAACCGGGCCAACAGGTGTGGCGGGAGATTGGCAGCATAAATATCAATCTTCTAGATACTTAAGGCCGATGGCGAAGGAGGTGCCTTGCCTACCATTTAAGGACGACCGGGCCTGGCGGAATGAACTGTGAGGGCAGCGTTGTCGTATTGATCTAGCAGTTTTTTATCGACCGTGAGCCTTGACACAGGGCCGCAGGCGCGACGAAACTGCCGCCCCTCATACAGCGTTGAGAGTTTGAAGGGGGCGGTCAATTGTTCGAAAGAATCGTCAGCTGGCGGTCGATACGATCCGCACAGGGTCGACCGGTCGGCGTGTCGACGTAGCTCGCACTGATCACGGACATGGCAAAAAGAACTGGAAAAAACCTCGTAATCGTCGAGTCGCCCGCAAAGGCCAAGACGATCAACAAATATCTCGGAGATGACTTCATCGTGAAGGCGTCGATGGGTCACGTTCGCGACCTGCCGAGCAAAGGGATGGGCGTGGACCTTGAAACGTTCGTGCCGGAGTACGTACTGATTGAGGAGCGCGGCAAGGATAAAGTCGTCAGCGAGCTGAAGAAATTGGCCAAGCAGTCGGAGACGGTTTACCTGGCGACCGACTTGGACCGCGAAGGCGAAGCGATCGCTTGGCACTTGAAAGAGGCGCTGGGGCTGAGCGACGACCGCGTGGTTCGCGTGATATTCAATGCGATCACCAAAACTGAAATTCAAAAGGCATTCGCGAACCCGCAGAAGATTGATATGGATCGCGTGAACGCGCAGCAGGCGCGGCGGATTCTGGATCGCGTGGTGGGCTACGAGATCAGCCCGCTGCTCTGGCGTAAGGTGGCGCGAGGGCTCAGTGCCGGGCGGGTGCAGTCGGTGGCGGCGCGGTTGGTGGTGGATCGGGAGAAGGAGATCTCAGATTTTCTGCCCGAAGAGTATTGGAAGATAGGCGCGATCTTCAGCCCGGATATCGGCAAGGCCGGGACGATTGCCCCGGCGTGGGAAGCGTTTGTCACCGACACCGCCAACGGGGAACGCACGAAGGCGGCGAAGGAAAAATGGCTTACGGAAAACGGGTGCTTCGTCGCCGAACTCGTCGAGGTGGCGGGGAAGAAGTTTGAAGCTTCAAACCGCGACATGGCGCGTCGGGCCGCCGAGGCGGTTGGATTTGTCGTCGAGCA
>Ga0105046_10015328_pt1 | contig 11786 bp, 7 predicted proteins | sample MAT03_FD_78385 | JGI IMG/M metagenome (GOLD analysis project Ga0105046, IMG submission 78385) | Freshwater microbial communities from Lake Fryxell liftoff mats and glacier meltwater in Antarctica - MAT-03 (megahit assembly) | ecosystem: Environmental > Aquatic > Freshwater > Ice > Liftoff...
AGTGCTTTAAGGTGGTTAAAAGTGCTTTAAAGTGTTTTGGTAACTACTCAGGCCTTTTGGACAGGATAGACAGGATTTACAAGATCGGGAGCGGATTTCCAACCTGTACATCTTGTAAATCCTGTCTCAAAATCTGAGGCTGAGCAGTTACGTGTTTTGTGTAAAGGACGAAGCCGGGGCGTTGAAAGTTGCACCTGCGGAATAAGAAATCGGACATCTTGCAGGATGTCCGACTCAGTGTTCGCGCTTAGCCTTCTGCCTCCGGTGTCGCTTCGGGCGTTGTATTGGGGGGAACGATGGGAATAATTTCAGGACCGCCCGCTGGTGTCGTCTCAGGTGCAATATCTGGCACCGGCTCCGAGGTGGCTTCGGGCACCACTTCGAGCGTCGCTTTTGCATCAACTGTCGGTTCCACCACAGGTTCTTCCGCCAGCCCTGTCGCAGGCATCGCGGTCTGGGTTGGAAGCTGCACGGGTGCCGACTCGGTCACATCCCCCAGGGCCTTTGGAATTCGCGGCCAGGTGGATGAGTAGAACGCGAGGTAATCGGCCACGCGGTTGGCCCAGGTCGCATCACCATGCGGCCCTTCACCAAAGCTCAGTTGATACGGCACGCTGATTTTGTCCAAATCCGAGGCCAGCTTGTTGGCGTCTTTCTGTGCCCAATCGCGATTGCCAGCGTCGATCCAGATGCGCAGGGTGCCGACGTCGGTGATGGCCTTGGCCATGCTCAGCATGGTGAAATTGGCCCCCACCCCGATCAGCTTGTCTGTAATCGACGGGCTGTGTGCGCCCATGATGCTGAAGGCGTTGGCGTTGCTAAAAGCCACCTCGATGGACCAATAGCCGCCGCGCGAGATGCCGCCAATGGCCCGGCCGTCGCGGGTGCCCCAGGTGCTAAAAGTGCCATCGATATAAGGCACCAATTCGTTGATCAGAAAACCCTCGTACGAGTTCGGCCCCTTGAGTGACCAGGTGTAGGGGTTGCGGCCATACTGGCCGTTGGCTGGCATGACAATAATAAATGGCGGCAGCGTGCCCAGGCTCATCTGCATGTCCGCGATGCGGGTGGCCCCGATGTCGATCCAGCCGCCGATCTCGTGGTTGTTGCCTTGAATCAGATACAGCGTGGGGTATTTGAACTGGCCCGGCTTGTAGCACGGCGGCAAATACACATGCACTGGCACCGGCGCCCCGACCACTTTGCTCTGCACCGTCTCGGTCACCAGCTGGCCGATGGGGTTGGGACAGGCCTCGGTGGCGGGTTGGGCGGCCAACTCGATGATGAAGGCTTCGGCGGTGGCGACAGCCGGCACCGCAGTGGGCGTGGGCAGCACCCGTCGGCGCAGCTTGGCCGGCACCGCAGTCGGCGCACGCGTGGGCACGCGAGTGGGTACAGCAGTGGCCTCAACCGCCGCGTTGCCGATGGCCGACACCACACTGGCAAACGCACCCTGGGGTGCAGCCGTGTGTGCAATGACGAACACGGCATCCAATAGCAATAAGCCAACCAGCACGGCCGAGGCAAACGGCAACGTGCGCGGCGTCATACGGATGCGCTCATAGAGATCAATTCCGGCATTTAAGATGCGCGTGAGCAAGCGCGAAATAGTTCTTTTCACAAATACAGTTCAAGCGTGAAGATTCACGCCTGTTCATTCAATTTAGCCAGCAGCAGATGCGGCGGTGCCGATGCGGCGGTGGCGATGTCTTTGGCGGGATTGTTTTGCCGCCAGCGCTTGCTGAGCGCGCGGGCCTGGAACTCGGCACGGAAGGAGCTGCGCACCAACGGGCCACTTTCCACCCATTTGAATCCCATCTCGTAGCCAATCTTGCGCAGATCGGCAAACTCTTTGGGCTCCCAATAGCGGTCGATGGGCAGGTGCTTTTTGCTGGGCTGCAAGTACTGGCCCAGCGTCAGAATGTCCACATCGATCTCGCGCAGGTCGCGCATGACCCCGATCACTTCGTCCAGCGTTTCGCCCAGACCCAGCATGATGCCGGTTTTGGTCACTGCGTCGGGCTGAAGCTTCTTGGCGTTCTGCAGCGTCGTCAGCGCCCACTCGTAGTGGTCCTGCGGCTGCACCTTTCTAAACAGGCGCGGCACCGTCTCGACATTGTGATTCAGAATATCGGGCTGCTCGCGCATGATGATTTCCAGCGCGGCCTCGTTGCCCTTGAAGTCAGGAATCAACACCTCGATGGTGCAATCCGGCTTGACCTTGCGAATGCGGCGAATGGTCAGGGCGAAGATGGGTGCACCGCCGTCCTTGCGCTCATCACGATTGACCGAGGTGATGACGACGTGTTGCAGGTTCATTTGCACCACGGCCGCGGCCACGCGCAGGGGCTCGGCCCAATCCAGCGCAGCAGGCATGCCCGTTTTCACGTCGCAGAAGCCACAGCTGCGGGTGCAGGTGTCGCCCATGATCAGGAACGTGGCGGTGCCACGGCTCCAGCACTCGGCCAGGTTCGGGCAGTTGGCTTCTTCGCAAATGGTGTGCAGCGTTTTGCTGCGCATCAAGCGTTTGAGTTCGTGATAGGTCTCGCCTGAGGGCGCGCGAACCTTCAGCCAATCGGGCCGGCGCGGGCTGAGGCTGGATGTTGATGTAGGGGTGGAGGATGCGGACACGGGTGAGTTCGGTGTGATTTCGGCGATGTCCGCGAGTGAAACCATTGTGCCAGGGTTATTACCAGCGGCGGCGGGAGCAGTGCCGGCGGCAATGCCGCTCTCTACGAAGTCCATGCGAGCGATTCTAGCAGACCAGCCCTGTTTGGAAACCATTCTGAGTGCCCATGGGCGGCTGCTTGAACCAACATTCACACCTGTTTTTTGCAGGCTTTGTGCGTCAATTCGGAAGGCGATGCCTGCCTGTGCTGAAGCGGCTGGCGTGATCCAACCGGGAAATGCCGCGTCACAATATAATCCGGCCATGAATCAGCGTCGAATCATGGCAGCCGCTGGGTCAGTTGCGCACGGCAGGAGATGAAATGGTGACATTGCTGAACTCGCTTCCAGAATGGGTGTTGGCGTTGCTGGGGGTGTTGCTGTTACTGATCGCGGCACTCTATGTATGGATTTTGTTCAACTGGCTGGCCCTGCGTCAGCGAGTCTTTGAACTGGCTGAGCAAAACGAACGGCTGGCCCAAGCCGTGGCTGCGCAGCCGTCCACCGAGCGGCTGTATGAGGCACCTCGCCCTGAGGCACTGGCGTTTGTGAGTCCGTCGGCCACTGAGCTGGATGAAGCGCGGGAAGCCGAGCGCGAAGCCACCAAAGCGGCGGTGCGCAATTTGCAGAATCAGATCAATGTCGCCCATTCGCAGCTGGCCAATGCCAACCGCGCGGTGCAGTTGCGCCAGGTTGCATTGGATGAAGCCCATCGCCGGCTCATCACCTATGAGGGTGCGATTGCGGATTTGCAGGCATCGCTGCAACAGGCCCGGACCGTGCCGGTTGCGCTGGCAATGATGCCGGTGGAGCAGGCCGAACTCACCCGCGTGGATGAGGTTGACGACGTCACAACCGACACCGTCGTTGTTGACCACGATGCCGTCGATGACACGGCTCCCCCAAATGACACGGCCGCACTGGCCAGCCAACTCAATGCCGCCACCAGTCTCATTGAAGCGCGCGATGCCCAGGTGGATAATTTGGAAGCGCAATTGGCCGAGCTGCAAACCCAGATGGATCAGGCTCGCGATGAGATTGCGCGTGCCGATGTTCGCTTCGATGAACAGCAACTGACCCAGGACAATGCCGGAGTGGTTGACGCTCCTGCTTCAACCACTCCGATCGTGCCGCTGCAGGAAGCCGGCGTCGCACTTCTGGCGGCAAAGGCACTCACATCAGCTCATGTCGCGCATGAGCAGGACGCCTTGGCGCTGACGCAGGAGGCGGTTCAATCTCGCGACGCCACAATTGGCGAGCTTAAAACACAGCTTGGCAACGTTCGCACCAGCCTGGAAATGGCGCGCGAGGCGCTTCAGGCGCGCGATATGGAGCTGGCCCAACTCAAGGCGCAACCGGCTGATCTGGAGCAGCCGCTGACCGAGCTGCAACACAAGCTGGACGAACATGAGCAGACCATGACCACCACCAATATGGTGCTGGCCGAGCGCATCTCGACCATCTCGGATTTGAACCACGAGCTTGATGAGCAGGAGACACAACTGGCCGAGGTGCAGCTGGAACTGGCGGCCAAAGATGCGCGCTTGAACGATGTGCTCACCCAGTTGGACGCGCAGAATGCCACCATTTCTGATCTATTGAGCGATGTGAACGCGGCCAACGAGACCGTGGCGCTGCAGCAAAGCCGCTTCGATAACCTGTCGACGCAACTGACCGACCTGCAAACTGCCGCCGATGCACCGGCTGTAAGCGCCGAGCGAGAGGCTGAGTTTGAGGCACAAAAACAGGCGCTGGAGCAACAGTTGCAGGGTGCACAGGCGGCTTATACCGAGCTGGATGCACAACTGGATGCGCTGCGCACGCGTGTGGTGGAGCTGGAAGCACAGTTGCAGCAATCGCAGACCGAGGCCGAGGCCGCCAACGCCAAACTGACTTCACGCGCCAAACGAATTGAAACATTGAAGGCACAAGTGGAAGCGGCGCAAGCCGAGCTGGCGGCGCAAGCCGAGCTGGCGGCGCAAGCTGGGCGAACCACTCGATCTGAGTTTACAAGCCGTGAATCGTTGCCAACTCCAAGTGATAGCCCCGCTGAAACCCGCCCCAATGGGTTGGACGAGCTGAGCGTGCCAGTGCCTGTGCGCACGGCCGGTAAGCGCAAAGCCGCTGTCGAACCCGTGGCTGAAACCCCTTCAGATGAGGATGCCCTGATCGATATCGTCGGCATCGGCGCAGTCTATGCCAAACGCCTGAGCAAGGCCGGCATCACCACCTACAAAGCCCTGGCCAAAGCCAAACGCTCGCAGCTGGAAAAGATCATTCAACCCTCCAAGCTGCAAAATATTGATTTCGATGATTGGATCGAGCAAGCCAAATCGAAGGCCAAGGCCGGCAAGCTAAGAGCTGGGAGCTAAGAGCAGAGAGCGATGAGCAAGAGCTCTTAGCTCCCAGCTCTTAGCTCACCGCTCCTCGCTTTCAGAAATGGTATAACCCCGCCCAGCAATGAGCGCACACATTTATAGCTATCGCGGCGATCTGATCGAAAATCGTCACACGGCCTCGGTGGCCATTGTGGGCCCGGCAGGAAATTTATTGGCCTATGCCGGCAACCCCGAATTGACCGCTCACATGCGCTCCTCGTCCAAGCCGTTTCAGGCCCAGGCCTTATTTCAGAGCGGCGCGGCCACTCACTTTGCGCTCTCACCCAAAGAGATCGCGATTACCTGCGGCTCGCACAGCGGCGCGGCACGGCACACCGAGGCCGTGTCGAGCTATCTCAAGAAAATCAATCTGGGCACCGAGTGCCTGATTTGTGGCGCGCATATGCCGTTTGATCCCGAAGCCGGCAAAGCGCTGCGGCAGGCCAGGCAGGAGCCGACGGTGTTGCACAGCAATTGCTCGGGCAAGCACACCGGCATGCTGGCGGCCGCGCTGGCACTGGAGGCAGACTCCACCGGCTATGAGCAACCCGAGCATCCCGTGCAGCAACTTAATATTCGGACCTTGCGAGATCTGTCGGGCGCAGAACACGTGCCCTATGGCATCGATGGCTGTGGGGTGCCAGCGTTTGCATTGCAGCTGAACCACGCTGCGCGCATGTTCGCGACACTGGCCGCGCCCGATGCCGCACCGACGCAATATCAGCAAGGTTTGGCGACGACGTGGCAGGCCATGCGCGCCCACCCCGACATGGTGGCCGGCCCCGAGCGCATGGACACGGTCTTTATGAGCCAGGTGCCGAATTTGGCCATGAAAAGTGGGGCCGATGGCTACTATGGGCTGGCACTGCGCGACACGCAGTGGGGGCCGATTGGGATTGCCGTGAAGGTGGAGAGCGGCAACGGCGATGCGCGAGATCCGCTGGTGATCAAGGTGTTGGAGACATTGGGCGCGCTGCCGCCAGAAGTGCCGGCCGAGTGGCGTCGACCCATCATCCGCAATGTGAGAAAGCATGAGGTGGGGCGGTATGAAGTTGAACTGGCGCTGACCTGGCTGTGATGGATTTGAACTCAACGCGCGCTTGTAAAGCCATCGCGTAATGCCTGATCCACTTCCATAACAAAACGTGTTGTCGTAGGGGTGAAGCATTCGCCTACAAAACTACAGTGAACATAGACTTTGGCGGCGAATGCTTCGCCCCTGCCTTGGCAAATCTCTATTCCCAATAATGTCTACTGATGAACCATCCAAATTTTGGCATTACCGAATTTGCAACGCCACCCGCTCGGCATCACTTTGTAGTTCCAGCTTGACCGCGGCCACGGCGCTATCCACCAGCATCTGCCGTTGCAGTGCGGTGAAGCTGGCCGTCAGATCGTTGCGGATGTCGTTGCGTTTGTTCATCACCTGGTTGCGCACTTCGTTGGTCGAGATAAAGCGCCGCGCCATCCCCGGCACGTTCGCGTCGAACAGCATGTCTTTGGCGAAATTGGCCAGCGCGCCACTGGCCACCAGGCTGATCGCGGCCACGATGACCCAGCCGATGGGACCGGCAATGGCCGCCGACACGACCGTGACGACGGTGGCGATGATTGTGGACAGGATGACCGCGAGCACCGCCGCGACCTCGTCGTAGATGTCGCCAAAGGGATTGCCGATGGTGACCTGCTCGCTGCCAAAGGCGATGCTGTCCAGCCGGAACGACGATGAGGGAATGTCATATTTGTCGCACAACGGCTCGGTCATCTCCTCGATCTTGGGCGACAGTTCGCGGAACCATTTCGAGAGCACGCCGGCCAGCAATGGGCTGGCTTCGCCCTGTTGCAGCCATGCTCCCAGGCGGCGACCCACTTCAGCACTGACCCCGCGAATGGTTTCGATCTCGCCGCGCTTCCAGCTCTCGAACACCGGCGTCATGAAGCGGCCGGGCAGCTCATCCGTAATCACCTGCACAATGCCGTCGATCAGCGCGCCGATCTCGTCGGCCACCACGTCCTGCACCTGGCCGGATGCGATGAGTGCGGCCACCTCTCGCTCGAATGCCTGCACGCGCATGTCGATGCGGCCGGCCAGCGCCAGACCGGTGGCAATGGCAAACTCTGGCTCCTTGCCGCGCACCACGCTGGCGCCCTCAAACACCTGCCGGCACGTCTCCAACGCAAACCCCATGCGTGATGCGCCGCCGGTCAGAATCACCAGCGTCGGCGGCTTGCCCAATTCGTGCGACAGCCTGGCCTTGGCCACCTCCAGGCTGTCGCGCAAGGCTTGTGGCCAGTTGCGGTTGCCCAGGGTCGGCAGTGGTGTGCTCAAAATAGCGCGCATATCGGCGGCATTCACCTGGGCCTCGAAATACAGGCCGGTCTTGAGCTTGTGATTGCCACCCACAGCCGCCTGCACCTTGTATTTGTCCTCGCGCGAGAAGAAGGCTTCCTTGGCTTTGCGGCAGGCCAGCTCGCACACGCCCTCATGAAACGAATCCAGCGCAAAGATGCGCCGCACTTCGTCGGGCTGATCATGATGCGCCACCACGTAATCCAGAATGGCTTTGTCGATGAGGCCGGCCCCGAGCTCGTTGTTGCCAAAGTCGATGGGGCGCTCTTGCAACTGCGAGACGGCGGTGAAGTCGATGGTCGATGAGCCCATGTCCACGATCAGCACGGCATCGACGAGGAGATTCTCGGACACATGCAACTCACCGGCTTCTTTGGAAGCGATGAAAGCCGCGCGCGACTCGGACATGATCTCGATGTCGCTGGAGCGTTCGCTGAGACCGGCCCGCTGCAACAGCGCCGCATAGAGCTGACGCGCCTCGATGGGCCAGGCGCTGGGGCAGCCGACGATGAAGCGGGTGCGCGGTGCCTGGCCGATCAGCGCGTTTTCGCGCAGCGCGCGGGAGATTGCGCCAATGAATTGCTCCATCGGCACCCGCACATCGGGCCGCTCCAGGTGCATGCTTTTGAAGCGCCGTGCAAAGCTGATTGCGCCGCTGATGTTGATGGCGTCGTCGCCGATCAGCACGCCCAACTGGGGATGCACGGCCACCACGGATGTGATGGTGCGGTAGCCGTTGATCTCCAAAATCTTGGGTTGGTCGGCCGAAATGGAGCGCGCGTAGGCCGCGGCCGATTCACCGTGGCCGATGTCGATGCCGACGAACTCAACGTTTTCGATTGTGTCAATCGGCATCAAGGGAATATCCTGAACATCATCGTTGTCCGGCGCAGATTGCAAATAACTCATGTGTTGTTTCTGATGCCCTTGGATCATTAAATATGTCCCTAGCGATTTTGTGTGGCTGTTTGCGCCGCCGGCATCGCCACTTCGCCACGGCGCAACAGCTTCCCCTGCGCGACAAAGGCCGGTTTGATGAGTTGGGGCCGGGTGGCCTTCTCGTCTTCGATGTTGCGCACCAATGAGAAATTCTTCTGGGCCGCACCCTCAAAATTGGTCAGCACTTCAATGTCGTAAGGCACCAGCAGGCCGGCCACCTTGGCGGCCAGAATGGCGGCATAGCGCGCATCGGTGGTGGTGTGGGCCGAGGCCAGCTCTTGCAGAAAATCCAGCACGGCGTCGGGCACGCTGGATTCAGGTGATGGCGCGGCAGGCAGGGCTGCGGTGGTGAGACGCACTGCCCGGTCGGCCAACGCCAGCACATCCCGGTAGCGCAAGAGCGCCGTGTCCACATCCAACTCCACCTCGACGCGGGTTTGCGGACGTGTATTCATGATTGCGTTGGAATCGGCCTGGGCATACTGCGCCTTGCGTTGCTCGCGCAACTTCAAGGTCGGCAGCAGCCAATCCAACACTTCGGCTCCCAGCACCACCGCCAGCGCCAGCCCGGCCAGCACCCGCGCAACAGGGTCCTGGTAGAGCGCAAACAGCCAGATCGTGAGCGCAACGGCGGCAATGATCCGCAAAATTTTGGTCCACCAGATGATATTGACGCGAGTGGGCAGGCTTTGCGAGATGCCAGACGCAACGGGCTGCCAGAAGGTGGCCTTGTTGGCCGTCAGCATTAATTGCAGGCCGCCCTTCAAGCTGTCGGCCACCAGATTCAGCTGGGTGCCGTCTTTGGCGGTGAGTGCCGGGCTGGCCTGCCGAAAATCCAGAAAAAGCTGGTCGGTAAACGTGCGCAACGCGGCCTCGGCCTGGCTGGACTGGGGATGAGCCATGAGCCGTTGGCGCAGCGCGCTGCGGCGCTCATCGAAAAGCTGGGTGATGCGCAGGGTCGAGTTTGCGTTCATGTTTTGGCTATGGTATTGCCATGCAAAGTGCCCTTCGTGAGAAAGGCACTTTGTAATACGAATAAACCGACTGCAAGTCGCAGTAGCGGCGCAAGTAGCGGCGCAACTTATGGAATTGGCGTTGCTGCTGCGCTGTTGAGCGGCTGGGTCTCCACTGTGGCCTCGGCCGCTCGCACCACCCGAACAATGACGCGCGCGCGGCGATCCTGGACGATGACATACAGCGGGTTCGGCGTCGTTGACTCGTCGAGCGGTGTGCTGAACGAGAATGCGCCGCGCCGATTGACCGCGACTACGCCCAGGGGTGTGGCACCACTGCCGTCTGCATCGGCACTGACAGCAATGTTGACCCGCGTCAGCCAACGTGTGCCGGTGATGGTCAATTCGCCCTGATTCAAAATGGCCACGACACTGGGCGTAATCACGGTTGCGGCTGTTGGCGTGGCTGAAGGCCGCTTTGGCAACGGGGTCTCGGTCGGCGTGACGGAAGCCTCTGGTGTGGCCGTGTCGTCGGGCAGCGGCGTTGAGGTTTCGGTGGCCGTTGCGATGGGTAAGGGAGTCGCGGTGTCCGTCGGAACCGGTGGCGTCTCAGTGGCTTCGGGAATCACAGTGGGAGACGCGGGCACTGCTGTGGGCACTGCTGTGGGCACTGCTGTGGGCACATCGGTTGCCGTAGCGGTCGGCGGAATAGGAGTTGCAGTGGCCGGCACCTCCGTTGGACGCGGCGTCGAGGTGGGAGGCAGCGCCGTTGGGGCCGGTGTGCTGGTGTTTTCAGGGATGGGCGTTGGTGTTGATGTGGACGGGATGGCCGTCTTCGTCGGGGGCATTGGCGTCCTCGACGGCGGGATGGAGGTGCTGGTGTTGTCGGGAATGATGGTGGGCGTTTGTGATGGCGGCGGCGGTGGGGGCTGAGTGGGCAACGCGGTTGCGAGGGTCGTGGCCGAGGCGATGGGAATGGGCGTGAGCGAAGGCACGAATGTAGGCGTGGCTGGCACCCGGGTCCAGGTCGGGAACGGCGACGGCGTTGCAGCCGGTGCCTGGGTAATGCGCAATCGAATTGAGGCGCGACCGCCGCGCTCGTAATACTCCACCCGCACATTGTGGTTGCCCCGGCCCAGTGTCACATCGGTGCTAATTTCACGAGCGCCATCGCGCCAGTCGTCCAGCACCAGCACGCCGTCGATAAACAGTCGCACGCCATCATCGACATTGAGCGCAAAGCGATAGGTGCCGCCCTCGAACAGCAACGAACGCGTCCAACGCGCGCTCCACAGATCGACATTGATGCGCGGATCGGGCGAGCCGGTCAGCCAGTCGAAGTTGATATCGCTGTCATTGCGCACGACCGTGGGATCACCAATCAAGCCAATGTTGTTGAAGTATTCGCCGCGCCACTCGGTAATGACCGGCGGAGGCACTGCGGTGACGGCGGGAATAAACGGCGTTGGGGACCAGACCGGAATGGCAGTGGCGACCTGGGGTGTTCGGGTGGATGGCGGCCGACGGGTGGGAATGGCCGTGCTGGGTGCGTTGGTCGCCGTGGCAGTCGATGCTGGTGCACCTGCCGTTGCGGTTGTGGTTCCATCGACCATGGTCGTTGGCCCTACGGCCAGTGTCGCCGTCGGCGTCATGGTGGACTCGGGCGTTGCAATGGTCACCACAGTGATGACGATGACCACCGGCGTGGGTTGCACGGCCTGGGCTGCACAGGAGGCCAATAGCACCGACACCAGACTGAGCGCGGCCACATGCGCTTTGCTGCGCTGGGCCGCTCGAATAAAGCGCTTCACTCGCATTCCGTCACGTCCTTCCCAAATCGGGCACATATCGCGCACTATAGATGAATGGATCTTGGTATCAATAGATCCTGGCAGGTTCTAGCGGATGCGTGATTATCACACTCTCCCCAGGGGCGACGATTGCTCAGTGATCGAGATACAACCCTGAATACTTAGACGTTTAGACGTTTGATACTTGGATGTAGAGAGGTAGAAACAAAAGAGAGGAGAAGAACTGACTATCGGCGAGGCGCAATGCAGTGCCGCAGTGAATGCCCCCAACGGGATTCGAACCCGTGTTTTGGCCTTGAAAGGGCCGCGTCCTAGTCCACTAGACGATGGGGGCGCAAACGGCTCAAATCTGGAATTTGAGCGGAGGCGATTTTAACACAGCGCGCCGATTCCCACGCTTTTCCCTGAAATTTAGTGCGCGCCGTGTGCGCTGACTAAAGTGACGTGAGGTGTGGGGGGTGTAACACGGTGCACTTGAACCCCATGGCGTACCTGATATACCAATCAAGCTGTGGGCAATATAGATTCACAGTCGAGCGCTGGGCACAACTCTTGAAGTAATTCAGGCTCTCCCAACTTTGGCGGGAAATCATGGTTTTTGTAGGGGCAAAGCAGCGGGCTCATCACAGATCAAACCCATACATGAGCCCGCTGCTTTGCCCCTGCGCTGCGATTCCCGTTTAATTCG
>Ga0105046_10015333_pt1 | contig 11785 bp, 14 predicted proteins | sample MAT03_FD_78385 | JGI IMG/M metagenome (GOLD analysis project Ga0105046, IMG submission 78385) | Freshwater microbial communities from Lake Fryxell liftoff mats and glacier meltwater in Antarctica - MAT-03 (megahit assembly) | ecosystem: Environmental > Aquatic > Freshwater > Ice > Liftoff...
AATTAGTTAAAACCTATCTCGAAAACATAGGGTTTACTGATTATTTTAATCGTGAAAAAAAACGACCTCATGAATTGATCCCTTCCAGAGATAAAAGAACATTAAACCTATGGAAGCTTCATCCTGAAATGATATACATGTATCCAATTGAAGCTCAGCGATTTTATGAAAGAAATGCTTTCGAGGGAAAAGACCTGCATGCGCTTAATACGTCACTCAGTGAAATTTTGAATAATTTCATTGATCACACAAAACCATCTAATTTTGGATTTACAGCTACCCAGCTTTTTGAAGATCAGCATAAACTTGAAACTGCAGTTTGCGATTTTGGGGGAGGGATCCCGAACAAAATAAATGCATATTTTGAGTTGAATGAAATGGAAAAACTATCTGATGAACAGGCACTAAGATGGGCAATGAAGATTGGAAATTCGACAAAGTCAACTTTTAAAAACAAGGGTTTTGGATTAGATACTCTTTCAAGTCTTGTGGCAAAACTGAATGGAGAGCTAAGAATAGTTACAAATCGGGTAGTTCTTTTTCAAAGCGGAAATAATGAATTTAAAGTGAATTCGCTGACTTCCTCCTTTCCAGGAACCTTGATCACTGTATCATTAGACACAAATTTTTTAAGAAATAAAGAAGAGTTTGAATTAGATTCCGAAGAACTATTTTAAATTTGAAAACCGAAAGCAATGGAAGTCGCTAAAATTAGTTTAATGTCTCTGGTAAAAACAACAAGCTCCAATGCAGATGGAGAAGTTCTTTATCTGGTCATGGAAAGTGCCATTAATGATGGCCATACAATCGAATTGTCATTGATGGATGCCACTCCATTTTCAAGTTCATTCCTTAACAGTTCCCTTGGCGCACTTTGGGAAAAGTATGGAGATAACACATTGAAAGGCAGGATAAAAATAATCAATTTCCAGCCTACAAGAAGAGATCAGATTTTTGATTATCTGAATAAACTCAGGCACCTTTCCAGCAATGAGCAATCCTTATAAATTATTGATTAAATATAAAAATTGGCTGGAAGGAAAAGCGCCAAAAAAGGCAATCGTGGTGCCTAAAAAGATTGTAAATGTAGTGGTATAAATCATTTGACAGTGAGCGCTAAAGAACGTCTGGATTATTTTTTGAATGACCTGGCAAAGGCTCTGGTTTCTTTCAAAGAAATCATTGAATCTGATCTGACAAGATATGATGAAAAGGAACTGGATTGGATCAAAAACGGACAAATTCAGAAGTTTGAAATCTGCATGGAATTAACTTGGAAATCCATTCGCTTCTTTCTTTTGACTGAGGACTATGAAGTTCCTGATTCGCCGAAAAAAATAATCAAACTCTTTCATTCTGAAGGATTTATTCCAGAAACTGAGTTCAATATTTTGTTTGAAGCTCTGGAAAACAGAAATTTGCTAAGCCATATGTGTAAATTGGAACTGTTCGAAAAAGCATTTGAACAACTCCCTGTTTACCTTTCCGCAATGCAGTATGTCCTTAACAAAATTCAAGATCGCTGATTATCACAATGTTGACCACATGGAAGTGGCTACCCATTTGATTTTGAATCATTTCCAGGATGAAAACGATGTAATCATTTTTTATTTTGGGAGTAGGGCCAATGGAAAATTTACCCGCCGATCCGATCTTGATGTGGGCATTTGGAAAATGGACAATTCGCATATGAGCCTGGTGAAAATCGGACTATTAAAAGAAATTCTGGAAGAAAGTATTGTCCCTTTTGGTGTTGATTTGGTGGACTTTAGCTTTGCAAGTTTTGAATTCAAAAAAAAGGCAACTGTCGAGATTAAGATTATTCAAGGTACGCGTTCAGATTTTGAAAAGATGTTTTAGAGCCAGACAGACTGGTTGAAGATTGATCAGTACCAAATTATAAGGTGATTGCGGCCCAACGAAGATCCTAAACGTGGTTGTTATTTTTTTTGACACCTTTTCAGATCTTAAATTCAGACCAGTTTCTAAAGCATCAAATCTGTTTTTGGGAAATTCGTTTTAAAATCTTCCCAAAGCGATAAGAAATTGGAAGCGTCACCTTCTAATTCATTTAGCTTGTTTGCGATCAATGTATCAAGTTCAGAACTAACTTTTTGTTGCGTGACTTGACTGAAAACTTGTGCTGCTATCTCTACAAAATCCACATTTGAAGTATAGGATAGAATGAATTTTCTTTTTAGAAATCCCAGAAAAGTACGATAAACTTTCCCTGAAAGATCCTGATAAAATAAACTTGTAAAATTTTCTAAATCAGCGAATTGAACTTGATTTAGATGAAGATACATATTTTTTCCGGCATCAGGATTTTCTATTAAGAGCAAACGATCTAGCCACATTTCAAACAAAAGATGATGCAGAAAAAAGGTTTTTGAATACCCAACTTTCTCTGGTTCTAGTCCCTGTTTCCAAATTGCCATTCCGGCCGTAAAAAGTGTGGAATTGTGAAAATGTCGATCGGCCTCAAGGTGCAATTTCAATCCAGCCAATATTTCAGGATGAAATTCATTCTCGTTTGTTAAAAGTGATTTGGAAGTTGCAAAGCCAGCTCTTTTTGCAATATCCGGCAAAATTGATCCAACCACAAAACCAGACGATTTTGAGGATTCCAATGCCAAAAGATAGTGCGCTAAAAAATTCATTTTGTGGCTTTTTGGTTCTTAACCCAAAATGAAAGTATAGATTTTCCTTTTGTTTTTATTCAATTTAGTTTTTAGGATGCTAAAATATCCAAGTTGGTTTTGGCTAAAAGGCAATTAAAGCCAATCTTTCGAATGGCCAGAAATGGTCCATCTGGCTATTCGAAAAAAGAAGATTTTTGAATAAAAGCCTATGCTTTCAATTCTGCTGAAAGGCTTATTTCAGTATTGAGCAATTTTGAAATAGGGCAATTTACCTTTGCATCTGCTGCCAATTCCTGAAATTTCTCATCGCTAAGTCCAGCAACAACAGCTACTGTTTCCAAATGAATTTTTGGAATGGCGCCATTTTCTAGGGTTACAGTCGCCTTTGTATCAATGCTTTGTGGAGTGAATCCTGCAGCAGTAACCAAGAAGCTAAGTTTCATAGAAAAGCATCCAGAGTGCGCAGCAGCAATCAATTCTTCAGGATTGGTGCCAATTCCATTTTCAAATCTTGTCAAATATGAATATTGAGCTTCCTTTAAAACAGAACTTTGTGTGCTCACATGTCCTTTTCCTTCCTTTCCTGTTCCTGCCCAATGGGCTGTGCCGGTTCTTTCCATTTTTTTTGTATTAGAATTAAGATTCAAAACAGGCTCAAAACCTTGAAATTTTAATGCAAGATTTTAAAAATTAATGAGAGTAGAAGTTTAATTGGTTGAAGATCAATTGCATAAAGCCAATCATTTTTTGGCTTTATATAAAGCCAAACCTCGTTTGGGTAGATATTTGGTTTGAAAATGCCTTTAGAAACAAATTGGATTATACTGAGCTAGGGATTAATTGTTCTGTACTTTTGGCTCGTCATTTTTAAGCGCATTGAATTTCGATTCGATAGCTATTCATAAAAATTATTTTTTATCGTTTGTGTCGGATTCTAAAGTCAAGATTTCAACTTTTTCAGGCCATAAAGAACCTGTTTATGCCTTAGCTTCAGGACCCGAAGTTGGAACTTTTTTTTCTTCAGGTGGAGATAGATATGTAGTTAAATGGGACCTTCAAAATCCTGATACTGGCGTGCCTATTGTTCAGGTTCCTTCTTCAGTTTATGCATTTCAGTATATTGAAACTAAAAATCAATTGCTGGTAGCTTCAAACAAGGATGGCTTGCATTTGGTTGATTTAGAGAACAATATGGAAATTTGGTCCTTTCCTACACCTTTGAATAATTGGTTTAGGATGTTGGAGTTTCAGAATGAAATATGGATTGCTGGTTCAGAAGGCGCTGTACTGGTTTTTAACATCGAGACCAGAAAAATCGACACAAAAAGGTTTGGTAAACACGATCTTAGGTCAATGGATGTGGATGCATTAGGGCAAACTTTTGCTTTTGGAAATTCCAACCAGGAAATATTTATTTTCAACTTGAATACTGGATTCAATTCTTCAATTTCTGAGGCGCATAAAAGCACAATTTTTGGTCTTCAATTTTATCCTTTCGGAAATAGATTGATTTCCTGCGGACGAGATGCCAAATTAAAAATCTGGGCTCAGAATCAAGAAGGAAAATGGCAATCAGAGAATGAAATTGCTGCACATCTTTTTGGTATTCATGATGTTAAGATTCATCCGACAAAACCAATTTTGGCTACTGCAAGTACAGATAAGACCATCAAAATATGGGATGCCGAAAGTTTGAAATTGCTTAGGGTTTTGGACAAAACCAGGCATGCAGGACATGGGCACAGTATCAATCAATTGCTTTGGTTAAAAAAACCAGAACTGTTGCTATCTTGCAGCGACGACAGGACCATATCGGCCTGGGATATTTTCGCATAATTTATGAAAGTTACTCCGCTGGAAATCAGGCAGAAACAATTTGAAAAGAAGACATTTGGTGGAATAGATAAAGATGAAGTTCAGGCATTTTTAAACTCACTTTCGATAGCCTGGGAAAGAATGCTTGAAGATCAGGCAAATTCTAAATCAAGATTAGACCAGGCAGAAAAGGAGGTTGTTAAGCTTCGGGAAGTTGAAAGTTCGCTTTACAAAACCTTGAAATCGGCTGAAGAAACAAGTCAAAAGTCAATAGATCAAGCCAATCAACAAGGGAAATTGATTGTGCAAGAAGCTAAATTGAAGGCAGATACGATGCATCAGGAAGCCAAATGGAAAGCTTCAAAAGCGATGGAGCAGGCTGAAGATTATGCCCGGAAAAGCTACGATCAAATGGTTCAGGATGTAAAAGTGCTCGAAAGAGAATTTAGGTCAATTGAAAACCTGAAAGAAAATTTCCTAAGCGACATTAAAATTATTGCTCAGGATTTATTGGAAAAAGCTGAAAAGGCCAATCTTAGATCTTCCAATATTGAGTTCAAAGTTCCACCTCCACCCGTACTCGATTTTTTCAAACCAAAATTTGAAGAAGAACAATTGTTGGAAGTAATTCAGGACTTGGAAATTCCTGATAATCAACAAACAATAGCATTTCAAGTAGAGGCTCCTAAAGAAGTTGTTATAAATGAAATAGTCTCAAATCACATTGTAGAACAAGAAATTGCCATTGAATCTAAGGAATCTGTTGTGGAACCACCTCCATTTTCTCCTTTAAAATCTGAAGAGAAGCCTAAAAAAGTTGTAGCAGAAGGAGGCTCATTTTTTGATAACATTTCATAGCATCAACTTTTCCCTAGTTTAATAAATCAGTTTTTTGCACTGTAATTTATACCATTTATTTTGACAGAGATATTTTTAGAAGGCATGGAGTTTTATGCCCATCATGGATATTATCAGGAAGAGCAAAGTCTTGGCAATCGTTTTCAGGTAGATTTAAAAATTACTGCTCCTTCACCAAAAGAAGGATATACAGAAAAGTTGATATCAACGGTTGATTACGTCAAAGTGTATTCCCTCATCAATGAGCAAATGAAAATCAAATTCAAACTGCTTGAGACTTTAGGGGAAAGAATCATTCATGAGATTTTGCAACATTTTGAAATTATAGAAACCATTGAAGTCACCATTTCAAAATTCAATCCACCCATTTCCGGCCTTTGCAAACGAGTAGCTGTTAAGAGTGTATGGAAAAGGAATTGAAATTAAATATAACTGACACGTAATCAATATTATAAATACCCTTTAGCCAAAGAAAACCATGTTAAGACGAGAGTTTATTTTAAAATCATCTGCTTTTGCAGCGGCTGGTTTTCTCACCAATCCATTGTATTCTAACGCCAGGACAATCAGAAACATAGGCGTTCAACTCTACACACTGCGCAGTCTTATGAAAGAGGATTGCGTAGAAGTGATTCAACAATTGGGCAAGCTTGGATACTCTGAAATAGAATCTTACCCTTCGGGTAAAGTACATTTTTGGGGTAGATCGGCCAAAGATTTCTTTAAACTTGCCAAAGACAATGGTCTCAATGTGGTTAGCACGCACATTGGATATGGAATTCCAGCTCAGGAGCAAGGCAAAGAAATTGCCGCCCTTAATTGGAATTTTGAAACATTTGTAGAAGCATTTGCCAAAGAAGGTGGAAAATTTATTGTTTGTCCATATTTGGATAAATCGCTGAGAACCAATATATCCGACTTTTCTAAAATCGCTGAGAATCTTAACAAGGCAGGAGAGATTTGCAAAAAATATGGGATTACTTTTTGTTACCACAACCACGATTTTGAATTTCAAAGCATTGAAGGAACCACACTTTATGAAAACTTGCTCAAGCATAGTGATGCCAGTTTGGTTAAAATGGAACTTGATCTTTTTTGGGCAGCAAAAGCCGACCAAAATATAGAATCACTTTTCAATAATAACCCTGGCAGATTTCCATTGGTGCATGTAAAAGATATGGGAAAAGTGGATAAATCCACGGTTGAGGTCGGTTCTGGCTCCATTGACTTTGCGAAAATATTTTCACTTTCTGAGAAAGCGGGCATTGCACATTATTTTGTTGAGCAAGACAATTGTACCGGCAGTCCATTAATCAGTGTAGAGCAGAGCTTAAAATATTTGAAAAAACTAAATTTTTAGAGCTTAAAAAATGAATTTAAAACTGAAACAGGTTTCATTTGGACTTTCTTTCGGTTTCGAATTGGGTTAGTAAAACTTAAATTTATATCAAGATGTTCAGTCTCATTGGAAAAACGGCGGCAGTTACAGGCGGCGGAAGTGGAATAGGAAAGGCAGTTTCAATAGCCTTGGCTTCTCAAGGTGCAAAAGTGTATGTGCTTGATCTTCAAATTGAAACGGCAAAGAATACCTGTACGGAAATACTTTCAACACGTGGCAATGCAAAAGCCATCGCTTGTGATGTTTCGAATGAAGACTCTGTAAAAGATGCATTCGAGCAAATCGATGAAAAGGAAAGCAACCTTTCGATTTTGGTAAATAGCGCTGGCCTTTCGCATATTGGAAACATCGAGAAGACATCTGTTGCCGACTTTGACAGATTATATAATGTGAACATCAAAGGTATTTTTCTAACCATGAAAAGCGCCTTGCCACTTATCGTTTCTGCTGGTGGAGGGACTGTAATCAATTTGGCCTCCGTAGCGGCATATGTTGGAATCCCGGACCGATTTGCGTACAGCATGACAAAAGGTGCAGTTGTGGGTATGACGTTGGCTTTTGCCAGAGACCACATTGCACAAAATGTACGGTGCAATTGTATTTCACCAGGTAGGGTTCACACGCCTTTTGTAGATAATTTTCTGCAAAAAAATTATCCCGGACAGGAGGCAGAAATGTTTGAAAAATTAGCCAAAACGCAACCCATCGGAAGGATGGGTACACCCCAGGAAATTGCAAATCTGGTGGTGTATCTAGCTTCGGACGAAGCCTCATTTGTAACCGGAAGCAATTACAACATCGATGGTGGGTTTATATCAATTAAAATGTAATTAACTGTAAATGAAATTAATAAGAGTTGGAAATCCTGGAGAAGAACTGCCAGGTGTATGGGTAAGTGAATCAGAATGGGTTGATGTTTCTGCCTTTGTCGGTGATTATGATGAAGCTTTTTTTCAAGAAGATGGCATTGAGCTACTTTCAAAATGGTTTGAAGAAAATCAAAATGATTTACCTCGATTTGACACAAGTTTAAGGTTAGGATCTTCCTTGGCAAGACCTTCAAAAATAATTTGTATTGGCCTTAATTATATTGACCATGCCAAAGAAAGTAATATGGCGGTGCCTACTGAGCCCATCATTTTCTTCAAAGCAACCACGGCCCTTACTGGTCCATTTGATGATGTCGTGATTCCAAAAAACTCTGAAAAAACGGATTGGGAAGTTGAATTGGCAGTAGTAATCGGGAAAAAGACCAGCTATGTTTCAGAACAAGAGGCAATTGAAAATATTGCTGGATATGTGTTGCACAACGATTATAGCGAAAGAGCATTCCAACTTGAAAGAGGTGGCCAGTGGGTAAAAGGAAAATCCTGTGACACTTTCGCACCAATTGGGCCATTTTTTGCGACCAAAGATGAAATTTCCGATGTTCACAATTTAAATATTTGGCTCAAAGTGAACGGTGCCTACAAGCAAAATGGATCTACTGCAAATCTCATTTTTAACATTCCTTTTCTGGTTTCATACCTTTCTCAGTTTATGACTTTGCTGCCAGGAGATATAATTTCGACTGGAACCCCAGCTGGCGTAGGACTTGGTTTCAATCCTCCCCAATATCTAAAACCTGGTGATGTGGTAGAATTAGGAATAGAAGGTTTGGGTATTTCTAAACAAAAACTAGTAGCTTGGACAGAAAAATAATCTTATAATTCCTTGAATAAAAACGGTTTATACTTACTTTTCTTTGGCCTTTTGCTTTTTCATATGGCTTGTAAACCAATGGAGGAGAAAGAAAAAACCGACAATGGAACTCCAATCGATTGCACTTATACCTTGCCCAATCTGGCCAAGATCAATGAATTCATTTTGGCCGATCCAAATGATGGCAAGCTTTTTAGAATTCGAAGTCAGATATTGCTGGATAGTGGCCGTTTGCAAGAAGCACTTTCAGATGCAAAACGGGCACTTTCACTCAATCCGGAAGACTTGTATAATTTTGTGGTCGTGGCCAAGGCTCATCGGGCACTTGGACAAATAGATTCCGCATTAAGTGCTTGTCTTACAGCCCGGAATGCTGGTTTTAACGACCCTGACAATTTAATGCTTTTGGGCGATTTGTATCTCATCATTAAGCAATACGCAAAAAGTCTTGAGTATTTGAATCAGGCACTTAAGTTAGCTCCTTTTGAACCTAAAATATACTATCTCAAAGGGGTTTTGTTTTGGGAAAGGAATGATACGTTGAAAGCACTCAGCAACTGGCAAACAGCCATAGAGCAAGATCCTGGTTATGGAGATGGTTATGCCAAACTTTCAAGTTATTACATTGGAATTAAGGACTTTACAACGGCTGAACAATATTTAAGAAGTGGCCTTCGACTGAAGCCAAATGATGCCTTCTTACACTATGACATGGGTGTCTATCTCAACTATAAAGGTTATCCCGATTCTGCCATAACTTATTATGAACGAGCAATTGCCTTAGATCAAAAGTTGTTTTTGGCTCAGGAAAATCTTGGCTATTTAAGGTTCAACAAAAGGGCATTTTCAGAAGCCATTCCACTTTTCGAAACCAGTTTGCTTGTTGATGCTAAAAACTCAACTTTGGTTTATAGGCTTGGCCAGAGTTACATTTATGTTGGAGAATATGCGAAGGCTGAAATTGAACTACAGAAAGTTGTCCAATTGGATAAAGAATTTGTGCCAGACGCTTTGAAAGAGCTTGTCCGTGTCAGAAAACAACTTGCAATTCAGAAATTGGATTCCGCGAAAATCATGGAGAAAAAGATCATAAATTAGAGATTGATCCAATAGTTTGTTAGACAGTGATTTGCCTGGTATTTTTTAAATTTAAATGGATTGAAGCAAAATAAATTATTGAAGCCAGTCCTGAAAAAATGAACACAAACAAATAATGCAGAATTTTATTCAACAAAGGCTTGTCATTCGGCCAATTTTTAGAATTTTGCGGGCCAAACAAGTTTACACCTTATGAATATTTTGGTCTGCATCTCTTCAGTGCCCGACACTACCTCTAAAATTTCTTTTTCAGATAGCGACACTAAATTCGTAAGTGCTGGAATTACTTATATAATAGGTCCTTACGATGATTATGCCCTGGCAAGAGCCGTTGAACTTAAAGAATCATCAGGAACGGGCAACATCACCGTTTTGCATGTTGGTGAGATTGACAGTGAGCCAGTTATCAGAAAAGCCTTGGCCATCGGTGCAGATGTTGCCGTTCGGGTTAATTCTACAGCAAAAGATGGTTTTTTCGTAGCTGCGCAGATTGCGGCCTACGCCAAAGACAAAAAGTTTGATCTTATTTTGATGGGCCGCGAGTCGATTGATTATAATTCTGGTCTTGTGCATGGCCTGGTTGGAGAGCTGCTCAGCATTCGTTCTATTTCTCCGGTAATGAAGCTTACCATAGATGGAAATCAAGCAACTTTAGACAGGGAAATTGAAGGTGGAAAAGAAACAATTCAGGCAGATTTGCCACTTGTTTTAGGATGCCAGGAGCCAATCTCAGAATGGAAAATTCCATCTATGAGAGGAATTATGAGTGCCAGAACAAAACCATTAACTGTAATTGAACCAGTTCAGTATTCCAGCGGGCTTAGTTTTGAAAAATATGAAATGCCTGCCGCACGAACCGGCTGTAAAATGATTTCTGACTCAAATGTTGGCGAGCTTGTTTCTCTATTAAAATCGGAAGCTAAAGTTATTTAATTTGACTCTATTATTATAACCAAATCAAGTTTTTACTATGTCGGTGTTGGTGTTTCTCGAATCCGTTGATTCAAATATAAAAAAATCTGCTCTTGAAGCCTTGGTTTATGGCAGAAATATAGCGGGTGCTACTGGCGGAAAGCTTTTGGCAATTGCAGTAGGAGAGGGGGTAGATCTTTCTCTTGCAGGTGTTTATGGAGCTGAAAAGATATTTCATATTACTGATTCTCGTTTTACGCAAGCAGACGAGCAAGCCTTCGCAGAAGCCATTGCCGATGCAGCCAATTCAAATGGAGTCAAAAATGTAGTATTTGCAAAGTCATCGCTTACAGATTCAATTACGCCAAAATTGGCCTCGATGCTTCAAGCTACAGCGGCAACCAATGTGGTTTCATTGCCAGATTATTCAAAAGGTTGTGAGGTGAAAAGAAGTATTTTCACTGGAAAGGCATTTGAAATTGTGAACATTAACTCTGAAAAAAAGGTCTTTTCTGTCAAAAAGAACGCTGTTGAACTTTCAGAAGCACCAGCAGCTGGAGTGGTTGAAAAATTTTCTCCAAATCTTTCTAATAAAGCATTTTCAATCAAAACCATTTCAACCGAAAAAACAACAGGAGAAGTCCTATTGTCAGATGCTGAGATCGTTGTGAGTGCTGGCCGAGGCTTGAAAGGTCCGGAAAATTGGGGAATGATCATCGATTTGGCCAAGACATTGGGCGCTGCAACAGGTTGTTCAAAACCAGTTTCAGATTTGAACTGGAGGCCGCATCACGAGCATGTGGGCCAAACCGGAATAAAAGTGAGTCCCAATTTATATTTTGCGATTGGTATTTCCGGCGCCATTCAACATGTGGCAGGAATTAGCAGCAGCAAAGTCATTGTTGCGATCAACAAAGATGCAGATGCGCCGATTTTTAAAGTTGCTACCTATGGAATTGTAGGCGATGCGTTTGATATAGTTCCCAAATTAACCGCAGCCATTAAGGCAATTCAATGATGATTTATAAGCCTGAATTTTTAAAAAAAAGTCCAGGCTTTTTTGATTAGATAATATACCTTTCATACAATCTTGTTTATTTCGCATTGTGCAAAAAATAAAACTCGAAATTCTTGGTCTTAGTTCCAGCCAGTCGCAATCAGGTTCGTTTGCTTTGGTTTTGGGTGAAGAATCGGGATATCGCCGTCTTCCTATCATAATTGGCATGTTCGAAGCTCAGGCAATTGCCATAGAAATCGAAAAGATCATTCCAAACCGTCCAATGACCCATGATCTTTTTAAATCATTTGCCCAGTTTTTTGATTTTGAAGTTGAGGAAATCATCATTTCTGACCTTCGGGA
>Ga0105046_10015335_pt1 | contig 11783 bp, 6 predicted proteins | sample MAT03_FD_78385 | JGI IMG/M metagenome (GOLD analysis project Ga0105046, IMG submission 78385) | Freshwater microbial communities from Lake Fryxell liftoff mats and glacier meltwater in Antarctica - MAT-03 (megahit assembly) | ecosystem: Environmental > Aquatic > Freshwater > Ice > Liftoff...
GCAAAACAATATCTGTGTTTCGATTGTGGATTTGGTCACCATTCGTCAATTCAATTTGTACTGTGACCTGCTGCAGCGAATTGAACGCACCGACCCAGTGTTTACACCTGAGCCGCCGTCGATCTACGCGGTGACCTGCCGCACTTGCAAGGTCAACGAACGTCCGCGATTCGAAAGCTGGGCATTCCCTCTGCAAATTGGCCAGCGATTGCCGACGCTGCCGATCTGGCTGACTGACATCCTGCCGATCCCGCTAAACCTCGACGCATCGTACGATGCCACCTGTCAAGCGCTGCGCATCCGTGGTTGAATAGTGTTGCACGTTGGAGTCTGTCAATGATCGCTGCGTTCGATGAATTTGATCAGCACCTGCAAGTCCTGCTGCACCAATCGAAACATGGAAATGGCCGTTGCAAAGCCGATTGTTCCGCCAGCCGCCAGAGCCACCAGCGCGAATCGACGTTCATGTTCGCTTAACAATGCAAGGATCAGAACTGACAGCATCGGCACTGATGCCGCAAGCACAAGATGAAACCACAAGTTGCGAGCCAACTTCCTCAACGCAGGCAACTCTGCTTTTGACATCGAATCCCACTGCACCAGTGTCGGATAAATGGCCCGAACGGCAATCATCGAAACACCGAAAAATGGATATGCGGCCGCGATAAGTCCACACAGTGTCAACGACACGACGAAATGTGCATAGATTGACGCAGGCACGGTGCCTCGAAACAGATGCAGCAAAATTGGATACGCGGGAGCAGCGATCAGCCACAGAGTCAGCCCGACGGTGACCGCAAGGTTCCCCAATTGCAGGCATTGACGGCGTTGCTCCTGAAGTTCGGCAGGACTCAACTTTACTTGTTCATCTATTCGCGTTGCGCGAGTGACGGATCTGGTCAAAACCGCCGCGCTGAGAATTCCGGTGGGAAACGTAATCATGTTGATGATCGACATGATGCGCATAAACGTGGGTTCGGCATCCGGCATCGAACTCTGAATCTCACCGAAGTTGTACATGAAGTTAAAAAATGCACCCACAATATTCGGAACGACGGTGACAGTATTAATCGTGAGTAACGGCCACCGGCGAACGAATTGTTTCCAGGGAGTCACATCGTCGCACAGTAGTGTTCGCGCTTCCGGCTGCAGGCAAAGATCCAGAGCACTCGCGAGCGCGGAGCCGGTCGGAAATCGCATCGCGGGATAGGCGGCCAGGCATCGTTTAAACACGTGGCCAAGGCCGCAGTCTTCAGTGACGCACACGGTTTGCAGGTACGCATCCGAAAGACCTGAGCGGCGACCTTCGACCATCGTTTCCAGACGTTGGAGTCGAGGCGCATGGTGACCTCCATCGTCAAATGGACGACGTCCTGTCAGCAATTCACACAGGACAATCCCCAGCGAGAACAGATCACTCCGGCCATCCATTTCAGATGCGGTCATGCTGTGCCTGGGGTTGCAGACTTCCAGATGTTCCGGGGACATATACGCCAAACTGCCGCCCAGACTGTCGTCGGCCGAAACACCTTCCAGTGTTGCGCCGAAACTGATGTTGAAGTCCGCAAGTTTTGGTACACCTTCGGCTGTAATTAAAACATTTGCCGGCTTGATATCTCGATGCAATACCTTTGCCCGGTGTGCATAATCAAGAGCTCGCGCGAGTTGATTTCCGATCCAGCAGACCAGTTGAGACCATGACATTTCAGCGATCTGACGACGAATGGCAGATTCAGTCGGCCGAGACTCTCCGTGATCATCAAGTTCTGCATCAACGGCCTTCAGATAACTGCGGCCATTCCAGTCGCTGAGTGGAACGGATTTCATTCGATGAATGACATCAGCCAAAGTGCCACCCGCAGCATATTGCATGTACAGCAGACGCAGCGAACGTTGTGGCAACAGTCGCTGGTCATAAACGCGAATGATGTTGTCGTGATCCAGCTGAGCCAGCGTTTGGGCTTCTGTGCCCTTGTCGGCCGACACCTTCAACGCAACCAACCGCTGCATGGATTTCTGTCGCGCCAGAAAAACAGTCGCAAATGCGCCACGCCCCAGTCTTAACAGCAGATCAAAATCATCAACGGTCTCGCCTGGATTAAGATCAATTATGGCGGCCGGAGCATCATCCGACAAAAACGTCGATCGTAAGGCCGGGTCAAGTCGAAAAAGTCCATCCAGCTCACGAGCCAACGCGGGGAATCGTTTGAAGAATTCCGTCGGGGAAACATGATCTCCCGCCGACTTGCGAATATGATATTCTTCAAAGACAAGATCCACTGTGACGATGGAATCAAGGTCCGGAATATCGTAAGAATAGTCTTCGACCAGTTTCCGCAAGCCGCGCTGCCAGCGTTGTTCAAGATCCAGCTTGATGAGTTCAGGAATCAGCTCCTTGCGAATCCCGCTGTCTGCATCCGGCAAAAAGTCAGAAATCGACGGCGGATACGGAGATGATTCCCATGCAGTCGCAAACGCCTCCAGTGTGCGGGTCAGTTTAGACCAGTCTTCTTCTGTGATTTGCGATGGAAGAGTCACGTTTGTTCAGGAATGCAATCGGGACAGGATTTCAATCAGTGTCGTCAAACTAACTGTTTCGGCGACGAGAGTCCAGCCGAGTCAGTTGCTATACTAGCGGTTACAGTTTTCCCCAGCCGGGGGGACGAGCGTCGCAAGCTCCCAGTGAGAATCCAATGTCAGGTCCAGATCCATCGCCGTCCATTTCTACTTCCAACGAGCTGGCTGCATTCATCGAATTACATCGGCGGCAACTGCTGGCCTATGCCGATCGAAACATTGGTCCGGCATTGCGATCGCGAGTTGAGCCGGAAGATATTGTGCAGGAAGTTGTGGTTTCAGCATTGTCATCGATCGATCAATTCCAGGTTGAAGGTCGTGACCCGTTTCGATTGTTGTGTCAACTTGTCGAGCAACGGATTATTGACGCACATCGGCATCATGTTGGAGCTCAGAAACGCAGTGCCGCACGCGAAGTTTCCATGGACGCGCCGGTGGCTGGCGGTGACGGATTTGGATTTATCAACATGCTGGTTGCCAGTATCACGTCGCCGAGTCAGGCATTCTCTCGCGACCAGAAAGAGTTTCAACTGCAACAGGCCATCGCGGAACTCAATGACGAGCAGCGTGAAATTCTGAGGCTGCGTTTCGTCGAAGGTCTGCCAACCAAAGACATCGCAGACCGTATCGGGAAATCTGACGGTGCGATCCGCGTCACGCTGACTCGCACGGTAGCACATCTGCAGGAGGTTCTGACGATCAGCAGCTAGTGCTTTGTCAACCTTTAAAGTCAGGGTTGAGTTGTGTTATTTCAACGCACTTCCAGTCCGTTGATTTCACCTTCTATCGACGGACTGGAAGTCCGTCGTACCCAAAAAAAATAAGCGTTGACAATGCAGCTGACGGGAAATCACTGCAACTGTCCAGCCAGCGCAGAGAAAACGCCGTCAATCACGCGATGGTTGCCGAAATGCCGATCGTTGATAACCGAGCCAGCAATCACGGTTACATTGGAATTCGAAGGCGAATACAGCAAATTTGGATTAAGGTAACCACTGCTGGAGAGTTGAGCGATCTGTGTTCCGGCCACGTTGCCACGGGTGCCACCGCTTTTCTGATCCCATTTGAACAACGTCCCGGCAGGCGTGATATAAAACCAGGCGTTCGTGCGATCTTTTAGCCACCGTTCTTTCCGATTGCCAAAATTGTAGGAGTCATTTGCGCCTGGCTTGAAACCATATTGTGTCTGCAGACTGGCGATCGTCGGCTGCATGCTCGCCTGAGCCGGAGACACCTGAATCCAACCTGCCTGCTGCACTTCGCGAATGGTATAATTTCCTGGCAACATTCCTTCAAACAGGTACCATCCGCGTTCCTGATCAACTTCAATTGTCGTATTCAGATTGAAGTCGCGATCCGCCGTGACGGAGGTTGCGACCACAAATCCGCGATCATTGAGTAGTTCAAAAGTCCAGCCATTTAACCATGGCTCGTCTGCATAAAGAAATGCGGCCACTGCTGCGGGATCGGATCCGACAATCATCGGCACGCTGGTCGTAAGAGTCGTGCCGCTGGAGGAACTGTTGCTGGTTGTATAACTTGTGAAACGCGTCGCTGGATTCAGCGTGTAAGTCACTTGCCGTGAATTGCCGGTTTGAGAATCCTGTATCCACAAATTGTAGGTTTGCGAACTACTGGTTCCACCAATGGTGCCTGAAGTTGGATCAAGAGCAATCGGTCGACCGGGATCATAGACATACGTGTTTCGCACGCCGTCTGGATTTTGATCATTCCATTTGCGACCGCTGATCACGGCAGACTGATAATTTCCGAAGTCACCTCCTCTGACGACCGTCCCCGATGACACCACAATCGTTGGATTTTTCGCGTTCCAGACGAGTGTTGGTTCGGCATAGTAGGCCATCCCAAGCGAAGCTACAAGAGACCCCTGAACAAGCAAGGTGTTGCTGGCTGCGACACCATCCCAATTGTAAAGATCACCGGCTGGTGTGACGTAGTACCACTTTGATCCTGAACCAGCAAACCAACGTTCACCACGCCCGCCGTAGTTCTCGAAATAGTTTCCGGTGAATTTCAGTCCAAAAGTCGTATCGATCGAATACGCAATCCCGGCCAGCGGCGACGTTGCCGATGCGCTTTGTGTCCAACCAGCCGTCGGCAATTCGCGAACACGGTAGGTACCAAGACCAACGTTTGTGAATTGATACCAACCGCGTTCGGTCGCTTCCTGAATGATGCCGTCTTGATTGCGGTCGAGATCCTGAGAGCTCGTTGTTGCAACGACAGATCCGAATGCATCCACCAATTCAAACGTAAAACCGTTAAGCCCCGGTTCTGCCGCTGCGGGGTTGCTGGAGATCAACACCGATGGCTTTTGCCAAACGCGTGAATCCAGTGTTGCCACCAATGTTCCCGACAGGCGACGAGGCGTCCGATCCCACTTCGTCAAATCGCCGGATGGAGTGATGTAATACCATGAACTATCAACTTGCGATCGATACCAATACTCCTGACCACCGTAGACGTTGAAATAGTTTTTGCCGAGATGAAACTGCAACTTCAAAGCAGCCATTGTCGGCGAAAGTTGAATGCCGTCAGCATTACGATCATAGAACTTGCGGCCTTCGACAACAGAAGGCAGCACTGGTTCTTCGTATGTAATTTCCAATGTTGGACGCAGGACTGCGTTAGACGAATCTCTGCTGTCAAACGCTTTCACGTTGTTGGCAACTTCGGTGCCCTGAATCAGCCATCCATGATTCAGAACAGGATTATCAAGCCACTCCTGCACATCGGAGATCAGACCGCCACCGATCCATTCGTAGACACCCAGTGAATCGACAGACACAGATGATGACGAACCTGAAAAATCACCGCCTGCATTTGCCCAGGCAGTTCCGTCAAACATCGAAAACAGCCACGTCGCATCAAACTGCTGAGCCGCCGCACCATCAAACTCATTGCCAGGGGCATCGGAGCCAGCTTCGCCCCACGACTGCAACAATTTGTGAACACCCACACTGGCGACGCCACCGACCGATTCGGCAAGGTTCATACTGAGCACGACATCCAGAATTGTTGCACCCGCTGGAATGCCAGCCGACGCCACGTCAAACGAAACTAACCCTCGCCGCGTGGCTGCGGTGCCGGTTGATCCTCCAACAACAATATAGTCGCCTGCACCATTGGAAACATTGCCAGGCAAAACGTCGTAAATGGTGTTGTCGTGATCGGCTGTCAGTTGCACAGTCAGCGCGCTGAGTAAAGCTCGTTGTTCGAGCGACTCCGTGGATTCAAACTGCAGGGGACGAATAGCAGCACGTCGGCGGGCGTCTCTCTGCAAAAATCGTCTGAACCACATCGTGATACCTAACTCATAAATGAAAGCGTACGAATGCTGGAAGTACGCACGATTTTCGGATGTTTGACGCGAAAATCAATCTTCTTCCCTGAAAAGACTTGCCGTCAAAGAAATTACGCCATCCGAACACCATCCGTGAGCGCAATCCTTAGTGGTATGGGGACGAACTTGCCTTTGATTCCCAACACTTTTTCCTGGACAGCCGCAAAATCGCGAAATTCATGATTTGACGAGGTGAGAATCCACACAACTATTTGAAAAGTGAGCGAATTCGTTGCATCGGTGATGGCGGTGTCACAGCTTTAATTCTGTAAGCGGACTTCTCTTTGGCCTTTAGACAATCATGGCAAGGTGGCTTGGACGGCGGCTCAGGCGGTTTGCCCGCTGCCACCGTTTGTTTGACTTGCTGAATTTTTGATGCTGCTTGATTCGTGATCGCAGCACGCGGAATGGAACGACCTGCAATAACGCCACTTCTGAACGGCGGATCGGTTGTGCGTTTTTCCCACTGCAAGCCAGGTGCTGTCAAGTCCGGCAAAACCGGAATTTCTGCAGTTTGAGGCGTTGACGTCTCTACATCAGTCGTGGCATTCGTTGTCACCATTTCGAACTCGAATTCGAATTCAGCGTCAGACTGTGCATCGGGCTCAAAGGCAACGGGCTCAGCTGGAACGGGCTTAGCTGCAACCGGCTCTGCCTCGAACTCAATAAAACTCGCAACTTCCGGTGTGACTGGCACTGGTGATGCAACCGGTAACGACTCCGTTGAGAATTCAAAATCCGGCACGCTCTGGGATTCAATGGCTTCTGATTCCGCCGAAGGCAATTCAAACGAAGGCACATCGGAAACATCTGTCTTCGGTTCCGCCTCAAATTCGATTTCAGATGTTGGCTGAACTGGCGCTTCCGGATGAAATTCAACTGGCGGCACAACAACTGGCTCTTGCTCTGGCTCTGAAAACCGTCCAGCGACCGGCTCCAAATTAGCTGCCGGAATCAGTTCATGAGTCAACTCGGCGGGTGGCTTGGTGATCTTGACTTCCTCAATCCTGGCCATCACATCTTTTTCGAAACGTGATTTTTCCGTAGCCAGTGAATCAAGCCGTTCGTTAACACGCGAGATTTCGCGAATGATGCCTGAGTTATCAATGTTCACCGTGACCGGATGAACGGTGACCGGTACGTAGAACTGTGGAACTGAACCAACAGGCGATGTCCCTTGATGCGCATGCCGATCAATAACTGTGGATTCAATCAAGTTGCTGCTTGCTGTCTGCACAGATCCGACTCCACCAACGCTGTGCGATTCAGACTGCGGAGTCGACGCGACGACAGATCCAATATTCTTTTTCAATGGTATCGAGGACGAGACCGGTACCAACGTACGCCGAGTCGGTGGCAGAGGCTGATCCTTTTCGGGTGCGGAACCAGGCTGGTTTGCGTGAAACTCCGCGAGATTCAATTGCAATGCACCGGTCGACGTTGAATGATCAACGGATTGCGCCCGCTGGCCTGATCCAGGCACCAGTAAGACGGCCGTAGAAATGCTGCAGACAAGGCACGCGACCGTCAGCAGCATACTTGAGATTCGAAATGGCGATTCGTCGTTCATCCCTGACCTGCTTCCATCAAACCCGGGCAGCGACCACATTGCAGGCCAGAAGACGCCGTTCAATCAGCAAAGGCGCGAAGCTGCTTTTTCAGGTATCGACAATCGGCAAAGTCAAACTCGACGGAAAAACCGGAAAAGACAGCCTGAGTCACCCATTTTGAAGTTTCCAAACGGAAACTTGCGTGGAAGAGGCAAAAATTCGGTGGTTTCACCGACGATTACTCCCAACCGGAGCGCAAAGAACAGCGCGGCAAGGTCCCCTCAAAGCTTCCAGCTTTCCTCACCGCGCTGTTGGTTTCATCTTCTGTGACAGAAGAATTGTAGTCATTGGCTCTTTGCGAGCAAATTTGCATCCGTGTCAGAGAGTAGTTGCAGAAACATAGGTCGAGTCCTGAGCCCGTCAAATGAAATTGAGAAAAAGCATGCGACTCATTTACTCAAACTGCCCCAATGACCCACAATAAACATATTCGTTTCTGGTACTGACCAGCTTCCGAACAGTCTCAATTCTGCATTGTTCGAGCAAGATGTTCTTGTTGCCGCCGCAGATAAAAATATACAGATGTTCCCTATTTCTCCAAATGGTCGAGTTGGATGAACCATTTGCATCGGGTTTGTTAACTTCTGAAAGTCTAAGTCCCCGGCGACAGAAAGCGGTCAGTTTGCTGATAAGATCAGCATATCTGTTGCATCAACACGACTGCCTTGAGCGTAAGGAATGGCCTCCGGCAAATCGGTTAGTCGCGAATTAAAAGTAAGTTGGAAAGTCCAACGAGACGAAGTTCCCTGAATTGTTTCTTCAGGCGACATGTTTTTTTGTTCTGAATGGTATTCCGTGAAGTGGATTCGATCGCAGCTGTTCTGGAAGATTGTGGGGCTTTACGCCGTGCTGTCGCTGCTTGCTCTGATCGGACTTTTGATCGCTCTTCATGCCGGACAATCGGCTGAAGCCGTTGCCCAGCAGACGCAGGATGTCCAGCATCGACTCCGCGTCATTCGTGACGAGCTGCAAACAGGCGAAGATCCCCAGATTGTGCTCACATCATGGCAGAGTGCGTTTCAGCGGGACTCTCAGCGATTATGGCTCGTCGATAAAGAATGCAAGGCATTGACACTCGGGCAAGATGAGCTGCCTTCTGAGATCACTCTGCAGTCCGTCGTTCAGTCGGCCATTCGATCTGGTGAATCCTCAAGGCGAATTCGTCTGGGAGCTGGCTCCCCGGAATCGCTGGCGTTCGGTCTGGATGCTTCTGGCGGTACCGACAATATCCGCGTCCTGCTTACAGTGTTCTCTCCTGATGAGCTGCTGGGGAAACATCCTTCAATTGCTTCCGCTGCCACAGGATCTGCGATCTTCACATGGATCATTGGAGTGATTTGTGCGGCCTTCGTGACCATTGGTGTGGTTGAACCTCTGCGATCGATGTCAGCAAATCTTGATCAGTCAATTGAACGACCTCAACGGGAAGACATGCTGCTGTCAATTTCCGATCGACATGACGAGCTTGGCCAGGTGGCCACATCCTTGCACCGTTTGGAAGGCGAGCTTCAATTTCGAATCACGGAGCTGCAGCAAGCCGAACGAGAAGCCCGTTCATCATCGGACTTATTGTCGGCCGTTCTGGATTCCATGGAGGAGGGCGTGGTTGCCATCGACCGCGAACAACGGATCGTCTTTCTGAACACCGGTGCCCGTCGTTTGCTGGGGATCAGCAAAGTGATCGGTATCGGGCATCGACTGTACGAAGCAGTTCGCGTTCCGACATTCCTGGAGACTGTTCAGGATGCCTTAAAATCGCAAAAAATCGAAACCACGGAATATCGAAAATCCCGCGAGCATCCCAGCCTGGTTCTCGTCGTCATTCCGATTCTGAGTGGACCTCATGCAGGTGCCGTGGCTGTGGTTCGAGACGTCTCCGAAATGCGACGCCTGGAAGCCATGCGGCGAGACTTCGTCAGTGGTGTGTCTCACGAACTGAAAACTCCGCTGACTGTGATTCAGGCATGTACTGATACATTGTTGGCGGGTGCGATGAGCGATCCAGTTGCCGGCGAACGCTTTCTGAAACAGATTGAAGAACAGTCTGAGAGATTGCTGCAGTTGGTTCTGGAGATGCTGCAACTCGCCCGAGTTGAATCGGGCAAGCAGGTTTTGCATATTGAGCCAGTCGATGTGGTCACAATCGCTGATGATGTATTACGAGGCTTTCGAACTGTCGCTGCGACGAAATCGCTGACTCTGGAGCTGTCTGGAATTGATCAGATGTTGATCGAAACGGATGACCAGGCAGTCCAGACAATTGTCAGCAATCTGGTCGATAACGCACTGAAGCACACGGATGCGGGAGGCTCCATCACAGTGGAATTGAAGATTGAGAACTCCGTGCCGACTATTATCGTCAGAGATACAGGGACCGGAATTCCCGAACAACTTCTGGGGCGAATTTTTGAGCGATTCTACCGTGTCGATCGCGGCCGTTCTCGTGAACGTGGTGGGTCTGGACTTGGCCTGGCGATCGTCAAGCATCTGTGCCAGGCACTGGGGGCAACAGTGTCCGTAAAAAGTGTGATGGGACGCGGCAGCGAATTTCGCGTGCAGTTTCCAAATTCATGATCACTGTGGCAGTGCCACGAAGAAACTTGCAGTCGAACCTGTGCGGGATCGTTCCTCGGTGGACTTATTCAGGCAATGAAGCCCGTACGAGCGACGGGGAAGAAACGTCAACACGCTTCGCTCAGATCGTCGTGAGCTTTTTGCGCTGAGCCCGCAGTCTGGACAGAACAAATTTCCGAATGTGCCGATTTTCACGAAAACGTAAAATCTGTGGGTTGCGATTGTTGATTATGCACCGAAAGTGACGATATCCCTGAAACAGAATGCAGCCCCGGTACGAATGGCGAATCAGCGTACGGAGTTTGAACAAGGCTGCACAGGGCGAAACAGGGCGGACCCATGCGTGCTTCTTTAACATTCCAAATTGTTGTTGCAGTTCTGCTGACCCATGTGACAGGTTGTGCAGTCCTGTCGCCACATAAGGAACGGGCCAAATGGCAGGCGAAACAGCAGCTGGATACCATCGCTGCCAGCGGAGTTCCGCGGGAGCTCGCCAAGGCGTCGCTTCCCGTGTATCGCGTGGAACCCCCCGATATTCTGCTCGTGGATGCTGTCAACAACATTCGGCCTACAAGCGACCTCCTGCGGGCAGGCGACAATATCCTCATTCGCGCCAGTAACACGCTGCCGATCGACCCTGAAGGTGACCCGCTCATAAACGAATTCCGGACCGTTAACTCCGTGTATTCCATCCAGTCAGACGGCACGGTCGATCTTGGTCCGGAATATGGGACCGTTCGCCTCGAAGGCGTCACTCTTGAGGCCGCCAAAGAGCTGATCATCACTCATTTCCGCGATAAAGTCGGTCTGGCACAGCCCAGCGTCGCTATTTCGATGCCGGACGTGGCTGGTAAGCAGGCCATCGCCGGGGAGCATCTGGTGCGTCCGGACGGCACGATTTCACTGGGAGTTTACGGAGCCGTGTATGTCGCGGGGCGCACGTTGCCTGAAATCAAACAGATCATCGAATCATACCTGGAAAATTACGTGCATGATCCGGAAGTCAGCGTCGATGTCCTTGGTTATAACAGCAAGCAGATTTATATTATCAGCGATGGTGGAGGATTCGGCGAAACGGTCACTCGCATTCCCTACACGGGAAATGATACAGTGCTGGATGTGATTTCAGAAGTTCAAGGTCTGTCCGAGGTCTCTTCAAAGACGATTTGGGTGGCACGCCCCGCGCCGGCAGGAACAGATATAGCTCAGACCATGCCTGTGGACTGGGAGGCCATCACACGCGGCGGTATCACGACAACCAACTACCAATTATTTCCGGGGGATCGCATTTTCATTGAAGCGGACCACCAGATCGCCTTCGACAACGCGTTTTCCAAATTCATCGCACCGATCGAGAATATAGCGGGCTCCGCCTTATTGGGTCTCGGGCTGTATCGTTCAGCAAAGTTTGTGAACCAACAGCAAGGTGGGTTTGGCGGTGGCAATTTTTAATAGCCAAAGTCCACAGCTGAGACGCTCACACCAGTGGAACAGGTTGAAAAGAGGCTCGTGAACGAGAGACGTGAAGGAACAAGGTTATGAAAACAGCACAGTTCGTCACATTGATTCTGCTGGTGCAGGCGGGACTATGTGCATCAGTGCATGCACAGGCACGACCTCGTGCGGCTGACCGACCGAAGATCAGTCCCTATTTAGAC
>Ga0105046_10015336_pt1 | contig 11782 bp, 3 predicted proteins | sample MAT03_FD_78385 | JGI IMG/M metagenome (GOLD analysis project Ga0105046, IMG submission 78385) | Freshwater microbial communities from Lake Fryxell liftoff mats and glacier meltwater in Antarctica - MAT-03 (megahit assembly) | ecosystem: Environmental > Aquatic > Freshwater > Ice > Liftoff...
GTCCTCGCAGTCACCGAGGCACCGGAGTTCTTCAGCCGCTCCGGATCGATGAGATTCGACCCCCGGCGCGCCAGCGAGGACATCGCCGCAGTCGGCGACACGACACGCGTGCCGTCACTTCGTCTCGCCTACCCACTCGACCCCAACGAGGAACGGCGCAGGGACCCGGTTCTGGCCGAACTGATGGACTGGGCCGCAACAGTCGTTCGCCTCCCACTCGGCGCTCAGCAGGCCGACTGGCTCCATGACGACATCCGAGCCTTCCCAACCGAGTTCATGCTCTTCTCGGCACACATCGGTCGCCTCGAACTCCAGGACCGCGTGACCGAAACCGCCAGGAGCATCGGCGCTTGCGTAGACGGCGACGAGGTCGAACTCGACGAGGACGGAACACTGGCCCGGTGGCGCATTGTGTCGACCGAGTACAAGATTTCCGACGTTGCCCGCCAGACGGCGGGCGAACTCTCGGAACGGGAAACCCTCCCGCTCGTGTGGGCCGTGCCTTTGAGCTCGACAGCCGAACGAGGCTGGTTTTGGGCGTTCTTTCCCACCGAGTACTGGACAACGATGCGCGGGATCATCAACGCCCCGTGGAAGACGAACTCCGACCGTCAGAACCTTCTGCGGAGCGAATTCAACTCCGAACTGATCAAGCAGGCCGCCGAGCTCGTCGCCATGAACCTCGAGGCACTTGGCACCCCGGACGACCCCGGTCGATATCTTGACTACCTGCCCGGGCGCGGGCGCGAGTCGCCGCAGTGGGCTGACAAGTACCTCACGGAGGAGGTGTACGAGCTCGCGCTCTACGCGAACTCGGTCCCCGACCTCGATGGCGTCTTCCACCGGCCCGAGAAGGTCCGGCTCCATCCGGCGGGACTGCCTGCCACTGCCCTGGAGCTGTTTGCCACCGGATCGTCCGACCGAGCATGGGCACACCCCTCGGTCGACAGCCGCTCACGACGAAGCCGAATCGAGCGAATCATCGAAGGATCAGACCAGAAGCCGATCAAGATCGATCGCTGGTTCAAGACCATCGTGGAGCACAGCGCTTCGCCCGGCCTGCCGGCCCTTATTGCGGCCAGTTTGCGGGAAGCCGATGTCGCCGGTTGGGAGCACGTGCCCTTCATTCCGACGACAAGCGGCGACTTGGTGGCTTGCGCACCCGACACCGTGTTCTTCGGAACCGGGCATTCTGCCGCCGTTGGAGTTCACCTTGTCGACTCCGAGTACGCCGACGACCCCGCCATCAGGGAAGCCCTCACCTCACTCGGCATCCGAACGCTCGACGTTCGGGGTCAACTCGAAGTGCTCATCGCAGGCAGTAATGCGAAGTCATCCGACATGTGGCCGGCCTTCTGGGAACTGTCTCGCCAACTCGACAACAGCGACGTGGTTGCCGTCTTGCGGAAGCGCGAAATGCTGACCAACGTGCGAGCGCTCACCCGGTCCGGATGTTGGGCTCACCTCTACGATGTACTGATCCCGGGGACAGTGGTCGCGATCGACTCCACTGAGAATGCAGCCGCCGCATTGGACATGGTGCACCATGATCAGGATCTCGAGCTGCTCCAGGCACTCGGTGCGACGCGCGAACCGGTTACGGACCGTGACCCCCGCACCGAAAGCTGGTTCCCGCACTATCGGCGCGCGCAAGTCAAGCGATTCCTTGCACAACCGTCGATCAACGGGCGTAAACCCGTGGAAAGCCTGCTGACGCTCGAGGAGACGGGCTACGCCGGGCCGTGCGGTCCGCTGCCACAACTTTCCGGAGACGCACTGGTCGAGTTCGGCACACGTCTGCTCGCACTCCCGGCAGCGTGCTCAACCTGGGCCATGCGACACAGCTCGCAGGACTACGGAGTCATGGCCTGCGCTAATCCTGCGCTCTGGATGCTCCGAGAGCACGGCATCATCGCCACCAGCCTCGGTGACTTCGAAGTACCGCAGGCGGTCGGTCCTGCCCTCGCTTTGCACGGCGATCTGCTTCCCGTCGCCGATGTCTCGCAGTCGGTCGCCGAGCAACTCGAACTCCCGAGCGACACGCGCCAGATCGTCAGGGGAACGTGGAAGCACCACATCGCCTCGGCACTCAACCGACCTCAACGCCTCGGAGGGCTGCTCGAGCTGGCAGTCAACGCAGGCCAATCCAGGATCGCGTCCGTCGAACTCGACAGCGGAGAATTCGATCTGACCGAGGTCGTTGTCTGTGGGCCGCAGGACGATGTGGTCGCGATCGACGCCCTGAACATCACCTACGCCGTCGTACGCGAAGCGGCCACCGCTCAGACCCTTCGCGATGACTGGGGCTACCGTTCCGCAACAGATTTCTATTCCACGCGGGTCGTTCCGATCGACGCCAACGAACCGGTGCCGGCCACAGACTTCTTCCCCGACCTCGCAGCACTCGACCCCAATATCGGTGCACTCCAGATCGTTGCGTGCGACGAAGTCGTCGTCGAACGCAGCTCGACGGCCGGCACCGACTCGACCTCGGTGACTCACCGCCTGCAGGACGGCGTGTTGTATGTAGCCGGCGGCCCCGGAAACGAAAGCGCCATCCTGGAAGCCATTGTCGAAGCGAAGGGATGGCAGCTCGACCAGAGCGAGCGCGACAGCCTCATCAAGGCAAGCCGGACCCCCGACGGCCGCGCCGTCGCACGCTCCGTGGCCGATGCGGCAACCATCGAGGAGAAGATCCTTGCTGCAGTCGGCCGCGATGCCCTCGTTCGCCGACTACCTCGGCAGGTGATCGAGGAAGTCGAGGCTCGCCAGCAAGGAAAGCCACTCACCGATGCCCAGCTCGCAGGGCTCGCCTCCACGATTCACGGCGTTGAGATCCTCTCGCATCACCGAGACGACATGGTGGCGCGAGGCATCGAGGCCCCACGTCAATGGGCGGGCGGCTACACGACCCGCAAGTTCGTCCTCAGTCTCGGGTTCCCCGAGGAGTACGCGGGGTTCCAATCACAATCGCGTGACCCTCTGCTCCACATTCCCGGACGCCCGTCGATGCCGCCGCTCCACGACTTCCAGGCCACCGCATCGAGAAACATCCGAACCCTGCTCGCCGAAGGTAAGGGCCGCGGCCTCCTGTCACTGCCGACCGGCGCCGGCAAGACCCGTACTGCGGTACAGGCCATCGTCGAAGCGATGCGCGACGACGGCCTGACCGGGCCGGTGCTCTGGGTCGCCCAGACCGACGAGCTCTGCGAACAGGCCGTCAGCGCCTGGGCCGACAACTGGCGGGCGATCGGCCCGCGACAGACCCTCAAGCTCGCCCGCCTGTGGTCCAGCAACGAAGCACAGGATCTGGGCGACCCCCACCACGTCATCGTCGCAACGATGGCCAAACTCGAAGCCGTCATGGGCAAATCGGAGTACATGTGGTTGTCCAAGGCGACAGCCGTGGTGATCGACGAGGCCCACCGGGCCACAGCATCGTCGTACACCAAACTGCTCGGCTGGCTCGACATGAGCAGAGGCAAGGAACGCATCCCGCTGATCGGTCTCACCGCAACCCCATACCGAGGAACCTCGGTCGCGGAGACCGAGACACTCGTGCGTCGATTCAACCAACGCCGACTCGACGGTATGGACGGAGACCCCTACGCCAAGCTGCAGGACATGGGAGTGCTGTCGAGGGTCGAACACAGATTGCTGGCCGGGTCCGACATCGCCCTCAACGCAGGCGAACTTGATGCGCTCCGCAAGACGAACCGACTGCCTGCGAGCGTTCTCGAACGCGTTGGCGAGGACAAGGGCAGAAACCAGAAGATCCTCGAGTCGATGATCGACCTGCCCAAGGACTTCACCGTCCTCCTCTTCGCCGCGTCGGTGACGCACGCCGAGCTGATGGCGAGCCTGCTCTCGCTCGAGGGAATCCCGAGCCGCTCAATCTCCGCTCGGACGGACCGAGGTGCCCGGCAGCACTACATCGAGCAGTTCCGCAAGGGCGAGATCCGCGTCCTGACGAACTACGGCGTGCTGACCGAAGGGTTCGACGCCCCAGCCGTCCGTGCGGTGTACGTGACGCGGCCGACGTACAGCCCCAACGTGTACCAGCAGATGATCGGACGAGGCCTGCGCGGCCCACGCAACGGCGGCAAGGAGCTGTGCCTCATCGTCAATGTCGAGGACAACCTTGCGGCGTACGGCGAGGACCTCGCATTCGCGGCGTTCGAGCACCTTTGGTCCGACTCGTGATCACGTCCGAACTCACCGACGAACAGACGGAGGTCGCTGCTGCGGGAGCTGGAACTCGGCAGCTCGTGACCGCCGGCCCCGGAACGGGCAAGACCCACACACTGGTCGCACGAATCGGCCACCTGGTCGAGAACGAAGACATTCACCCCGGTGGCATCCTCGCGCTGAGCTTCAGCCGCGCTGCCGTAGGAGAACTCAGGCGGCGACTGCGAGCCACGGGAGAAGACGCCGGCCGCGTCGCCCCGGTCACCTTCGACTCGTTCGCGACCCGCGTACTCGCCGAGGTCGACCCAGGGGGCGCCTGGACACAGCAGTCCTTCGACGGGCGCATCCACGAGGCGATCGGTCGCGTCGGCGACATCGCCGAGCTCCTCTCCACGATCGAGCACGTGTTCATCGATGAGCTCCAGGATCTCGTCGGTGTGCGGATGCGGTTCGTGAAGGCGTTGCTCCCGCACGTCGACGCAGGCTTCACGCTTCTCGGCGACCCGGCACAGGGCATCTACGACTTCGCGCTCGGCGATGGCGAGACACCTGAGAACGCCGGAGCCCCGGCGCTTTACCGTTGGGTGCGTGACACCTACGGTGACGAGTTGCTGGATCGCACCCTGACGGTCAACCACCGAGCGCGCAGCGAGCTCGCCAAACGTGCCGCATCCCTCGGCGGCATCGTCGTCGCTGACAGCGCGGCAGCCATGCAGCAGCTGCTTGGCATACTTGCGGAAGCGCCCCGCTTGACTTCCCTCGGATTGCTCCGCAACGCCACGGTCGACGAACGAACCGCCGTCCTGTGTCGGAACAACGGCCACGCACTGTGGGTGTCCCGTCATCTCCGCCGTGACGATGTCGACCACGTCGTCCAACGCGGCGCGACGAACCGGAACGTGGCCCCATGGATTGCGCAGATCGTCATGGCAGCAGGTGGTGGAATCCTCAGCCGAGGTCGGTTCGACAACATGCTCGGCAAGATCGGCATCGAGGTCGAGAACACTGATGAATTGTGGTTCCCACTTCGCCGAATCGCTCGTGATGAACTCGGCGTGGATCTCGAACGGCTGGTGCAACGACTGCGGCAGGGCTTCGTTCCGGACGAGCTGTACTCCCTTCGGTATTCACCGATCACCGTTTCCACCGTGCACCGGTCAAAAGGACTCGAGTTCGATCGGGTGATTGTCATCGACGATGGATGGCGCGCTCCGTTCGACGAGGAGGATGCACGAACGCTCTTCGTTGCCGAGTCCCGGACAATCGAGACACTGACATCCGCTGCGCTCCCCGAACTCCAGGGACGACTGCTCGTGGACAAGTGGACGGACCGATGGGTGGACGCCGGGTGGGAGCACTGGAAGCGCCACGGCATGGAGATCCGGCCGACGGACATCGACACGCTCACTCCCGCAGGATCCTTCATGCTGAACGTCGATGCCACCACAGTCCAGGAACGGCTGGCACACGACGTTCAACTTGCCGACCCCGTCCACCTGGAACTCGTCAGACCGAAGATCGGTGAACCCGGCGCGTTCTACAAAGTCGTCTGGCGAGACCAACCGATCGCAATGGCGTCCAGCCAGTTCGGTCTGGACCTGATGCGAGTGCTCAAGGCGAGCAAATCGTGGACGTACCCGCGCCGAATCGAAGAGATCTCGATCGATGCGATTCGGACTGTCGGCGGCGACGCCGCTGTGACAAACCAGGAGGGACTGGGACCAGGCGGGGCCTGGCTTGTGCCCTCTCTGGTAGGAATCGGACGATTCATATGGGAGGACGGACGATGAACAGTCTCGACAGCACCTACGAGTTCCGCGACCGACTCGCGGACGAGGTCATCCGGGACCTCGTCGGCCCAGCGCGGGGCGATACCCCGCGACCGGACGAACTGGTGCTCAACGAGCCTCCGATGACCCGATACCTTGCGGGCGTCCTGTACCCCCCACGCCCCGAGCCGATTGACCCGGTCGAGGACAACGAGATCGACGACGTGAGGAGTCAAGATCGCGACGACCAGGCCGACCCACCGGTCGCGATGGCCAATGTCCGCTACCCATCGGCCATGGGCGTCACGTTCGGTGTCGACCGCTCCATTGCCGACCGGTTGACCATCACCGTGACAGCGGCTCAATACGAGATCGTCGAGCGCGACGAGTCCAAGGATTCCGGACCCGAGCTCTGGCAGCGACGGCCAGTTCGCCACGAACACACCGTCCAACTTCGGGGCACACAGACCGACACCCGTGAGGCACTCGGCGACGGGCTGTCAATCTTCGTACGAGAACGACATCCGGACCCACAGGGGCTCACCGCAGTGACGGTGGCCCTCATCAACACGCTCGCCATGCCGACCGGCGAATGGCAACGCGATGCGTACGCCTTCTTCCAGACCGAACTCGACGTGAGCTCCGACGGCTTGCCGGCGTTCATCGATCGTTCCAAGGCCGCGCGTGGGGGCGTCGACGCCGACGCCCGGTCCTACGCGCTGCTGTACCGACACAGCCCATCGTTCGCAACCGGCCACGGGTGCGGCGCCGACTGGGACATCGAGCCCGGCAGCGTCGGTAGCGCGATCCGGATCCGAACGACGGTGAGTCCGTCGCACGACCTGCTGCTCGCCGACAACAACCCCGACGTGACGTCGCCGTACTTCGGCATGCGGCGCCTCGCCGAGGACGATCGGTCCGAGGTTGTCGACGGTCTCCGCTCGTTCGTTACCGGCTATCGCAACTGGATCGCCAGGACGCTCGGCGCCGTCGACGGACTCGAAGAGGCGTACGCCTCCACAGCACGCGCTCACCTCACCGAATGCGAACGCGCCGCAGAACGCATCGAGCACGGAATCTCACTACTCGCCGCCGACGACGACGTATGGCTCGCTTTCCAGCTGGCCAATCGGGCGATGCTCGTCCAACGGGCAAGATCCGAATGGGCCAAAAGCGGTGCGGCGGGTGAACCGGATCTCACCGGCGATGGGCACCAATGGCGAGCCTTCCAGATCGGGTTCGTGTTGATGACGCTCGCCGGGGTCGCCGACCCGGAGTCGGACGACCGTGCGATCGTCGACCTCCTCTGGTTCCCCACCGGTGGTGGCAAGACCGAGGCATATCTCGGACTCATCGCATTCACCGTGTTCCTCCGACGCCTCCGAGCCCACGCCGACGGCGGCACGGGCGCTGGGATGACCGTGATCATGCGGTACACACTGCGGCTGCTCACGTTGCAGCAGTACCAGCGGGCGGCGTCTCTGATCTGTGCATGCGAGTCGATCAGACGACAGCGCACCGACCTCGGCAAGGACGAGATCTCGATCTGCCTGTGGGTCGGGCGCGCCGCGACACCACTCACCCTTGCCGACACCCGCGCTGCACTCGAGAAGCTGCGAGGCGGTGCGCGACTCGAGGAGAACAACCCCGTCCAACTCCGAGAGTGCCCATGGTGCGCAACCAAGCTCTCGTACAAGAACTACTGGGTCGCCGACCGCAACCCGCGCCTTGTGATCTCGTGCCGAAACCCGGAGTGCGAGTTTGAGAAGGGACTGCCGTGCTACCTCGTGGACGAGGACGTGTACAACCTCAGTCCAACGCTGATGATCGCCACAGTCGACAAGTTCGCGAGCCTTCCGTGGCGCGACAGCATCGGTTCGCTCTTCAACGTCGACAGCGTCGAAAGGCCGCCTGAACTCATCATTCAGGACGAACTCCACCTCATCTCCGGACCGCTGGGGACCATGGTCGGTCTGTATGAGAGCGCCATTCACATGCTCTGCTCCGACGGAGGAATCGGCCCGAAGGTGATCGCGTCGACCGCAACGATCCGTCGTGCCGAACAACAGATCCGGAATCTCTACGCCACTGCGAGCTTCCAGTTTCCTCCGCCTGGAATCGATGCCCGGGATTCGTACTTTGCCGTCGAGGTCGAACGCGAGGCCAAGGGTTCGAGACGATATGTCGGGCTGATGGCGCCGGGATCGAGCCACGCGACCCTGATGGTGAGGACCTACGCATCCCTTCTCCAGAAGGCGGCCGAGCTCGACGGCACCAGCGAGGTCAAGGACCCGTATTGGACACTGCTTGGTTACTTCAACAGTCTTAGAGTCCTCGGCGGCGCACGCATGCAGGTGCGCGACGACGTCTGCGACCGCATCGATGTCCTGGCGTCTGCATCGGGAGTCCCCGCACGGCTGACGAGCGACCATCTCGAGCTGATCGAGATGACCTCACGAGTCGAGAGCAGCGACATCCCCGCCAACCTCGAGCGAATGTCGGTGACACGAGACCACGAAATGTGCCTCGATGCCATCCTCGCAACCAACATGATCTCGGTCGGCGTCGACGTCGACCGGCTCGGGCTGATGGTCGTGATGGGCCAGCCACAGTCCTCCAGCGAATACATCCAGGCCACCAGTCGTGTCGGCCGACGCCATCCCGGACTCGTCTTCGTCCTCCTCAACGCAGCGCGATCCCGCGACCGATCCCACTACGAGGACTTCGTCTCATTCCACGCCAGCCTTTATCGACAGGTCGATGCCTCCAGCGTGACCCCGTTCGCAGCCCGGGCGAGAGACAGGGCATTGCACGCCGTCTTCATCGGGATGCTCAGGGCCCGCTATCAAGTGTTCCGGCCCAACGCCGGAGCCGCCGCAGTGGACCAACTGGACAGGCTCGCCGGACCGGTCATCAGCGACATCCTCGACCGCGTGAAGATCGTCGACCCCGACGAACTCGACAGCACGCGGGAAAGCCTGGAGCGGGTCATTGCCGACTGGAAGCGCCGCGCCGGGGAGCAGCCGAAGCTGGTGTTCTCCAATCGTCAACATCCCGAACTCGCACTGCTGGCCGATGCCTCGCGTCCCGAGCTCGTCGATCAATACGACGCGTTCGCCACCAGCTGGAGCATGCGAGCCGTCGACACCGAGTCCAATCTGTTTCTGCTGAGGAGCTGACATGAGCATCAAGGGGAGCGTCCGAAGCGGCCAGCTGGTCACCACCTACGGCGTCGGGGCGATGGTCGCTGCCGGAGACGAATCGTTCATCGTCGCCGGTATCGACCGATGGGACCGGAATGAGGACTTCGAATTCCATGAACCACGCCTCGAGAAGATCCTCGGCGTCCAGGCATTCATGCGGCCACCGTCGACCGGAAAGCCCGACTCGTGGGATGTCCCGGTTCGGCGGTTTCCGAAGTACCACTCCTGCCCGACCTGCAAGCGACTGAACGACATCGACTTCTTCAAATCCCCCTTCGGCGAGTGCGTGTGCACGCTGTGCGACGACCAGCCCAAACTCGTCCCCTCGCGCTTCGTCGTCGCATGCGCGAACGGCCACCTCGATGACTTCCCGTACTACGTCTGGGTGCACCGCGAACATCCGCACGCCGAGTCCACCGGAAAGTCGAAGCTGTACCTCGAGACGCGCGGCGAGGGGGCCGGGCTCCGTGACGTCGAGATCCGCTGCAGTTGTGGAGCCAAACGATCGATGGACGGATCGTTCGGCAAGTCCGCATTCAAGGGCGTCAAGCGATGCTCGGGCAACCGGCCTTGGCTCGGCAAGGGCGACAACGAGCAGTGCGACGAAGGCCTCGTCGCACTGCAACGAGGCGCATCGAACGTCTGGTTCTCGTCAACCGTCTCCGCCATTTCAATCCCTCCGTGGTCCGACCGAGCCTTCAAGGTTCTCAATCGGCACTGGAAGGTCCTGAAGGTGGTGCCGGAGGTGGCATTGGAGGCGACGATCGCGGCGCTCGGAATCGCCGACGACGAACACCCGGTCGAGGATCTGCTCGCCGCAGCGCGGTATCGAAAGGCGCAGGAATCGGGCGACTCCGACCCTGAGGATGTCAAAGGACAGGAATACGAAGCCCTGATGAAGGGCGCTCCCGAGAAGCCCGATACGCAGTTCGTCTGCGTACCGGCGGACAATCCAGGCGCCCTAGCGCTCGAATGGATCCCCGTCATCCGACAGGTCACGAGGCTGAGAGAGGTGCGAGTTCTGAACGGGTTCTCCCGACTGCTCCCGCCGCGCGGCGCCGGCGCCGGCGCCGAGGAAGGCGAGGGCAATGTCGTCCGACTGCCTGGGCCCCAACACGGATGGCTGCCCGCCATCGAGGTCATCGGCGAAGGCGTCTTCCTCGAGTTCGAGTCCGAACGTCTGGCCGCATGGGAAGCGCGACCGAACGTACGCCACCGCGTGGCGCGGCTCGCCCAGACGTACAAGTCGCAGGTCGCGTGGGATCCCGACCTCAAGGTGTCACCGCGCTTCGTCCTCCTCCACACCCTGTCGCACACGTTGATCGATCAATGGGCGCTCGACTCCGGTTACTCGGCGGCGGCGCTGACCGAGCGGCTGTACATCGACGACAAACGGGCCGGAGTCCTGATCTACACGGCCACATCCGACTCGGCCGGAAGCCTCGGAGGAGTCGTGGCACTCACCGACGACGGACGCCTCGACGAATCCCTCGTCGAAGCTGTGAAGCGGGCGTCATGGTGCAGCGCCGACCCACTTTGCATCGAATCGGCGACACAGGGCGCGGACGCCCTCAACCTCGCGGCCTGTCACGCGTGCGCCCTCCTCCCGGAGACTTCGTGCGAGCACCGGAACCAGCTGCTTGACCGGGGCTTGCTCGTCGGCATCCCGGGTGATGACTCACTCGGGTACTTCACGGACCTGATCTGAGCCGTGGCGATCCTGGTTCCTGAGATCTTCGGCCGAAGAATACACAGCGCCGCCGAGGCCAAGATCGCAAACAGATTTCGGACCGAGGTGGAGGATCCCGCTGTTCTGATGCACTCCGTCGGGCTGGTCCGCCATCAGCACAAACGATGGGCCGAGGTCGACTTCGTGCTGATCAGCGAACAGGGCGTGTTCTGCCTCGAGGTCAAGGGCGGCGTCGTGAAGCGCACCGATGGGGTGTGGTCGTTCACGGACCGCAACGGCCATGTCGACACCAAGCACGAGGGACCTTTCGAGCAGGCGGGCGGTGGCGCCACCGCACTGCGCAGATGGCTCCTCGACCACGGCGTGCGACGCACCGACGGCTCACCTTTCGAGGTCGGCTACGCGGTCATGGTTCCCGACTGCGTGCTCGACGCGTCCGGCCCGGACATCGAACAGCAGCTCCTCTGCGACAAGCGGCACAGCGACGAGAAACTCAGCCCGTTCGTTGACCGCATCGCCGGCTATTGGCGTCATCGCAAACCGAACGACCTTCTCTCGCACGAGGAGATTGCATCAGTTGGCGCCGCCGTGCGTCCGGACTTCGAGGCCCTGGTGACACGACCGCTCGTGGCGGAGGTTGTGAATGACGAGCTGATCCGACTCTCCGAGGATCAGGCACGGGTGGTCTACGGGCTGAAGGACAACGAACGGCTTCTTGCGACAGGTGCCGCCGGAACGGGTAAGTCGATGCTGGCGGTTGCCGAGGCGAACCGTCTTGCCGCGCAGGGCAAACGAGTCTTGCTCGTCTGCCACACGAGGGCTCTCGCCGACGCGCTGCTGCATTGCACGAGCGAGGGTGTGGAGACGTCGACCGTTGGTGCGCTGATGTACGGCCTCGTGGATCGTGCCCGACTCACCGACGAGCTGCCCGA
>Ga0105046_10015338_pt1 | contig 11781 bp, 9 predicted proteins | sample MAT03_FD_78385 | JGI IMG/M metagenome (GOLD analysis project Ga0105046, IMG submission 78385) | Freshwater microbial communities from Lake Fryxell liftoff mats and glacier meltwater in Antarctica - MAT-03 (megahit assembly) | ecosystem: Environmental > Aquatic > Freshwater > Ice > Liftoff...
ATCGAAGCCGAGACCGACGGCGCCAACCCAGAGGGTTACCAGCCGGGCGACGAGATCGGCCGCGCCGGGGTCGAGCTGGCGTACGAAGAGCAACTGCGGGGCACCCCGGGGCAGACCACCTATGAGGTGGACGCCGAGGCAAACATCGTGCGGACGCTCCAGGAGGGGACCCGTGCCCCCATCCCCGGCCACGACGTGTTGACCACGCTCGACACCGACATCCAGTCACTGGCCGAGACCGAGCTGACGGCGCGGATGGACGCGGTCAACGACGTCTACGAGAACTCGGGCGGCGCAGTGGTGGTCCTCGACCCGAACAACGGCGGCGTGGTGGCCATGGCGTCGTACCCCACCTTCAACCCCGGCGAGTTCATCAACGGCATCAGTCAGGACGCCTACACGCTGCTCACCGACGACAACGGGCCCAAGGCGCTCCTCAACCGGGCGGTGGCGGGCGAGTACGCGCCCGGTTCGGCGTTCAAGGCCGTCACCGCGTTGTCCGCCCTCGAAAATGGCGTGCGCACCCCGGTGGACGCAGTGAACGACACGGGGGAGTACCGGGCCCAGGACTGCGAAGGCGATACCTGCATCTTCGCCAACGACGAGTCTCAGCCCCACGGCGTGGTGGACATGCGCCGGTCGCTCGAGGTGTCGAGCAACTACTACTACAACGAGATCGGCGACTTCCTGTGGCTCCGCCGTGACGAGGTGGGCGAAGAGGCACTGCAGGACACCGCCCGCGCCTTCGGCTTCGGGAGTGCCACGGGCATCCCGCTCGCGGAGGAGCGCTCGGGCGTCGTGCCCACCCCGGCGCGCATGGCCCAGAACTATGAGGAGCGTCCCGACGTCTTCGAACGAGGTGAGTGGCGTACCGGTGACAGCATCAACCTCGCCATCGGGCAGGGCGACCTGCTGGCCACCCCGTTGCAGTTGGCCAACGCGTACGGCACCATCGCCAACGGTGGCTCGCTCTGGCAGCCGCAGTTGGCCACTGCCATCGGCGCGCTCAACGAGCAGGGCTTCGCGGTCGACCCGGACGAAGAGATCACGCCCGCGCTGCTCGGCCGGATCAACCTCACCCCCGACGTGCGCCAGCCCATCGTGGACGGCCTGGTCGGGGTGACCCAGGGTGCTGAGGGCACCGGGGTGTCGGCCTTCGAGAACAACCCGGCGGGCTGGCCCGTGGCCGGCAAGACGGGTACCTCGCAGGTCTCGGGCAAGAACAACACGTCGGTGTTCGCCGGGTTCGGGCCCGTGTTGCCCGACCAGCCGCCGCAATACGTGGTGGCCGCCATCCTCGAGCAGGCCGGCTACGGCGGCGAGGTGGCGGCGCCCCTCGTCGCCCGGATCTTCGCCGGCATCGCCGATCCGGCCCAGATGCCCGTCGCGCCCCGGGCGGCCGACCTGCTCGGTGGCGCGGTCACATCGTCCACCGTTCCGGTGGGCGGGTGACCTCCCCACTCCGCGGGAGCCGCTCGAAGGTCCCCACGCCCGCCAACCACATCGACTGGATCCTCGTCGCGACCGTCGTGGCGCTGTCGCTGCTCGGCGTCCTCATGGTCTACAGCGCCACGAAGGGCCCCGGTGGCGAAGAGCCGACCACCACCTACTTCCTGCAGCGCCAACTCATGTTCACCGTGCTGGGCTGGGGGGTGATGGCGGCCGTCGCGGCATTCGACTACCGCCATTTCCGGGATTGGGCCCTGCCCATGGCGGGCATCGCGGTGGCCGCGTTGATCCTGGTCATCTCGCCCCTGGGGTCCGAGTCGAACGGCGCCCAGGCCTGGTTCGAGTTGGCCGGCTTCCAGTTGCAGCCGTCCGAGTTCGCCAAGATCGTCTTCATCCTGGGCATGGCCGCCTTCCTCACCTTCGACCGTGCCGACCTCGACGGTCGACGCCTGCTCATGGCCTTCGGCCTGGCCGCGGTGCCGATGGCGCTGATCATGCTCCAGCCCGATCTCGGCACCGTGCTGGTGTTCGTGTTCGTGGCGCTGGGCATGATCACGGTGGCCGGTATCCGCCCCCGCCATCTCGCGATCGTCGCGCTCGTGGCCATCGTCGGCACCGTGATGATCCTCAACTCACCGATCCTCAAGGAGTACCAGGTCGACCGGCTGACCTCGTTCGTCAGCCCCGACAGCGACACGCAGGGCGCCGCCTACAACACCAAGCAGGCGGTGGTGGCCATTGCGGGTGGCGGGCTGACGGGTCAGGGTCTGTTCAACGGTGACCAGACCCGGCTGAACTACGTGCCCGAGCAGCACACCGACTTCATCTTCACCGTGGTGGGCGAGGAGCTGGGATTCCTGGGTGGTGCCCTCGTGCTGGGCCTGTTGGGGGTACTGGTGTGGCGCATCTGGCGCACTGCGCAGCTCTCGCGCGACGCCTACGGCATGCTCGTGTGCGTGGGCATCCTGTCGATGGTGGTGTTCCAGGTCTTCGAGAACGCCGGGATGACCATGGGCATCATGCCCGTCACCGGGATCCCGCTGCCGTTCCTGTCGTACGGCGGGTCGGCCATCCTCACCGCGTGCGCGGCCATGGGTCTGGTGCTGTCGGTGCACATGAGAAGGTTCACCTGACATTGGCTCCTCCTCCGTCGGAGCGCCTTCGGCATCCGGTTCGCCGGCCCTGCTGCTGCGCTCCGCTCCGCAACCTGGCTGCCGCGACCGGCTGACACGGGGCCCGGAGCCCCCATCAGGTAGCCTTCCCCCAACATGTCAACTGTCTGGCCCGAGCTCGAATCGCTCCTGGGTCAGGTGCAGAAGCCGGCTCGTTACATCGGTTGCGAGGACGGCGCCCGTCAGCCCGACCACGGTCCGGGGCGGGTGTCCTGGCTTCTCGTCTACCCGGACACCTACGAGATCGGCCTCCCCAACCAGGGATTGCAGATCCTCTACGAGATCCTCAACGAGCGGCCCGACGCCGCGGCCGAACGGTCCTACGCGCCGTGGACCGACCTCGAGGCCCTGCTCCGCGAGCACGCCATTCCGCTCTTCTCGCTCGAGACCCATCGCCCCGCCGGTGAGTTCGACCTGATCGCCTTCAACCTCTCGGCCGAGCTCGTCTACACGAACCTGCTCAACTGCCTCGATCTGGCCCAGGTGCCCGTCCGCGCCGCCGACCGCACCGACGAGCACCCCCTGGTGGTCGTGGGCGGTCACTGCACCTACAACCCCGAGCCCATCGCCGACTTCGTCGACCTGGTGGTGCTGGGCGACGGCGAAGAGGTGGTGGGCGAGATCAACGAGGTCGTCGGCGCGGCCCGTGCCGATGGCGTCGGTCGTGACGCCCTGCTGCGTCGCCTCGGCACCGTGTCGGGTGTCTACGTGCCGTCGCTCTACGAGGCGAGCTACTCGGACGGCGGCCGCCTGCTGGCCACCACCCCCCGCTTCGACGACGTGCCCGAGACCATCGAGAAGCGCACCATCGCCGACCTGGGCGAGTGGCCGTACCCCAAGACGCAGCTGGTGCCGCTGACCGAAGTGGTGCACGACCGCCTCAACGTCGAGGTCTTCCGGGGCTGCACCCGCGGTTGTCGGTTCTGTCAGGCCGGCATGATCACCCGGCCCGTGCGCGAGCGGCCCGCCGACCAGGTGCGCACCATGGTGCAGGACGGCCTCCGCCGCACCGGCTACGACGAGGTCGCCCTCACGTCGCTGTCCACGGCCGACTTCAGCGGCATCGAGAAGGTGGTGGGCGACACCGTCCAGGACCCGATGAACTGCGGACAGGTCTCGGTCTCGCTGCCCAGCCTCCGGGTCGACGCCTTCACTGTGGGCATCGCCGCCGAGCTGCAAAACGCCCGGCGCACCGGCCTCACCTTCGCCCCCGAGGCGGGCACGTGGCGAATGCGTCAGATCATCAACAAGCTGATCCGCGAGGAGGACCTGTACGAGGCGGTGGCCTCGGCCTACTCACAGGGCTGGCGGCGCATGAAGCTGTACTTCCTGATCGGCCTCCCCAGCGAGACGGACGAGGACACGCTGGGCATCGCCGAGTTGGCGAAGCGCTGCATCGAGATCGGTCGCGAGTACCACCAGAAGGGGGCGTCGATCACCATCTCGGTGGGCGGGTTCGTGCCCAAGGCGTTCACCCCGTTCCAGTGGTTCGGCCAGAACACCGTGGAAGAGCTCTCTCGCAAGGTGAACCTGCTGCGTGACGCCCTGCGCCACGAGCGGGGCGTGCAGCTCAAGTGGCACGACTCACGCGCCACGCTGGTCGAGGGCATCATGAGCCGCGGCGATCGCCGCCTCGGGCCCGTCATCGAGGACGTGTGGCGGGCCGGCGGGACCTTCCAGGAGTGGTCCGAGCACTTCGACCTGCAACGCTGGGTCGATGCCATGGAGGCCCACGGCCTGGCCATCGACGACTTCGCCCACCGCCACCGTACCGAGGACGAGACCCTGCCCTGGGACCACTTGTCCGCCGGCCTGCACAAGGACTTCCTCTGGCAGGACTGGCGCGACGCGCTGAACGAGGTGGGCCTCGAGGACTGCCGGTGGACCCCCTGCTACGACTGCGGCGCCTGCACCGGCTACGGCATCGAGCACATCGTGGCCTCGGCCACACCGCCCGCCGGTGGCAGCCAGGGCACCGGCCAGGACCTGGCCCGTGGCAACGAGGTGCCCGTGGCGCTCATGGCCCGACCCGCGACGGCCGGCACCCGGTGAAGGTGCGGGTCCGCTTCGCCAAGCGGGGAAAGGTGCGCTTCACCAGCCACCGTGACCTCGCCCGCATGTGGGAGCGGGCCCTCCGGCGGGCCGAACTGGCCGTCGACTACACCCAGGGCTTCTCGCCCCGACCCAAGCTCCACTTCGGGTTGGCACTGCCGACCGGCGCCGAGTCCGAGGGCGAATACCTCGACATCGACCTGACCGAGCCCGCCGACGGTGCCCTCGACCTGGACCCCGCGTCGCTGCCGGATCGCCTCACCCCCTGCCTTCCCGATGGCATCACCGTGCAGGCGGCCGCCATCGTCGACACTGGAATCATGTCCCTGCAGCAGGCCGTCACCAGCTGCACCTGGCGTCTCGACGCCAGCGGTACGACGGCGCACCACGCGGCGGAGGCCGTCGAGCGGGCACTCGCCGCCGACGAGCTGATCGTCACGAGAGAACGAAAGGGCAAGGCGGTCACCGATGACCTCCGCCCCTACATCCTGGCCCTCGCCGTCACCGACTCGACACCCGATGGTGTCGAGCTAGAAACGGAGCTGGGCACCCAACCCCGAAGCCTGCGACCAGCCGAATTGCTGCTCGCACTCGACCCGCCGCTCGTCGAGCGGCGGGTCTGCCGTACTCACCAATGGATGACGCTCGACGGCGTCCGGAGCGAGCCAGTCTCGCTCGGGCCGGCCGCCTCGTCGTCCGCTGCGCACGCCGAGGCGCGTGCGTCATGAGAAGGGAATCTCCCCATGTCCGAATCCAACCCTGGCGACCAGCCAGGCGCTGAGGCCACCAAGGCGCCCAGCAGCGAATCCAAGAACCCCGACGAGCTGCCAGAACGAATGATCGAGGGGCGACCCAAGTCGCCCGAAGCCGCCGAGAAGGCGCTTGTCCGCAAGCCCCAGATCGGCGACACCATGCCGGCGCCACCGGTTCCCGCCGACGCGCCCACGGGCGGCGCCGGCCGAGCCGGGTCCGCGGGCGACGGCGGCGACGGCGACGGCGACGATGCACCCCGCAAGCGACGTCGTCGCGGCGGCCGCGGCCGTGGGGGTGGCGGTCAGGGCGGCGGCGGTCAGGGCGGCGGCGGTCAGGCCAACCGCAACGGCGGGGGCGCCAAGTCGGGCGGCCAGGCCAACAGTGGCCGCACCGGCGGTGCCAACCCGGCCCGCGCCCGGGCCAACCAGGGCACCGATCGTAGCCAGGGCGGGCGCAACCGCCCCAGCGTCGAGACCATCGACGCCGTCACCGCTGATGGGCCCGTCGAGCTCGACGACGAGACGATGAAGAAGCGCCGCGGTCGCGAGCGCAAGGGCCGGCCCGTCGGCCGCTACCTGATGAGCGTCAGCGTGCGACCCGCCGCCACCCAGATCGCCGTGCAGGAGGGCCGGGCCCTCATCGAGCACTACGTGTCCCGCCCCTCCGACGACACCACCCAGATCCACGGCAACATCTACCTCGGCCGGGTGCAGAACGTGCTGCCCGGCATGGAGGCGGCCTTCATCGACATCGGCACGCCCAAGAACGCCGTGCTCTACCGCGGCGACGTGCAGTACGACGCCGAGGACATCGAGGAGAAGGGCCAGGCCCGGATCGAGCAGATCCTGAAGGCCAAGCAGCAGATCATCTGCCAGGTCACCAAGAACCCCATCGGGGCCAAGGGCGCCCGTCTCACCCAGGAGGTCTCGCTGCCGGGACGGTTCGTGGTGCTCATCCCGAACAGCTCCACGTACGGCATCTCCAAGCGCCTCGCCGACAACGAGCGCAAGCGCCTGCGCGCCATCCTCGACCGGGTGCGCCCCGAGGGCCACGGCATCATCGTGCGCACCGCGGCCGAGGGCGTCACCGCCGAGGAGATCGAGCGCGACATGGCCCGCCTGAGCGATCAGTGGACCCGCATCGCGGCGCTGGCCAAGAAGTCGCAGGCGCCGGCGCTGCTGTACCGCGAGCCCGACATGGCGCTACGGGTCATCCGTGAGGAGTTCAACAAGGACTATCGCGGCATCGTCATCGACGACCAGGCCATCTACGAAGACGTCCGCGACTACGTGGCCAGCATCTCACCCGCCCTCGCGGACCGGGTCGAGTACTTCGACCGCGAGGCCAACGAGCTGTCGCTGTTCGAGCGCCAGCACGTCCACGAGCAGATCCACAAGGCCCTCGACCGCAAGGTGTGGCTGGCGTCCGGCGGCTCGCTGATCATCGAGCACACCGAGGCGCTCACCGTGATCGACGTCAACACCGGCAAGAACGTGGGCACCTCGAACCTGGAGGAGACCGTCTACCGCAACAACCTCGAGGCCGCGGTCGAGGTGGCCCGCCAGCTGCGCCTGCGCGACATCGGCGGCATCGTCGTCATCGACTTCATCGACATGGAGATCCGCAAGAATCGCGACGACGTCATCAAGGTGTTCCGCGAGGCGTTGGCGTTGGACAAGACGCGGACGCAGGTGTTCGACATCTCTGAGTTGGGCCTTGTCGAGATGACGCGGAAGCGGATCGGCGAGGGGTTGATCGAGTCGTTCTCGTCTTTGTGTCCTGAATGTGAAGGGCGCGGTTTGCAGTTCGACGCTGATCTTCTCGATATCTAGCTAGGTCTCTCACACTGACCAGGATCTGCGGGTCCTGTCCCCGATCCGGTATCCGAAAATCGGCCCGAAAGGCATGGGCCGATCTTCCGGACCCTCCGGATCGGCGCCACCCGCAGATCCTTCCGGGGTGCCGCTGGGCCCCCTGGTCCCCATCTTGTTGGTGGGGGTAGGGAGGGGCCTTCGGCCCCTGCGGCCTGCGGCCGCCTTGCTGGCGATCTGCGCTGACTGTTCGCATTCGGCGCTTCTGGTCTGCTCCTGGCGGCCTCACGGTGCCTGGGTCGGGTCGGTTGGCCGGTTGGTCCTCTTGCCCGATAGGCTCGCCTTCTTATGTATGCGGTGATCAAGAGTGGTGGCAAGCAGTACAAGGTCGAGGAGGGGGACACCCTTCTGGTCGAGAAGCTGGGTCAGGATGACGGCGACGTCGACCTGACGCCGGTTCTGCTCGTCGACGGCGACACGATCGTGTCGGCTCCTGATGCGCTGGCCAAGGCCACGGTTTCGGCCAAGGTGCTGGGCGAGGGCCGCGGCCCCAAGATCATCGGTTTCACGTACAAGAACAAGTCGAACCAGCGCAAGCGCTGGGGGCACCGTCAGCACTACAGCAACATCGAGATCACCGGAATCAAGAAGGGCTAGCCATGTCGAAGACCAAGGGCGGCGGTTCCACACGGAACGGCCGCGACTCCAACGCACAACGCCTCGGCGTCAAGCTCTTCGACGGCCAGGTCGTCACGCCCGGCGCCATCATCGTGCGCCAGCGCGGCACCCGCATCCACCCCGGCGAGAACGTGGGCAAGGGCAAGGACGACACGCTCTTCGCCATGGCCGACGGCAAGGTGAAGTTCGGTCGCCGCAAGGGCCGCAAGCTCGTGGACGTGTTGCCGGACTAGTTCTGCGCTCGGCCCGGCGATCGTCGGGTCCTGTCACCCGAAGTCCGTTTGGGCCATGCTCGTTCCTGCGCGTGGCTCAAGCCGTTTCGGGCGCCACCCGTCGATCGCCTCGTCGGTGGCGCAGCAGTCCTGATGGACGTCGCTGGGCTTGCTCTCTCGCGACGCCTCACGGAGGTGGGGGGTTGGTGTCGCTGACGGTCTGTGGTCGGGGAGCGTCAGATCTGGCGACCTGAGGCTGCTGTTTCAGCGGAGGACGTCGATGCCGTCGGGGAGGTTTTCTCGGGGCCAGTTGAGGTGGGCGATGGCCATCTGGCAGGCGTAGCGGTCGGTCATGCCGGCGACGTAGCCCACCGCCGCCTCCAGAGCCTCGTCGCTGCCGCCGGCGATGCCGGCGGCGTGGTCACCGGGCAACAGGTTGGGGCGGTCGGCGAAGTGCTCGACCAGCGCACGCAGGACACCCACGACGGCCTGGCTCTGGCGGACCGATGCCGGCCGTAGGTAGACCCGCTCGTAGTTGAAGGCCCGTAGCTCGGCCAGGGCGGTGGCCAGGTCGTCGGTCATGGCGACACGGCCCGTGGCGGCCGCGGCGGTGACCATACCGCCGATGAAAGCCCGAAGCTGGCTGCTGCGAGAGGTGCCCACCCGTTCGCGGACGAGCGGGGGGAGCAGGTCGTAGGTGACGATGCCGGCCTGCACCGCGTCTTCGAGGTCGTGGCACGAGTAGGCGATGCGGTCGGCCCAGCTGACGACCGCGCCTTCGGGGGTGGACGGCGCCGGTCGCGACCACGAGTGGTTGCGGACGCCGTCGAGCGTCTCGGCGCACAGGTTGAGCGGCGCCAGCACCTTGTCGGCGCCCCACTCGGCATGGTCGAACCCGCCGGGCACGTAGGGGCTGAGGGCGTCCTCGCTGGCGTGGCCGCCGGGCCCGTGGCCGCAATCGTGGCCCAGGGCGATGGCCTCGGTGAGGGTGGTGTTGAGACGACAGGCGCGTGCGACAGCCGTTGCCACCTGGGCGACCTCGAGCGCGTGGGTGAGGCGCGTGCGCTGGTGGTCGTCGGGGAACACGAACACCTGGGTCTTCCCGGCCAGGCGCCGGAAGGCGGTGGAGTGCAGGATGCGGTCACGGTCGCGTTCGAAACACGTGCGGAGGGGATCGGGGGCCTCTTCATGGCTGCGGTGGCCCGCGCCGACGCCACGGGTTGCCTGCGGGCAGAGCTCGCGGTCCCCGGCCTCCTCCCGAGCCACCCGATCGAACAAGGAGATGGGTCCCATCCCGGCGTCGTCAGGGTGGGCCAGCCGCACGGCGTCGTCGCCGACGTGGCCGTGCATGGTGGCCGCCCACCGCTCGTTTCGCTCTGATGGCGTCACCGGTTCCACGTTTCCACCCTACGCAGCCCCTGTGACATCTCAGGTAGGCGACCGCCGGCAACCCCATGGCCAGTCAGTAAATCACCGGACCTCACTCAGCGTGGCCGTCGTTTGGTCGATAAGAGTCAGAAGCGTCTCGTGCGCAAGCGAAGGAATCCGTGTGAACCAGGTCGCTGACAATCCAGGGCGTCGCCCACGCACTCGACGTGCGGGGGGCGAGCGCGGGTCCGTGCTGGTCGAGGCCGCCTTCATCACCCCGGTCCTCTTCTTCCTCCTGTTCTCGATCCTCGAGTTCGGGACGGCCTTCCGCGACTACCTCGCCGTGGCCAACACCACTCGAGACGGCGCCCGTGCGGCCAGCGTGTCGGGCAACGACGGCAGCGCCGACTACCTCACCCTCCAATCCATCGCCGACGCCTCGAACGTGATCGATCGGCGCAACATCACCAAGATCGTGATCTACCGCGCCACGGGCCCGAACACGCCCGTGCCACCCTCGTGCACCACGGCCAACAACGGCATCAACACGGGCACCGTCCGGTGCAACGTCTACAGCGCCGGCGCCCTGAACCTGGCGGAGAGCGAGTTCGGGTGCCGGACCGACCGCAACCTGGACCGGTACTGGTGTCCCACCAACCGTGTGGCGGCCGTCAATGGGCCGCCGGACTACGTCGGTGTCTGGGTCCAGGTGAACCACGACTGGATCACGGGCCTGTTCGGCCGCACCCTGACCTTCCGGGACGAGACCGTGATGCGCATCGAGCCACAGGCGGCGGCGTGAGGGCCATCTGGCGCCTGCGGGCCCGGCGTCGTGGCGGTGATCGAGGGGCGGCCCTCGTCGAGATGATCCTGATCACGCCCATCCTGGTGATGTTCGCCATCGGCATCCTCGAGTACGGCTTGGCCTGGCGAGACTCGATCACCATCTCGAGCACCCTGCGGGCCGGCGCGCGGGTGGGCAGCAACGCGGGCGACGATCGGCTGGCGGACTACAACACGTTGCTGGCCGTCCAAGCAGCCGTGGCCTCCATCCCCAGCACCCAGATCAACAAGATCGTGATCTTCCGGTCGACCACCGTCGACGGCCAGATCTCGACGAACTGCCGGAACTCGACGACGGGCATCTCGGGCCAGTGCAACGTCTACACGGCGGCTCAGTTGGCCTCGCTGAGTCAGTCGAGCTTCGCCACCAACGGATCGGGGGCGAGCGCCACCTGCGCAGCCGGCTCGCCGGATGTGATGTGGTGCCCCCTCAACCGTGAGACCAGGCAGGCCGTCGGAACGGACTATTTCGGCATCTGGATGCAGGTCACCCACCCCTACGTCACGCGGCTCTTCCCCGGGACGGGCATCACCATCAGGGACAGCACCGTCATGCGCATCGAACCGAGTATCTAGGAGCAGTTATGCAGTCCCCGACCGCACGGCAGAACCGACGATCGATCTCCCCGACCGGTCGTCGTCGCGTCCGTGGTGAGAAGGGCTACGCGTTGATCCTGGCGGCGCTGATGCTGCTGCCACTCATCGCTTTCGCCGGGTTCGCAACCGACGTCGGTGCCTGGTATGCGCGAGCCAGCCGCATCCAGCGGGCGGCGGATGCCGCGAGCCTCGCCGGGGTCGTGTGGATGCCCGACACCGGTCGGGCGACCACCGAGGCGCTCATCGTCGCCCGCCGCGGCGGCTTCGATGCGACCACCGACCCGAACATCACGATCACGGTGACGCCGATCGGCCAACAGCGCCTGCGCGTCACCATCCGTGACGCCGCGGTCGACCAGTTCTTCTCATCGATGTTCATCAACAACGTCACGGTCGCCCGGGAGGCGACCGCCGAGTACGTGAAGTCGGTGCCGATGGGCTCGCCCATCAACTCGCTCGGTAACGACCCCGATGCCGGCCTCAGGCCGAACTTCTGGCTCAACATCTCGGGCCCTCAGGGGCAGAAGGCCAACGGTGATCGCCACACGGCGAAGCGCTGTGATGGCGCGGGCGGCTCGTTCTCGGGGTGTGACGGCCAGACATCGACGAGTACCAACCTGGACTACAGCGAAGACGGGTACATGTACCGGATCCGGGTCGGCGCCGTGAGCGCTGGTGCGCTGAACATCCAGGTGTTCGATCCTGCGTTCTTCTTCACGGGTGACACCTGCAACACCGACCGCCTGCTCGATCCGGCGGAGGCCAACTATCCGACCGAGATCGCCGCGCTGAACGCCCAGACCGTGGGTGGGGCGCTCCCAAATCCCGCGACCCGGTACGTGCGGG
>Ga0105046_10015341_pt1 | contig 11780 bp, 9 predicted proteins | sample MAT03_FD_78385 | JGI IMG/M metagenome (GOLD analysis project Ga0105046, IMG submission 78385) | Freshwater microbial communities from Lake Fryxell liftoff mats and glacier meltwater in Antarctica - MAT-03 (megahit assembly) | ecosystem: Environmental > Aquatic > Freshwater > Ice > Liftoff...
CTGCTGCAGTCGCTGGCCACGGCGACACCCGACGCCCTGTCGGCAGCCGACGCGCTCGACCTCGCGACGCGGGGTGGAGCGCGTGCGCTTGGTCTCCCGGATGTCGGAACACTCGCGGCGGGGCAGTGGGCCGATCTCTGCGCGTTCCGCTGTGATGCCTTTGAGGCGGCTCCCGTGTATGGCCCTGAGGTACTGTTGGTCCATGTGCTGGGCACTGGAACGCGGGCGGCGTTGACCATGGTGGCCGGCCGCGTGTTGGTGCGCAATGGGATTGAACTCGCATTCGATGATGCCGTCCGGGCCCGGGTGATGGCCGACGGGGCAGTCGTGCAGCAGTACACCCGCTCACGCGCCGGGCTCACGGGTTGATCGGCGTCGCCCGTTTCGTTTGAATCGTCACATCACCATGACGGCGCACCACCGACTGTAGCGTCGAGCGTGTACCCGACTGTATTCTTCAGGGATATACTCCAAGGGCCTGCGTACCTGACACGGAGGGCGGTTGTGATTGCCGGGTGTCTTGCACTGAATGCGTCGTACGAGCCGCTCACCATGGTGCCCCTGCGCCGTGCGCTGCGGCTTGTCATCGATGGGAAAGCGGAAATCGTCGAGGCAGAACAGGGTCGCCCTGTTCGCTCCGAGCGCTTGGCCATGCCGCGCCCGGCCGTCATCCGACTCACCAAGTTTATCCACGTGCCGCGCCGGTTTCGGCGCCAGGTCACGAACATTTTTCTGTTCGCGCGCGATCATTATCAATGCCAGTATTGCGGGCGACAGGGGAGTGATCTCAAGCCGCGGGAATCGCTCACGCGTGACCACGTCGTTCCCATGTCGCGCGGGGGCCTGAACGAGTGGACGAACGTGGTTACCGCGTGCAGCAGCTGTAACACACGCAAGGCGAGCCGCCTGCCATCGGAAATCGGTATGCAACCGATCGCCGCCCCGGCGGAGCCGCACTTCGTGCACCTCAGCTGGGCGGTACGTCGCCTCACGGAAACGCAGGCGCGCTATATCAAGGTGTTCTACGGTGAAGAAACGCTGCGTCGCGTGAAGGCGATGGACGCCCTGCCGTCGTCCAACTAGCGACGTTCGCGCTCACCCGCCCGGTGTCACCCGGAATCGTGGCGAGCGCGCTTCGAGCCGACGCACCTCGCCACCCATCACGCGCGACAGCAGGGTGCGAACACCGCGGCCGAGCGCCGTGCCCGGATTGCGTCGCCCCTGAACGGCCGGCGCGAGTTCACCACGAAGCCATGCCGAGACTTCATCAAGGTCGTCGAGATCGAGCGTGCTGATGTCCGCCTGGACGCTATAGTAGTGCTCTTCGTCGGGCCTGGGCCGAGCAATCGGCGGTGCGTACGGCAGGACGAGCGCGGCTTTCGCGTCAACCAGTCGGCGATAGGTACCCAGTGGCGCGACGTTCATGTTCTGATCGATCCGCGCGACGTCGAACGTCTGGTCGAACTGATCGAAGTGTACGATGACATCCCATTCCTGGCGCGCGACAATGGCGTTGAAGAAGCCGCCGGTCTTCCACAGTTCGGCGCGCATGCGCACGCGCACATCGAACCCGTTGCGAAGCAGCTCCTCGAACCGTCCCCCATCAATCGCATTGCGCATGCGCACGGTCATCGACGACGTCGCGCTTGGCAGCTCGATCTCAATGCGTGGCCCACTATCGCCTTGCGCTCGGGCCTGCGCGGGCATCGCCAACACGCCAAGCAGCAGCGCGCTGCCAAGCGTGAGGCCGTATCGGATCAGGGTGCGGCGACGTATCACGGTGATGGTCAGAAACGCGCGCCCAGGCGTGCAAATACGCGTGGGGTGCGCACCGGGCCCTGCAATGGCTGTGCGACGTACACCCCAAGCACGCCGAAATCGAGACCGACGCCAACATCGGAGCGGAAGCCTGCAATGAGGGGGAACGAGCCGCGGGGAAAGCTGAGGTCTCCTTCACGCGATCCGACCAGCCAACCCCGCCCGGAATTTGCAAAAATGCTCCACGAGCCATCGGCGGTGAGCCCGTTGGCGTACCAGCGGCGGTTATCCGTCCGCCGCTCGGTGCCAAAAAGCGCGACGCGAAAGTCGCCGCGCCACTCGGCCTGCACAAGCAGAATACGATCGCACAGTGCCGGTCGCCCTGCGGCCGCAAACTCGGCTTCGGATCGAGTGTTGCACATGCCGACGTCGGCGGTGCCTGCAAGCCCGCGGAATGCATACCCCGGCAGTGCATCCACACCGCTCACCGAGAGACGTCGCTGGGCCGGAAGGCCGTCGCCGTGGAGCAGTCCGCCCGTGACCAGACGCAGATTCAGCGAGGAGTGCGGCGATACACGGTTGTAGCGACGCAGATCAACAAAAAAGCGTCCATACGACAGTTGTGGCACCGTCAATGCCAGCGAGGTGGAGTCTATCGGTGACGACACGTCCACTTCGCCAGCCTCGTAGTCGGCGCGCAGGAACCAGCCGTAACGCGGATTGACCGGATCGTTGCGTGTATCGATCACGCCCTCAAGCTTCAGCAGATTCGCGGTGCCCTCGAGTGCCGCCGGGTTGACTCGCCAGTCGCGCCCGCTCCGGAACATCGCGTATGGATTGCGCGCGTCCCGTGATTCCCAGCGCTCTCGGCCGACCGAGAGTTGCACCGACGTACCGTGCTTGCCAGCAGCGCGCGCGAAGACGCTTCCGCCGATCCGATTCCAATAGTCGCGATAGTCGCGAGCAAACAACAGCGAGGTGAGCCCTGTTTCTGCATCACTGAGCGTCCACTTCTCGACCGCTTCAATTTCGTCGTCGTGTCGCGCGCCGAACGCCACATACTTTGCGTCGGTCCCTTCGCGAAACTCCGCCAGCAGGCGATGGCCAAGGTTTTCTCTCTCCCACGCGATGCGATCGCCGGTGCGAAAGATGCCGAGCGCTTCAAACGTGGCGCGGCTCGCGCCGCGACTGAGTCGCAGTCGTGGGCCGGCGAGAATCGCCAACCCTTCCACGCGATTATAGGTGTGCGCCGATGACACGAGCACATCACGAAAGCCGGCTTTGTCACGGTCGCGCCAGAGCGTGTATCGCGAGAAGAGGGTGGTCTCTTCATCGGCGATCATCCGGCCGTCTGCTTCGCGGTAGGCGAGTGCCGAGCGCCACGCCTGGATGTCCCCCTCAACGCGTCCACGGGTCCGACCCACCACCACGCCGCCGGCCACGACCACCGAGCCGCGCACGAACGCGGTCGAGTCCAGACGGACATCTCCGTTGATCACGACGACATCGCCGAGCACGGTCCCGCTCACGATGACGGGTCCATCGAGCACGGCGAGCGAACTGGGAATGGTGTCAGTGACGGCTACAACGAAACGTCCGCGCACCTGCCGGGTGCCGGGCGTATTCCAGGCATCAATGACGGCGGCTGTCACCTGAACCGAGAGCGGACCATCCCGCGGCTCACCGCGCTCCTGCGCCTGCACGCCGGATACCGTGGCCAGCAGCAGCACGCCGACGAAGATCACGGCGCGACCGACCGGCAGGCGCACACGGTCACTCATCATGTGCCCCGCCCAGACCGAGCCGCTTCATGCGCCGGTACAGATTCGGCCGATCCGTCTGCAACCGACGGGCCGCTTCGGCGATGCTACCTGACGCGGCAGCGAGTGCACGGGCAATCAAGGTGCGCTCGAATGCATCGAGCGACTCCGTGAGATTCATCAGTGTGTCGCCTTCCTGTTCGGCCGCGATGCGGGCGACGGATGTGGGTGTGCTCAACCGGTCGGGGAGTAATCGACGCAACTGATCCGCGCTCACCGCTGCGCCGGGATACAGAATGATGAGTCGTTCCACGATGTTGGCAAGTTCGCGCACGTTGCCGGGCCACGCATAGTCTTCAAAGACCGCCAGCACATCCTGCGGCCACGCACAGCAGGCACGACCGGTGCGCGCGCGATGCCGTTCGGCGAGGTGGCTCACCAGCAGCGGAATGTCGCCGGGGCGCTCACGTAGCGGCGCGAGCTCGATCGGAATGACATTGAGCCGGAAGAGCAGGTCTTCACGGAAGCTGCCGTCGCGTACAGCACGCGTGAGGTCCTTGTTCGTCGCCGCGATGATGCGAACGTCAACACGAATCGGTTTGCCGCCACCCACGCGTTCGATTTCATGCGCCTCAATCGCGCGCAGCAGCTTGGCCTGCGCGTCGAGTCCGAGGTCGCCGACTTCGTCGAGAAAAAGTGTACCCGTGTGCGCCAGTTCAAAGCGACCGATCCGTCGCTCGGTGGCACCGGTGAACGCCCCACGCTCGTGACCGAACATCTCGCTTTCCAGCAGGTCGCGCGGAATCGCCGCACAGTTGACGCGGATAAACGGCAGGTCTCGGCGCGGACTCGACGCGTGTAACGCGGCGGCCACCAACTCCTTGCCCGTGCCCGATTCGCCGGTGATCAGCACGCGCGCGTCGGTGGGTCCCACCTGCGTGATGAGTTGCCGCACGGCCTGCATCACCGGGCTGTTGCCCACGAGCTCAGACGTGAACCCGAGATCTTCGCGCAGCGCACGCGCCGTGCGCCGAGCCTGCCTGAGCTCGAGCGCTGACGCGAGGGCCAGTAGCACACTTTCCGGCGTGAGTGGTTTCTCGAGGAAGGTGAATGCTCCCAGCCGTGTGGCACGGACAGCGTCGGCCAACGCCGCGCGCCCGCTCATCATCACGACCGGCATGTCCGGAAACTGCTGTCGCAGCTGCTTCAGCAGTCCGAGGCCGTCGAACTCTCCGGGCATCATGAGATCCACGAGTGCGACGTCGGGATCCTGCGTCTGCGCGAGCGTCAGGCCAGCGCGTCCGTCGGGGGCGTCGAACACGTCGTAGCCTTCGCCGGCGAGCAACGCACCAACCATCCGGCGAATGTTACCCTCGTCGTCGACAATCAGGACGCTGGGCATGCGCTTGGTCGCGGGTGCGAATCAGAATGGTGCGCGGTCATCCGCGAATCGCTTCGGAACGGTGAATGATCGAGTCGGCGGTTTCGCGTGCCGCAGCTTGCGGCGCGTTGCTCGCAGAGGCGCCGGCATGGAAGTCGGGTGCGGCCACGCGCTCGCTGAGCAGCTTCGTGGTGAAGCGATGGGCTTCGCTCATGCGCTCCACCTCGATCGCGATGGCATCGATGGACTGCTCGATTGAGCCGAGGCGCTTGACGACGTCGTCGGGAACCTTTGGTGCATGGCCGCGCCGGTCGATGTAGCGCGCGATAGCGCGGCCAATCGGGAAGGCCAGGATCACTGCAACCATGCCGATCGCGACGATCGCGAGGATCTCCGTGACCTGTGGCGGGATCACATTGTCGGCGTTCCAGGGCGTTGTGGTCTCGGTGCCGTCCGCATTGTTCTGCACGATGAGCAGACCGTCGGGCCCGACGCGCAATGCGAAATCACCGGGGCCCGAGGGTGGTGGAGTGGACGGGACGTCCTGACGCGCTTCATTACGCGCATCGATCGCGGACTGCCGCGCCGCGTCTCCGGCCGTGCGTGCGCCTTCGGCGGCCGCGCGCACGCCCTCCATCGCCTCCTGAATCGCCCGCCGGATTTCCTCGCGGTTGCTGGCGGGCGGTTGGGCCGGCTGCGCCGGTTGCGCCGCGGCGACCGATGCTGATGGAAAATGCGTCATGCGAAGGCTCCTGAGGGAGACGGATCGAGCGTCGAAGGGAGACCACGAACGGGAATACGAAAACGGATCTCGGTCCCCTGTCCGGGCGCGCTCTCCGCTTCTACGACGCCTCGGTGTGCCGTGATGGTTTGCCGCACGATGGCAAGACCCAGGCCCGTGCCGCCCGGTTTGGTTGTCACGTACGGATCAAACATCCGGGCCAGATGATCGGCCGCAATGCCCGGCCCAGTGTCACGAATCGCGATGCACGCCGCCGGCGCGTCGTGCAGTTGATCCGGGTACACACGTACGGTGATCGTTCCGCCGACAGGGCACACATCGACGGCATTGATCAGCACATTGGTGACCGCGCGTACCAGTGCCTCGTGATAGCCGTGCACCAGCGGGGTTTCGTGAGCGATATCGAGCGAGAGCGTGAGACGTTCCGGGACTACCGACTGGGCCGTCCGGGTAATCAGGTCCGCGAGATCAACGTCGGCCGGTGGACCGTCGGGCAGCCGTCCGAATTGCGCGAACGAACGCGCCATCGCATCGAGACGCGAAGATTCCTCCGCCAACACTTCGACGGTGTCGTGCAGCTCCGGCGGCGCACTACGGCGCAGTCGTGCCACCGCAAACCGAATCGGGGTGAGCGGATTCTTGAGTTCGTGCGCAAAGCGACGGGCCGATTCACGAAAGGCTTCGGCGCGCTCGGCCGCGAGGGCCTGCGCCCGGCCCTGTTCAAGCTCGGCGGCCATTCTGCGCATTCCCGTTCGTAGCAGTTCGAACTCCGGCGCGCCACGCCGGACGATGGCGTCGGGCAGGGACGCGCCCGAGCGGATGAGCCCCGTCCACCCGACGAGTTCATCAAGCGGGCGACTGAGCTGCCGCGCGAGGTGTCCGGCCACGCGGGATGCGCCGAGCGTGACGCCGATCAGCAGCACCACGGCTCCCAGCGCGATAAGCTGCACGGTGCGCGGCACGACAAACCCGAATCGCTTGGCCATTTCCATCGAGCGCCGAAGTTCCGCCTCATGGGTCTCCAGAGCCTCCCGCTGCGCGGCATTGAGTGGCGCGTCGGCCAGCGTGGTGATGGCGCGCTCGCCGCTCGCGCCTACGCGCTCCCAGGCTGAGGTCGCGCCCACGAGCGACAGGGCACGGCTGGTGGTGAGGACCCAGGCGATCGTCAGCACGACCGACGGCACGATGGCGAAGAGCAGCAAGATGGCGAACAGCCTTGAACGGAAGGGCGCTCGGGCACGCGACGGTGTGCGGGCGACGGCGCGCTGTTCAGCATAAAGGACCGTACGGCGCCCTTCTCCAGCGGGTTTCGGAGGGCCGGCACGAGGATCCGACGGCTCGGTTGGCTTCCGTATCTCGTTCATGGCTGGTAATTTACATGATTGTTGTGTCCCATGACCGGAGCGGAATGCCAAGCCAGTGGACCCTGACCACCCTGTTCGAGTCGCGCGTCCGGGAACACCCGGAGCGTCTCGTCGTTGTGGCAGGTGATCGCTCGCATTCGTTTCGGCAGGTGGATGCACAATCCGCGGCGCTGGCCGCGGCGTTCGCAGAACTCGGTATTGAGCACGGTGATCGTGTCGCCGTGAATCTTCCGAATGGAGTGGAATGGCTTGTCACTCTCATGGCGTGCGCGAGACTGGGCGCCGTCGTGGTTCCGATCAGCCCGCAGCTCAACATTCACGAGTTGCGCTATCAGTTACGACACGCCGAAGCGAGTCTCGTTGTGACAATCGAGCAACTCGACGGTGTGGATTTTCTCCAGCGGTTTGAAGACGTACTGGCGGATCTGCCGGAGTTGCACTACGTCGTCACCGTCGGCCAGGAAGACTTGTGGTACGACGATCGCATCTTTCAGTTCGAGGATCTGCTCTCCAAGGGAAGCGGACGCGATGTGCCGGTCGTGGCCAGTACGCACGACGACGATCTCGCGGTGATTTATACGTCGGGCTCCTCGGGCAAGCCCAAGGGGGTTCGGCTCAGTCATCGTGCGATTCTCGAGAACGCGGTGCGGACGGGCGAAGTGCTGGAACTCTCGCCCGATGATCGTGTCTTGACACCAGTACCGTTTTTTACGGTGTTCGGTTTTTCGGTGATGCTGGGTGCGCTCGCCGTGGGCGCCACGCTGGTGACCACGCCGCGTTTTGAACCGGCACAGGCGCTGGCGCTCATTGAGTCGGCGAAGGTGACGGTGCTGTACGGTGTGCCCACGATGTGGCAGTTGCTCATGCGCGACCCGTCGTTCACGCCGTCACGTGTGCGCTCGCTGCGCACCGGCGTGATTGCCGGCACGGACGTCGCGGAGGAGTTGGTGGAGCGCGTGCGACGGTGGTGCAATGTGCTGGTGGCGTACGGGCTCACGGAAACCGGGCCGACGGTCACGATCACGCGCTTCTCGGATACCGAGGAGCAACGGATCAGCAGTGTAGGACGCGCCCTTCCGGGCGTGGAGGTGATGGCGGTTGACGTTGTCACCGGAGTGTTGCATGGTCCTGAAGCGGTCGGCGAAATCGCCGTCCGGGGACCGTTTCTCATGCGCGGCTATTTGCGCATGCCGGCTGAGACCGCCAAGGTCCACACGCCGGAAGGTTTCTTCCTCACCGGAGATCTCGGGATCATCGACGAGGAAGGATATGTTCGCATCGTTGGACGCCGACGGGACACCATCGCGCGTGGGGGATTCCAAGTGTATCCCCGCGAGGTGGAAGACCGTCTTCGCGCGCATCCAGCGGTAGACGATGTTTGCGTCATCGGTATTCCCCACGATGTGCTGGGGGAGCAGGTGTGCGCATGCGTCGTGCCCATGGAGGGCGCAGTCATCACGGGGCGAGACATCATGCTCTTCGCCCGTGACGTGATGGCCGAATACAAGGTTCCCGATCTCGTGCGCTTCTACGATGCCTTCCCCATGACGGGGAGCGGCAAGGTGAGGCGGCGCGAGCTGGCGCGATCGATCGCGCTCGAACTCTCCGCATCGTACACCTGAGTCCATGAATCCTCGTCATCTTCGTCCGTCCGCGCCGCCCCGTCGTCCGGTCGCGCCCCTGCATCGCGGGCCGCAGGCCAACTCGCTCTACGCCTCCATGTCCTCCAACGTGGTGGGAGGCGCGCCGCCGCATCAGGCGCCCAATGCGGCCATGCTCATCGACTTTGACAACGTCACGATGGGTATCCGCTCCGACCTGCAGGAAGAGCTCAAGAATCTGCTCTCGTCGGACATCATCAAAGGCAAGGTCGCGGTGCGCCGCGCCTATGCCGACTGGCGCCGCTATCCGCAGTACATCGTGCCGCTCACCGAAGCGTCGATCGATCTCATTTTCGCGCCGGCCTACGGCTCAGCCAAAAAGAACGCGACGGATATTCGTCTGGCGATTGATGCCCTGGAGCTGGTGTTCACGCGTCCGGAAATCGGCACCTTCGTGCTGCTCTCCGGCGACTCCGATTTCTCGAGCATGGTGATCAAGCTCAAGGAATACGGCAAGTACGTGATTGGCGTGGGCATTCGCGAGTCGTCGAGCGATCTGCTCGTCATGAACTGCGACGAGTATTACTCGTACAACGCGCTCGCCGGCCTCGTGCGCACGAGCGATGAAGAAACCACGCGCTGGGACGCGTGGGAGCTGGTCACCGAAGCAGTGCAGCGCATGAAGCGCAACGGCGATGTGATGCGCTCCGATCGTCTCAAGCAGGTGATGCAGGAAATCGACGCGCAGTTCGACGAAAAGAATCTGGGCATGTCGAAGTTCTCGCGCTTTGTGCAGGAAGCACAGGCGAAGGGACTCGTGACGGTCACAAAGCTCGAGAACGGGCAGTTGGAGATCGGTGTGCCCGCCGGTGCACCGGCGTCGATTGAAGCGGCGCCGTCTGATGCGGCCGCTCCGGTGCGTGCCGAGGGTAGTGAGACGGAAACGCGTGAAGAGCGCGAAGAGCGTCGTAACCGCCGTGGCCGTCGCGGTCGCGGACGTGATCGTGAGCCGCGCGCCGCGAGTGCCGCGAGTGCCGCGAGTGCCGCGAGTGCACCGGTCGACGGTGACGCAGGCGACGACGCGGAAAACGCGCCCACCGTGGCAAGTGATGCACCGCTCGGTGCGGTGGCTCGGGTGTCCCCGCCGGCACAGGCGCCAGCCGCCGACGCTCCGCTGGGTGCCGTGGCGCGCACGTCAACGTCACGTAGCGAACCGCGGGCGTCAACGTCGCGCAGTGAACCGCGTGCGGAAGTACCACGCCTTGCGCCGCGTGATGATGCGCCGGTTGCTGAAGCGTCCGCTGCGGCCACGAGTGCGGCCATCACTGCGGAACCGAGCGGTCCGCCGGCGCGTGCTGAGCGGCCGGATACGATCGGACTCTCCGGTGAGAAGTTGACGCGCGCGGAGGCGTTTGATCTCGTGCAGCGCGCGGTGGCGTCGATGGTGAAGGGTGTGCAGACGACCACGGCGGCCAAGGTGCGTCGCAAGGCGCACGAGTTGCTGGGGCGTGACTCCGAAACGCTTGCGTCGCGCATGTTCGAGCGCATTCTGCGCGATGCGCACGATGCCGACGTGATCGATCTGCGTCGTCGTGGTGATGATTACGAAGTGGGGCGTGTCGCGGAAGCGGCTACCATCGCCGATCAGCTTGCCAAGAAGGAAGCCGAGTTGGTGAAGGAGCAGAAGGACGCGAAGATCGCCAGCGGCACGGCGGGACCGAGCGGACTGGGCACGCGCGGTCGTGCGCCGGCGCGCGGTTCGGGGCGTGGTGGACCGCCGCCGGAGCTGTTGATGGTAGGGGTGGTGTCGCAGTCGTCGAGTGCGGCGGCCGCGGCGGCAGCGAAGGCGGCGCCGGTTGTGGTGGCGAAGCCAGTGGAAGCCCCGGCGGTGATCCAGGCGCCGGTCGCGGCTGAAGTGGTACCAGTTGCGATTGCCGCCGAGAAGACGGCGGATCGTCGCGGCGGAAAGGCGGCGGCCAAGGCGCCTGCCAGAACACCGGCGAAGACGGAATCACGAACGGCGGCGAAACCGGAAGCTCCAGCGAAGGCAACCCAGCCGGCCGCGAAGAAGCCGGTGAAACCGTCGGCGAAACAAGAAACGAAGACTGCAGTGAAGTCAGCGGCCAAGACGGCGGCTCCAACCAAGACAGCGGCACCCGCGAAGACCGCGGCACCCGCGAAAACGGCGGCATCCACGAAGACGGCGGCACCCGCGAAGACGGCGGCACCCGCGAAGACGGCGGTACCCGCAAAGACGGCGGCACCCGCAAAGACGGCAGCCAAGCCTGCGGCGAAAACGCCGGCGAAGAAGGCGGCAAAGAAGTAACCGCTGCGTCGTCTCAGTGGGTGTGAACCGCGCGGTGTCATCGGTGTAAGCCGAATGACGCCGCGCGGTTTGTGTGTCCGTACGCCTCATGTCCATGTCTCGTAGACGACGTACCGACTTTGTTTGGGTCCCGAATGAAACCGACGCACGCTGTACCCGATGAGTTGAGCCGCCGCAACTGCGGGTCGCTCGACGTGCCGCTCGGCGCGCCATTGCCGCCGGAGTTCTACAATCGCGATGCTGATATTGTCGCCCGCGAGTTGCTCGGCGCCGAACTGCGTTGTGAGACGCCCGAAGGCGTCACGAGCGGCGTAGTTGTGGAAACGGAAGCATATCTCGGTCCGCATGATCCGGCATGTCACGCCGTCGCGGGGCGCACTGCCCGCACGTGGCATTTGTTTGGCGTACCCGGCATTGCGTACGTGTACTTCATCTACGGCATGCACTGGTGCGTAAATGTGGTCACGCGCGAAGAGGGGTTCGGCAGCGCGGTGTTGATTCGCGCAATCGAACCGCTGGAAGGCGTGGAGCTGATGCGCACACGCCGGCCGAAAGCGCGGCGCGATGCGGATCTGTGCAACGGTCCGGGGAAGCTGTGCGCGGCGATGGGGATTACGCGGGCGCTCGATGGTGTGTCGCTGCAGACGGGAGCGCTACGGCTTTGCGCGGGGGAGTGGGTGCAGCAGGTGGAGGTGGGGCCGCGGGTGGGGATCAGCAGGGCGGTGGAGTGGCCGCTGCGTTTCAGGGGGCGGCGGTAGACGGTTGACGGTTTTTCCGCCCGTCAGGCCCTCTACGTGTACCGTCGGGATCGCGCGTTCGGTTGACGGTTTTCCGCCCATTACGCCCTC
>Ga0105046_10015343_pt1 | contig 11780 bp, 7 predicted proteins | sample MAT03_FD_78385 | JGI IMG/M metagenome (GOLD analysis project Ga0105046, IMG submission 78385) | Freshwater microbial communities from Lake Fryxell liftoff mats and glacier meltwater in Antarctica - MAT-03 (megahit assembly) | ecosystem: Environmental > Aquatic > Freshwater > Ice > Liftoff...
ATCACATTGCCGCAAGCACAGCCAGAGCACATAAAGGTCAGAAGCACATGCGAAGCCGTCCACGCATACTGGCGCCACCGAAGTACCGGTGCAGAACTCAACACATTTTCCCTCTCCCCGACCGTTGACAAATTGACACATGTGCCCGAATGCACAATCATCAATTCCCGACAAACCACCATCCGCGGCAGTACAGGCCTCGCCTGCGATGCCGCCGCCGAGAACAGGAACGCACCTGGTGCCTTTCCAGACGCCATCACGATCCGCCCATGGGCTACACTTCTCCCCTTCTCTGCAATCCTGTAGAAAGTTATCGCATTCACGTACAATATCACCACCCGAGGACTCAGCAGTCGCCTCCCCGGAGGATGACGAGCCAGCAGGACATGCCCGACGGCGAGGAGAACCACGAGGATTGACCTGAGCGCCAGGCACCTCTCGGGGCGGCGAGCTCGACCGCCTCGACGGCGCCGATCAGCGCTGTCGGCTCGGAGGCCACGGGACCGTCGCTGAGTTCGGCCGCCGGGACCCCGCAGGACCTCGAGGACCTCGTTCCGGCCGCCTCGCCGTGCCCCCTGTTCACGGGCGCGCTCCCGTCATACCCTCCGGGCCGCCCATGCCTCGCACGCCTCGCACTCGCCCGCTCGTCGTCTCGCTCCTCGGCCTCTCGCTGCTCGCGCTAGCACCCGCCTGCAAGCCCGCCGCCGCACCCACGCCGCCGGCCGCGCCGAAGGACCCGACGGTCGAGATCCTGGCCGCCTCCGACCTGCCGCCGACGCTCGATCAGCCGGTCCCCGGCGACGGCATGGGTGTGACGATCCACCGGCTCAAGAATGGCCTCACCGTCTACATCAGCACCGACCGCCAGAAGCCTCGCGTGTCCGCCTGGGTCGCCGTGCGCACCGGCAGTCGCAACGACCCGCCGAACTCGACCGGCCTCGCGCACTACCTCGAGCACATGCTCTTCAAGGGCACCGACGAGCTCGGCACCCTCGACTTCGCCGCCGAGAAGCCGCACCTCGAGAAGGTCGCGCAGCTCTACAAGGACCTGCGCGCCACCGAGGACCCGGTCAAGCGCGCCGCGATCTTCGCCGAGCTCGACGCGACCAACCAAATGATCGCCAAGCACGCCGTACCCAACGAGATGGACCGGCTGTACACCACCCTCGGCATCGACGGCATCAACGCCTTCACCAGCGACGACATGACCGTCTATATCGGCGACGTGCCGACCAACCGCTTCGAGGCCTGGGCCACTCTGGAGGCCGAGCGCTTCAAGGACCCGAGCTACCGCCTGTTCTTCACCGAGCTGGAGTCCGTCTACGAGGAGAAGAACCTCTCGCTCGACAGCCCCGACGGCCGCGCCTCCGAGGCGCTCATGAAGCAGTTGTTCCCGAAGCACCCCTACGGCACCCAGACCACGATCGGGTCGATCGAGCACCTCAAGAGCCCCGCCTATCAGGACATGATCGACTACTTCCACCGCTGGTACGCGCCCAACAACATGGCCGTGCTGCTCGCCGGGGACATCGACGCCGCCGCCGCGCTCCCGATGCTCGAGAAGACCCTCGGGACCTGGACCCCGCGCGCCCTGGAGCAGCCGACCCCCGCCGTCGTCGGGAAGATCAGCCAGCGCGTCGCCTCCGAGGTCGTCGGCGAGGGCGAGCAGGCGGTCACGATCGGCTGGTCGACCGTGCCCTTCACCCACCCCGATGAACCTGTCCTTCAGGTCATGCACTGGCTGCTCGACAACGACGCCGCCGGCCTGCTCAACGTCGAGCTCGAGCTGAGCCAGAAGGTCCCCGACGCCAGCGCCTACGGCTACAGCATGCTCGAGTCCGGCGTGTTCATCACCCGCGCGACCGCCCGCGAGGGCCAGTCGCTCGAGGAGGTCGAGGCCCTGCTGCACGGCGTGATCGCCAAGCTCAAGGCCGGCGACTTCACCCAGCAAGACATCGACGCGATCGTGCTCGCCAACGACATCTCGCTCAAGATGCAGCAGGAGAGCAACGACGGCCGGGTCTCGCGGCTGATGCAGTCCTACATCTACCGCCAGCCGTGGACCAAGATGGTCGAGCGCGACGACCGGCTGCGCAAGGTGACCCGCGAGGACGTCATCCGCGCCGCCAGGGCCTACCTCACCGACGGCTTCGGCGTCGTCTACCGCCGCGCCGGCAAGCCCACCGTCGCCAAGATCGACAAGCCGAAGATCACCGCGATCGAGGTCGACCCGAGCCGCAAGAGCAAGTTCGGCGCCCGGATCGCCGCGATGGAGGCCGCCGAGATGAGCCCCGAGTGGCTGGTCGAGGGCACCCACTACACCCGCCAGACCCTCCCCGCCGGCCCGATGGTCGCCGTCGTCAACAAGCGCAATGACCTGTTCTCGCTGCGCTACAAGTTCGACCGCGGCTACAAGCGCGACCCGCTGCTGTGCCACGCGCTCGACCTGCTCGAGCAGTCCGGCGCCGGTGATCAGACCGCCGAGGCCTTCAAGCGCGAGCTGTTCGCGCTCGGCAGCACGGTCAGCTTCGAGTGCGGCGCCGACGACAGCACGATCTCGGTGGCCGGCATCGACGCCAACATGGAGAAGACCCTCGCCCTGCTCGAGCGCTGGATCCGTCAGCCCAAGCTCGACGCCGACACCCTCAAGAAGCTCGGCGACAACGTACTGAGCACCCGCAAGGACGGCATGGAGGACCCCGACAACCTGTGGGGCGTGCTCGGCGACTACACCAGCTTCGACCGCGAGAGCGACCACCTCCACGCCCCGAGCAACAAGCAGATCACCGGCGCCCGCGTCGACGCCCTCGGAAAGCTGCTGCAGGGCTTCCTCGACCACCAGCACAAGACCCTCTACTACGGCCCGCGTGTTGCAGCCGACGCCGCCACCGCGGTCGCGCTCGGCAAGTCGCATCGCAAGCTGAGCCACCGCGCGCCGCTCGTGTACCGCAAGACCAAGACCCCGACGATCTACTTCGTACACCGCGAGGTCGCCAAGTCGTACGTCTCCGTCACCCTGCCCCACGGCCCCGGCGAGCGCGCCCGCAAGCCGACCGCCCGCCTGCTCAACACCTACCTCAACGGCGGCATGAACGCGCTGCTGTTCCAGGAGCTGCGTGAGGCCCGGGGCCTGGTCTACTTCTCGTATGGCGCGGTCAATCAGGGCGTCTACCCCGACGACCCGTGGGCGCTCAACGGCGGCATGGGCACCCAGGCCGACAAGACCCCCGACGCGCTCAAGACCTTCCTCGAGCTGGTCAGGACCCGCCCGCTCGACCCCGGCCGGATCGCCGTCGCCCGCACCACGATCGACCAGGAGTTTCGCTCGAGCCGCATCGACCCGCGCTGGAGCCTCTACTGGATCGACTCGTGGGACAACGCCGGTGAGCCGAGCGACCCGCGGCCCTGGTACTGGGAGCAGATCCAGGCGCTCCCGGAGGAGCCGCTCAAGGCCTTCGCCAGCAGCTTCGCCGACACGCCGGTCGTCATCGGCATCATCGGCGACCGCAACCGCATCGACATGGCCGCGCTCGAGAAGATCGGCAAGGTCGTCGAGCTGACCGCCGACAAGCTGTTTAGCTACGGCGCGTTCCCCAAGACCAAGGTGGCGCCGATCGCCCCGATCGCCGCCAACCCGGCGGAGCCGGCCGCCAAGCGCCCGCCCCCGCCGCCTCCGCCCGCCCCCGCGAAGTGAACACGCGCCGCGCTCATCGAGCGCGGCGTGATCGATCTGTCCGCAGGGACAGCCGGCGACTCAGCGCCCGAGCTCGGTCCGCAGCGCGCCGACGGCCGCCTGAAACTCCTGCGGCACCGCCTCGCCGATCGTCAGGTTGCGCGCGGCCCGTTGCAGCGCGTCGCCCTTGCTGCGCAGCGCGGCGCAGGCTGGCGTCGGTCGCAAGCTCTCCAGCGCCTCGCAGCCCTCGCGCATGCCCTTCACCTTCGGGTCGAGCTCGGCCGCGGCGCGCTGCCCCGACGCGAGCGCTGCGACCAGCATGTCGGCGGCGTTGAGCGCCCGCGTTCCAGCCTCGACCTCGGCCGGCACCGCGGTGCTCGAGTTCTCGCCCGGCGCGAGGTACCGGCGAGCGACCGATCCCCCGACGAGCACGAGCACGGCGATCACGAGCACGGCGTACTGACGCATATCCACAGTGAACACCCGCGCGGCGCCCGGCTCAAGGCCCGCGGCCGCGCGCTCATGCGCCGCGAGCGTTGCCGCCTCACGGGGCCGGGAGTCTCAGTCGAGCGCCGCGTCGACGGAGGTCGCGCCAGCGGACCGCACCAGCCAGCGCGTCAACACCTCGGCGTCGCTGCATGCCTGTAGGCGGGCGAGCTGGGCCGCGGTCATGGACAGTCCGCGGGCGCGCAGGATCGTCTCGATCGACCGGATCTGGGCCTGGCGTTCGCCTGCTTGGCGGCCCTCTTCACGGCCCTCTTCACGGCCCGCTTCACGGCCCTCTTCACGGACGGCATCGAGGCCGTCATAGCCGTGGGTGGCGAGCAAGTTGCGGAGCATGACCGCATTGGCGGCGCGCTCGTCCACGAGGGAGCGCACGGGGACGGAGTTGGCCAGCACCCCGGGCGCCGTCAGGATCCCCTCGCCGTCGACGACGCGGAGCGGCTCGCCCGGTGTGTACACCTCGACCCGCAGCGGACCCGTCAGGCGGACCACCCACAGGTAGCGCGTGCCGGCGGCCAGCAGCTCCTGGATCTTCGCCTGCAGCTCGACCTCGTCCTGGCCGGGGCCCGCGTACTCGACCGCGAGCGGCGGCGCGGTGCGCATCCAGCCGGGCTGGTCACCGACGCCGGTGGAGATGTCCGGCGCGCGCAGGTTCTTGCCGTCGTTGAAGCTGAAGCCCACGTCCACGCCGACCGACCCGGCCACCGCCGGGTCGCTCGCCAGCACCCGCCCGCCCACGAGGTTGGTCCTTCCGTGCCGTTCGCCGGCCGTCATGCAGTGGACCGCATGGCCGTCGCGCAGCTCGTAGGGATCGCCGTCGTGGATCTGATGCGAGCGAAACGGCCCTGGTGCCTCGTGTGGACGACCCGTCATGATCGCGACGATACCATGAACCGGCGCACCAGGCATCACGCCGGGGAGACGGCCTCCGGGAGCACTGGCGTCATCATCGCGTAGCCGTGCGCTCGCACGTGGTTAATGTGTAGACCACGACATTGGGGGTCGTGTACGCAGGTCTTGCAGCGCAGCGACTTCGTATAAAAGCGGTCGAGCACGTAGCGCCGCGCGTAGCGGAAGATCTCGATGCGCCCCTCATTCGTCAGCATCGCCCCGTCGAGCACCACCGGCCGCACCTGCGGCGCCCGACCGAGGATGCACGCCGGCACGTCCTCGACCGGCACGTCGAGCTTGAACGCCGCGAAGAACCCCCGCAGATCGAGGTCGTCCGCCGCCGACGCTGTGAGTCGCTCGTGTGTCGGCTGACGCAGCCGCAGCCGCGGCGGCGCCTCCCTCAGCGCGAGCAACCACGGCGCGGTGCTCTGCGACAGCGGCAGCACCACCTCGAAGTCGCCGGGCGCGGCCAGCAGCGCCTCGGCCTCGGCGGTGACATTCACGAGCACGCGGATCAGCCGCTTGCCGTCGATCTGCGCCGGGGCGCCGAGCGCCAGCAACTCCCCGTAGTCCGCCAGCTCGAGCTCGATCGCCGGCACCGTCGGGAACTGCGCGGCGACGGCCCGCGCGGCCGCCAGATCCGGCGCGACCACCCACAACGCCCGCGCCTGCGCCTCGGCGGTCAACGCCGGCAGCGCGCGCACCTTCGGCGGGCGAAACTCGGGCACCCCGCCGAGCAGCGGCAGGCGCAGCCGCGGCGCGACCGGCTTGCTCGCCGACATGTCCGCAGGGACAGGTTCCGGCGCCATCGCGGCGGCCGCCTCGGCCTCCGCCCCGGAGTCCTGCGCGGTGTAGCGGGCGCGCAGCGCCATCTGCGTGTCCGCCCGCTTCTTGCTCGCTGGATCCCCGCCGTACACCGGCGCCTGTTGGTCCTCCCACTGCGTGTCGATGCGCAGCACCGCGAAGTCGGCCGCCTCGACCCGCGCGCGCACCTCCTCGAGCGTGTCGCACAGCGGCTGCAAATAGCAGTAGCCGCAGCGGTGCGGCGAGCGGCAGTCGAGCGCCACGCCGCGCTCGAGCAGGTGCGCGTACTCTTCCTTGCGCCCGCGGACCTCGTCGCCGAGCTTGTAGGGGTCCTGGATCAGGTCCTCGAAGCCCTCGAGGTGCTGCGGCGGGAAGCGATTGAGCCAGATGTGGATCCCCGGCTTGCGCGCGTAGGCGAAGGCCGCGAGCAGATACGGTCGCATCTCCTCGAGGTCGTAGAACAGCGTGTCCTTGCCCTCGGTGTACGCGCGTCCGAACGGGATCACGTGCAGCAGGTCGTACTCACGCACGCCCATCGCCGTGAAGGTCGCCAGCAGCTCCGGCAACTGCTTGACGTTGCCGCGGTTGACACAGACATCGATGTTGACGATCGGCCGCCCGTCCGCGAGCGCCCGCTGGAGCCCCTTCACCTCCTCCTCGAAGGCGCCGCGCGTGCCGACCAGCGCGTCGTGGATCTTGGCGTTGGGCCCGTGGATCGAGAACGTGATCTCACCGAGCCCGGCGTCCAGCGAGCGCTTGAGGAACTCGCCGTACGCGAACATGCGGCCGTTGGTCACCGTCTGGACCTTGCGATACCCGGCGAGCCGACCGAGCCGCACGAAGTCGATGAAGTCCGGGTGGATCGTCGGCTCGCCCCCCGACAAGATCAAGCGCTCTGCGCCCTTGCGCCGACCGTCGAGGATCTGCTGCTTGATCTCCTCGCGCGCCCGCACCGTCCCGTCATGCGTGTGCGCGTCGAGGCAAAACACGCAGCGGTCGTTGCAATCGAAGGTCAGCCGCACCCAGTTGCGACGCTCGTGCGCCGCCTCCTCGTGTTGCGCGATCTTCGGGCTGGCCGGCGTGTCCATCCCGCCCATCGTACATGCTATCGTGCCGCCGATGCTCGCCCCCCGCGTCCTGATCGTGCATCCGCCGGTCTCGGTCGCGCGGGACTATATTGACTACCCCTACTTCGCCGACCTCGGCGCCGTGCAGGTGGCTTCGGTGCTCGAGCACGAATTCCCGGGGCAGACCGAGCTCGTCAGCGCCTACGCCCTGCCCGCCTCCGGCCTCGCCTGGCGCCCCGACGGCCGCGCCCGCCTCGGCGTCGACCCCGATGCATTGCTCGCCGGGGTCACCGGCGAGTTCGCCGCGATCGTCGTCGCCATCACGCCATTTCACCGACCGCCGCGGCGCGACGACCTGCTCGCCGCCGTGCTCGAGCACATCCGCCAGCGCTGGCCCGCCGCCGCCGTGATCCTCGCCGAGTGCTACCAGAGCGGACAGCACCACGTCACCGTCGCCGGCGCCGAGCTCCTGCGCGCTTACCCCGAGGCCGACGCCTTCGTGCAATTCGAGGCCGAACGCACGGTGCCCGCGCTGCTGCGGGCCTGGTTCGACCGCGGCGAACGTCCCCACGGCGCCCACCGCGGCGAGCAGCCCGATCTCGACGCACTCCCGCCGCCCGCGTGGGACCGCCTCGACCTCGAGGCCCTGTTTCGCTGCCACGCCCGCGTCGTCGCCGGCCTCGGTCGCAGCGCCTGGGCCTTCCCGATCGACGGCCGCAGCCTCCCGCTGATCACCACCCGCGGCTGCCCGTTCACCTGCCTGCACTGCAGCTCGAACCCCGACACCCCCCACGGCCAGCCCAAGCGCCAGCGCCGACGATCGCCCGCGCAGGTCACCGCGTTGCTCGAGCACCACCGAGCCCTCGGCGCCGCGCGCATCCACGTGCTCGACGAGCTGGTCAACGTCCACGAGGCCCACTTCGATCACGTCTTGTCGGAGCTGGCCCGCCTCGACCTGCGCGTCGAGATCCCCAACGGCATGCGCGCCGACTACCTCGAGCCGCGCCACCTCGCCCAGCTCCACGGCCGGATCACGACCGTCAGCGTCAGCGCCGAGAGCGGGGTGCAACGCGTGGTCACCGAGGTCGTCGGCAAGCGCCTCGACCTCGCGGCGATCGTGCGCGTCGCCGAGGCCGCCCACGCGATCAGCGTCCCGCTGATGATCCACTACATCATCGGTATGCCCGGCGAGTCCGCCGCCGAGATCAACGCGACCCTGACCTTCGCCCTCGACCTCTGGGACCGCTTCCACGCCTGGCCCGCGGTCCAGCACGCGACCCCCCTGCCGGGCACCCGCCTGCAGACCCTGCGATCTCTACCTGTCCTTTCAGACAGCGAGGACGGCGACTGGGGCCCCCGCTTCCAGCGCGCCGCCAGCGGCGTCGGCGACGTGTCCCCCACGCTGCTGGAAAAATTCATGTGGACCTTCGAGCAGCGCCTGCGCGCGTCCCAGGGCCCCAGCAAATTGGTCATGAACGTGACCTACGTGTGCAACAACCACTGCACCTTCTGCGCGGTCGGCACGCGCACGCAGCTCGACGGCCACCCCACCCGCCAGCGCGAACAGCTCGCCCACTACCGGGCCCAGGGCGTCGTCCAGGTCGACTTCGACGGCGGCGAACCAACCCTCAACCCGGAGTTGGTCCCGCTGGTCCGCCACGCCCGCGCGCTCGGCTACACCCGCGTCAACGTGACCACCAACGGCCGTCTGTGCGCCTACGAGGCGTTCGCCGCCCGCCTGGTCAACAGCGGCCTGACGACCCTGCTGTTTAGCATCCACGGCCCCGACGCCCGCACCCACGCGCAAAACGTCGGCGTCGCCGAGGCCTTCGATCAGACCGTCGCGGGCGTCCGACACTGCGTGCGCCTGGCCCCCACCGGCGTCCTGCTCGGCATGAACGTGACGATCACAAAGTCCAACGTCGACCTGCTCGGCGCGCTCGCCCAGCTCGCGTGGGACCTCGGCCTGCCATGGATGAACCTGCAATTCTTGACGCCCTTCGGCCGCGCGACCAGACAGGTCGCGCCCGACACAGCCTACGCGGCCGACCGCGCGCGCGAGGTCATCGATGCATGGCGCGACCGGATGAAGTTCCAGGTCATCAACCTCCCGTTCTGCTTCATGCCCGACCACGCAGAGTTCCTGCAGGGCGACCTCGGCAAGCTCGAGCGCCACATGGTCTTCGTCAACAACGAGACCGTCAACCTCGCGCAGTACCTGGCCGAGCGGCGCACGCGTAAACCGCAGTGCGCCGGGTGCCCGCATGCGGTGTTCTGTGGCGGGTTCTATGAGCTTGATGACGTGCCTGAGCCTCCGTGGCTGATCGCGGCGGAGGACCTCGTGCGGCCGATCGATGATCCGCGGCGGCATGAGAGCGTGCCGGCCGGGTTTCGTGGGCGTATGGCGGCTCGCGTGCGGGACTCCTGAGTCAGGGTGAGGCCGAGGAGGGATGTCCTGCCGGAGACGCACTCTCCGGTGTTCGGGGGATGCCCCGGTGGGCCTCAGCGGGCGCGACGTCGGCGGCGAAGCAGCATGAGCGCGATGAGGCTCAGCGATGTCGTGCTCGGCGCGGCAGCCCCGGCGATGCAGGTGCAACCGACGTCAGGGTCGGTGGACGCGGGATCCGTCGGTAGGTAGTTCGCGCCCGGCAGGGGCTCGACGTACTCGAACGGCTCGCCACCGGGCCAGCGCATGCATCGCTCGTCGTTCCATCCGTTACCGGCGACCTCGCAGGTGTACCGCGGGCCCTCGCACGACTCGTCGAGCTGCGCCGAGATGTCGCGCTCGAGGTCGCCAAGCTCGAGGTCCTCACCAAAGCAGCGCTCCTCGACGAAGATGTCGCCGCGCGCGAGGTCGAGGAACTCGATGCGCAAGCACATCGCCTCGTACAGCGTCGGCGCGGGGTCGTACGCCAAGGTGCCCGCGGGCCAGCGCACCCGCATCGCGAAGTTGCCGGCCTCGGCGGGCAACAACAAATCGCGGTCGATCCGCGGGAACACGCGGAGCGTGCCCTCGTCGAGTCGGGAGATGCAAGATCCCGGGCCGCTGACCTCGAGCTGTAGATTGTAGCTGCTACCAGGTCCTTGCCGCATATACGGCAGGGCCCCGTCGCAGCAGATGACCGATCGAAGATCGCGGCGCTGCGCCACGCGATGATCCGTCGTGGTGACGATCGGCGGCCCGCTCGGGACGGGCAAGGGCGCCGCGTCGACCGCGACCACGGTCTCGCGCTCGGACGTCGAGCACGCGCCCGGCTGCGCTCCGTACGCGTCCTGGGCCCACGCGGGTGTGTCGATGAAGGTCACCACCGTGTAGCTCGCGCCCGCCACCCATGGCACGTCCGGCCGCCAACTGAGCGCCGAGAATTCGGCGTGTAGCGTCAGCGTCCCGGCGACTGGCAGACCCTCCGCGTCGAGGACCTTCAGCGTGAAGTACTCGAGCCCGGCCTCGGCCTGGTTGTAGTGGAACTTGAAGCCGAGCACACCATCCGCCGCGACGACCTCGCTGATGGGCCAGATCGCGTACGGCAACGGGGCGCTCGGGTCGTCGCCGCAGTGCGCCCTCGCGGGGGTCGCCGCGAGCGTCAACGCGGCCAGCAGCGCCGCCGGGCTCACGTAGATGCATCGTCGGCTCACCCCGCGACGCTACACGCCGGGGCCGACGCGCGACAGATCGATCTCGCGTTTGCGCTGTGATCGTCGGCCCCGGTCACAGGAGCGAGCGCCGCGGGGCGCGGGTCGGCCGCTGGCCTCGCGCCGCGGCGATCTCGTCGTCACCGAACACCTCGAGGTAGTCGGGTCGCACGCCGGGACAGATCGCCTCGAACTCGCAGCCGCTGCACGCCGGCACGTGGACCTGGCCGGCCAGTCGACTGTCGCGCAGGTCGAAGGTCGCGTCGGGGGTCACCACGCGGACCCGCGTCGCGCCCGGGTCGAAGGCGTGCGGGTGATCGCGGCCGAGCAGGCAGCGCGGCACGTGCAGCGAGCGCAGCGTCATCGCGTGGTCGCGGGCGAACGCGAAGCCGATCGCCATGACCGGGACCACCTCGGTCATGCGCGGCAGCGAGGCCAGGTTGTCGGCGTTGTTGTCGGTCAGCGAGACGAACCACAGGTCGACCGATCGCACCCCACGCGCGTGCAGCCAGCGCAGCGCGTCCGGCAGCTTGCCGTACGTGTCCGACTTTAAAATGACATCGACCACGACTGGCAGGCCGGTCGCAAGCAGCGCGTCGAGGCCGGCGACCATTTGCGTGTGAGCGCCGGGGCTGCGCACCAGCGCGTCATAGGACGCCGCTTCGTGCGTGTGTACGCTCAGACTGAGCCTTGTAACGCCGGCGGCGACCAGCCGCGCCGCGTTGTCGCCGTGACCGAGCAGCAGGCCGTTGGTCTGCACCTTGATGTCGCCGAACCCGAGGCGCCGCGCCGCACCGACGAGCCCCAACAAGTCGCCGCGGATCGTCGGCTCGCCCCCGGTGAAGGCGACGCGATCGAGGTCATCGGCCCGCGCGACCCGCATCGCCGCGAGCACCTGCGGACTGGCGAGCGCCCGCCGCCGCATCGTCGGCGTGATCGTGCAGTAGTCGCAGGCGAGGTTGCAGTCGTAGCCGAGGATCACGTCGAGCAGGCCGGGCATGTTAATCTCGGGCGAAGTGGCGATCCCAGCGGCGGATCTCGGCGAGCAGCGGGGCCCCCATCGCGGTCGGCCGCGCGTGCACATGCAAGGTGGTCGCGGCCTCGTGATTACCGGCGACGATCTCCCGGTAGCGCGCGCGCAGCTCCGGCCGCTCGCCGCTCGCCAGCAGCAGCTCGTACAGCCGCGCCACCGGCAAGAACGCGTGTAC
>Ga0105046_10015346_pt1 | contig 11778 bp, 8 predicted proteins | sample MAT03_FD_78385 | JGI IMG/M metagenome (GOLD analysis project Ga0105046, IMG submission 78385) | Freshwater microbial communities from Lake Fryxell liftoff mats and glacier meltwater in Antarctica - MAT-03 (megahit assembly) | ecosystem: Environmental > Aquatic > Freshwater > Ice > Liftoff...
AATTAATTCGGGCAACAGGTACATTGGTCGTTTTGGAATGAAAGCGGGTGCTTACAATCTATTAATGCAAACTGTAAACGCATACAACCAAGATATGGGAATTAATTCGGTGTATTCACCTTATGATACTTATTCAGGTTTGGAAAATGATCCTGAGGTTTCCACAAATACTTTAAACGATGTTGTATTTTATTTAATGACCTTAAAAGCTCCTATTCAAAGAAATCAGGATAATGCAAATGTAATTTCAGGTAAACAAATATTTGTTTCATTGGGCTGTGAGAATTGTCACAAACAACAATTACAAACGGGAACCTCCCCTGTTGCTTCTTTAAGTAATAAAACATTTTCGCCATATACAGATCTTTTAATGCATGATATGGGTGCAGGATTAGATGATGGATATACTGAAGGGACTGCGTTAACTTCCGAATGGAGAACTGCACCTTTATGGGGAATTGGTCTTGCAAAAAATTCGCAAGGCGGAAGTTATTATCTCATGCATGATGGAAGAGCTCATAGTTTAGAAGAAGCTATTTTATTGCATGGTGGCGAAGCACAATCAAGCAGCTTTGCTTATCAGGCATTAAATCAAACTGACAAAGAAAATCTTATCAAATTCCTGGAAAGTTTATGAGAAGAAGAAAATTTATTGAAATGGCTTGTTTGACCTGCGCTGGTGGAGTGGCCATGATAAGCTCAATGGAAAGTTGTGCTACTGGTCAATATGTAGCGGCCGTTTCTAAGAACAACATTATTCAAATCAAGAAATCTGATTTTACTGTAATAAAAAAAGACAAAGAAGTACAACGCAGTTTTGTTCTGATAAGATTTGAATCACTTCCATTTCCCATCTGCATTTATAAAATCAGTGAAACGGAATACATTTCTCTTTACATGGAATGTACACATCAGGGTTGTGAGTTAAATGCACATCAGGCGCAACTGGTTTGTCAATGTCACGGAAGTGAATTCGATAATAAAGGGAATGTACTGGAAGGACCCGCAGATACAGCATTGAAACAATTTAAAACAGAAATTCACGAAGATATTATTTACATTAAAATAGCCTAAAGATGAAAAAACAGTTTCTCATACTCATTATTATAATTTTAAATGGTATTGCGCTGGAAGCTCAAAAGAACGATAGTTCTCTTATCAAAAGAATTCCGGCTGATACATCTGACCTCATCATGAATCAAGATGCAGTTTATAACCGTCCTTTTTTATCAGTAAGCAAAATACCTGTAGCATGGGGGGGGTACGTAGAGTCGAATATGCAATACCTCAATACGAATGGTAAAACTGATGGAGTTGCATTTCAAATGAGACGACTCACTATATTCATGGCATCCACCATTTATAAAAGAATCAAGTTTTTAACGGAGATTGAATTTGAAGGAGGAACCAAAGAGATCAACATTGAATTTGCGGCGGTCGATATTGAGATTCATTCTATGCTAAAGATTCGTGGAGGAATTATTATGAATCCCATTGGTGCATTCAATCAGAATCACGATGGTCCTAAATGGGAATTTGTTGACAGACCCATTAGTGCAACCCAACTTTTGCCTGCTACCTGGAGTAATGTAGGTGGAGGTTTACATGGAAGATATTATTCAAAAAACATGGTGTTTGCTTATGAAGCTTATGTAACCAATGGTTTTGATGCCAATGTAATATCCAATGATCAAAACCGAACTTCCTTGGCAGCGTCAAAAAAGAATCTCGACAGGTTTGAAGAAAGTTTCAATGGTTCTCCATTGTTTACAGGTAAGATTGGAGTACGTCATAGAAAAGTGGGTGAAATAGGATTGTCGTACATGGGAGGTAATTATAATAAATTTATGAATGAAGGAATTCGTGTGGATAAAGAAAGACGAGTGGATGCATTTGCAATAGATTTTAACACAACGCTTCCTAAAATAAACACCTATATAACTGGAGAATGGGCTTTTGTTTGGGTGGATATTCCATCTACTTATACCCAACAATATGGGAACTTTCAATACGGAGGATTTATCGATATTGTACAGCCCATTTTGAAACGCTCCATGCTGGGTTTTAAAAAATCATCTTTAAACCTTGCACTTCGATTAGAATACGTGGATTGGAATGTTGGTAGGTTTACATCTACCGGTGGTAATATTGCAGATGATGTTTTTTCAATTTCACCGGGTATAAGCTGGAGACCCGGAAGTCAAACCGTAGTAAGACTTAACTACAGACATTTATGGCAACGTGATATCTTGGGAAATCCTCCTGCACAAACAGCAGGATTCCAAATTGGGATTTCCAGCTATTTTTAGAAGATTAATTATGTTAATCGAGGTTATTAATTCGTTTTAGAACCAACTGCCAGCGAAATGCCCAGTTCCATTTCAATTCATATTCATATCCCGGAATCATACTTCCCATTAATATCATTTCAACTTCATTAAATCCTTTAGAAATCGAGATCCTCCCGTCATGTGAAGTTAAATAGGATGTTTTTTTCAATTTACAGAGCCAAGTAAACAGGTAATATGCCAATCTGCTTCGTTGAAGATCATTGATCACAATGAGTGAAGGACGATATCTGGCAATCAGATTAAACAGTGATTGAATCTTACCTAGTTCGAAATGATGCAAAAACTGATTGAACATATAAACGTCTGCCGCATCAATTTTCTCAGGTTCCAGCATAACATCTGCTGCTGTCAAGGTAACCGGTTGCTCATTAAAATGAGTTTTCTTTGCAAAATCCAAAATATTCTGATTGGCGTCAATGCCGATTAATTTCATCTTACAGTTTGTTTTCAAACCTAAATCAGAGAGTTTCTTTAGTATATCACCGCTTCCACATCCAATATCCATAATTTTTAGATGATCGGATTTATTTTCTCTTATAAAATTATAAACCGGAAGTATGGTGGTTTTGATCCCTCCCAAATATTTATTTACCCACTCAAGTTCTTTAAGGGTTTTCTCTAGTTTTTTGCCTTTTATCTTGAAATTATCAATGAGTTCGGGAACAACCCTTCTATTTCTAAAACTTACCTCTGATTCAGCTTCTATATTCTTTGTATTGCTCATATTGAACGAAACGTAAAAAATAAGAGTGCAATAAAACCACTCAAAACAAAAAATGCATGAATGAACGCCACAGAAACCGGATTTTTGGTTCTTATTCCCTTTCTTTTGCGAAAGAACATATATAAACCCGCAATTATTCCTATCGAAATTAAAACCAAACTTACCAATGGAAAATGATGTGGATGTGTAATGGAAAATGCCGCAAGTAAAACTAAAGCTGCCAGAGCAACTCCACCATGGGAGTAACTTCACCAATCTTCAAATCCTTTTGATTCAGCCAGCAAACCATCAAAGCTACTCCTAGAGACGCTGCAAGACTAAAAAGGGCGATACTAATATATATCATTCGCATAAGGCATTCTTACAGGCGTTCGATATACTTTATTACTCGATTTTCTTGTATTAAGTAGAATGGCGCCAAAATGGTGCAATCCCAAGACATAAATAATGGCATAACCGATGGCGGTAACGAAGTTTGTAAACAGCCGCTTAGTTTTTCTAAGACTGACCATCAATTTAAGAAAAGGATAGTATGTACATGGATTCATAATCATCCGTTTTCTTAACCAGTACCAAAGCATAGACCAGATGATTCTTTATTTCATCATAATTACCGGAGTACATCACAATCAATCAATTACAAGAAAAACTCGAAAAAATATTAAAGACATAATTCTGCCGAATAAATTCAATTTGAGAAAATATTCTCAGTTTGAATTTATGGCTTTTCGATTCTACTCAGTTTGATTGGACGTACCTTTGAAAGCACCAATGGGAATTTCTCAGCCAATACATTGGAACTGTCAAGCCCGTATGCTTTTGCTTCCGATAAACTATATTTCTTAATAAGGAAATATGCATTCAGTATGATTTTTTCAAACCATGGTAATTCATTGTCGTTGGAAAGATATTTTTGAATCACAATAAACCTGAAGTCTCCTACAACATTGTTTTTACTCAATGAAGCATAACGGCTTCTAATATCGATCTCCTTATTTGTAACCATCTCCTCCACTACCTGGCGGAACATTTGGCTTATGCGAGGCTCTACCCTAAAACCTAAGATAAAGTCAATTCTAACCACATCTTCTTCGTAAAAATGTGTCACTTTATATTGTGCCTTATATGGCTCATCAACTGTTTTTACATGAATGAACCAATAAATATCAGCCCTCTTAGGTTGCTTTTGTAAAATTGAATGAATAATTTTTTCCTCTACCTCATCATCTCTATCAGCCCCGGTCATATATACAAGATGGGTTGAATATTTAGGAATCGTATCATCAATTGAAAGTTGCTTGATCAGGTTTCCATAATTTTTCAATTTCACCAATTCTACATATCGGCGACTGATCTTTTTCGCTTTGATCATTACATACATCACACCCATTAGTAAAACGGCAATAGTTAAGGTGAGCCAACCTCCATGTTGAAATTTTTCAAGATTTGCTATAAGGAAAGATGTTTCTACTGTTAGGAATACCAATAAAAGAAGCAGAATAAATACAGGTATCCATCTTTTCCTTATCATAAAGAAAGTAAGAAGAATAGTATCACTTAACATACAGAGCACGATAGAAAGTCCGTATGCCGCCTCCATGTTTGATGATTTCTTGAAATATAATACGATGCCGATACATCCCAATAAAAGTAACCAGTTTACTGACGGTATGTAGATTTGCCCTTTAATATTCGATGGATAATTGATCTTTACTTTTGGCCATAAATTTAAACGCATGGCTTCGTTGATCAAAGTAAATGCACCAGTTATAAGTGCTTGTGAAGCGACTATTGTGGCTAATGTTGCAATAATAACTGCAGGCAACAGGAACCATTCTGCCTGTGATGAAATGATCTCGAAGAAAGGATTGATTTCAATCTTTTCTCCGGTAGCTACATCATTAAATTTAATGAGTTGTCCTTGTTTTGCCATCAACCATGCCCCTTGGCCAAAATAGTTTAGCAACAACATTATTTTCACAAAGATCCAGCTGATTCTAATATTTTGCTTCCCACAATGTCCTAAATCGCTATATAATGCTTCGGCTCCTGTTGTACAAAGAAACACTGCCCCTAATAACCAGAATCCATTCGGATACTTAATCAGAAGATCAATTGCATAATATGGATTAACAGCCCTCAGTACCCCGGGATTTTTCATCAATGCCAATAGTCCGAAAACACCAAGCATTAAAAACCAAGTTACCATTACTGGCCCAAATGCCTTACCTATTAATTTAGTTCCGAATTGTTGAACCGTGAATAACATAACTAATATTCCTATTACAATAGGTATGGTGGGAATCTCAACTCCCATATTGAGCCTATCCAAACCTTCAATAGCTGACGAAACCGAAATGGGTGGTGCAATAATTCCATCTGCCAAAAGCGCTGCTCCACCAATCATGGCGGGAATAATGAGCCATTTTTTATAACGCCGTACAAGAGTATATAAAGAAAAGGTGCCTCCTTCGCCTTTATTATCTGCTCTTAAAATAATGATTACATATTTAATCGTAGTTTGGATCGTAAGTGTCCAGAATATACATGACAATCCACCAATAATAAGCTGTTCGGTAATCTTTGCATCACCAACAATGGCCTTCATTACGTAGAGTGGCGAGGTACCAATATCTCCGAAGATGATCCCGATAGTAATTAAAACCCCAGCAACACTTAGTTTGTGATGATGACCACCCTGATTTCCCATTTCTATCTTTAGTACGGTTTAGATACTATTTTATTAGATTTGCTATTGAAAATCAAATGTATGACTTTTCGTAATACTGCATTAATTATTTTCATTTTTCTTCTGTTAAATAGCTGTAAGGGTTTGCAGTACTATAGAGCAGGCACTAATGCTGCGGGTATTTCGATCCTCATGGAAGTTCCTTCTGAATTTTACACCAATGAAATGGTGCAGGATTCCGTAAAAATCTATGTAGTTAACCACAATTCTCAAAGTCTTAATCTTGATAATTGGTGGAGTAATTTAAAGATTGTTGGTCGTTCCAGATTTTATAAAAAAGAAGTTTCTATCCAACCTCAAATAACCAATCCGGATAAAGGTTTCTGGGAACTAAAAACCAACGATACCATTCTTCTTGTATCTATTCCTATTATTCAACTATTGGGAACTGGTGTACAATGGACTGATGGAACAAAACAATCAAAAGGGCCGCACCAAATAACCGCAAAAAAGTATTATTCATACGTATATTTAACAGCCGAACTAAATTCAAAGATTCCTAATCAGGCGGATATTATTAAAATCAGATCTGCTGATAGAAGAATAACCATTACTCAGACAAATACTCCTTCTTTAAAAAGTAAAAAAACGATTTTAAGTTTAACATCTGATGCAAAACAATTTGACTTAAAATCAAAATCAGGTAATTTATTAATTAGCATTACAAATACGGGCAGTTATCCAATTCCATTATTTAGTGATCCAGGCTCGGTAAGATTTAAATTGTATGCTTATAATGCTAACCGAACAGCGATCATGTTTACGCAATTTGTTCTGGATAATGGAAAATTGCCAATTTATCCTGTTAACGTTGGGGTAAATGGGAGCTATGGCTTAAGCATTCCTCTGGATCTTTTATTATTTACAGAAACTCCCGCTACACCTATTTATTACTGGGTTTGGAATAAAAAATCACCTCCAGTCTCTCCACTTCTTTACGGCAAAAAAGACATCGCCATCGATGTTGAGTTTTGGTTCGGCGTGGTTGTTGATGGGAAAGAATATCTTTCAAATACATTGAAAATAAATATAGCAGTGCCTTCAAAAAAATCGACAAAACTGGAAAATGAAAATTGATCTCTCAACTTTACCTGATCGAAAGGAACCTTTGATAGCACTTATGTGTACTCCAGACCATTTCAATGTTGTGGATGTAAAAAATGTTCACATGGAAGGTAATACCGGCAAAGTAGACCAATCAAAATTTAAAGATCAATGGCAATCTATTTATGATATTTATTTTGCTGAGGCCTCGTCAGGAAATATAGATGCAATAAATAAAATATCAGGAGTTGAGAACTGTGAGGATATGGTTTTCTGCGCTAACCAAAGTTTCCCTTGGGTAGATGCCAGAGGAAACTCCATTGTTATTCTCAGTAGAATGAGATATCCATCACGTCAGGAAGAAGTGAAGTTTTTTGAAGACTACTTTATGGCACTCAATTATTCAATCTTCCCTCCTCCGGGTGTTGGATTATTAGAAGGAATGGGAGATTTGATTCCACTTCCCAAAAAACAATTAATCTTTGGAGGTTACGGACATAGAACCGATGTTTCAACTTTGAATAAACTGGCAGATGTTCTCCAGGTACAAATAGTTCATCTCAAGTTAATCAATGAGGCGTTCTATCATTTAGATACATGTTTTATTCCTTTGGATTCCGAAACTGTTTTAATAGCACCCGAAGCATTCGACGAAGAAGGATTAAAATCAATTCACGCCTGTTTTACAGATGTAAGAGAAATTCCGTTGAATGAATCATCGAAAGGATTTGCATTAAATGCCCATGCCGTTCATGGCAATAAATATCCGTTTGCTATCATACAAAAAGAAAACCCGGTTACTACAATGATCCTTAAAGACAAAGGATTTAAGGTTTATGAAGTTGACACCTCAGAGTTTATGAAATCCGGAGGTTCCGTGTTTTGTATGAAGATGATGCATTACTAGTATACAACCCTCAAATAACAAAAATTCAAATTCCAATAATTGATGTCATTTGGCTTTTGTTATTTGGAATTTTTAGTTTGCTGCCTTGGTGGAAATATAAATGATCCGGGATGTTTCCTGAAATATAAAAAAATGTTTCCGATGATTTTGAAAGTATCCTTAATTACAACACCCCTTGCTTTTAATGCCACATAGAAGGCAAGGTTAAAGCTTACCATAAAGTTAAAAAATCCGATCCCTATAATTCCAACAATGGTCCAGATAATATCATTTAAGCTGATATTAAAATCCAGACTAATTAATGCAATACCAAAATTGGCAGCAGCAAAAGTAATGTGTCTTATATCAGCGCCAATTCCAAAAAAATGTCCAAGTATAGAAGTAGATCCCATACAAAACCCAAAGAAAAGATTTCCTATAATGGCACCCATATTCTTTTCAATATAAAGAGCAATGCGTTTATTGTTTTTATCCGAGAAGAATTTTTTTAAAAGTGGATGCACTTGAATTCGGGCAGGAAGATTTCGATAGATAACGATATTATCTACATAACCCGAAACTATCCCGGTTAAGAAAAGATATATTCCTGCTATAGAAGCAAAAATGAGAGATCCACTTAAAAAAGGATGAAGCTCATGAATCATATGAGTTGATTTTTGCGAGTTTGCCAGATCAGATCCAAAAACCAATTGAAACAAAAAAGCAAGCAGCATTCCCATTGGAAATACAATAATCAGATTTCCGAAAAAAGACAACAACTGACTCCTACAAACTCTTGCGACCATCTCCCCTAAACCATCCAGTTTTTTTTCTTCATACAGATCATTATGTATGGCCGAAGCCATAGCTTGAGCCGTAAGAGCAGGTTGTTTTGTTGCAAGAGCCGAATGAGTTACATGCATGGTAATAAACCCAAAGGCATAATTCAAACTGTAGGAAAAAGCGTACCAAGCAGGCGCCATTTTTACGTATGAAAGTAATACCTTAAACATGGCCATGAATCCAACTATAAAACCACCTTTCATGGAAGCTTTAAAAAGATAATTGAATTCCGTTCTTGATTCGGTGATGTAATGTTGACCAGTTTTACTTCCATGTTCGGCAACCTGGTAAGCAATTAAATCTATGTTTTGATTGATATGCCCGAACAGACTGTTTTTTTCATGCTCCGACCTTACTATTTCAAACAATAGTAAGATGGTTGGTTCGTGACGAATATTTTCGTCCTTAATAAGAATCTTCAACAACAATTTAACTCTGTTGATGAGCTGTTGCAAGCGAACAAGGATATAGGTAAGCGAAATACTAGCTCCAAAATCATTGCGATGATGTCGAAGTGATTTTAATATTTCCTCGCATTGATTCAATAAAACCAATATGTGCCGGTAATCAATATCACGTGTTTCTAAATCGTACGAGAATTCCTTTGAAGAAATTTTCTTTACGAACCTAATGATTTCCTCACTTTGAGTAATAAACGGAGATGATAATTTATCAATGTCGGGTAATTTAGTTGAAAGTTCCGACTCCAAACCCAACGACGTGATTCGATGAGAAATAATAACCAATGCATTGGCCACCTGTTCTTGAATAATCTCCGTTTCATTGGGTTCAATCTCAACCTCGTCTAGTAATTCACTCCATTTTTCTATTGATACATTTTTTAACCAGCGTGGATCTATTTTCTTAGAAAAAATACGAGCTACCATCGATCGTAGATCTTGAATGGTATATATTTCAGGAATGAGCTTATGAATAGCTCTTCTATACAACTCTGTAAAAAAAGTGGCTCCCGGAAGAATTCCCGATTCGCAAAAAGCATCTAAACACTCTTTGGAAGATAACAGAGACATCACATAGCGACTCCATTTTTTCTTCAGTTCAACATCCGTTTTTAATAATACTATTAGTTCATCAATTTGTTGTGTTGAATGTTTGTCACCTTTTAAAACAGAAGGTCTTACCTTTTTTACCAAATTTATAGCTGGTAAAAGTTCGTCTCCTTCGTTCGATATAGAATCAAGAATTGATTTCATGAACCCGAAAGATAGCTATTTTTATAAACTTAAACTGACATAAAAAAAGGGCGGATAAAATCCGCCCTTCCTATTTTAAACTATTATTTTATTATGCATCGATTTTTGCATACTTAGCATTTTTTTCAATAAATTCTCTTCTTGGTGGTACTTCATCACCCATTAACATGGAGAAAGTATGATCCGCTTCAGCAGCACTGTCAATTGTAACTTGTTTAAGGGTACGGGTAGCTGGATTCATGGTAGTTTCCCATAACTGCTCTGCGTTCATCTCTCCCAAACCTTTATATCGTTGAACTCCTACACCAGTTTCTTTACCTTCTTTAGCCAATTCTCTAACAGCAGCTTCTCTATCAGTATCGTTCCAGCAATATCTCTGTTGATTTCCTCTCTTAACAAGGTACAACGGAGGACTCGCGATATAGATATAACCATTCTCAATTAATTCTCTCATGTATCTAAAGAATAGAGTAAGGATCAAAGTGGTGATGTGACTACCATCAACATCCGCATCCGTCATAATGATTACTTTATGATAACGAAGTTTGTTCATGTTCAAGGCTTTCGCGTCTTCTTCAGTTCCAATGCTACATCCAAGAGCGGTGAATATATTTTTGATCTCTTCGTTCTCGAAAATTTTATAAGACATCGCTTTTTCAACATTCAAAATCTTACCACGAAGTGGAAGAATAGCCTGGTAATTTCTATCACGACCTTGTTTAGCAGTTCCACCTGCAGAGTCACCCTCTACTAAGTAAACTTCACAAAGCGATGGATCTTTTTCCGAACAGTCGGATAGTTTTCCCGGTAAACCGCTTCCAGTAAATGCACCTTTACGTTGCACCAATTCACGAGCTTTACGGGCAGCAAAACGGGCAGTAGCTGCAAGGATAACTTTGTTTACAATAATCTTCGCTTCTCTAGGATGTTCTTCCAAATAAATATTCAAAATCTCTCCTACCGCCTGATCTACGGCACCCATTACCTCATTGTTTCCTAACTTGGTTTTGGTTTGTCCTTCAAACAAAGGCTCGTGTACCTTAACCGAAATAACTCCGGTTAATCCTTCACGAAAATCTTCCCCACTAATCTCGAATTTTAATTGTTTTGTCATCCCACTTGCATCAGCGTATGATTTAAGTGTACGGGTTAAAGCCCTTCTAAAACCAGCAAGGTGAGTTCCACCTTCATGAGTATTAATATTATTTACGTAAGAATGGACATTCTCATTGTAGGTACTGTTGTATTGGAATGCAACTTCAACGGGAACACCTGATTTTTCTGTCTCCAAATAAATTGGTTCAGGAATCAATGGATCACGGGTACCATCCAAAAACTTTACAAATTCTCTTAATCCACCTTCGCTATAAAAATCTTCCCTCCGGTTATTTCCGTCATCATCCTTATCCCTTAAATCCGTTAAGCTTAGCTTAATTCCCTTATTAAGAAAAGAAAGCTCTCTTAAACGACCACTTATGGTTTCAAAACTAAATTCAGTGGTTTGATTAAAAATAGAATTATCTGGAGTAAATATAATTTCAGTACCTGTTTTATCAGATTCTCCGATCACTTTTACATCGTACAACGGCTTTCCACAAGAGTATTCCTGTTGAAATATCTTGCCTTCACGATATACTATGGCAGATAAATGAACACTCAAAGCATTCACACAACTTACCCCTACTCCATGTAACCCCCCAGAAACCTTATAAGAGTCCTTATCGAACTTTCCTCCTGCGTGAAGCACGGTCATAACCACTTCAAGGGCGCTACGGCCTTCTTTTGGATGCATTCCGGTAGGAATTCCTCTACCATCATCCGTTACTCTTACCGAATTATCTTCAAGAATGTAAACATCTACATTTTTTGCATAACCAGCCAAAGCCTCATCAATTGAGTTATCCACCACTTCATATACCAAATGATGTAACCCTTTTGGGCCAATATCACCAATATACATGGCAGGA
>Ga0105046_10015348_pt1 | contig 11777 bp, 10 predicted proteins | sample MAT03_FD_78385 | JGI IMG/M metagenome (GOLD analysis project Ga0105046, IMG submission 78385) | Freshwater microbial communities from Lake Fryxell liftoff mats and glacier meltwater in Antarctica - MAT-03 (megahit assembly) | ecosystem: Environmental > Aquatic > Freshwater > Ice > Liftoff...
AATGGGGCCGTAGCTCAGCTGGGAGAGCGCTGCAATGGCATTGCAGAGGTCAGGGGTTCGATCCCCCTCGGCTCCACCAATCCGAAGCCTGAGCGACTAAGCGTCCCGAACGGGCGGGCGGCAGGTGGCGGTCAACCGGCACGTCGTGCGGCGCAAAATCCGGCGGACGCGCGTGGCAAAAATTAGGCAAAGGTTGGGCCTAGACGCGGTTTGGAAAGGCCATGCTTTTCCGTCGCGTGGCCACCGCGCGCAGCGTGAAAATGTCGACGATCTGAAAGAGCCAACGCCACCGACTCGCGGGCGCAAGACGCTGGCAGGCGAAATCCTAGGAAGCTTTTTCGCAAGGGAATTGGGCGGGGCGGGCGATCCAATGTCCGTAATAGGTGGAAAGCGGATATCAGTCGCCGTCAAGACGGGAACCGCAGGCTCCTCAGCAGGGCCGCATAGTGCGGGTCAGCCCTGATCGGATCCATCAATGGGTCCGTCTTGAGCTTAATCAATGAATAGTCCTTTGCCTTGATGGCCTGATCAAGTGCCAAGAACGCCTGGTCTTTGTTTCCAAGCAGTGCATAAATCCTGCCATAATCGTAGTTGCGGGCCTCGCCATCTTGTTGCTTCAGGAGCTCGATCGTTCGTTCCGCTGTGGCCTTATCGCCGGTTCTCGCAGCCATCAGCGCTTCAAACCACAAGCGGATTCGAGCATTGGCTGGAACGGACCTTAGTTCTGCCTTGGCTTCGGCGTACCGACCTTGCAACGAAAGCGCCTCGATTAGCCCTTTGCGGAAGTGGCTGCGATCGGGGGCAAGCTCTATCGCCCGCCGGTAAGCCGCGATTGCCTCAGGAAAACGCCGTAACATTGCCAGCACAGCTGCTTTTCCTTGGTGCCAGGAGGAGTGGAAGGGGTCGAGCGCAATGCACCGTTCCGTCAAACGCAATGATTCCTCGCGGTCACCAAGGTGTGCGAACGAATAGGATGCCGGAGACAAGACGAGGAGGTCATTCGGAGACAGGGCGAGAGCGCGCTTCGCGAAATTCAGCATGCGCTCGAAGTTGAACCGGTGCTCTTCGAGCATAGCCAAGGCACCATAAGCCGAGCCGAGCCTCGGGCTTAGTACCGTTGCGCGGTTGGCAGCAGCTTCGGCGTCAACAAATCTATTTGAAGCGAGAGTTGGGTTTGCCCGGTCACGCGTGCCCAACATCCGCAGAAGGTGCGATCTGTGCACATGAGCGACGGCAAAGTTGGGATCGCGGGCCAATGCCGCATCAATCAGCGCAAGCCGCTTACGAAGCGACTCGTCATCGGGCACGGTTTCTCGCGTTAGATGCTCGCTTTGCAGGAAAAGGTCCTGGGCCACGCTGTCTTTGGTGCCGCCGAGCACGAGCGCTTCATGACCTGCCAGCCCAACCCTGATGCTTAGCGCCTGCGCCACGCTGGCCGCAATTTCGGTCTGGATCTTGATTGCATCACCGGGGGCACGATCAAAGCTCCGGGTCCAGCGGTCCACTCCGTCCGAACCACTGACGAGTTGGGCTTTGATCCGGATTTTGTCCGGCGAGCGACGCACACTTCCGGTCAACACATTGGCGACGCCCAACTTCGATGCGGCCAGCTTTATGTCGAGCATCTTGACCACATCGGACGACTCTCGACCGATCACTTCAAGGCCGATCTGCGACAGCGCGGTGCGAAGTTCTTCTGCAATCCCATCCGAGAAATAGGCGTGGGTCGGGTCTCCGCTCAAGTTGGCGAAGGGCATGACGGCGATCCGCTCCGCGTTGGCATCCGCCGGCGTCCGCAGCAGCCACACGCCAGACCCTGCGACCACCGCGACCGCGACCCCACCGGCAATGACCGTCCGCCGCGAAACAAGTGGCTCTTCGCGAAAGGCAGGAGTTGGTGCAATGTCCTCCCCAGCGATCCGCCTCCGCACAGATTCGACCAACGCCACGTAGCGAGGATCGGAGCGATCGCCTTTCCAGCCCCTCAGCGGCAACGCCTGAATTTCGCCAAAGCCGAGCGGCGGTTCGACCGGATCAAGCCGCACCGGCAGATAGGTTCCGCGTCGTTGCGCGCGCGTGGCCTCGTCGTGGACAAACTGTCCCTCCGGCCCGACCGAGCGCTTCGTCCACACAACGATCACGCATTTCGCGCTATCGAGATGTTCCTGAATATCCTGGCGCCATCGGCTACCGCCGCCGATCTTGGCATCCCACCAAACGGTCAGCCCATCCTCCTCCAGGGCGGTGACGAGCGGCCTAAGCCGGGCACGATCCTCCGCCTTGTACGACAGGAAAACATCGGCCGCAGTGGTCATTGTCGGCGCTCTCAGTACGATCGTGTGGAATCAAGCTAACGCAAACGGCCAGGTTAAGAAAGCGGCGCGACCAGCGGAGCAAATTGCCGATGGTCCGTGGAATGACTTCAACAGGGCGATTGCAGAACCAGCGGCTGGCGTCCGCAATGGGTGGAAAGCGGACAGTCCAATTTCAGCCCAACTCCCGCGCACAAACGAAAGCGGCGGCGTCTTTCGACGCCGCCGCTCCGTTTCAACAATCGAACTAAGCTTAGAGCTCGTTCGAAACGTTGTTGAAGGTCGTGCCCAGCTTGGTGCCGATGCTCTGCATCGCGGCAATCGCGGCAACGGCGATGAGGGCGGCAATCAGGCCGTATTCAATCGCGGTCGCACCCTTGCTGTTACGAATCAGTTTGAGAAACTTTGCCATTTCTGGTCTCCTTAAGGCTCCACGTCAGGGGTCCACTTTCCCCTTCCCGAGTCCGCCGAAGCTCGCTTGGGATGGCCCCTATTTCGGCTCAAGAAGTTGAAAAAAGCTTAAAAGCGCGTGCTTACGGCGCGTTCACCATATTTAATGTTCAGGCGCGGTTCTCATTCGCTGAACAAGTCGTCGATCAGGTTGGCGATCTCGCGGATGGCCTGGGCCGGTTCGCTCCACTCCGCGGGGATCGGGCTCTGGCTGGGGCGGGACGGCGCCACCGGGCGGCGACCGCGGAACGGCAGGTCCGGGCCGCGGCGATTGTCGATCGCCACCGCGCTCGCCATGAAATTGCGCCAGATCCGCGCCGGGGCGGTGCCGCCGGTCATCTTGCCGAGCGACTTGTCATCGTCGCGGCCAACCCACACCCCGACCACCAGATCGCCGGCAAAGCCGATGAACAAAGCGTCGCGGTTGTTCTGGGTAGTCCCGGTCTTGCCGAAGGTCGGGACGCTGTTGAGCGCAGCGCGGCGGCCAGTGCCCTCGTTGGTCGCCGACCATAGCAAGTCGAGCATCGGCGCCTGGTCGCGATTTCGGTCGAGCGTGCCGCCGCGCGCGGAGAAGAAACTGCCGATGCCGTTATCTTCCCTGGGCGAGGGCAGGCCGTGGGCGCGAACCGGGTAGCGGCCGCTGGCGACCGCGGCATAGGCCGAGGTCAATTCGACCAGGCTTACCCCCGCCGTGCCGAGCGCGACGCTGGGCGAATCGGGCAGCGTCGAGGTGATTCCGAGCTCGCGCGCGGCGCGCAGCACGTTGGCGCGGCCGACCCGTTCCGACAATCGCACTGCGGCGGCATTGCTCGATCGGGCAAACGCCTCGCGCAGGGTGATCGAGCCGCGATAGACGCCGTCGCTATTGGCCGGCGACCAGCCGTCGACGGTGATCGGGCGGTCCTCGATCATATCGTCGGGGCGGTAACCGGCGCGTAAGGCGGCGAGATAGACGAACATCTTGAACGCCGAGCCCGGCTGGCGGCGGGCCTGGGTGGCGCGGTTGAACGGGCTGGCCTTGTAGCTGCGCCCGCCGACCATCGCCACGACCCGGCCGTCGGGGCGCATCGCCACCAGCGCCGCCTGGGCATCGCCGCCAGAGCCGTTGCCAAGCTGGGCATTGGCGATGGCCCGCACCGCGAGCCGCTGGAGATCGGCATCGAGCGTGGTCGCGACCCGGACCTCGCCATAATCGGCCTCGAACGCTTTTTGCGCGGAGGGCGCGACCCAGTCGGCGAAATAGGTGCCGGTCGGGACCTTGGCCGCCTGCCGCACCGGGACGGCGGAGACCGAAGCGCGAGCGCGAGCGGGGGTGATGACCTTGGTATCGGCCATTTCCTGGAGGACGAGGCGACTGCGTTTCTGCGCGCCGGCAAGGTTGCGGGTCGGGGCCAGCCGCGACGGCGCCTGGACCATCCCCGCCAGCATCGCCGACTGGGCGAGCGACAGATTCTCCGGCTTGCGATCGAAATAATGGCGCGCGGCGGCGCGCAGGCCATAAACCCCGTCGCCGAAATAGACCGACGACATATAGCGCGCGAGGATCTCGTCCTTGGTCAGCCAGGCCTCGAGCCAGAAAGCGATGATCACTTCCTGCGCCTTGCGCTTGTACGAGCGGTCGGACGACAGGAAGCTGGTCTTGGCGAGCTGCTGGGTGATCGTGCTTCCGCCCTGCTTGACCCCGCCGGCCGAGGCATTGGCGACCATCGCCCGGCCGATCGCGCGCGGATCAATCCCCCAGTGGCGGCGGAACCGTCGGTCCTCGATGGCGATGAACGCGGCCGGGGTCAGCGGATTGAGCTTGGCGATCTCGACCGGTTCATCCTTGATCGCCCCGCGCCGCGCGATCGGCACCCCCTCCTCCGACAGCAACAGCATCGCCGGATCCTTGAGCGGCTCGAGCGCGCGGCCGAGTGGCGCGGTGATCACCAGCCACAGCAAGGTGACCAGCAGCAATGCCGCGAATGCATAGAAAATGTAGCGCCAGCGGCGGCGGCGCGGTCGGACCGGCTGGATGAGGTCGAGCGGCGGCGCATTGCCCGTGTCGAGCAATGGCGCCGCGAACGGATCGGGCAGATCCTCGATATTGCGGCCGTTGCGCAGCCAGATACTATCGCTGTCGCCCATCGAACCCCTTCACCACGGCGCGCACCGCCACTGCCTTAGTCCAGTAAAACAGTCGCGGGCAGATATCCAGATGCTTGATGAACCCGGGCATAACGCTAGACCAAGGGCCATGGCGCGTTTTTCCCGGCCCGTGATGGTGATGCTTGCCGCGTTGCTGGCGCTCGGCGGGTGCCGCGGGGGCGCCAAAGATACGCTCGACGTCATGGTCATCGGCGACGAGGCCCCGACCATCGCCGACCCCGCCGACGGGCCGCTCAGCCCGGCGCAGCAGCTGCTGATGCTCAACGTCGCGCAGGGACTGGTGCGGTTCGACGCGCGCGGCCAGATCGAGCCTGGACTCGCCGAGCGGTGGAACGTCAGTGACGACGGCTTGAGCTACGTGTTTCGCCTGAGCGCTGGACAATGGCCCGACGGCCGCTCGATCCAGGCGCGCGATATAGCGCGGTTGCTCACCCGGACGCTTCGCGCGGCGAGTCGCAACCCGGCCAGGGATGCGCTCGGCGCGGTCGAGGAAGTGGTGGCGATGACCGACCGGGTGATCGAGATACGGCTGAGCGCGCCGCGCCCCAATCTGCTGCAACTGCTCGCCCAGCCCGAGCTTGGCCTGACCCGCGAAGGGCTCGGCACCGGGCCGTTCCAGCCGGTCGAGCGGACCAGGCCGCGCGGCGCGGTCGCCCTGCTCCATGTCGAGCGGGTGATCGACGGACCCGACAAGCGCGACCTGATCGACCTCACCGCCGCCCCGACCGCCAAGGCAATCGCCTCTTTCGCCAGCGGACAGACCGACCTTGTCCTGGGCGGGACGTTCGACGACCTGCCGCTGGTGCGCCGCGCGAAGATTGCGCGGTCGGCGGTGCGGTTCGATCCGGTCGCGGGGCTGTTCGGGCTGGTCCCGGCACGGCGCGGCGGGCCGCTCGCCGACCGGGAACTGCGCAGCCTGCTCAACCGCGCGATCGACCGTGAGGCGCTGGTCGCCGCGCTCGCTGTCCCGGGCTTGGCACCGCGCGCGACCTTGCTCCAGGCGGGGCTCGAGGGGCTGGCACCCCCGGCCCAGCCCGGCTGGACATTGGTGCCGCTGGCCGAACGTCAGCCGCAGCTCGCCGCCGAAGCGCGAACGATAGTCGGGACCGCCGAGCCGGTGACGCTGGCGATCGACCTGCCTGATGGCCCTGGCGGGACCATCCTGTACGACCGGCTGGCGACCGACTGGGGGGCGATCGGGATCAAGCTGGTCCGCGCCGACAAGACAATTCCGACCGACCTCAAGCTGGTCGACATGGTCGCGCCATCGGCCTCGCCCGCCTGGTTCGTCCGTTCGTTCCGCTGTTCGTTGCGGCCGTCATGCTCGACCGAGGCCGACGAGATGATGGATTCGGCCCGCGCCGAGACCATCGCCGACCAGCGCGCCGCTTTCATCCGCGAGGCCAGCCGCTTGCTCGAGGAGGAAATCTTGTTCATCCCGCTCGCCGCGCCGGTGCGCTGGTCGCTGGTCGGGCAGCGGATCGAAGGATTTGCCGAGAACATCGTCGCGCGTCATCCGTTGACCGGCTTGAACGACCGATTGCGGCGCGAGGGACAATGAATATGGACATCAACGACACCGACCGCCGCCCTTTTCCCAAGATGGCCAGCGACCCGCGCTCGGTGCGGGCGCGGATCGAGGCGCTCGAACGGGTGATGGAGCATCTGTTCACCATCCCCGGGACCAGTCGCAAGGTCGGGCTCGACGTGATGCTCGACCTGATCCCGGTGATCGGCACCTCCGCCGCAGCAGCGCTCGGCACCTATCTGGCGTGGGAAGCGCGCAACCTCGGCATGTCGAAGACCGCGGTGGCGCGGATGGCGGGCAATATCGGCTTCGACTGGATGCTCGGGCTGATCCCGTGGGTCGGCGCGATCCCCGATCTGTTCTTCCGCTCCAACACCCGCAACCTGCGCATCATCAAGCGCCACCTCGACAGGCATCATCCCGAGACGGGGATCATCGACGTCAAGGCGACGCCTGGCCCGATAAGGTGATAGAAGGGGTCATGATGCGTCGATTGAGCCTGATTGCAATGATGATGCTGGTCGCGGGACCGGCCCTCGCCGCCGACGAGCGACGTTTGAGCCCGGCCGAGGTCGAGCGGATCCTCGATACGGCGGCGCAGAAGCGCGAAGCGCCTGTCGCGCAGCCGGTCGCGAAGGCACCCGCCCCCGCCCGCCCGATCGAGGGCGAGGTCGGAGTGTCGATCGGCAGCGGCGGCTATCGCGAGGTGTTCGGCACCGCGATCGTCCCGGTCGGCGCGGAAGGGGTTGCGATCATCTCGATCGATGCCGGCGAATCCCGCCGCGAATATCGCCGCCGCCGCTAGCTGCCTAGTCGCCGCTGATCTTGGGCCGCCCGACATCGCCCTGCCCGACGGTATGCCCGGCCATGTCGAGCATCCGCTCCAGCGGCACGCGCGCTTTGGCCATGATGTCGTCGGACAGCTCGATCTGCGGCTTGAGATCACGCAGCGCGGCGTAAAGCTTCTCGAGCGTGTTGAGCGCCATGTACGGGCACATGTTGCAGTTGCAATTGCCGTCGCCGCCCGGGGTGCCGATGAAGGTCTTGTGCGGCGCGGCTTTCTCCATCTGGTGGATGATGTGCGGCTCGGTCGCTACGAGGATGACCTCGGCCGGGCTCTCGACCGCGAATTTGAGGATCGCGCTGGTCGATCCGACCATGTCGGCATGGTCGATGATGTGCGGCGGGCATTCGGGATGCGCCGCGACCGGGGCGCCGGGATATTGCGCTTTCAGCTTCAATAATTCGGTTTCGGAAAAGGCCTGGTGGACGATGCAGATCCCCGGCCACAGCAGCATCTCGCGCTCGAACCGCCGGGCGAGGTAACCGCCAAGGTGCCGGTCGGGGCCGAAGATGATCTTCTGGTCCTTCGGGATCTGGCTGAGGATCGCTTCCGCCGACGACGAGGTGACGATGATGTCCGACAGCGCTTTCACCTCCGCCGAGCAGTTGATGTAGGTCAGCGCGATATGATCGGGATGCGCTTCCCGAAACGCCTTGAACTGGTCGGGCGGGCACGAATCCTCGAGGCTGCAGCCGGCGTCCATGTCGGGCAGGATGACGATCTTCTCGGGGCTGAGGATCTTGGCGGTCTCGGCCATGAAGCGGACCCCGCAGAAAGCGATCACATCGGCGTCGGTTGCGGCCGCTTTCCGCGACAGGTCGAGGCTGTCCCCGACGAAATCGGCGAGGTCCTGGATTTCGGACTTCTGGTAATAATGGGCGAGGATGACCGCATTCCGCTCGGTCTTGAGGCGCGCGATTTCGGCGAGCAGGTCGACGCCCTTGAGGCTCGTCGGTTGGGCGGTCACGGCATCATCCTTTCATAAGCTCACTGGTCGGCCTTGTGCCGCGCCAGCACCTCGGCGATCGACGGGCTGACGTCCCATTGCTCGCTCGCCCGCGCGCCGTCAAAGGGGAAGGCGACCTCGACCGTCACATCGCCCAGTCCGGCGACCGACAACGGGGTTTCGAGCAATTTCGCCACCGACTTCCTGGCATTGGCCCGTGCCGCGTTGAGGTGAACCGGCTTCTTCGCCTCGGTCGCGGCGGCGCGGGTGGCGAGCACCGCGGCGCGGCGATTGAGATTGTCATAGGCCTCGCGGGTGACGAACATGCCGTCGGTAGCCAGCGTCCGGCGCTTGGTCTCGTCGATATTGGGCGAGGTCGGGGCGACGTCGGGGATGGTCACGCGCAGGATTCTATTCTTGGCATCCCAACGATAATCGTCGGTGTCGAGCTGGCTGAGGTCGAGCTGGTAGCTGACCGAGTAAGGCAGAGTCGCCTTCTGCGCCGAGCGGAGGAAGCGGAACAGGCCGGGGTCGACCGTGGTCACGTCGAGCGCACCATCGACCCGGCCGACCTCGAGCTTGTCGGTCGCCTCGAACGTCGCCGACAGGACACGGGCGAGGCCGAGGCTGGTCTGATATTCCTCCTGCTGCGCGGCATGCCGCTGCCAATAGAAAAATCCAAGCAGCAGCAAGGCGGCGACCACCACGCCCATGATCAGGCGCCGGTCGCTCACCGTTCGGGTCAGGTTCGGGCTATCGTCCATGTCTCTCCGTTTGATCTAACCATCCCGCGCCGCTCAAGGTCCAGCAAATGCGCCCACACCGACCCCCCGGCCGCCGGGATCAGGCGCGGGTCGAGCCCGGGATAGGCGCTGGCGACGATGGCGGGGATCTCCGCCTTGCCCTCGCCGACCAGTCGGACGATCTGCTTCTCGCGTTGCATGCGGTGGCCGATCAGCCCGCGCAGGAATTGCTGGGTGTTGGTGACGGGTGCTCCATGGGCAGGGTAAAACACGCGGTCGTCGCGGCCGCGAAGCATGTTGAGGCTGGCCATGAACAGGCCCATGTCGCCGTCGGGCGGGACCACGACGGTGGTCGACCAGCCCATCACATGGTCGCCGGTGAACAGGGCACCGCGATAGGCGTAGCAGAGGTGGTTCGAAGTATGGCCGGGGGTGGCGACCGCAACCAGCGCCTCGCCGTCGCCGAACGCGATCACCTCGCCATCGGCCAGCACCTGGTCCGGCGTATAGTCGCCGTCGAAGCTGGCATCGGCGCGCGGGCCGACGCTTTCGAGGGCGAGCGCCGCGCAGCCGATGATCGGCGCCCCGGTCGCGGCCTTGAGCGATCGTGCGGCGGGGCTGTGATCGCGATGGGTGTGGGTGCAGGCGATCGCGACGATGCGCCGCTCGCCCGCGGCCGCGACGATCGCCGCGACATGCTCGGGGATGTCGGGCCCGGGGTCGATCACCACCATCTCCGCCCCTGCCCCCGCGACATAGGTCTGGGTACCGGTGTAGGTGTAGGGCGAAGGATTGCGCGCGAGCAGCCGGCCGATGCCGGGCTCAAGCGTTTCGAGGAAGGCGTAAGGGGCGTCCACGGCGAAACTCCTGCCACGGACATCCTCGCCACGCAAAGGCCGTTCGCTCAGCATCGATCGAAGCGTCAGCAGCGCAACCCGTACGGGCCGAACCGCGCGGCCGCAGCGCCGGTCGATTTGGGGCCGAGCAATTCGATCTCAACCTTGCTGTAGGCGATCCCCCGGCACAACTCGGCGGGCAGCCGTACACGGACCGATCGGCCAACCTCAAGCGGCGCCAGAAGGGCCTCGCCCCGCGCCTCGCCGCGGCGCAGGAAGCGCAACGCGCCGCCTTTCTCCAGCCCCTTGAGCGCGCTGACCACAAGCATGGTGTTGCGGTCGAAGAAATCGCACGTGCCGCCGGTGCCACTTTCCCTTCGCCCCAGGCATTTGATCCGGATGCTCATGACTGGCTTGGGCGGCGCTTCGGATGCTGCGGTTCCTTTGAGGGCGACCTTGCGCGGTGGCAGCGGCGGCAGGACCGATGTCTCATAGCGCTCGGTCGGTGACGTGAGCGGGTTGGCCAAGCCAAAATCGCCGACGAACAGCGGCGCCGGTTGCGCGATCACCACCGATTTCGACGCCGGCGCGAATCTGGCAATCTCGTTGCGCAGCTCGCCGATCAATTTATCCTTGGCTGCGGGCGGCATGGCGCGCTGCTCGATCTGGACGACCGCCGCCTCAAGGGTCTTGACCCAGTCGGCATCGGACGAACCGGGATTGGCGCATAGCTTGACCCTGGTCGAGCGCTTCTTGACCGCGTCGATTTCGACCAAAGAGTCAAATTTATGGCCCTGGCAGCGTGCAATTTGCGCGACCCGGTCCGGCGTGTCGCCCTCGACCACCCTCTCGTCCTTGGCCGGCGCGCTCGTCGATGCTGGTGCCGCGTCAGGCGAAGCGGGTGCGTCCTGCGCGTGTCCAGGAGCCGCAATCGCCATGATTGCCGCCAGCAGCAGCGCCTTGGTCATCAACAACTTCACTCTCCCCGAATGTTGCCGGCACATGGGCGACCCCAGACTGAACCGCGATTGAATGCACGGACTCAGGCTTCGGCGAAGGCCGGTGCCAGCACCCCCGCCTGAGCCGCCTCGCGGATCGCAGCACGGCGCATGGCGAGCGGGTAAATCTGGCCGAACAGGCTGTCCATGCTCTTGTCCCACCCGAATTGACGGGCGTGGGCCAGCGCGCGCTGCCGCATTGCGGGCAGGTCGCCCGCCCACAGGTCGAGGATGTTGGCGGCCATCGCCGCGCTGTCGCCGACCGGGCCGAGCCGGCCGATCGAATCGTCGACGCGGTCGACCATCGCCCCCGCCGCGACCCCGACCACCGGAAGCCCCGACGCCTGCGCCTCGATGATCGAAATGCCGAACGTCTCGTCGGCCATGCCCGACACGTAGAGGTCGGCGCTGGCCAACCAGCGCGCCAGTTCGGGCCGGCCCTTGACGTAGCCCGGGGCGTGAAGTCGCGGTTGGTCGAGCGCCAGGAACTGTTCGCGCAATGGTCCGTCGCCGAGCAAGACGAGGTGCGCGCCGAGGCTGTCGGGAAGCAGTTGAAACGCATCGACCACCGCTTGCGCACGCATTTCGCCATCGAGCCGCCCGACATAGATCAGCAGCGGCGATTCGTCGGCGACGCCGAGCTTGCGGCGCAGCGCGGGATCGCGGCGGCCGGGTGAAAATTCGCCGAGTTCGACCCCCAGCGGCACGACTTCGACCGGATCGAGACCAAGGTCGCGCATCTTCGCCGCGCCGCCATTTTCGGACAAGGCATAGACCAGGTCGAAGCGCGAATAGAGCTTGCCGCAATACCAGTAACACAGCCGCGACGCCGCCCCGGCCAGCGTCTCGCCCATCAACCGGGCGAACGGGCGCTCGACATAGACGGTCGGGAAATCGGTCATATAGGCTGCGACCAGCGCGGTGCCGGGATGGCGCTGGGCATGGCCGATCACTGCCCATGGCAAATTATAC
>Ga0105046_10015350_pt1 | contig 11776 bp, 14 predicted proteins | sample MAT03_FD_78385 | JGI IMG/M metagenome (GOLD analysis project Ga0105046, IMG submission 78385) | Freshwater microbial communities from Lake Fryxell liftoff mats and glacier meltwater in Antarctica - MAT-03 (megahit assembly) | ecosystem: Environmental > Aquatic > Freshwater > Ice > Liftoff...
GCCCCGCTAGCTGCGTTGCCGGGGGCCCACCGGTCCTCAGCGTACAGGAAGTACGCTTCCGGCCGGTCCCCCCCGGCGCCTTGCTATCGGGTCGCTCGCGACGTTTCCCAGCGCCCTCCTAGCAGGGAGGCGGATCGCTCGCGACGCACGCATCGTGCGGGCGCTCACCGGGCGCTCACCGGGCGCTCACCCGGCGCTCACCCCGAGCCGGCGCTGGCCATCGCCCAAATCCACGACGGCCTCGAGGGGATGACCGGCCCGCGGCGCATGCGCCGGAGGTGCCTCGATTGTGCGAAGCCGTGCTCTTCGTATGCGGCGATCGCCGCTTCATTGCGTTCGGCGACACCGGTGACACCGCATCCCGGCTCGAGGCGGGCGACGAGCTCGCGGCCCGCGCTCGCGTCGCGGCAGACGAGCGGCCCGAGGCGCGTCCCCACGCGCATCCCGAAAGCGTGGAGCTCGCCCGAGGTCGCCCGCATCAGCTCCACCGGCGTCTCGTGAGAGAGACCCCAGAGCATCGTGCCCCGATCCGAGCCCGTCGCCTCCTGGTCGAGGGAGAAGAGCCCGGCGTCGATCGGAGCGCCCGCCGTCGCGATCGCTTCGTCCCCCCGCCGTGGATCACCCGAGGTGGCGTCTCGTTCCGCCTTGCGCTCGAGCACCACGGAGACTCGCTCGGAGACGTAGCCGCATCGGCCATAAAGCAGCTCGCCGGCGAGCGTCGCCTCGAGCAAGAACGTCGCAACGCCGTGGCGCTCGCCCTCGCCATGGGCGTGATCGAGGAGGCGCCGCCCGTGCCCGCCGCCCTGACGCTGCGGCTCGACGGCCATGCAACCGACGAATCCGACGATGCCGAAGCGGAGTAGCGTGACTATGCCGATGAGCGACTCGCCTTCGAAGAGTCCCCACGCGCAGTCCGATTGCCATTGGAGATACCGCGCGAAATTCGCGACGCCGCTGGCGAGCCCCGCCCGCCCGAGCAGCGCGGTGGCTGCCGGTACGTGCGCCGCGGTGAGCTGAAGGAGCATGGCCGAGGTATACGATGCGACGCGGTACGCGCGCAAAGACCAGAGCGAGCTGCGTCGGGCGGGGGGACCGACGTCGGCTGCGTCCGACCCGGATGACGGCGCCGGCTACCGAGGATCGATCTCGAGCGTGGCGTCGAGGCCGAGCACGTCCGCACGAAGGACGACGCGGCGCGCCGACTCGATCCGCAGCGCGAGAAGCGATCCGTGGACCTCTCCACTGACTGCGCCCTCCGGCAGTGTCACGTCCCCTTCGAGCACCGTCCACGTTACCGACGACGACGCGTAAAGAGGGAGGCCTTGCTCATCCAAGAGCTCTGTCGCGACGAATAGGTCTTCGCCCACGACGGCCTCTTCGGGGCCAACGATTCCGAGCGAATCCGCCTCTCGCACCTCGAATGTGACCTCGTCGCCAGCGCCGTCGGCCGCTCGGACGACCACCCTCGCCGTACCCACTGCACGCGCCTCGATCCGGCCGTCGACCAGCGCTACGTCTGCGGTGGCGCAAGACAATGACTGCTTCGTCGCGGCGAGCGCGTCGCCTTCGATCGACAGCGTGGGCTCCAGCAGCGTGTCTTCCGCGTCGATGGGCGTGGGGACCGAAAAGCGCAGGTCTTCGACCGTTCCTCGTGCGAGCACCTCCGGTGCCGGACCGAAGGGGGCGCCGTAGACGTAGCCTTCCCCACCATCCATGGAGCGAGCGGTCGCGAAGCCGATCGACAGCTGACACGTGAGGTCATCGTTGAAGTCGTCGAGCGCGTCACCGACTCCGAAGTCGCAGCCCGCGAGAGGAAGAACGACCGCAGTGCCGAGAGCGATACGAGAAAGAAGAGAAAGAAGGCGCATGAGCGGCGACTTTGCACGGCCCGCGCCAAGAGCGTCGCTGCAGCAAAAAGGGCCACAAGAACGACCCATATCGTGGCCCGCGAGCGCGATCTTGGCCGACGCCGGTCGGACATCGGTGTCGCGCGACATCCCCGTCGTGCCGGCTCGAGGTGCCCGTTTCTACGCCGTTCCCATCGACCTGAACCCTCCGCTCCCGTGATGCGCTGGGACTGAGAGCGACACCCGCGTCGCGATCTCGCGCTGCTGGTAGGCTCGGCGCGCAGGGGGTCCGGGCAGGTGGCAGCTACCGTGGAATGCGCGACGTGTGGCGCGACGCTCGAGCTCAGCGTCGCCGCGCAGCACGTCGCCTGTGCGGCGTGCGGAACGACGGCACCATTGCCACCGAATGTGGCGGTGGAGCTGCGTGCGGCGCAGGGCGTGCTGTTCGCGATCGATGTCTCGAAGCGGCAGCTCGATGCTCGGCAGCAGCGCGCGCTCGCGTCGTTCGGCTGTCTTCAGGGCCTCGCGCTCGTCATCCTCGGCCTCTTCACCCTCGGCTTCGTCGCGTTCTCCGGCGTGGTCTGGTGGGCCTTCCTCACCGCGGCGGACGGCCCGAGCACCGACATCTTCGTATGGCTGGTGTTGCCGTGCATGGCGCCCCTCGCGCTGTTCCTGATACCGTCGCTCGCCTACCTCGGCGTCCTGCGCAGGCGCCGCGGCAAGCTCGAAGAAGCGTGCGCGGCAACGCCCCCGATCCGGCCAGGCGACCCAGCAGGGTGCCATGTATGCGGCGGGCCCCTGGTGGCGCAGGGGGTGGCCCCGATCACGCGCTGCGCATACTGTGGCGCCGATAACGTCGTCTCCAAGGCGGCGCTGGGCCGTGCGGCGAGCCGCCGGCTGCGCGACACTGGCACGCTGGCCGAGCAGATCACGCGCGCCGCCTCTTCCGCGAGCTCGGCGAGCGTAGCGGGCGTGCTGCTCATGCCCGTCTTGGCGCTGCTGGCGCCGGTGTTCACCGTGGCGACGTGGATCGCGCTGGTGGTGGGTGCCGTCCACGTCGAGGAGCCGGTCGACCGGACGTTCCAGCTCGTCTGGGTCGACAGCAAGAAGGGTCGATGCGTGGCCATCTGGGACGCGGCGCGCCCCGCCGGAAAGCGCGCGAAGAACAGTGGGCTCGAGGGGATCATCCAGTCGCCTGCAGCCGCGCCGTTCGACGCGAGAGCGCTGGTCGGCAAGCGCCTCCGCGTTCCCGGCATACTCGGCAACCCCGACACGATCGGCGTCGTCCGCCGCGCCTACTCGACCCCCCTCTTCTCGGACGCTGCCTACGTCGTGCTCGCCGATGCCGATGACGAACGGCGGGTCGAGGTCACGAGCCTATGCGAGTAGGCGGACTGCGAGCCAGTGCGGCTGGCCAGCCCTACTCGGGCGGCGACGACCGCTCGCCTCCGAGCACGGCCTCGACCGTTGGCACGCTTGCCGCGATACGACAGCCGTTCGATACGTACGACGGTTGTCTAAAAGACATAGCACTACGTAAGCGTTTTCTCCGCTGCCGCCGCGCGCTTCGAAGAATCGCCGGGCCGCCTCGGCATGAAGCGGAAAGGCGAAAACCTCGGCCAGCCCGCCCGGCCCAAACACGACTCCGCGCTCGAGCGTCTCGCTGTTCGCCTCATAGGGCGCGATCGGCGCCGAGTCGACCGGCGCTGCGATCGAGAACAGGAGCACCCGATTCGGACGCGGCTCGGTGGAGGTGAACCAGAAGGGCGTCACCGTCGCCGGGTCGACGACGACGCCGCACTCCTCGCGCACCTCGCGCACGCCGCCAGCCTGCCAGGTCTCCTGAGGTCTCCTGCTCTTCGAGGAAGCCGCCGGTCAGCGCGAGCTTGCCCTTGCCCGGGTCGATGCTCCGCCGGATGACGAGCAGGCCTTCGCGACCGCCATGCACGATGGGCACGAGCACGACCGAGACGGGGAGCGGGTTGGCCCAGACGGTGGTCGCGCACGACCCGCAAGTCCGCGGGTATTGCAGCGGCGCCGCTTACGCCGCGCCGCAGAACGAACAGAACGTGTCACGAGCGAGCTTCATGAGGCCTCGGAAGGTTGGTGGGTGATGTGCGAGGATCCAGTCCTGAGAAAGCCGCGGGACACGCGCGGCGGATCGTCCAAGCGCGAAGGGTCGGCCGCGTCACCCGCCAGGGCAAGCCGGAACCTTGCCGTCTTGGCGGTTTGTTCTCTCTTCCGGATGCGTTGGACAAGCTCACCCCAGCGGGGAAGCACGATCTAGGATCCACCCGTGGAGAAGTGTCCGTGTGCGTCGGGGCTCGGCTATGCCGCGTGTTGTCGACCGTTTCACCGCCGGGAGCGCGAGGCGCTGGATGCCGTCGCGCTCATGCGCTCGCGCTTCGCCGGGTTCGCCAAGAAAGAGTCAAGCTACCTGGTGGCGACACTTCACCCCGATCACGAGGACAAGAAGCAGCTGAGCGAAGCGCAGATCCTCGCGTCGATCCGCGACACGTCGCGCGACTTTCGCTACCTCGATCTCGCGATCCTCGACCGAAGCGACTTCGACGCCACGGGTACGGCGCGCGTCCTCTTCTTCGCGAAGGTGTTCTCCCAAGGGAAGGACTTCTCGTTCGTCGAGCTGTCCGAGTTCCGCCGGGATGGTGATGCCATTCGTTATGTGCGCGGCGACGCCAAGCCGATGCGGGGCGAGCACGAGCGGGCACGCGCGCTCAACTTCGGGACTTGGGCCTCAATGACGTCGGGCAGTGCGACGCCGACCTGATCAGCGCCTGCGCTCGTCGCTCCGAGCTCCTCGCGACTCAGTAAGGCTTTTCGCCAACCCAATTACCGGGCGGATCGTAGTTGCAGACCCAGTTGTCCCAGGTCTCGAAGCCGTCGAAGGGGGTGTTGGCCGTGCAGCGCGCGTAGCCGCAGCCGAGGCGCTGCGATTCGGCCCACACCACCTGGGTGTAATGGCCGCAGATCGCCCCGGCGTTGCAGGTGTTCGTCGCGTAGTCGTAGTCGACCGCCTCATCGTCCCAGCTCTTGACCACGTCCTGGGGGGTCGCGAGGCTTCCGGCGTTGGCGTAGAGGTTTTCCCCGAGCCCATTCGCGCCGGAGTGCTCGAACACGCACCGCTCGGCGTAGGCCTGCGCAATCGCTGCAATCTCGGGATCCCATTCGAGGCCGGGGATCGGCGTGGCTGACGAGGGCGATACGTCGGCTCGCGCCAGGTTGTGCGCCGCCGTCATGCCCACCATTCCGGCCGGCTCGCCATCACCGGCGGTGCTGCCGCCGCTGCCGTTCTCGCTCCCGGACTGGGCCGACACCGACGGCGAGCCGTTGCCACCCCCGCCTCCGCTTCCGTCGCTGCCCCCCGCGCTGTCGCCGCACCCAGCGAGCAGGGCCAGGCCGAGGAGGTGCGCAGCGGCCAGCGGACCCACCAGTGAAGCGAGGCGTAGCGGACAGCTCATTGTCGTCAGAATGCCACGGCCTGCCGCGTCCTGCACGGGCGTGACGCGGGGCGCGCACGCCTTTTTCCGTCGACGCGTGCAGCCGCCACGCGTGCCGCAGCGATCACTCGCTCGAGTGACGCAGCGGGGTGGGCGGGGAGGTTGGCTCGACGGAAGCGGACCCCGTCCTCCCCGAGACGGCGCGCGCTTCCACGACGTCGATCGCCACATCCAGCCCGCCCTTCACCATGCTGGCGACCAGTCGAATCGAGCCGTGGGTCACCTTCACCGATGCATCGTGAACGGCGCGAACGATGCGGGTGGGGACGGCGATCGGCGGGACCTTCTCGAGAATGCCGAAAGTACGGCCTGCCATCTCCAGCTGGATCGTCTCGACCGCCGACGACCCATGCTCCACCGTCGCAGCGGTGAGCGCGACCAGGCCCTTCCAGCGCGAGGTGCTCATCGGTCGATCCCTTTCGCCTTGTCGTCCTCGCACCACGCACGGATGTGGACGTACACCTCAGGACGGTTGGCCATGGCCATGTGAACGAAGCCCGGAAAGATGCGCACGTTGTCAGGCGGCATCGCAATGGTGGCGGCGTCGATGCAGGCGCCGTCGGTCCCGCTGGAGAGCGGCACCACGGTGTCCCCGAAGATCCCGGCCAGACGCGGATCGATGGAGAGCGAACCGGCCGCGAGATGGTGGCGGATGCCGTCGAGGAGCGGCACCGGGTGTCGCGGGTCGCGCAGGCCGATGTTGGTTCCGCGGCGCGCGCGATCGTCGTGCCGCAGATCGGCGTCGCCGAGGTCTTTCAGTCCGTCACTGCGTAGGTTGGCGATCTGTCCGATGAGCTTCGTCGTCGGGTCGGGGACCGCCGCGAGAATCCGCGTGACGACGCGGCCCACCCGCTCCAGCGGGGCGCCGAGATGCGGCGTTCCGCAATAGATCGCGCGGTGAACTCGTGCGAGCCAGTTCAGCCCGCAGGTGGCTGCGACGTGGGTCGCGCTCCGGATGACCAGCCCCCCCATGCTGAAGCCGATGGGGATGATCTCGGCGGCCTCGGGCAGCGCCTCCGCGACCTGTTCGAGGAGGCGCGCCAGCGAGTCGCCGTTATCCGGTATCGGCAGGCCAGAATTGTAGCGCACGTAGAGCGGCGCGATGCCGAGGTCGCGCCGGAGGAGCGAGCCGTAGTCGGCGCCCTCCTCCATCGTCCAGGCGCTCTCGGTGCACATCAGTCCATGCACCAGCACCGCGATGCGCGGCTTGCCTGTGGCGCCCGCCCTCGCGAGCGCCTCGCGCGTCGTGGGGATGGTCGCGCCGGCGTGGACGAGCGTCATCCTCGTCGCAAGCCCGTTGTCGGTGCGCGCAAGGAAGTCCCCGACCGCTCCGTTCAGGATGCCGATCGCGAGTTCGAGCTTGGTCCCCATGGCGCTTGGCGTGCTCTCGGGGACGCCGTCGTCACTTCACGACGCGCAGCCAGGGAGGCAGCGGTCGCTTGGATTTGCCCTTGGCCGCGGCCGGGGCCTCGTCGTCGCCGTTCTCGCTCGGCGCATCCGACTCGATCCCTTGCGCCGCTGGCTCGGCGACCGGCGCCGGTTGCGATGGGACCGCGCGCAAGACGGGCGCCGGCTCCTGCAGCTGCGTCGAGGCCGGCGCGTCGTCGTGGTCCCCGTCGCCGTCGTCGTAGACCTCCTTAAAAGGCTGCAGCGCGAGCGGGATCTTCGAGACCTCATCGCGCTCGCCGTCGTCCTCCTCCGTCCCGATCTTCGCCCCGCCTGCCGGACGGAACGCTTCCTCTCGGCTGGCTCCGCATAGCGGGCAGCTGTCCTGATCGTCGAGCCACTTGGTGTTGCAATCGCCGCAGGTGCCCTCGCCCTCGACGTCCTCCCGGGCCACCGGCGGAGGCTCCGGCTCGGGGGCGCGCTCGTCGGGACCGACGGCGCGCAGGCGCGGGCGAGGCGCCTCGATCTCCGGTGCACGCGACATTCTGCTCTCGCGCGGTGCATCCTCGGCCCACACCGCGCCGCGCCGGTCCTCGTCGCTGACCAGCGCGAAGACCGCCGTCCACGGCATGCGGACCCAGAACGGGCTGCGGTTGAAGCTGAGCGTGCAGGTGATGCCTTCCTCGTCGACCTCGAGGTCGCGGATCTGCACGGCCATGTTCAGGCCGATTTGCAGCATCAGCTCGGGCTGGTTCTTGAACCCGAGCGGTACGACGACACCTTCACGGCGCGGATCGAGATAGACGAAGACGCCGCTCTTCGCGAGCAGGTCCAGCATGACGTCCTTCTTGGAGGGACGGCGGCGGTCGGTCATGGGCGGCGCGCATCATACCCGAAGAAATATCGAGTCCCTCTCGCCTGCTACCATCTACCCATGGACATGGACCCCGGCGCGCTCATGGCCTCGTTGCTCGTCGGCCTCCTGGGATCGGCCATGTTCATCTACGGCAAGAAGCAGAGCCGCCTGCCGCACATGCTCGCCGGCGTGATCCTCTGCATCTTTCCGTTCCTTGTGACGAATCCGCTCGCAGTGGGCGGGATCGCCGCCGCGATCGTCGCGCTGCTCGCGGCTGCCGTGCACTTCGGGGCGTGAGAGACCGCCAGTCCATGCCGGGCGCCCGCGCTCGTGCTCCGCTCTGATCTGACGGCACGCGGGGAGCGGCCCTCCGATGAGCCCTTCCGTGCCAACGCGCCACACAGTGGCGCCTGCCCTCCACATCGCGCTTCGCCGGGGCGGACCAATCGCGCGAATTCCCCGAGCATCCCAGGCATTTTTGCGGCGGCACACCTGCTGCAATGCCCCTCGACCGAGGAGATCGAAACATGACCCAGATGAAGAAACGAGCCGAGGGCGCCGCCCAGGAGATCGTCGGCAAGGTCAAGCAGGGCGTCGGCTCGGCGTTCGGCAGCGAGAAGCTCGAGGCCCAGGGCCGCGCGGAAAAGCTCGGCGGTCAGGACAAGCAAGAGTCCGCGAAGCGCGTCGAGCGCGTCCAGGGCAAGGGCGAGGAGCTCCTCGGCAAGGCCAAGGCCGCGGTCGGCAGCGTCATCGACAACGAGCAAATGCAGCTCGAGGGCGAAGCCAAGAAGCTGAAGGGCCAGGCGCGCCAGAAGGCCAACGAGCCGGCGTCTTCTCAGCGCTGAGTCAGCGGCTGCGTCCTCGACGCGACCGGGCGACGGGGCCGTCGACACCATCGGTGAAGCCGGCCTTTTTCGCGTTCTCCTCGGATCAGATTCACAGCACGAAGGTGCGGCGCCCTTCGACGATCACGCGATTTTCGACGTGGGCGCGGACGGCACGGGCGAGGACGACGCGCTCGACGTCGCGCCCGACACGGACGAGCTCTTCGGGCCCCATGGCGTGGGTCACGCGCGCGACGTCCTGCTCGATAATCGGACCTTCGTCGAGATCGCGCGTGGCGTAGTGCGCGGTTGCGCCGATCAGCTTCACCCCTCGCTCGTGAGCCTGGTGATACGGCTTGGCCCCCTGGAAGGCTGGCAGAAAGCCGTGGTGAATGTTGATGACGGGCGGAGCTGCCTGGAGAAAGCCTTCGCTCAGCACCTGCATGTACCGGGCGAGCACGACCAGATCGACGTGGTGCTTCTTGAGGAGGTCGACAACCTTGGCCTCTTGCTCGGGCTTGGTCGCCGCGCTCACCGGTAGCGCGAAGAACGGGATGCGGAACGAGACCGCGACGCTCTCCAGGTGGGCGTGGTTCGACACGATGAGCGGGATGTCGCAGGGCAGCTCCCCCGAGCGCTGCCGCAGGACGAGGTCGTAAAGGCACGCCGGATCCTTGGTGCAAAGGATCGCCACGCGCGGCACGACGTCCGACCACGAGACCTTGAACCCGCCTCCGAGGCTCGTGACGAGCTCGCCGAAACTGGCTTCCAAGCGCTCGCGCGTCGCTGAGCCCAGCTCGCTCTGCGCCTGCGGCTTGCCGAGCCCGCAAAGGTCGACCACCAAGCGCATGAAGAAGCGCGCCCCGGAAGCAACGTGCGCGTCGGAGTGATTGGTCGCCTCGATGATGTTGAGGCCGAGCTTGTAAAAGAAGCCAGCGAGACGAGCCACGAGACCGGGCTGGTCGGGGGAGTGCACCAAGAACGTCGCAGTAGCCAAGGATGTTGTAATGGGGGGTGTCACGGCCGGGCGGATCCTTTCGATATTCGCCCGAAAGTCCGACGGGCCGCTCCGGCGGTCAAACGGATCGCTCGCCCGGGGCGCTTCTGCCGCTCGTGGGACAACGACAGGGCGAGCCGCTCGCCCTTCCACGCGCGAGACGATCGAGGTCGCTGGACCTCAGACCAGCACGGGCGGGGCGCGCACGGCAAAGGCGTGAAAGCTCGCCGCGGTTCCGGCCAGACCGCCAGCGGGCAGCGCCCATCGGAACGTGCGGCGCACGACGAGGTCGAGCCCCGGGACCACCCGTACGAGGCCCGATGCGAGGTGCGCGCGGATCGACCAGCGGGATACGAACGCGACGCCGAGCCCAGCGACCGCACCGGAGAGGATCGCTTCGGTGCTGCCCAGCTCGACATCCCGCGCGCGGGCGCGCTTGCCGAGCCCCGCCTTGATCAGTGCCCGTTCCACGACGGAGCGCGTGCCCGACCCGGCCTCGCGCACGAGCAGGGGCACGTTCTCCAGATCGCGCGCGCTTCGCAGCTTGAAGGTCGCGTCCCGCCCCATCACCAGGACGATTTCGTCATCGAGGAAGGGCTCGAGGCGCAATCCGGCCGCGCGTGCGTGACCTTCCACGAGGCCGATCGGCGCGCGTCCGTCGCGCACGTCATCCAGGACCTCCTCGGTGTTGCCGACCCGTGCGCGAAGGGCGACGTCGCGATGCGCGCCGCGAAAACCGGCGAAGAGCGGCGGGAGCAGATGAGCGGCGATGGTGGTGCTCGCTGCGACGACCAGCTCGCCGCGCTCGGCCTGCGCCTCGCCACGCACGTCGGCGATCGCCACCTCGACCAGGCGCTCGAGGGCGACGGCATGGCGGGCCAGGCGCTCGCCAGCTTCGGTGGGGACGACGCCTCGCACCGATCGCGTGAACAGGGCGAGCCCCAGCGCGCCCTCGAGCCTCCGCACCTGCGCAGTCACCGCGGGTTGCGACAGATGGAGCGCCTTGGCCGCGCCGGAGATCCTCCCGGCGCGATGCACCGCGAGGAAGGTGGCGAGGAGCGTAGGGTCCAGCGCGCGCGGCGCACCATCGTCGGGCATCACGTCACGGTACACCGCTCGCCAGAGTCGTCCATGGAGTCATCCATCGGTTTTGCTGATGGTGCATTCGTAGATATGACTAGGTTTCGTGATGTTGAGGCCCCACCGTCGACTTCGTGGCTTCGACCCTCGCGCTCGCTCCCCGACGCATCGAGCTCCGGCACGTCCTCGTGGCGGGCGGGGCGGTGGCGACGCTGCTGCCCTGGGTCTCGCCGGGCGTCGCGTTGTGCGCGGGCATCACCGTCGCGCTCATCTGGGGCAACCCGTTCCCGGTGGAGGCGCGCGCGGTGACACAGCGCCTCCTGACCTGGTCGGTCGTCGGCCTCGGTGCCGGCATGAACCTCGGGGTGGTCGCGCGGGTCGGCTTGCAGGGCTTCGGCGTCGCAGCGATCAGCATTGGCAGCGCGATCGCGCTGGGCACACTCCTCGGCCGTCTCTTCGGCGTGTCGCGCCCGGCCTCGCTGCTCGTGACCGTGGGGACGGCGATCTGCGGCGGGAGCGCCATCGCGGCGGCTTCTCCGGCGATCGGTGCCAAGGACGAGGACGTCTCGGTCGCGCTCGTCACGGTGTTCGTGCTCAATGCGGTCGCACTCTTCCTGTTTCCCGCGGTCGGTCGCGCGCTCGACCTCGACGCGACGCGATTCGGTCTGTGGTGCGCGCTCGCCATCCACGACACCAGCTCGGTGGTCGGCGCCGCGACCGGCTACGGCGGGCGGGCGCTCGAGGTCGCGACGGCCGCGAAGCTCGCGCGCGCCCTGTGGATCGTGCCGGTGACCTTCGGCCTGTCGCTTTACCGCGCCCGCACGGCATCGGCTGCGGAGCGCGCCGTGCCGCAAGCTCCACCGAAGCGACCCCTGTTTATCGCAGGCTTCCTCGCGAGCGCCGCGGTCGTCACGCTCGTTCCCGCGCTGCAACCTGTCGGCCACGTGGTCTCGGTGCTCGCGCACCGCGGCCTGGCTCTCACCTTGTTCGCGATCGGCCTCGGGTTGACACGGTCGGCGCTGCACAAGGTTGGCGCGAAGCCCCTCGTTCAAGGGCTGGTCCTTTGGGCGGCGCTCGCCGGCGGGACGCTGTTTGCGATCACTCGCGGCTGGGTGGATTGAGGGTCAAGCACGACGGGCTCGAGGGCTCAAAAGCCCCGAGCCCGAGAGGAACCAAGGACCAACCGCCGGGCCCCGAACGCGCCAGCTCAGCTCACTGGATCAGCTCACTGGGTCAGATCACTGGGTCAGATCACTGGGTCAGATCAC
>Ga0105046_10015352_pt1 | contig 11775 bp, 12 predicted proteins | sample MAT03_FD_78385 | JGI IMG/M metagenome (GOLD analysis project Ga0105046, IMG submission 78385) | Freshwater microbial communities from Lake Fryxell liftoff mats and glacier meltwater in Antarctica - MAT-03 (megahit assembly) | ecosystem: Environmental > Aquatic > Freshwater > Ice > Liftoff...
CGACAATTCACTATGGCTAATCACCTGTTACTACGCCTTGACCGCCCCCGCAATACCGTTTTCGACGACGAACGAGGCGATTGTCTGGATTTCGTCGTCGGGTACATCGACCCTTTGCACCGCGCGGAAATCGGTTTGCCAGATCTCCGGGGTAACTTCGCACCGGATATAGCCGTGACGTGGATCGTAGTAGCGAAAGTGCGGATTCGTCGGGAGCGCGAGGACGAGTTGGGCGGCGATCGGATTGAACGACGTGACCGAGGTTGAGACGAATTCGGTCGCAATAGTCGGTGAATCCTGATCGTCAAAACTGAGTTTGAGATCGGCCACCCAGGAAGTGTGGACGTCTCCGGTCAACACGACTGGATTACTGACTCCCGTCGATTGCAGGTGATCGAGCAGCCGCTGCCGCGCGAGCGGGTATCCATCCCACTGATCGTGCGAAACGAGCTGACCCTCTGTGGAAACATCGCCATCCAACCGCGCCATCATCACCTGCTGTGCAATCACATTCCAGCGTGCGGTCGAATCAGCCAATCCGTCAAAGAGCCATGACTCCTGTTCCGGACCGGTCAGAGTCGCGGCAGGATCGAGACCCTCATCGCAGGGTGGCGCGACGAACCCGCAGGTTTGGTCAGTTCGGTATTGGCGGGTATCGAGCAGGTTGATCTCGGCCAGATCTCCGAAGGCCAATCGACGGTAGATGCGCATATCGGGACCGATCGGCATGGAGTCCGCTCTCAGCGGCATGTGTTCGTAGTACGCCTGATAGGCCGCAGCCCGCCGGGCGAGAAATGCCTCGACGGGATCACTTTGTTCAGAATTGGCTCCGGCGTAGTCATTCTCGACCTCATGGTCATCCCAGATCACCAGCCAGGGGTGGGCAGCGTGTGCGGCCTGGAGATCGGGGTCGGCTTTATAGAGCGCGTGTCGATTCCGGTAATCCTCAAGCGAGATCGTTTCGCTGCCGGTGACATTGCGGACCGGTCCGGTACTTCCGTTCTTGAACTCGCCATTCATCCCGTATTCATAGCTGTAATCACCAAGGCAGATCGCGAAATCGATCTCCTCGTTCGCCAGGTGGCGATACGGAGAAAAGTAACCGTGCTCGTAGTTCGCGCAGGAGGACGCGGCGAATCGCAGCTTCGACAGTGGTGCACCCGTGGCCGCCGCCGTTTTCGTTCGCCCGGTCGGACTCACCTCGTTACCGGCACCAAAACGGTAAAAGTACTCCGTGCCGGGTTTCAGTCCGGTGAGATCGACGTGAACGCTGTGCGCGAGATCCGGCGAGGCGATCGCGGTTCCGAACTGGACGATCGAGGTGAACTGGTCGTCGTTTGCGACCTCCCACCGCACTTCGACGGATGCCTCGCCCAAACCGCCACCGTTGACCGGATCGGGTGCAAGCCGTGTCCACAACACAACGCTCTCGGGCAAGGGATCACCCGAGGCCACCCCGAGCGAAAACGGGGTATCTATGAATTGCGGTCTCCGGATGAGCAACGAGGCCTTCGGTATGCCCGCGGCTCTTGTCGGTGCGGAGGGCAGGCTGATCGCGGTGGCGCCCACCGCGAAACTGGCACCCAAAAGCAGCCGGCGGGAAGCGGAACGGGTCAACAGATGTTCATAGCGTGCGCGATTCATCAATCGATCCTCTCTTGCCGTGATGCAATGCTCAGTACGCTGCTGTGCACAACAGTACGACGTGACGGAGAGGATCGATCGATGATTGGTCGCATTGGTCTCACATCTGAGAAAGTGCGCTATTCACCACCATGATCGCGCGGTCGATCTCTTCTTCAGTGTTATAGACATGTGGAGTGAGCCGAATGTAGCCGCCACGGGGGGCAGCCTTCACACCGGCCGCGTCCAGCACCTCGGTCGCTTTTTCGGCATCATCGACCTTGACGCATACCAGCGTACCACCCGGTTTCGGGAGTTCGAGACCACGTGCCAGGCGATCGGCCAGCGACTTCGCGTATTCGAGTGTGCCATCCCCCTGCCATTGCGCGATGAGTTCGAGCGCGGGAATCGCGCCGACCCATGCATGCCAGGCGAGTGAGACATCGAATCGCGATGCATTCGGGGCGAGTGTCAGCGGACCCCCGTATGAGCGTCCAACCGACCGCCAGTTTGCTAGATACGGAATAATCGTATCCCATCGGTCGCGTCGCACGTACAGGAACCCGACCCCGCGGGGAAGCAACAAGTGCTTGTATCCGTGGCAGACCAGGTAATCGATTCCCGCAATATGCTCCTTCACCGAGACGAATGGTGTGGCGTGCGTGGTATCGACCAGCAGTTTCGCACCGTGTTTCTGGCAGGCGGCAATGATCGGTCCAAGGTCGGCGGTTTCGCCAGATTGAGCTCGCGTCAGGCTGAGCGCTACGATGGCTGTCGTCGGTCGGACTTCCGAGGCGAGTTCCCAGTACGGAACTTCGCGCACGGTCGCATTTCGACCCTCCGCGGCGGCGAAGAAGGGAACCGCGACCGAGGAGAACTCCTCCTCCGGAACAAGCACTTCCGATCCTTCCGGGATCGAGGCCGCGACCAGACCAACACCCACCGAAACCGATGGCATCAACGCGATCTCATCGACCGATGCACCGATTATGTTGGCGAAGAGTTCGCGTCCACGCTCGCCGGCTGGTTCCCAATCCTTGATGAAATCAGCCTTGCCGCTTTGCCAGCCCCGAAGCGCCTCCATCGAGACCTCGATCGAGAGTCGCGGGGCAAGTCCGTAGGTGCCCGCGTCGAGGTAGATCGTCTCAGGGTCTGGATCGAACATGTGTCGTGCGTTTTGGGAAGGCATCTGAAAGCTCCTCGTACGTCTCACCCGGGATTCAGTGGGCGCTCATTGTATCGTTGCGATGACGATTTCGGATGAGGTGTGAAATGGTTGAGCAAACCCGAGGAATTCCCGCGATAACCGGTGAGCAAATGGCCGAGGTTGACCGCATGATGATTCATGATCGCGGGGTCGATGTGCTCCAGCTCATGGAAGTCGCGGGGCTTGCGGTGGCGGCCTTCGCGCGGGATCACATGCTCGACGGCGATGCGGCTGGCAAACGCGTGCTCATTCTCTGCGGAACCGGCGGCAACGGCGGGGATGGCATGGTAGCCGCACGTTTTCTCCATGTCTGGGGAGCAGTGGTCGAAACATGGATTACCCGCCGACCCGATCCCGCCCGCGGAGTTGCTGCACTTCAACTCGCGATCCTCGAGCGCATGGGGTTGCCGGTCATCCTCGCGCCCCATGACCCAATCCTGCCCGCAAGCGATCTGGTGATCGATGCACTGCTCGGATTCAGTCTTTCCGGCGCCCCATCGGGAGCGACCGCTGCGTTGATCGAGGCCGCAAATCGGCAATCGGCGCCGATCTTGGCTGTCGATTTGCCCTCGGGATTGACCGCGACCGGAGGAGCGGTGCTCGAACCATGTATCCGCGCAAACTCGACGCTGACGCTGGCACTGCCGAAGATCGGTCTCTACTCCTCGGAGGCTGCCAGTGTCACCGGGAGTATCTTTGTCGCAGATATCGGGGTTCCATCTGAGATTTACCTAGAATTTGGTCTGAGTTTGCCTCTGCTCTTTGCCCGTTCGAGCGTGATTTCATGCAGGTAGTGGCTTTCCGGCGGTCAATTTCGTTGAAATGTTGAAAAATTGCGTGTTTGGCCTGTTCCTTGCACCTTTACTCCGGTAAGATTCGCGGGCTGTCTGTTGGGCACCGCTCCGGGTTGGGAAGCCTGATGCCCGGGACAACTTCGGCGCGACGCCGCGTCGTTCATTGATGCGAAAGGAGTGTGGTTGGGGATGGCAGAAGCAGCAGTAGAGGCGTATTGCGTCAAGTGCCGCGAGAAGCGCGAAGTTAAAGATCCTGAAGAGGTCACCATGAAAAATGGTCGCCATGCCATTCAGGGCACCTGCCCGGAGTGCGGCACCAAGCTCTTTCGCATGATCAGCGATAAAGCTGCCAAGGCGAACGACGAGAAACCGGCCAAGGCGACCAAGAAAAAAGACTAATCGGAAACAACAATCTGGTGAGATCGAGGCCGGGAGCGTGTTCGCCCCGGCCTCGATCGTGATCAGAGCGGTAAGACGAAGTTTTTCAGAACCCCGCCAGAGAGCGACGCTTCCATAGCCTCGTGGAACGAGGCCAGTGGATAGGCTCCGGCCAGCAGTGGTTTGACATTCAACCGCCCGTCAGCAATTGCCTCGATCGTCTTCGGATAGCAAAAGGGACCCAGGTGACTGCCATGAATGGTCAGCTCCTTCTGGTCGCCTATTATCGTCCAGTCGATGCTGGCCGGTTGATTGAAAACACTGAACTCGACAAAAGTGCCGAGCTTCCGAACCGCCTGTAACCCCTGCATAATCCCGGCCGGGTTGCCGCTGGCCTCAATGTAGACATCGCAACCGTACCCCTCGGTCAGATCCCGCACGCGCTGAACCGCGTCTTCGTTCGTGACATTGATCGTGACGTCCGCGCCGAGTTGATCAGCAAGATCCAGTCGGTATTGCTTCGCATCAATCGCGATCACCATCGCGGGATTGAAGAGTTTCGCGATCTGAATCATGCAAAGTCCGATATTGCCGGCGCCGCCAATGACAACAACGTCGCCGGGTTTGATTTCACCACGATCCACCGCGTGCCAGGCGCAGACTGCCGGTTCGATGTACCCGGCCTCTTCATGTGAAAGCGACTCCGGCACCTTATGGACGATCGATTGGGCTGGATAGCGGTTGTACCGCGCGAATCCGCCATCGGTTTGATGTTTGAACCCGAAGATCCAGTGGCGATTGCACATCCAGTACTGATTGTTCTTGCAGAACCGGCACTCGCCACAGGGAATGATCTGCTCGGCGATGACCCGATCACCAACCGCGATGTTGTGACGTTCCGCCGCGCCTTCTCCGAGCGAAACAATCCGACCCGCGTATTCGTGACCTGCGATGCAGGGACCTTCCAGATAACCGCTCTTGCCATCCTTACCCCAGAAGACTTCATTTCCGAGCCATGCCTTCATGTCGGAGGCGCAGATTCCACAGGCGCCGATTTCGACCAGCACCTCGCCCGGACCCGGCTGTGGCACGGGACGTTCCTCGATCCGGTAATCCTTCGGTCCATGTGCGCGAACCGCAAGCATGCTTGTTGCAACCATCGCAAGCGTCCTCTCGTCAAAAGCCACTACACCGTGTTGGCGGTGGCGGTGCCAGATCTATCGGTAACGGCAGTCTCTCTGAAATTGATCAGGTGCGCCACTTTGACGTTCAGCATTTCCGCTGATCGCACCCAATTGTATTACGTGAATTTTAGATCAATTAGTGAACTATTGGATCGAAATCCATTGACCTGATCCTTTACAGGTGGTAGTCTGTTGAAGGTGTCAATTGAATTTTGTTAGAATCAAAAATGAACACAGTGAACGCGCACACTTCGGAACGGACCTATCGCATCTCGGCGGTCGAGAAGGCCTTTGTCGTGCTCGGTCTCTTTTCAACGCCACCGCACCGCTTCACTCTCTCTGAAATCAGTGCACGCACGCAGTTTTCTGCCAATCAGAGTTTCCGCCTGCTTCAGACGCTGGTCGCGGTCGGCTATGTCCGACAGATTGAAGATTCGAAGATCTATTGCCTTGGTCACCGGGCGTTCGGGTTGGTGCCTGCGCTCTTCAACGGAGACGAATTGATCCTCGCCTCGCGTGAAGCGCTCGATGGGGTCCATGCCCAAACCGGGGAGATCGTTTCACTGGTCGTGCTCGAAGGCGATCAATCGACGATTTGCCTCTATGTGCGGGACGATTCCGATTCACCAATTGTCCCGGCCGGGATCGGTTCGCTTTCGGGCCATCTGCACGCCGGAGCGGTCGGCAGGGTATTGCTTGCTTATAGCGATGACGCGGCGGTGGATCGCTATCTCGATCACAATGAACCACTCCACACCTTTACCGATCGCACTCCAAAGACCCGGGAAGAGGTGTGGCGATTCATTCGCGAGATCCGCACTCAGGGCATCGCGGTCAGCGATGGCGAAGTTGCCTCCGGGATGTACGGAATCGCCGCCCCAATTCGAAATCGTACCGGTGCGGTGGTGGCAGGAATAACGCTGGCCGCAACGATTTCTCGATCCGCTCCTGAAGATCGGGAGCGACATCGCGCGTTGCTGACGGAAGCGGCGAAGCGGATCTCATCCAATCTTGGTTATCGCGCCGTGGTGGCGTTGGGATAACGCACTTCCGAAAACGGTTCACGGTGAACCGAAGCGTCCAGGAAGTGTCGTCACCGTTTCGATTACGGAACAAGGAGAAACAAATGGCTGTGCAGAATGAGGTTCTCGTAAAAACAGACGTGCGGCACGAAGTGTCAAGGCGCCGGATCCTGCACGGCGCTGCCCTGACGACAGGCGCCGCCGGGTTTGCGATTGCCGCCGGGGGAACCGGTTCGTTCTTGAATCCAGCACTGGCGGGCGCCCAGGACGCCACTCCGGCCACGGCCGCGGGTTCCGGCACACTCATCGAGGGATTCACCCGTCCGATCGGGCTGCTCGCGCCTATTGTCGATGCCGATCGCCAAACCCTCTTTCTGTTCGACACGCTCGTCGCGGTGGATCCCGCGACGCTTCAGCCGATTCCTAATCTGGCCGAAAGCTGGACCATTTCCGAAGATGGGTTGACCTATATCTTCACGCTCGCCTCCGGGGTCACCTTCCACGATGGTGAACCATTCGATTCGGCTGATGTGAAGTTCACCTTCGATCTCCTCCTGAATGAGGCAACCGCCTCGGCCTACTTCTCGCTCTTCAGTGGCCGGGTCGCTACTGTCGAGGCGACCGACGCCTCCACGATCGTGGTGACGCTCACCGCGCCGTCGCCAACCTTCCTGAACGATCTCTCGTCGTACAGCATCGGCATTTTGCCGGAGCATCTGCTTGCGGACGTAGCGCCGGAGGCAGTAGCCGCGAGCGAATTCGCGACCACCAAACCAGTCGGGACCGGTCCGTTCAAGCTCGGCGAGTTCCGCGCCGGGGAAGCCCTCATTCTCGAAGCAAACCCCGATTACTTCCGAGGTGCACCCAAACTCGAGGGCTATGTGCTGAAAGTGCTCGGTGACACGACCGTTGCCTATCAGCAACTGAAGACCGGCGAAGTCGACGTCGCGCCGATCGCTGCAGACTTCTTCGAGGATGCGCAGGCTCAGGAAAACTTCACCCCGGTCGTTATCGATACCTTCGGTATCTCTTTCCTCTCCTTCAATCAGGATGCGACCACCGGTTCCGCTGCGTTGCAAGACATTGCCGTGCGGCAGGCCATTTTTCTGGCGATCGATCGCCAACTCATCATCGATCGCATTCTGAGTGGATTGGGCAAGGTCGCGGTCGGTTCTCAGCCGCCGGCCTCGTTTGCCGCGCAGCCGGATGCGATCACTGCTGAAACCCTCGCCTACGATCCCGCGAAGGCGATGGCGCTATTGGACGCGGCCGGGTGGGTTGTCGGCGATGATGGCACCCGGGCCAAGGATGGTGTCAAGCTCTCCTTCTCGGCGCTCGCCAACGCTGCCTCCAAAACAAATGAGGGCATCGTCCTCGCCATTCAGGAGTTCCTGCTTGAGGTTGGGATCGAATTGACACCGGCATTCGAGGCAGACGCGTACTGGGACAAGTTGCTCGGCAAGCAGTTCCAGATCGCGCTAGTCGCGTACACCTTTGCGCCGGACCCGGATCAATCGCTGGCATGGTCGAGCACCAGCCCGTACAACCCGAATGGTTACAGCAATCCGGAGGTCGATGCGCTGCTGACCCGCGGTCTTGCCGCGACCGATATCGACGAGCGCAAGGGAATCTACCTGGAAATCGAGAACATTCTGCTCACCGATCTGCCCGCGGCAGTGTTGATCTTTGATCAGCGCGTGACCGGTGTGAACAACCGGATCCAAAACTACGTGCCGACTGCGGTTGGCTACTACTGGGCGATTCATCACGATGCGCCGACCTGGGCAGTTGCGGAGTAACAATTGATATCGGAGTCGGAGGTATGGGCAACCGTACTTCCGACTCCTCTCGCACAGTTCTAGGGGCGCTTCCGCCCATGTTGATACGGTTTTTTGCCCGTGTCAGCATGACGGCATTTGGAATTTCCCTGTCGACAGCGTTATCCCGACCGGAATGAGAACACCGGATGGCTCGTTACATCATTCGCCGATTGCTCCAGATGCCGTTGCTCCTTCTCGGCGCGACCATGGTCACCTTTGCCATCGTACACCTCGTTCCTGGCGGTCCACTCGACGATCTGCGGCTCTCTATTCCCGGAATATCACCGGAGGATCTGGCGCGGATTGAAGCAACACTCGGTCTCGACCTGCCGGTCCACCGCCAGTACCTCAACTGGCTCGGTGAATTGGTTCGGGGTGACCTCGGTCTCTCCATGGCCGATCAACGGCCGGTCCGTGATCAGATCATCGATCGCTTGCCGAACACGTTGCTCCTGACTGGCTCGTCATTACTGGTCGCGCTGGCAATCTCGGTTCCCGTCGGAATTCTGGCCGCGACGCGACGCAATTCGCTCTTCGATCAGATCGCCAATGGCGCGTCGACTCTTGGTTTTGCCTTGCCGACCTTCTGGATCGGTCTCATCCTGATACTCCTCATGTCGGTGCAGGCTTCCACCTGGGGATTCCCGGCTCTGCCTTCGAGCGGGATGCGATCAGTGATCGACGGTGGCGGTCTTCGCGACCGTTTGGAACACCTCGTGATGCCCGTGATCACACTCAGCATCGTTCAAGTCGCCGGGTGGATGAGATATGTCCGTGCCCAGATGCTGGAGGTGCTTGGGCAGGACTTCGTGCGAACGGCTAGAAGCAAAGGACTCTCCGAGCGCGTGGTCATCTACGGTCACGCGTTTCGCAATTCGTTGCTGCCGATGGTGACGCTACTCGGACTTGCCTTGCCGGAACTCTTCGCGGGAGCGGCAATCGTCGAGACAATCTTTACCTGGCCGGGAATTGGGGCATTGAGTGTGCAGGCGGCCGCGAACCGAGACTACACCATGATTTTGGGTCTGACCGTTTTCATCGCCGCGATTACCCTGAGCGCGAATCTGCTGACCGATCTCATCTACGCCGTGGTCGATCCGCGGATCAAATACAAGTAGGGCAGCGTGACGGAGACCTCGGCAAAGAGCATCAGTTCACGGCAATTCGATGAAGCGGGCGATCCGACCACGCAGCGGTCGCTTCGAGGCGGCAACGCGAGTCGCGCCTGGAGGCGGTTCAAGGCGAATCGACTCGCGGTCGGTGCGCTCATCGTGTGCGGGTTGTTGGTGCTCATTGCCCTGTGTGCTCCACTGATCTCTGAACACATCACCGGTGTTTCACCGAACAAGCAAAGTCTCCTCCACAACTTCGAACCGAGAACCGAGGGACACCTCTTTGGAACCGATGAGTACGGGCGGGATGTCCTGACGAGATTGATCTTTGGGTTGCGGGTTTCGCTTGGTGTTGCCGGTTTGGCGACGCTCGTCACGGTGGTCCTGGGAACGCTCGTTGGTGCGACCGCAGCCTTTTACGGCGGATGGGTCGATCAAGTGCTCATGCGCTTTGTCGATGTCATGGTTTCGATTCCCGGGATCTATCTGCTGATTCTGATTGGCGCGCTTTTCACAGTCGGACCTGGTCAATTGGCGGTGTTGATCGCATTGATCAGCTGGTATCCGCTGGCGCGGTTGATTCGATCCGAAGTGCTCTCGATTCGCCAGCGCGAGTACATCGACTCAGCGCGGGTGGTTGGCGCTTCCGGGCACACGATCATCTTTCGCCACGTGATGCCTAATGTCACCCATCTGATCGTGGTGTTCGCGACCGGTGCCATTCCCGGGTATGTTCTGACCGAGGCCGCGATGTCATTTCTCGGATTGGGAATTCGACCGCCGACGCCCTCGCTTGGCAGTATGTTGATCGGCGCAACGCAGTATCTGTACAAGCGCCCGGTGCTTATCTTTTTCCCGGGTATCACCATCACACTGATCGCGTTGATGGTATCGATCGTCGGAAACGCGCTGCGAGACGCACTCGATCCGCGGCTCAATGGTTAGTTCACGCAAGGAGATCCATTCATGACCGTTTCACCGGAACACTTCGCATCAGGCGACACATACACCAAGTACCGCGATCGTATCCTTGCCGAAGAGGGAATGGTTCGCGACATGCTGATCGCCAGCGAGGCCTTTCTCACCAGCGAGAAACTCGATCTCGCGGCGTTCGAGGCGATGCCAGCGACGGTGCGCGTGCTTGTACTCTCCGAGGATTGGTGCGGTGATTGCACCGACAATCTTCCGATTCTGGACCGCATCGCCCGCGACACCGGCAAGATCGATCTGCGGATCGTCTCCCGTGACGCCAATCTTGAGATCGCTGATGCATTTCTCAAGTACGGCAAGTTCCGTTCGATTCCCCTCGTGCTCTTTCTGGACGAACCAGGAGAGGTCACCGGTCAATTCATCGAACGGCCCGAAAGCGTCACGACTTTGCGGGCGGAAAAACGAGCGGCGATCTATGTGGCACACCCTGAGTTTGGCACGCCGGAGAGCTACGCCACGCTCGAACCCGAAGTCAGGGCGGCGCTCGGTGATGCATTGATGGCGATGCGTCAGGAGACACGCGCGTTTGCGATAGCGGAAGTCGTCCGGGAACTTGGCAGCATTGTTTCCGTTCCGGCGAAGCAGGGATAGCCATGGCCGCTAAACCGATCAAAGTGACCATCTCCTACTGTGCCGAGTGCGGGTACGAACCGCAAACGCTGGAACTCGCCGGAGCGCTGATGAAAGCGTTCGGATACAAACTGGCAGGTATCGAACTGATTCCTTGGCATGAGGGTTCCTTCGATGTCCTGATTGGCAACGAACTGATTCACTCGATGTACCGCGAGGGTGGATTTCCGGAATCGGCCGATATCATCGCAGAAGTGAAAAAGCGACTCGCCCCGCAGGCCGCCCAAGTTGAGAACGCTCCGGCATGATTGAAGAGCTCCGAACATCGTGAATGAACTCATACTCGCCTCCGGTTCGCCGCGACGCGTCGAGCTGATGTCTCGACTCGGTCTGCACTTCAACGTGCAGGTCAGTGGCGTTGGTGAAGAGGTCGAGGATGAGTCCGATCCCGCCGCGATGGTGATTCACCTGGCGGAACGCAAAGCCCGTGTGGTTGCCGATCCGCTCCATTCTGGGATTGTGATCGGGGCGGACACAACGGTTGTCATCGATGGATTGGTTCTGAACAAGCCGCTTGACGACGGAGACGCACGCCGAATGTTGCGTCTCCTCCGGGGTCGTGTCCATTCGGTTTGGACCGGGGTGGTTGTGATCGATGCCGCACGTGATGTGACCTCTTCAGGTGCTATCCGGAGTCTCGTCACCATGTGCGCCTATACCGACGCAGAGATCGACAAATATGTCGCAACCGGTGAACCGCTGGACAAAGCCGGTGGCTATGCGATTCAGGGAGGATCCGGCATCTTCGTAGCGCGAATCGATGGGTGCTACTTCAATGTTGTTGGATTGCCGATGTGCGAACTCACGCGCCAACTTACCACTCACGGACTCCATCCAGTGAACCAGTTAGAGCCGTGTCAACTCGTCGACGGTTCTCCCTGCCCGCTCGTGTATCAAGATGGTTATCTTGCCCGCGGTCGATAGCCGGCCGCTACCGCGTCTTCCTCGCTCGCAAAGCAGAACTCGGGAATTGTCTTTTCATAGGACGATTCACCCGGCCGGTGGTAGATGCGAG
>Ga0105046_10015359_pt1 | contig 11771 bp, 9 predicted proteins | sample MAT03_FD_78385 | JGI IMG/M metagenome (GOLD analysis project Ga0105046, IMG submission 78385) | Freshwater microbial communities from Lake Fryxell liftoff mats and glacier meltwater in Antarctica - MAT-03 (megahit assembly) | ecosystem: Environmental > Aquatic > Freshwater > Ice > Liftoff...
ACGGTCACGGTCACGGTGACGGTCGCGGTCGTCGCGGTCGTCGCGGTCGCGGCGGCGGTGTCGACCACCCGCGCGGTTGTCGGAAGGGTCGAAGAGGTCGTCGAGATCCATGTCGGAATAGATAGGACCGGGGCCGACGGTCGACGATGTCGAAGTCTCGCCGTGATCCTTCGAATCCATCGAAGCGAAATGCTTCGAGTTCCTCGAAGCCTGCGCCGCAAACTCCCGATTCGACGTTGCGCCCGAGCCGACCCACGTTGAGTCGCACCAAGGAGCACCATGCCGAACCCCAACGCCCGTCCCTCGATCAACGCCCGCTCGCCGCTAGCCCAACCTTCCCACCAGGAGCCGCCCATGAACTGTCCCCGCTGCGTCACGTCGTCGATGACCGAGGTGGTCCGCGACGACGTCACCATCGACCGCTGCGATCGCTGCCGTGGCATCTGGCTCGACCGCGGAGAGCTCGAGAAGCTGATCGCCCGCGACGTCGAACGCGTCGAGGGCGCGAGCGCCCAGCTCGACTCGCTCGATCGACGCGAAGATGACCGCGACCGCCGTCGCCACGTTGGCAACGATGACGACGATGACGACGACCGCGCGCGCCGCGGACGCCGGTCGTGGTGGAGCCTGTTCGACTAGCGGACCGACGAGGCGCGCGCCGAGTCGATGCCCGCGGCCACGGCCCCGGCGAGCGCGTCGGCGATCATGGCGTCCTGCTCGGCCGGCACCTTCCAGCGGGCCTGCACGTCGGGCGCGAGCAGATCGATCGGGTCGTAGTAGAGGAAGAAGCCGGGCTTCACCGACGGCGCCGCGTACACCGAGATGCCGGTCTCGCGATTGTAGTGCTCGAAGGAATGGACGACGCGCTTGCCGCCGCCGCCCGGCGCGTCGCACACGAAGGTCGGCGTGTGGAAGCCCGCGGTGGTGCCGCGCACCGCCTTTTCGATGTCGCACGCGGTCTGCACGGTCGTGCGCAGATCCTCGACGCCCTTCACCAGATCGTGGACGTACACGTAGTACGGGTGGACGTTGCAGTAGCCGAGCCGCTTCACCAGCGTGTGCATCGTCGCGACGGTGTCGTTGACGCCGCGCTGGAGCACCGCCTGGTTGCGGACGATCACGCCCCGCTCGAAGAGCCGGTTGAGGCCGCGCCGCGTGATCGCGGTCAGCTCGCGCGGGTGGTTGAAGTGGGTGTGGACCACCACCTCCTTGTGCAGCTTGCGGCCGCGATCGACCACCCGGGTGAGCGCGTCGACCCATTCGTCGTCGGTGATGAGCTTCATCGGCATCACCGCCGGACCCTTGGTCGCGAAGCGGATGCGACGCACGTGGTCGATGTCGAGCAGCGCGTTGCCGATGAGATCGATCTGGCGGGCCTTGAGCTGGTAGCTGTCGCCGCCCGAGACCACGATGTCCTCGAGCTCGGGGCGCTCCCGGATGTACTGGAACGCGCGGCCCCAGCGCTCCTCGGTGGCCTTGAGCGAGACCTTCTCGACCTCGTCGGTGTCGACGCCGACCGCGTAGCTGCGGGTGCAGAACCGGCAGTAGACCGGGCAGGTGTCGAGGGCGAGAAACAGCGCCTTGTCGGGATAGCGGTGGGTGAGCCCCGGCACCGGCGCGTCGGCCTGCTCGTGGAGCGAGTCGAGCGTCAGCTTGGGGTGATCGGGCAAGAGCCGCGACGACACCGGCACGAACTGCCGGCGCAGCGGGTCTTCGTAGGGCGCGGTCCAGTCGATGAGCGACAGCAGATACGGCGACACCCGGATCGACATCGGCGCGCGGCGGAAGCCCTCGGTGACGTCGTCGTAGAACGACTGCGGCACCAGGTCTTGTACGGTGGCGAGGAGCTTGGCCGGGTTGGTGATCGAGTTCTTGGCCTGCCAGGTGTGGTCGAGGAAGGTCCCCTCGTCGACGTTGCGGTAGGCCGGGATGCGCTGCCAGAACGGCCCGTCGAGGAGATCTTTGTACTCGAGGCTGGTCGGGTCGACCGACGGCTTGATGTGGACGATGCGCTCGTCGGCGGGGGCGCGACCGAGGGTCTTCAGCGGTTCCATGAGGTGCTCCGAGTGTCCGAGATGAGGCTACGAGGACGTCTCCGGCCCGGACTCGGCGCGCTCGCGCGCTGGCCGAACCGGGTGCTCAGGACGACACGTCAGGCATGTGAGGAACAGCGCCGTTGCAGTACCACATGGGCTTGTCGTCGCATTCTAGGCAAGCGCGCCCGCAAGGCAAGACCCGTCTGCGTGTGTAGAGTCGCCGCATGAGCATGGGTCGGAGGCTGCCGGCGCCCACGACGTTGTGGTCGGTCGCCACCGCGATCGCGCTGCTGGTGATCGGCGCGTGGGCCGCGGTCGTCGCCGGTAGTTCGGGCGCCGACTTCATGGACGACCTCGAGCTGCCCCACCCGGCCCTGGCCGCCGCGCCCCCGGTGATCGCGTCGCCGGTCGCGCCCGCGCGGTCGCGCCGCGTGGTGATCGTGATCGTCGACGGCCTGCGCCGCGACGTCGCCGACACGCTGCCGTTCCTCACCGCGCTCGGACGCCAGGGCGTCGACACCTCGGCGGCGTCGCAGTACCCGACCTGGTCGCGCCCCAACTACGTCACGATCCTCACCGGCGCGCCGCCCACCGCGTCCGGGGTCCGGACCAATCGCTACCGCGGCACGGTCGAGCTCGACTCGCTCATGGATCGCGTGCGCAGCGCCGGCCTCACCGCCGGTTACGCCAGCGACTACGACCCGCTGCCGCGCCTGTTTCTGCGCAAGCCGGTGACCTCGCCGATGCCGCGGCCCGAGCTCGCCGTGCTCCTGCCGCCCGCGCTGGACGTCACGTCTCTCGACGAGGCCGACGAGGACAGCCTCGAGGCGTGGAGCGCCGCGATCCGCGTCGACATGAGCAGCGCGTTCGGCGACCCCCGCTATGCGCCGTGGCCGGGCGGCTTTCGCGAAGCGGCGCGCTCGGTGCTGGCCGCGGGCGATCCGCTCGCGGTGCTCCTGATCGGGGTCGTCGACGCCGCCGGCCACGCCGAGGGCGGGACCTCGCCGGAATACCTGGCCGTGGCGCGCCAGGCCGACGCCGCCCTCGCCGACCTGGTCGCCACGCTCGATCTGGCGCGCGACACGCTCATCGTGGTCGCCGATCACGGCCACACCGACGCCGGCGGCCACGGCGGCCTCGAGCCCGAGGTGGTGACGGTGCCGCTGGTGATGGTCGGCGCGGGCATCGTGCCGGGCGCCAGCGTCGTCGGAGCCCGGCTCACCGACGTCGCGCCGACCGCGGCGGCGCTGCTCGGGCTGCCCGCGCCCGGTCACGGCTTGGGCCGCGCGCTGGTCGAGGCGCTGGCGTTGTCACCGGCGCAGCGCGAGGCGCTCGCCGCCAGCGACAGCGGTCGAGTCGCGCGCAACCAGCGCATCGTCGACCGCTCGGTGCTGCTGGCGCGCCGACAACACGCCGCGCGCCGCGGGTTGCGGCTCGGGCTGGTCGGCGCCGGCGTGGTCGCGGTGATGGCGCTGGCCTTCGCGCTGCGTCGGCGCGGCGGCCTGCAGCTCGACCTGCGCATCATCATGGTGACCGTGCCGGCGTTCTTCATCGTCTACTACACGCTCATCGGCACCATCGGGCACCGCTTCTCGCCGTCGATCTTGCCCGACCGCGGCCATCTCGCCAGCGAGCTCCTGAAGTACGGGATCGCCGGCGCGGTCGTCCACATCCTCGCCACCTGGCTCGCGCTGCGCCGGCGCATCACGCTCGCCGATCGCCTGGCCGCCGCCAACGGGATCGCCTGGCTGGGGCTGCTGATCGCGATGGTCCCGGCCGCGCTGCTGTGGGCGCTCTATCCCACGCCGTACGTCGAGGTCCCCACGCCGCGCCTGCTGGTCTTGATCCCGGCCGCCAAGGTCGCCATCGCCTGTTACGTGCTCGCGGTCGCGCTGTCGCTGGTCGTCGAGGTCATCGTCTTCTTCGCGCGCTCCGTCGATCCCAACGTCCGCCTGCTCCGCCTCGAGCGGGCCCTGGCCCGGGCCCGCGCCGAGGCCGCCGAGCGCGCCGCGACGCCGTCGGCAGACGCCAGCTCGTTGGAGCGCTGACCGTCACCCCGCCGATCGTCCGCGCGAGGTCAGCGCCGGCCGAGGCGGACGATCACGTCGGCCGGCAGCGCCGGGATCTCGGTACGGTTCGCGACCTGGGTGTGGTTGCAGTCGGAGTTGGGGTCGGCGGTGACCTGGGCCCGCAGCGCGATCTGGTGGCCGATGAGCAGGTCGGACACCTCGGCGGGCGTGTCCTGCGCGGCCAGCGCGTCCTTCATGATCTGCAGGCGGCGATCGAAGTGTCCACCGAGGATGGGCACCCGGGCGTGGGCCTCGCGCAGCGGGCGGCCCTGGTACTTGATGCTGCTGCCGAGCATGCGGGCCGACAGCTCGTACTCGCGCTCGACCAGCCGCGCGCGATCCTTGCCCTTGAACAGGAAGCCGATCATCACGTCGTCGAAGATGCGCTCGTAGAAGTCGACGATGACCGCGCGCAGCTTGGCCTCGCCGATCTGCTCGAAGAGGCTCACGCGACCACCCGCGCGATCGTGACCGGCACGCCGGTGAGCGCGGCGGTGCCGGTGAGGGTGTCGACGAGCTGGGCGTCGGTGACGTCGTTGGCGCTGACGCCGGCGTGGGCGCTCGCGACGCCGAGCCGGGTCCCGCTGCGGTGGTGGCCCCAACCGTGGGGCAAGCTCACGACCCCGCGCATGATGTCGTCGGTGAGCTCGATCGGCACGGTCACCTCGCCGGTGCGCGACGCCAGCCGCACGTCATCGCCGGCACCCAGCCCGCGAGCCGCGGCGTCGTCGGGATGGACCAGCAGCGTGCAGCGCGGCTTGCCCTTCACCAGCCGCAGGCTGTTGTGCATCCACGAGTTGTTGCTGCGCAGCTGGCGGCGACCGATCAGCACGAGCCCGTCGGTGGCCGGCACCTCGAGCTTGGCGGCGAGGCGCGGCAGATCGGCGACGTAGCAGGCCGGCACCAGCTCGATCCGCTTCGACGCGTGACCCAGCCGCGCCGGCAAGCGCGGCACCAACGCGCCGAGATCGAGGCCGTGCTCGGCGGCGCGCACCTTGGCCAGCGACAGTCGATGCGGACCGGCCCGCAGCGCCACGTCGAGGAGGCGCTCGGGAGGCAGGTGCTTCATGGCGCGGCGGGCCAGCCCGCCCAGCCAGCGCGGCAGGTGGAGCCGCGACGCCAGCTCGGCGCAGATCTCCCAATCGTGGCGTTGATCGGCACCGCGCGGAAAGACCGCCGGCGAGTAGCGCGCGACGTTGCGCACGCTGAACGCGGCCAGCGCGACGTCGTAGTCGCTGCGCTCGAGGATCGAGGTCGGCGGCAGGATCACGTGGGCGTGGCGCGTCGTCTCGTTGAGATAGGGATCGATGGACACCATGAAGTCGAGCGTGGCGAGCGCGCGCTCGAGGCGGGGCGCGCCCGGCGACGACAGCGCGGGATTGCCGGCGCTGGTGATCAGCGCGCGGACCTGGCCCGGACCCGGGGTCTCGATCTCGTCGGCGAGGGTGGCCACCGGCAGCTCGCCGCCGAACTCGGGCAGCCCGCGCACGCGGCTGGTCCAGCGCGCGAAGCCACCGTCGAGGCCGAGGTGGCGCGACAGCGGGACGGCGTCGATGGCCGGGGTCGTGAACATCAGGCCGCCGGGGGCGTCGAGGGCCCCGAGCACGACGTTGATCGCGTAGCAGAGCCAGGCCGCGACCCCGCCGTGCGCTTGCGCGCACACGCCGAGGCGCCCGTACACCACCGGACGCTCAGCGGCGGCCAGCCCGCGCGCGATCGCGACCAGGTCCTCGACGGCGACGCCGGTGACCGCGGCGGTACGGGCCGGCGGGTAGTCGGCCGCGATGGTCCGCAGGCGCTCGAGCCCGTCGGTGAACGGCGCGAGCCGCCCCGGCCGCGCGCGCCCCTCGCGAAACAGCACGTCGATCAGGGACAGCAGGAAGAACGCGTCGCCGCCGGGACGCAAGAACAGGTGACGCGACGCCACCGCCGCGGTCTCGGTGCGACGAGGATCGACCACGACGACCTGCCCGCCCCGGGCCAAGATGGCCTTCAACCGCGACTTCATGTCGGGCGCGGTCATGATGCTGCCGTTGGACGCGATCGGGTTGGCGCCCAGCACGAGGAAGTAGTCGGTGCGGTCGACGTCGGGCACCGGCATGAGCAGCTGGTCGCCGAACATCTTGAGCGCGGCCAGCATGTGCGGCAGCTGATCGACCGAGGTCGCCGAGTACGCGTTCTTGGTCTCGAGCTTGCGCAAGAACAGCTGGCCGTAGGTGAGTAACCCGAGGCTGTGCACGGTCGGGTTGCCCTGATAGACCGCGATCGCGTCCTTGCCGTGCTGATCGGCGATCGCGCGGAGTCGGGCCGCGACGTGATCGAACGCGACGTCCCACGTCACCTCACGCCAGGTCGTGCCGTCGCGCATCATCGGGTGGCGCAGACGATCGGGATCGGCGTGCAGGTCGGCGAGCGCGCTGGCCTTGGGACACAGATAGCCCTTCGAGAACGGATCGGCGTCGTCCCCGCGGATCGAGGTCACCTGCCCGCCGTCGACCTCGATCGCGACGCCACAGGTAGCCTCGCACAAGGGACAGCTGCGATAGTGGGTCACGGGCATCGGCCCGCAGTGTAGCAGTCATGACCGCGCTCACCCTCGACGACCTGCATCGGCGCTTCCCTTGGCCCCGCGAGTACGGCGCGGGCCCGCTGGTCGAGTACCTGTGGCGCTTCGAGCTCGAGGCGGCGCCCGCCGAGGTCTGGCGGATCACCGCTGACACGTCGCGCCTCAACCGCGCGCTCGGCACCGCCGAGATGCACTTCGCGGAGCGCGGCCACGAGCGCTGGGGCACCTCGCGCAGCGGCCGGCGCGCCCACGAGTGGCTCGAGGTGCCGTGGAACTGGGTCGCCGGCGAGTGGCTCGAGTGCGTGCGGGTCTACACCCGTGGCTACCCGCGGGTGATGCACGCGGTCCAGCTCGTCGAGGCGCGCGGGACCGGCTCGACTTACTACGCGTACTTCGGCTTCTTGCCGCGCGGTTGGCTGGGGCGCGCCGCGCTCACGCTTGGCTTTGGCTCCCTCGAGGCGCCCTACCGCAAGCTGCTGGCCGAGCTCGATCGCCAGCTGAGCGCGACCGTGCCCGGCGCGACCGTGCCCGGCGCGCTCGTGGTCGCCGCGCCGCCGCTCGCTGCCGACGCCGCCGCTCGGATCGCCAGCATCCGCGCCGAGCTGCTCGCCAAGCCCGAGCTCGAGCCGGTCGCGGTCGCCACGCTGGTCGACTGGATCGCCACCGGCGACGATCAGGACCTGTTCCGGATCCAGCTCCGCGAGCGCGCGCGGGCCTGGGGCCTCGACGAGGCGCCGCTGTTGGCGGTCGCGCTGCACGCGACCCGCGCCGGCCTCCTCGAGCTGTCGTGGGATATCGTGTGCCCGCACTGCCGGGGTGCCGAGGGCGTGACGTCGCTGGGCGAGCTGCCGACCGCGGCCCGCTGCCCGACCTGCCTGATCGATTTCGGCACTGATCGCGAGAACGCCATCGAGATCACGTTTCGCGTCCACCGCTCCATCCGCGACGTGCCCGAGCGCAGCTTTTGCAGCGCCGAGCCGGCCCACAAGGCCCACATCCGCGTCCAGCGCACCGTGCCGGCTGGTGGCCGCGTCGAGGTCGCGCCGTCGCTCGAGCCGCGCCGATACCGAGTCCGCCTCGAGGGCGAGGAGCGCTACGGCTTCCTCGACGTCAGGCCCGGCGGCGCGGCCGAGGTGCAGTGGCGAGCCAGCGACGAGCCGGCCGCGCGCGCGGTGACCGCGACGCCGCGCCTGGTGCTCGACAACGATCGCGCCGAGCCCGCGCGGTTCGTGCTCGAGGAAGCCCAGTGGGCCGACGTCGCGCTGCGACCGGGTCGCCTGCTGTCGTTCCAGGAGTTTCGCGACCTGTTCAGCGAGGAATACCTGGGCGCCGACGTGCAGCTCGCGATCGGCGAGCAGACCATCCTGTTCACCGACATGGTCGGCTCGACCGAGCTGTACGCCACCCGCGGCGATCCCGCGGCGTTCGTCGAGGTGCGCCGCCACTTCGCCGAGGTCTTCGCGCTCATCGGCGAGCACCGCGGCGCGGTCGTGAAGACCATCGGCGACGCCGCGATGGGCGCGTTCGGCGATCCGCTCGACGCGGTGCGCTGCGCCAAGGCCATCCACGATCGCTTCCCGCCCGGCCGCACCGACTCGGTCGCGGTGCTGCGCATCTCGCTCAACACCGGACCGTGCATCGCGGTGCGGCTCAACGCCAACATCGACTACTTCGGCGGCACGGTGAACGTCGCCGCCAAGCTGCAAGCCCTCGCCGAGGCCTGGCAGATCGCGATGTCGAAGTCGACCTACGACGCGCCCGGCGTGGCGGCGTGGCTGCGCGAGCAAGGCGCGACGATCGAGGAACTCGGCTATCGCTCGAAGGCGCTCCCCGACGAGATCGCCGCGCGGCGCTGGTCGGTCTACCCCGGACCCGCGGCGTAGACACCCGACTGGCCCGGAACGCTGGGGCTTCCACGTCGAGGTGATGGCGCTACGGCGCGACGTCGTGCTCGTCGACGCCAGGCGCGAAATCGATGCGGATGAGCTCGTGGCCGTGCAGGCCGTTCGTCGCCATCTGGTTACGCGCCAGATCGTAGGAGTGGCGCACGTTCTTGCCGTCGCCGACGTCACGATAGAAGACCTGCGAGAACGCAATGGCGGCCTCGTCGCCGATCCCGCGCTCGATGCTGATGACGCAATCGACGTGCTCCAGCAAGGCGGCGACGTGCGTCGCGCTGAAACACGCGTTCAACACCACGACCTCCACGGTTGGCCCGTAGCGTTGCATCGCCATCGCAAGCTGCTCGGGCGTCATGGTCACCTGCACGTGCTCGTCGGATTCGAGACAGATTCCGGCCCGGCCGCCATGACCGCTGAAATGCACGATCGAAGGCCGGCACTTGCGCAGGGTTTCGTTGAAGCGATCCGGGTCGGTATGAGTGACCGGCAACCACTCCCACTTGCGTTTCCCCATCCCGAGCGCGCGCTCGATCTGATCGTGCTCTCGCTTCAGGTCGAGTCGCCCGTGCGTCCGCGCATCTGCGGCGAACGCGACGACCGAGAGCTGGGTCGCCCGAGGGCGAGGCGGCCGGGATGCGCTCGACTTCAAGACCAACGCGGGCTGGTAGGCCGAGTGATCGAAGCCCGGCACCGTGATGCTGGCGAAGCGCTTGCGATTGATGAAGTAACCCGTCGCGAACGCGAGCTGCACGGGCGTTCGCAAGAACACCGTCAGTGACCCCGACGGCAGACCGTCGATGGTCCGCTTGAGCTCGTGACACGCCGCCCGGAAGCTCGTCTCGGTCACCGCGGCCGGCGCGTGGAGCCCTGTCACCGATCCGAGCGCCACACCCATCCCGGCCCCGTACGCCTCGACCTGCGCCGCGGTGATGGTGCCCAGCGCCGAGACCACCAGCGCCGCGTCGCTTCCGGCCGCCTGCGACGGCGGCGTCGCGTCGAAGTACGGCTCGCCTCCGGCGACACGCTCGACCGGGAACCGCTCCCAGGCGCCGCCTTTCTCGCGATTGACGACCGTGACCGGCACTGACCAGCTCGACAGCTCGAGCCCGAGCTGAAAGAACACCGGCAATCCCGCGCTGCCGCCGATCCAAAGGCGCACCGACTCCCCGCGCGCCCGCAGGGTGTCTGCGATGGTGTTGACGTCCGCCGCCAGGCGCCGGATCGCCTGCTTGCAGGCCGCCCACTCGACCTGGGTGTAGGGCGTGCCGTCGTCGCTCTGCGGCGCGTTGGCCGCCGACGCCTTCAGCACATGCTCGACATGCGGACGGCCCGGGATGCACGCGACCATCTCCGGCAGCGTGATGGACTTCGTGGGTGACAGATCGAGGAGGACGACGATCGGAGTCTCGTGGCGGGTCATGACGTTGCATCCTTGGCTGCCATCAGCAGCCGGTAGAGCTCTTTCAGCTTGTCGGCGCCCGGCACGCTGCCCTTGGAAAGCTTGTCAGTGTGGGCGCGGCCCTGGCGCCAGGCGTCGGGCAATGGGAGGGCGAGCGCGACGGCGGCGAAGGCCCGGCGACTGACGAGGTCGGCGATTGGCGTGGTCTTGAGATGCGTGCGCACGAGCGCGACGACCTCGACCTCGGATTCCCCCTCGAGCGCGTTGCGCCAGCGCCCCTCGGGGGTAAGTCGGTCGCGGTCGCGGCGGCGCACGGCCTCCTGATCCTCGATGCGGCCGCGCAGGGCTCGGCTAGCAGCCTCGTCCCAGGCGAAGCGCCCGTAGCCCACGGCGGTCTTCGCACCGGCCCCGGCGCCGGCCAGCCCGGCCTTCAGCCAGCCCCAGGCCAGCTCCACCAGTGCCGCCTGCTCCGTTGAGCGTGCGTCGGCCCGGGCGAGGGAGAACACCAGCGTGGCGCCGGCCGCGGTGACGAGGAAAGGGATCGGCGTCGGACTACGCCAGTCGGCGGGCGGCTCGTCCTCTGTCCAGTTCGCGTAGTGGGGCGTGAGCACGTCGGCCTCCACCGTCAGCGGACCGGCTGGCAGCGCATCGAAGACCACCACGCGTCCGGCGCCGCGCTCGCTGCTGCCGAGCGCGGCGGCGATCGCCGCGTCCGACACGCCCTCCTCCACAGCCCAGCTACGCATCAGGCCCTTGATCGAGCTGCCCGGCAGATACGGCGTCCCCAGCGTGGGATGCCAGACAAAGCCGTTCTCGACTGGGTGACTGCGACCGGTGCCGGTGACGAACCGGCTCTCGGCCACGAACACGCCGAACTGGCCCTTACGGGCCTCCACCAGCGCGAGCTGGCGATCGACCACCTCCTGGATCAACGTGGGCTGACCGACGGCGCCGGCGGTGCCCGCGATCCAGGCGAGCTTCTCCTGCGCCAACGACCACGCGCCGCCCTCGACCCGCCACCGGTCACAGAACTTGTCGTACCAGAGGCCGGCGTGACCACCACCACGCTTGACCGGCGCCTGGCAGTCGGCGTAGAGCGGCCGGGTCACAGCGGCGCCTCGACGACGGGTTCGCGCGGCAACAGCGCCCGGCACAGCTTCTTGTGCCAGACCAACCACGCCAGGGCTTCGACCTGCACGCGCAGATAGGTCGTCTGGTCCACCGCCACGAGGGCCTCGAGCAGCTTGGGCCCGCGCAGGAGCCCGTGCTCTCCACACAGCCATTGTTGCAGATTGTCGTACAGCTCGCGATGGGCTGGGTTGCGCTCGGCGCCGGCCAGCTCCGTGGCCAGCGCCTGTCCCAGACCATTCGTGAGGATCGTCGTACCGATCCGCTCGGCATAGGAACGGTATTTGTCGCGAGCCAGCGGGGGACTGGCCGCGACGCGCTTGACGGCCTGGAGCGCGTGCGCCGCGCGCCGCTGCTCGCGGGTCGTGTCATGGACGACGCCGCTCATGACGCCGTCACCGCGACCCAGCCGTGGCCGACCGTCTCGTTGCCGCCGAGCTGGAGATAGGGATCCCCGGGCGGGAAGAGCGACGCCAGCCAGCCTTCACTGGCAGCATCGCGGGCGATCACCAGCGTGTACAGCAGCGTGTCGGTCGGCAGGGTCTCCTCGTACCAGAGGTTGTTGCTGGTCTTTTTCTCCCGGTCGAGCCAGTTGCGCGCCGCGATCGGCAGCGCATAGCGGCAGAACCACGCGAAGTCGTCATCGCTGACGACCACGAGCTGCGCGGCGAG
>Ga0105046_10015360_pt1 | contig 11771 bp, 11 predicted proteins | sample MAT03_FD_78385 | JGI IMG/M metagenome (GOLD analysis project Ga0105046, IMG submission 78385) | Freshwater microbial communities from Lake Fryxell liftoff mats and glacier meltwater in Antarctica - MAT-03 (megahit assembly) | ecosystem: Environmental > Aquatic > Freshwater > Ice > Liftoff...
GTTGATTCGATGAATCAGGGAGATGTTCCGACAGATATGGTCGAATTGTTAAAGGAACTGGACGCTTTCCGTATCGCGGCACACTGATCTCGAAGGTGCTCGCCACTCCAATTCTGTGGGGAGGTAGGGCCTTGTCTAAATGCGCGGCTCGACCCCTACAAGGTCGCCGACCGCGCGTAGTCCCCGGCGCGGCCTCCGGCTCCTCACGTCGGCTGTGGGCGTGAGATTTTGTTGCTCCGTTCTGCACCCACCACGGTGCATGATGGTCACGGCATGGATCCTAGGGTCTGCGCCGCGTCGCTACGCTCCTTGCTCCGCCCTAGGATGACGAAGGCAAGGGTCGCTGGTCGGGGTCGGGACGTGGTGGGCCCCTCTCTTGCGATTTCTAGCACTTAGCCTTCGCTGCGCTCCGGGCTAAGGTGTTGAAATCGCTTTCTCCCCCGCAAGGGGGGAGATAAAATCTCCGCCGGCTTCGATTCATCCGGCCCCATGGAGAAACCATGCCCTGGACATCGGACTGGGAATACGGACTGCCGCTGGCGGTGGCGACGATGGTGTTTCATGTCGCGGCGTTCATGCTGATCACGCGCGCGCTGGTGCCGGAATTCGTGTCGCGCCGCAACGGCCACTTCCGCTTCATCGGGGCGGTCGGGCTGCTGGCGATCGCCGCCGCCATGCTGCACGGGCTGGAGGCGCTGGCCTGGGCGAAGCTCTATGTGTGGCTCGGCGCGCTGCCCGACTTCTCGACGGCCGTGCTGTATTCGCTGGGCGCGATGACCAGCTACGGCCATGCGCAGGTCTACCTGGAAAAGCAGTGGATGCTGCTCGGCACCATCGAGGCGGTCAACGGCCTGATCCTGTTCGGGCTGACGACGGCGTTTTTCTTCGCCGCGATACAGAAGGCATGGCCGGGGCGGGCTTGAGGCGGGGCGTAGAGAAAGCGCCCCTGCTGGCACCCAACCCCAGGGTACTCGACCCCCACTCCGGTCTGCTTCGCAAACCACCTCTCCCCCGATCGACGGGGGAGAGGAAACCCGACCTCGCGCCTTTCCTCTACCCCACGGAGTGGGGGAGAGGTGGCTCGCCGAAGGCGAGACGGAGTGGGGGCATGTTCACAATGTCATACGCGATTGTCCTCCCCACAGGAGGGTTGGCGCGCCCTCAATCCGGGCCGAACCCCGGCGAGGTCGGCGAGCCGTCGTCGTATTTCGACAGCCATTCGACCAGCGTCGGGCGGAAGCGGGTGAGGCCCTTGTACGTCGCGAGTTCCTCGGGCAGGTCGCGGATGACGCGGTGCAGGCGCTTCGCCCATTTCGGCGATGTCGCCAACTCGTCCATCTTGATGAGATAGCAGCGGATCGGGAAGACCAGCCCATTGGAGCGCGGCAGCCGCCAGAAACTCTGCAGCTCGACGCGAAGGTGGACCTTCTGGCCGACGTTGTCAGGCGTCACCGTGGTGCGGTCGGGACCCCATTTGTGATAATTCTCAGGCGACGTGTCGAGGCGCGGGTTGATGGTCATGGTCCAGTTGAGGCGGCGTGCCGGCTTGCCTTGCTGGACGTTGGTGAGGAACTTCAGCGCGCGCGTGAAGATGCCCTTCTCGTGCGCCAGCGGCACCGGCGCGTGCCACTCGAAGAAGTTCATGCCGATGTCGAAATCGAGCGACCAGTCGGCCTGGGTGGTGACGATGCCGGCGTCCATCCAGAGATTGCCGTCGCGCTGGTCGAGCAGGCAGAAATCGCCCTGGCTCTGGCGCGTGATGTATTCCATGGGGCCGCACGGCAGCGTGGTGAGGTCGCCGAAGACGAATTTTTGGTCGATATCAAGCGGGCGGTTGATCCAGTGCCAGTTGTCGCCGTCGCGGGTCAGCGAAAAGTGCTCGGGGTAGCCCGCCGCCTGCTCGGTCATCAGCAGTTCGAGCAGATCCCAGCCGGCCAGCGTCATGTGCGGCAGCGACTGGCAGCGCAGCGGGTCCTCGGCCAGAACCATGGCGCGGTCGGCCATCTCGGAGACGTAGTGCTCGTCGACGTCGATGAGGTTTTCGAGCACGCTGCCCCTGGGTCCCGGCACATGCGGCTCGATGTTGACCGCGTACATGTAGCTGTCTTCGTGGAACGGGAACGGAAAGCGGCGGATGTGCTCCGGCGAGTTCTTGAAGGTGAAGTCGTCGCGGAAACTTTCCGTGCGGAAATTGATGCCCATGGGTAAGTGTCTCCTTACCTTTCCAAGACGAGTGACTTGCCCTCGAAGCGCGACACGCAGGGCATGATCTTCCTGCCGGAGCGATGGTCCTCCTCCGACAGCCAGTGGTCATTGTGCAGGAATTTGCCGTCCGACGAAATGACATTGGTCTCGCACTGGCCGCAGACGCCGCCACGGCACAGATAGGGCGGGTCGACGCCGGCCGCCTCGATGGCCTCAAGCAGGCTCTGCTGCTCGCCGACGCGGATTTTCTTGTCACTCAAGGCCAGCGACACGTCGAAGGGGAGACCCGGCCGCGGCGCGGAAAAATGCTCGTAGTGCACGTTCTCGTGCGGCCAGCCGAGCGCCGCCGCGCCCTTGCGCACCCAGTCGATCATCGGCGCCGGGCCGCAGATATAGAGGTGCGTGCCGAGCGGCTGGGATGACAGCAGGCGCTCCAGCGCGATCTTCTCGCCGCGATCGTCGTGGTAGAGGTGGATGCGGCGGCCGTAGCGTTCCTGAAGCACGTCGCCATAGGTGAACAGCGAGGCGGTGCGGCAGGCATAGTGCAGCTCGAAATTGCCGCCTTCGGCAGCCAACTGCGCGGTCTGCGCCATGAACGGCGTGATGCCGATGCCGCCTGCGATCATCAGGTGCTTCCGGGCGCGCAGGTCCAGAGAAAACAGATTGACCGGGTAGGAGACGACCATGCGGTCGCCGGGCTTCACCTTGCGGTGCATGAACAGCGAGCCGCCGCGCCCGGCATCGTCGCGGCGCACCGAGATGGTGTATTGCGAGGTGTCGAGCGGCGAGGACATCAGCGAATAGGGGTTGAGGCGCGGCCGGTCGCCGTCGCGCATCTCGACGACGACATGCGCGCCTCCCGAGAAGGTCGGCAGCAGGCCGCCGCCGGCCGGCCGGAAATGGAACCGCGTGACCAGTTCGTTGACCGGAACGATGTCGGACACGACGACATCGAGCTTGCTGGCGCCGGTACTCATGGGCGGGGGCTCATCGGAACATCTCCACGGCGGGCACCTGTTCCGAGCGGTCCTCGGCGTTGATGCACACACCCTGGAAGGCGGCGAGGCGGCGCGAATAGTGGTCGCGCACCAGAAGCAGCAGGCCGCAATGCGCGCACACGACCGGCTGCGTGGTGACATCCTCGGTGACGCCCTTGCAGTGGACGCACTGGACGCGGCGGGCGAGCGAGCCGCGATGTTCGGTGACGATGGAGCCGTGGTCGATGCCGGCCTCGATGGCCGCCTGCATGGCCTGGCCGATCAGCCCCTCGGTGCCGGCGAGATAGACGCGCAGGCCCATATGGGCGGTGGCGAAGGTCTGGCGCAGGCGCGGCAGCGCGGCGGCAATCGACGGCCCCTCGTACCAGCGCGCCGGCTGCAGCGCGCGCAGGCCTGCGATGTAGCGGTCGCCCGCCTGGCGCGGGATGTAGACGATCTCGGCGGCGTCGAAGAAGCCCGGCGGGGCAGCCTTCGCAAGGTCGAGGATCGCCCCGGCGCCCTCGGCGTCGGCGATGAAAAGATGGTCGCTGCCCGGCTGTGGCGAGAGCGTGCCGTAGACGGGTCTGCTTAGGATGGAAGGTTCAATGGGCAATGCGGCCTTTCCCTGTTGTCTCTTCGGTCCCTCCCGGTTGCAATCAGCCCTTGGCGATGCGCTTCAGCTTCTTCGGATCGTCGAAGGGCAGCGGCTGCGCCGTGGCCCTGACGACGCCGCTTCTATTGTGGATCTCGAGCGGCGTTCCCGTGACCGCGGTTTCGACCGAGAGGCGCGCGATGCCCATCGATTTCTTGGCGAGCGGCGAATACATGGCGCAGGTGACGACGCCGACCTGTACGCCGCCGGCATGGACGGGCGCGCCCTCGTCGGCCGGCTCCTTGCCGTCCAGCAGCACGCCGAAAATCCTGAAGCGCTCCTTGCCCTTCAGCCTGTAGTGCTCCTCGGCGCCCCTGAAGCCGGTCTTGCCTGGGCTTACGGTGAAGTCGAGGCCGAGCTCCCACAGCGTGTCGCCGGGACCTTCGTCGGCAAAGGGATATTTCTGCGAATTGTCGTAGGGATAGAACAGCAGGTAGCTCTCGACGCGCAGCATGTCGAGCGTGGTGAAGCGGCAGGGGATGATGCCCATCGACTTGCCCTCGTCGAGCATGCGGTCCCAGATGACGCCGGCGTCCTGGCCGCGGCAGAAGATCTCGTAGCCGCGCTCGCCGGTGTAGCCGGTGCGCGAGATCATGACGGGCAGCCCGAAGAGCTGCGTCTGCATGTGGTGGAAGTAGGGCAGGTCGCGGATGCCGGGCACGTGCCTGGCGAGGTAGTCGACGGCGAGCGGACCCTGCAGCGAAAGGTCGTGCAGGTTGTCGTCGAAGCGGACCGACACGTCGCGGCCCATCGCCGCCTTGGTGAGTTCCTCGTGGCCGGTGCCGGAACCGTGCACCACCATCCAGGAGTTCGGGCCGGTGCGGTAGATGATGCAGTCGTCGGTGAATTTTCCCGCCTCGTTCAGCATGCAGGCGTAGGCCGACTTGCCGGGATAGATCTTCTCGACGTCGCGCGTGGTGGCGAGGTCGATGAGGTGGGCGGCGTGCGGCCCGGTGATATGGACCTTCTTCAGGCCCGACACGTCCATCAGCCCGGCCCTGGTGCGGATGGCGATGTATTCCTCGTCGGCGTCGCCGGAATAACTCCAGGCGGTGCCCATGCCGCTCCAGTCCTCGAGATTCGATCCGAGCGCCTTGTGGCGGTCGATCAGGGTCGAAAATCTCCAGGACCGGGTCATTCAAGCTCTCCCATTCGTCGATTCGTAGCAGGCGTTTCGTGCAGGAGCACTCCAGCCGCCAGTTGCCCGGCAGGGCGGCGACCGGTTTTCCCCAGACGGATATTGACTCAAATTCGCGAAAGCGCGCAATACTGCGAAGCAAAAAGTTTTACTGAGAGGCAAAAATTGCCCGTGACGGGAGGGGAAATGACATGGAAGGCAACCTTAATGCTCTGACCACGGTCTTCACCGAGTTCTACTACTGGGTGACGATCGTGATGATGTTCCTCATTCACGTGGGGTTCTGCACCTACGAAGTCGGCGTGGCGCGCCGCCGCCACCATCTCAAGACGCTGATGAAGAATGCGATGGCTATTCCGCTGGTCACCATCACATTCTATTTTTTCGGCTGGTGGATCTATTTCGCCTTCGTCAACGGCCCCGGCATCGTCGACGGCGGGCTGGTTACGTCCAACTTTGCCGAGCCGTGGAGCCCGCTGATGAGCGCTCACCTGTCCGGCGTCAATCCGGGCGAAGTCGATGTCACCCCGGCGGAGGCGGCCTACTGGCACCGCATCAACGGCGTCTTCTGGGGCGCGTTCCTGCTTTTCTCGATCACCACCGCCTCGATCATCTCGGGCGCGATCATCGAGCGTGCGCGCTCGGGCGCGTTCTGGATCATCGCCGTGCTGATCGGCTCGGTGATGTGGATCATCGACGCTTCCTGGGGCTGGCACCCGCAGGGCTGGATGGTGCGGCTGTGGGGCTACCATGACGCATACGCCTCGGGCGTGGTGCATGCGATCGCCGGCGGTGCGGCGCTCGCCTTCCTCATCGTGCTCGGCCCGCGCGTTGGCAAGTTCCGCGCCGACGGCACGCCGCGCGAAATCCCGCCCCACAATGTGTGGCTGGTGACGATCGGCCTGTTCCTGATCTACACGGGCTTCTGGGGCTTCTACGCGGCCTGCAATATCCCGATAATCTCGCCCGAGGGCATCGCCGGCCAGATCACCGGCGGCACCTGGACGACGACCAACATCTACCTGACGCCGACCAGCCTTTCGGCGATCACCTTCAACTTCCTGATGTCGCTGTCAGGCGGCATGATGGCCGGCTACCTGATCTCGAAGGGAGACCCCTTCTGGACCTTCTCGCTGGGTCTGTGCGGCATCGTCTCCGCATCTGCCGGCAACGACCTCTATCACCCGATCCAGGCCCTGCTGATCGGCGCCATCGTGCCCTGCATAGCCTACAAGCTGCACTACTTCGTCGAACGCCGATTCAAGATCGACGACGCGGTGGGCGCAGTGGCCGTGCATGGATACGGCGGCTTCATGGGCGTGGTTGTGGCGGGCTTCGTGCTGTGGGGCATTCCGTCCTCGCCCTACGAAGGCTTCGCAAACATCAATCCGCTCGGCAACTTCGCCGGCGCGGTGGTGATGGTCCTGCTCGGCTTCGTGCCTACCTTCATCGTCTGCAAGATCCTCAACGGCTTCGGTCTCCTGCGCGTGCCGACCAAGGTCGAACTCGAGGGCGTGGACTTCGCCATCAACCAGACCTTCGAAGCGACCGTCCAAGAGGTGATGGCCGCCGAGAAGGCGCTGGTGAACAAATAGTCCTCGGACAAGGAGAATCGTCATGTCTACAAATGGAATGGAAAGCTGGGCGGTCGACCTCAAGGATGTCGGGGCGATCTACCCGTTCCAGGGCACCGAGGTGCTGCTGGTGGTTATCGGGGTGCTGTTCTGGATCGGCTGGCACATCTACCAGATGCTCCAGGAGAACGCCGAGATCGCCGAGGACCTGAAGGCCGACCGCAGCGGCGAAGAGACCCGCAAGGCGATCGACCGATACTGACGCAAGAAGAGGGCGTCGCGTCCGCGCGGCGCCCTTCGTTTGGCTTGTCTCACAGTAAAATTTCTTTCATGCCAGTTGAATTCGTTTCCGGAAATCGCTAGCTGTCGAAAACCGTCACGACTTTTCAGGAGTCCACTTTCATGTGCGGCATCGTCGGTCTGTTTCTCAAGGACAAGTCGCTGGAGCCGAGGCTCGGCGAACTGCTGTCCGAAATGCTCGTTTCCCTGTCGGATCGCGGTCCGGACAGTGCAGGCATCGCCATCTACAGCGCGGGCGACAAGAAGAAGAGCAAGATCACCATCCAGTCGGCTGATCCCGACACCGATTTCGCCGGCCTCGGCAATGAGTTGGAGAAGGTGCTGGGCGGCAAGGTCGGCCTGATCGTCAAGTCGACGCATGCGGTGATCGAGGTGCCGACAGAAAAGCTGGAGGCGGCGCGCGGCGCCATCCTCGAAGCCCGTCCCAGCGTACGCATCATGGGCGCGGGCGAAGTCATCGAGATCTTCAAGGAGGTCGGACTGCCGGCCGACGTGGTAAAGCGCTTCAACCTGACAAAAATGTCGGGCACCCACGGCATCGGCCATACCCGCATGGCAACCGAAAGCGCCGTCACCACGATGGGCGCGCACCCTTTCTCTACCGGGCCGGACCAATGCCTGGTGCACAACGGCTCGCTGTCCAACCACAACAATGTGCGACGCGAACTGAAGCATGACGGCATGACGTTCGAGACCGAGAACGACACCGAGGTCGCCGCCGCCTTCATCTCCAACAAGATGGCGCACGGCGACAATCTCGGCCAGGCGCTGGAAAAAACGCTGACCGACCTCGACGGCTTCTTCACCTTCGTCGTCGGCACCAAGAACGGATTTGGCGTGGTGCGCGACCCGATCGCCTGCAAGCCCGCCGTCATGGCCGAGACCGACCAGTATGTCGCCTTCGGTTCGGAATACCGCGCATTGGCCAACCTGCCCGGCATCGACGGCGCCAGGGTCTGGGAGCCGGAGCCGGCAAAAGTCTATTTCTGGGAACATTGAGCGCATGCCGACCGTCGACCTCGCCAAATCATCGCTGCGTGAACTCAATCATGCGCTCCATCAGATCAAGGCCGGCTCCAACGAGACCGCCTGGGAAGTGATCAACCCGAAAGGCAGCCACGCGGTGGCTGCCGGCGTCGACCAGCCGGTGCAGGTCGATGTCAGGGGTTCGGTCGGCTACTATTGCGGCGGCATGAACGACGGCGGCGCGATCACCGTGCATGGCTCGGCCGGTCCCGGCGTCGGCGAGAACATGATGTCGGGCACCATCGTGGTGAAGGGCGACGCCAGCCAGTATGCCGGGGCGACAGGCCGGGGCGGCCTGCTGGTCATCGAGGGCAACGCCTCGTCGCGCTGCGGCATCTCTATGAAGGGCATCGACATCGTCGTGCATGGCAATATCGGCCACATGTCGGCCTTCATGGCGCAGTCGGGCAATCTGGTGGTTCTGGGCGACGCCGGCGATGCGCTGGGCGATTCCATCTACGAGGCAAAACTCTTCGTGCGCGGCAAGGTGAACAGCCTCGGCGCCGACTGCGTGAAGAAGAAGATGCACCCCAAGCATCTTGAGCGGCTGCGGAAGCTGCTCGATGCAGCGGGCGTCACGGGCGTCAAGCCCGAGGAATTCACGCGCTACGGTTCGGCCCGGACACTCTACAATTTCAACATCGACAACGCCGACGCGTATTGAGGCTGGGTAAATGACCTACAAGAACCCGCCGACCACACCGCGCAAGTCCGCCACGTTCGACGACTACACGCTGTCCGAAATACGGCGCGCGGCCGCGACCGGAATCTACGACATCCGCGGCGGCGGCGCCAAGCGCAAGCTGCCGCATTTCGACGACCTTCTGTTCCTGGGCGCGTCGATCTCGCGCTACCCGCTGGAAGGCTACCGCGAGCGCTGCGACACGTCTGTCGTGCTCGGCACGCGCCATGCGAAAAAGCCGATCGAGCTGAAGATCCCGATCACCGTCGCCGGCATGAGCTTCGGCTCGCTGTCCGGTCCGGCGAAGGAAGCGCTCGGGCGCGGCGCGACGATCGCCGGCACCTCGACGACGACAGGCGACGGCGGCATGACCGAGGAGGAGCGCGGCCATTCGAAGACGCTGGTCTACCAGTACCTGCCGTCGCGCTACGGCATGAACCCGAGGGATCTCCGCCGTGCCGACGCCATCGAGATCGTTGTCGGCCAGGGAGCCAAGCCCGGCGGCGGCGGCATGCTGCTTGGCCAGAAGATTTCCGATCGCGTCGCCAACATGCGCAATCTGCCGAAAGGCATCGACCAGCGCTCGGCCTGCCGGCATCCCGACTGGACGGGTCCCGACGATCTCGAAATCAAGATCCTGGAAATCCGCGAGATCACCGACTGGGAGAAACCGATCTATGTGAAGATCGGCGGCGCGCGGCCTTATTACGATACCGCGCTTGCGGTGAAGGCGGGCGCCGACGTGGTGGTGCTCGACGGCATGCAGGGCGGCACGGCGGCAACGCAAGAAGTCTTCATCGAGCACGTCGGCCAGCCGACGCTCGCCTGCATAAGACCTGCCGTGCAGGCGCTGCAGGACCTCGGCATGCACCGCAAGGTCCAGCTCATCTTGTCGGGCGGCATCCGCAACGGCGCGGATGTGGCAAAGGCGCTGGCTCTTGGCGCCGACGCGGTGTCGATCGGCACGGCGGCGCTGGTCGCGCTCGGTGACAACGATCCCCGCTGGGAAGCCGACTACAACGAACTCGGCACGACCGTCGGCGCCTATGACGACTGGCACGAGGGCAAGGACCCGGCCGGCATCACCACGCAGGACCCGGACCTGATGAAGCGCGTCGACCCCATTGCGGCCGGACGCAGGCTGGCCAATTATCTGAAGGTGATGACGCTGGAGACGCAGACGATCGCCCGCGCCTGCGGCAAGAACGACGTGCACAACCTCGAGCCCGAGGATCTGGTGGCGCTGACGGTGGAGGCCGCCGCCATGGCGCAGGTGCCGCTGGCCGGCACCAACTGGATACCGGGCAAGGGCGGGTTCTGAAGGTTTTTTGCAAAGTGTCCGCAAACATGGCCGACAACGACCCCGAAGCGGGCGTGACGAGGGGAAAAAATGGCAACTGATCTCGCGCAATTCGCCAAGAAGAACGGGGTCAAATATTTCATGATCTCCTACACCGACCTGTTCGGCGGCCAGCGCGCAAAGCTGGTGCCGGCGGCGGCGATATCGGACATGCAGAAGGACGGCGCGGGCTTTGCCGGCTTCGCGACATGGCTCGACCTGACGCCGGCGCATCCCGACATGCTGGCGGTGCCGGACCCGGACTCGGTGATCCAGCTTCCCTGGAAGCCGGAGGTGGCATGGGTCGCCGCCAACTGCGTGATGGAAGACAAGAGCGTGGCGCAGGCGCCACGCGACACGCTGAACCGGCTGATCGCGGACGCCGCCAAGGAAGGCATGCATGTGAAGACCGGCGTCGAGGCCGAATTCTTCCTGATCTCGCAGGACGGCACGACAATTTCCGACCCCGCCGACACCGCGTCGAAGCCCTGCTACGACCAGCAGGCGGTGATGCGGCGCTACGACGTGATCGCCGAGATCTGCGACTACATGCTGGCGCTAGGCTGGCAGCCCTACCAGAACGACCACGAGGACGCGAACGGCCAGTTCGAGATGAACTGGGCCTTCGACAACGCGCTGGCGACGGCCGACAAGCACTCCTTCTTCAAGTTCATGGTGCGCTCGGTCGCCGAGAAGCACGGCCTGCGCGCGACGTTCATGCCGAAGCCGTTCCAGGGCCTGACCGGCAACGGCTGCCATGTCCATATCTCGGTGTGGGACAAGGCCGGCAAGACCAACGTGTTCGCCGACCCGAAGATGGAGCTCGGCCTGTCCGCCAAGGGCCGCAGTTTCCTCGGCGGCATCATGAAGCATGCCTCGGCGCTTGCCGCGATCACCAATCCGACGGTCAATTCCTACAAGCGCATCAACGCGCCGCGCACCGTCTCTGGCGCGACGTGGGCGCCGAACTCGGTGACCTGGACCGGCAACAACCGCACCCACATGGTGCGCGTGCCCGGCCCCGGCCGATTTGAACTGCGCCTGCCCGACGGCGCCGCGAACCCCTATCTGCTGCAGGCGGTGATCATCGCCGCCGGGCTCGACGGCGTCCGCTCCAAGGCGGATCCGGGCAAGCGTTACGACATCGACATGTACCAGCACGGGCACACGGTGAAAGGGGCGCCGAAGCTGCCGCTCAACCTGCTCGACGCGCTCAGGGAATTCGACAAGGACAAATCGCTGAAGGAGTCGCTTGGCGAGGAATTCTCGGCGGCCTATCTGAAGCTGAAGAACATGGAATGGAATTCCTATGCTTCCCACTTCACGCAATGGGAGCGGGACAACACGCTCGACATCTGACGACTGGCATGATCCCGAAAAGTGGGAACCGGTTTTCGGACAAGATCATGCACAGAAATAGGGCGGCGGGCACGAAGCTAAAACTATGAAATATTCGATCTTCTCGCTCGCCCGCGCGGCGCTGACCGGCCACAAGAACTGGCCGCGCACGTGGCGCGACGCGACGCCCAGGCCGCGCTACGACGTGGTGATCATCGGCGGCGGCGGGCATGGCCTCGCCACCGCCTATCACCTCGCCGCCGACTACGGCATAACCAACGTCGCCGTGCTGGAGAAGGGCTGGATCGGCTCGGGCAATGCCGGCCGCAACACGACCATCATCCGCTCCAACTATCTGCTGCCCGGCAATATCGGCTTCTACGAGCTGTCTATGAAACTGTGGGAGCGGATGGAGCAGGACCTAAACTACAACACCATGGTCAGCCAGCGCGGCGTGCTCAACCTCTACCACTCCGACGCCCAGCGCGACGCCTATGCGCGGCGCGGCAACGCCATGCACATCAACGGCATCGACGCCGA
>Ga0105046_10015361_pt1 | contig 11770 bp, 14 predicted proteins | sample MAT03_FD_78385 | JGI IMG/M metagenome (GOLD analysis project Ga0105046, IMG submission 78385) | Freshwater microbial communities from Lake Fryxell liftoff mats and glacier meltwater in Antarctica - MAT-03 (megahit assembly) | ecosystem: Environmental > Aquatic > Freshwater > Ice > Liftoff...
GGAGCAACGCCACCGCCTGTTGAATGGATTGCGGGGTGGTTTTCGCCATGGTGCTGGATTGCGATGATTGATTCACGGAGTCAACGGTGAGCACCATACGCTCGGCGGAGATGGGCGGACAAGAGCGAAGTTGGCGGACGGAACAGCCGCAGGCGGGAACTCGCAGGAAGGGGAATGCGGCGCGCCCGGCGGTCGCCCCTCCATCGGAATCAAGTGTGATTCGTGGTGATTCATCCGCGCCATCAGCGCGATCAGCGGTTCTTCTTCCGCTTCGCCGTGTATTTGGCCGGTGTCTCGACGACTTTGGCTGGCTGGCAGCGCACGAGGCACGGGTTCAAAGCCGAGTTCACGGGCCGTGCGCTCGGCGATTTCCATGCGTTTGCGCAATGCCTGCCGCAAGGGCAGGTGCGCCACTTCCTGCCACGCCTCTTCCTTCCACTGCCAGACTTCTTCCAATGCCTTGGATACTTTAACAGGTGCGCTCATTATCCCATGACCTCCATTGGTGTCACGATCCGCAAGGGATAGAAATATCCCAGCGACTCGTTGGCCACCAGAAATTGCCGCTCTTTGAGGTATCAAGATAAAGGCGAAACTTTTTCATGGCTCACTCAACGGTCAGACTTATGGCCGCACCGGACAGACCAGCGGTCTGTCCCTCCCAACCACCATCCCCGGGCATTCCTTGCATCTGGGCGTGAGCGTGCCGTGGTGCTAATGGCGGGCGGGCTACATTTCCATTTCGCCGACTTTTTTGAGGGCGAGGGACATGGGGACGATGATGGCCACGAGGCTGAGGAGGGAGACGAAGATCCAGGAGATCACCACGCCCCACGGCCGGCCGCCACCGCCGCCGACTTGGAAATAGACCGGCAACGCTTCAGCGGTGATGACGAGGACGATGTAGAAGAGGCTGAGGACGAAACAGAATGTGCCGCCAAAACCAGACACGATTTTCGCCGGGTTGTCGTAGCGGTTGGCCGTGGAACCAGCACCGAAATTGGGGAACAGGGCGCCAATCCCCACGGCGATGCCGCAGAGGGCAAAACTCATCAGGACCACGGTGGCAGAGAATAAGACGGTCATCCACGTCGGCAATTTGAGCATGCCGCTCGAGAGCAGCGTCAACGACAAGGTGATGACCACCGACCACGCGCTGCTCAGCCAGAATTTTTCGAGGAGCACGCGTTTCATGCCGAAGGGCACCATGCCGATGATCCAGAGTCGTTTGCCTTCCATGCTGAATTGCGGATACACAAACCGGGTGGTCAGGGTCGCCAATGTCATGCTCGATGCGCCGAGATTGAGAAACGAGACGAAGCCGGCCCAGAACTCGTTGTTCCAGTCATAGGAGACGTTGCGGAGGTTGAGGACGTACAAGCCGAGCAGGCCGAAGAAGATGACGAACTGGCTCCATTGCGAGGTGTCGCGCCAGAAGACGCGAATATCTTTCACCATCAGCGCGCGCGTGGCCGGGTGCATCCAAGGCCACAAGCCGAGCACGCGTTCCAACAGTCTGGTGCGGGCGCGGAGTTTGATTTCCTGATCGAGCACGCCAACTCCGAGGCGGAGCGGGCCTTGGCTGTTGTTGCGCGACCAGCCGTCGTAGAAGACGCGCGTGCTGAAGTGGAAACAGACCAGCACTGCCATCAAGGCGTTGCTCAGCAGCACGAGAAAGAAGAACAAGCCGCGGCCACCCCACCCTTCGCCCCACGCAATCATGCTCGAAGCCACCCAATAGCTCGGCAGCCACGGTTGCAACGCCAGCCGGCTGTTGCTGAGGAGTTGGTTCATGGAGGAAATCATCTCGGCCTGCTGCAATTGCGTCGCGTCCATCGGGCGCACGAGAAAGATGGCGGCGATGATCACGAGCGCGCCGACGCCAAACAATCCCCACTTGAACACGCGCCGGTGCAGATAGCGGGTCACCGTCAAAATGATGAGCGACCCCAGCGCCGCCGGGATCATCGTAAACGGCAGGAACAACAAAAACGCTTTCAGATAGAAGATCGCCGAGGCGTTGCGAATCGAGCCGTAGGCGAACAGGAACGGGGCGGACAAGAAGAGGAACGCCCAACTCGCCAGCAACATCGTCTCCACCAACTTCCAGCGAAACACATCCGTGTGCCGCACCGGCAGGGTCAACATCCACTGCGTCTCCTGACTCTTGAACAGCGACGAGTAGCCGATGATCATGTTGGAGAAGATCAGCATCAGAAAGAGAAACGCGAAGAAGAGGTACAACATCCGGTCCATCAGCAGTCCGCCCAGCCCGGGAAATTTCGCCAGATACCAGAACCCCGCGCGAAACAACACATAGCCGGCCACCCAGTAGCCGATCACGAACAGCGCGATCACCACCACCATCAACCGGGATTGTTCGCGCACGGAACGGATGCGGCGCTGGGCGACCCGCCAATTCACTTCCCAGAGTAACCGAAAAAACGGGGCGGCCACCGTCATGGAGTTGTCTCCAATTCCTCCTGCGTGCGCGTCATTTCCAGGAACGTATCTTCCAGCGCCCCGACCACGCCGCTCGCCGCGCGCAATTCTTCCATGGTCCCGACGGCAATCAGTTTACCCCGGTTCAAGATGCCGATCTTGTCCGCCAACTCCTCGGCGACATGGAGAATGTGCGTCGAAAGAAATACCGTTACGCCCATCCGCGAGCGTTCTTTCAACACGTTCTTGACCACCCGGGCGCTGCGCGGATCCAGCCCCACCATCGGCTCGTCAATGATGATCACCTTCGGGTCATGCAACAAGGCTGAGGCAATGACCAGTCGTTGCCGGGTCCCGTGCGACAGGTTTTCGATGAGTTTAGGACGTGACTCATTCAGGTCGAACAAGTCGAACATCTCCGCCCCGATTCGTTCCACCGCATCCGCCGGCATGCCGTAGAGCTGGCCGACGAAATGCATAAATTCCATCGGCTCGAGTTTATCGTAGAGGAACGGCAAGTCCGGCACATAGCTGACCAACCGGCGGGCTGCCATCGGATCTTTCTGAATATCAAATCCGGCCACAATGGCCCGACCTGATGTGGGCTTGAGCAAGCCGGTCAGCAGTTTGATCGTGGTGGTTTTGCCGGCGCCATTCGGTCCGAGAAAGGCAAAAAACTCGCCGGCGGCGATGTCGAGATTCAGATCTTCCACAGCACACGTGCCACCAAATTTCTTGGTGAGATGTTCAGTGCGAATCATGGCCGGTGTCGCTCTGTTTGGTGGCGGAGCTTTGCGAGAGCACGTCGGACAGCAGCATGACTCCCACGGAAGTTTCCACCTTCAAAATTTCGCCGCGCTCGCTCACCCATAACTTGGCCCACACCGCTTCGTCCAAGCGCGAATCAATGAGATAACTGCGCAACTTCAGGTCGCCCTCTCGCAGATCCGTCAGATAAATTTGCGTCTTGGCCGTACCGCTGCCGGCCGCGGCACCGCCCAGTCCGCCAAAACCAGCCAAGCCCGGCAATCCCATCGCCCCCGCCAGCCCGGCGCCCTGCATCTGTTTGAAATCAAACTGGCGTTGGTCGCGCAAGTTGCCAAAAGCATAGTCGAGCTGCACGCGATTGCTGGCGGCGTCGCCGCGCGCATCCAGCCGGCCCTCGCCAAATGTGGTCTTGAGCGCGAATGAATCCATCTCATATTGCGAGTTGAAGAAACTATCGCCGACCAAGCGCAACCGCGACGAAGTACCGGGACCGGTCATCATCAACGTCAATTCACTCTGCATCCGGTACGCAGCCGGATGGTCGGCAGAGAAAACGGCAAACGGCTCGTTCCCAAAGTTCATCATGGCGGAGTGGGAGAACTCGATCTTGCAGAACCCGACCGTCTGTCCTTGGTAATACACATTCAGCCGCGCCGTCGGTTCATCGCAGTGAAAAATTTTGCGTAACACCAATTCCGCCGGCACCTGGATGGCGCCGCGCGGTTGCGGGAAAAACTCCAGCCGGATCAGGGCGGTGGTCATCACCAGCCAAAACCCGACAATCCCCGTTGCTAGAAGTTTCCCAACCATGGTCCGTGCCCGCCTACGGAATCACCAGGGTCTGGCCGATTTTGAGTTGCCGTTCATTCGGCAGATTGTGCCGGTTGGCGGCGTAGATTTTTACCCAATCCTGATCATTTCGATAATACTTCCGCGACAACGAGAGCAACGTATCGCCTTTCTGCACGAGATGCGTTTTCGTCGAACGCACCGCCTCGACGGCGACGGGCGGAGCGACCGCCACAACGGGAGTGGGCGCCGTCACCACCTGCATCACCGGTACCGGCACGGGCGGCGTCATGACCGGCTGGGCGCGCGTGCCGGGTTGCTTTTCCAACTCGGCAACTCGCGCTTGCAACATGGCATTTTCCTGAAGCAGGTTCGCCTTCTCGAGTTGCCAACGCGCCAGCTCATCCGGGCTGGCCACTGGCGATTGCGGGACGCGGGAAGCAAAGTTGAGCTTGGCGCGCTCGATAAAATCTTCCACCACCTGCCGCTTATTCGAGTCGGGCCGCAATTCGAGATATTGGCGGTAATGATAAATGGCGGCGACCGGGTCGCTGAGTTTGTCGTCGTACAGCAACCCGATTTCCAGGTGGGCATTAGCCAACTGCGGATTGACGAGCAACGCCTTCCGGTACAACGCAGCGGCGGCGCGATAATCCCGTTCATCCACCATCTGCTTGGCCTTTGGGATGTAAGGGTTACGGTCTTCGTCTTGTTGGGAAAATGCGCCCGAAGGCCCGCAGCCGACGCTCAGCGTCAACATGCCAGCCAAAACCATAACCCACTGTCGCAGACTGAGAAAGCGAGATTCCATTCCTTGTTCAGACGGGGAAAACTGTTGCCGCGCAGTGTATCACAGCCCTTCCAAAAGACAAGGACTCCTCCATGGCTCGGCCTGTGACACGGTGGAGTTTGCCGCTTGACGGGTCTGGGAGGCACCCATAAGATGCCGCCGTTTGGGGGAGCTTTGACGAACTTTAACAGGAGGATCATCCCATGGCGGAAGCATATTGCGTGAAGTGTAAGGCGAAGAAAGAAATGGCCAATGCCCAGGAAGTTACCATGAAGAATGGCCGGTCAGCCATGCAGGGCACTTGTCCTGCATGTGGCACAAAACTGTTCCGTATCCTCGGTTCGAAAAAAGAAGCCTAACCGCCGTTCCCTCTTGCCGATTGACTCGCTGCGCCGAAGCGCCGCGACCGCTATTGCTACCTCTATGAAAGAGCAACTCGCCTACGTCCTCGTCAACCCCTACACGATCCACAAATCGCGCACCGGGGGTGTCATCAGCCGCTTGTTCACCCGGACAGCCCTCGAACTCGTCGCCGCCCGCATGTTCGCGCCCAGCCGCGAACTGGCGGAGGAATTCGCCGCCACCGTCGTCGCCCACAGCGATCTTGCCGACCGCAAGATTCAGGAATCCATCCGCCAATACATCCTCGACAATTACACGCCCGACCAGAAAAACGGTCGGCGCCGGCGCGTGATGTTGCTCTTGTTTCGCGGTGAAGACGCGGTCCAAAAAGTTCGCCAGGCAGTCGGCACCGTGGATCCCAAATCCGTCAGTGGCGATTCGATTCGCGCCACCTACGGCGACTACATCCTCGAGCTGAACGGCGACGTGAAATACTTCGAGTCGGCCGTGCTCTGCGGCCCGAACGAGACCGAGACGGAATCCAAACTAAAACTTTGGGCGAAGTTTTCCGATACCGATGGGGGCCTGCTCAACGGCGTCGTTCCCTACCCCGCGAATGCCGCCCCTCAACAAACGCTGGTCCTCCTCAAACCCGACAACTTCCGCTTCCCCAGCAGCCGCCCGGGCAACATCGTGGACCTGATTTCCCGCACCGGCCTCTACATCATCGCCATTAAAGTTCACCGCATGAGCACCGCCGAAGCCAACGAGTTTTACGGCCCAGTCCGCGAAGTCTTGCGCGACAAACTCCGCGCCCCCGCCGGCGAACGCGCGCGCGCGGCACTCGAAAAAGACTTCGGTTTCACTTTCCCACCCGCACTCGAAAAATCGCTCGGCGAATTGATCGGCCCCGCCGCCGCTGACCAGCAATTTGAAAACCTCGTCAACTTCATGACCGGCGACAAGATCGTCGCCCTCGTTTACGAAGGCCCCGATGCCGTGAACAAAATCCGCAGCGTGCTCGGCCCCACCGACCCGCGCAAGGCGCCCCCCGGCACCATCCGCCGCGAACTCGGGCAAGACATCATGGTCAACGCGGCGCACGCCAGCGATTCACCGGAGAATGCCCAGCGCGAGATGGGCATCGTCAACATCGGCCAGAACAATCTCAAGCCGCTTGTGGAACAATTCTACAACTGTAAACTCTAACCGCGAAAGTCATCCGTCATCATGCACCTGGCCAATCGTTCCACCACCCTCACCCCCTCGCTCACCCTCGCCATTGACGCCAAAGCCAAGAAAATGAAGGCCGACGGCATTGATGTCTGTGGCTTCGGCGCCGGCGAACCCGATTTCGATACGCCGCAATACATCAAAGACGCCGCGATCAAGGCGTTGCAGGATGGCTTCACCAAATACACCCCGTCCTCCGGCACCCCCGAACTGCGCGCCGCCATCGCGGAAAAACTGAAAAACGATAACGGCCTCGATTACAAACCGAGTCAAGTCATCGTCAATTGCGGCGCCAAACACTCCTGCTACAACGTCATCATCGCTACCTGCCAGGAAGGCGACGAAGTCATCATCCCCTCGCCCTTCTGGCTGAGCTACCCCGAAATGGTCAAGCTCGCCGGCGCCACGCCCGTCATCGTCCCCACCAGCGAGACAAACGGCTTCAAGATCACGCCGGACCAATTCCGCGACGCCATGACGCCGGCCACCAAGCTGATCATTCTCAACTCCCCCGGCAACCCCACCGGCACCGTCTATAGCCGCGCCGAACTCCAGGCCTTGGCGGAAGTGGCACTCGAAGAAGACATCCTGATTCTCTCCGACGAAATCTACGAAAAAATCACCTACGACAACACCGAGTTCGTCAGCATCGCCTCCCTCGGCAAAGAAATCTACGACATCACCATCACCGTCAATGGCTTCAGCAAAGCCTACTCCATGACCGGCTGGCGCCTCGGCTACGTCGCCGCGCCCGAGCCGATTGCCACCGCCATTGACTCCATCCAATCCCATTCCACCAGCAACCCCACCAGCTTCGCCCAAAAAGGCGCCCTCGCCGGCCTCAAAGGCGACCAGAGCTTCATCGGTGAAATGGTCAAAGCCTTCGCCGAACGGCGCGCCTACATGTTCGACCGCCTCACCAAGATCCCCGGCGTCAGTTGCGTCAAACCCATGGGTGCCTTCTACATGCTGCCCAACATCGGCAAATTTGGCCTCGGCTCCACCAACTTCTGCTCCAAACTCCTCGAAGAACAAAAAGTCGCCGCCGTCCCCGGCATCGCCTTCGGCAGCGACGCCCACATGCGCCTCAGCTACGCCTCCAGCATGGAAAACATCACCAAAGGCCTCGACCGGATTGAAGCCTTCTGCGCCAGCCTGACGAAGTGACGATTGCCCGCATCGAAGATAGCGACATCCTCCCCTTCCGCCACAGCAGCTAAGCCGGAACGATGCAGACGGATTTCCCCTCTCCCCGCAAGCGGGGAGAGGGTCAGGGTGAGGGGCGGTCGGATTTCAACTGCATGGTTCCGGCTAAGGGCAATTCGTCGTGGGAGCGGTTTTCAACCGCGACCGGCTGCGAAAACATCAAGGACGTAAGGCCGTCCGCGACAGTCTCACGCCCTGAATCTTCTGCGATGAATTACTTCCGCCGACGCAACGCCGCTGCCCCGAGCAGGCTCAAACCAACCAGCGGTGCGGTCACCAGCCGGCACGGATCGCATTCGCCGAGGCGGATGAACTTTTCGGCACTTGATTGATTTTTGATGTCCCCGTATTGTTTAGCCATGTCAGTCGCCACAGAACATGCCCACGTTGTGACCGACCCCATGATTCTCGACGGCGAGCCGATCATCCGGGGCACTCGAACTCCCGTGCGAGCCGTCGTGGAAAACTGGCGAATGGGAGTGGCTCCCGAAGAAATTCCCACTCATCTCCCCCACCTCAGTCTGGCGCAGGTCTTTGACGCGCTGAGCTACTACAGCGACCATCGGGAACAGATTGACAGCTACATTGAGCGCAATCGGGTTCCCGAAGAACTGATTGACCCGCGCGTCAAGTAGCCGTGGCGCGCCTGTTTCTCGACGAAGACGTCAGCGTACAGCTTGCGGCGATACTCCGGGCACGCGGCATCAGCGTCCTCACCACCCGCGATGCTGACCGGCTGGGAAGCAGCGACGAGCAGCAACTCGCTTTTGCGGTAGTCAGCAACTGCACATTCGTCACCCACAATCGCGCTGACTTTGTCGCGCTTGCTCAACAATACTTCCAGCACAACAAGCCGCACGACGGCATCATCATCGCCACCCGCCGCCGCCCCAGCGAACTCGCCACTCGCATCCTGAAACTCCTCCACAAACTCCGCGACACCGACCTGCGCAACCAGATCATCTACATCTGACTGCGTCTTTTGTGGGAGCACTTTTCAACCGCGCCCGGCTGCGAAAACAATAAGGGCGTGAGATTGTCCCGCGACAACCTCACGCCCTGAATCTTCCGCTGCGAATTACTTCCGCCGACGCAACGCTGCTGCGCCGAGCAGGCTCAACCCGACCATGAGGCCGGTGGTCGGTTCGGGAATGGCCGACACAACGATGTTGTCGAACTGGTGATAGGGGAAATCCTGCATCCACTCGACCTTCTCCAAGTTGGTAAACCCGGTAAAGTTGAAGGTCTGCTGAACGAGGGGTGCGCCGTCAAATGTGAACGTCTGGCTGACCGTTCCACCACCGAAGATCGTGCCGACAAACGTAACATCCACAGGCACATCTCCGTTGAGCTAGGCCAGGTTGATGGATAGCAGATCGAACAAACCGCCACCGGAGACAAACCCACCTTGGCATGGGACGCGACGCAGAGGCGCGTGTATTTCCGCCACAGCGGGTGATGGACAAAAATTCCGGCGCGCACTAGACTAGCGGTGTGGAAACCAACACGCCACCGGCCAGCATTCCTCGCGAATGGATCGAAGAATTTGAGGCTGCCGCCCGGCGACCGCTCGCCCAACGCTGGAAATACGCGTTCATCCACACGTACAAGCCGGTCATGGACGACGCCAAGTTCCGCGCATTCGATACCACGGCAGATTACCGGCGCTGGTGTGAGGAAAATCTGCCCGACTGGCTTGGCTATGGCCGCGTTTGAATACCGGCCAGCCGAAGAAGTCCGCGACGCATTTCGCCGGCATGACGTCCGGTATCTGTTCCGCGGCAAAGATTTCATCCAACTCAAGAATGGCCCGTTCGATCTCGACTTGATCTTCGCACCGGATGGCATCGAACGTTTTGCGGACGCGTGGCAACGCCGCGTCGAAGTGGAAGGGTTTCCCGTTTGCCATCTCGATGACATCATCGCGAGCAAAGCGGCTACTAACCGAGTGAAAGATCAGGAATCTCTCCCTCGTCTGCGTTCGTTCCGCGAATACTGGCTGGGGCGGCGCGGGCAATGACCAATGCCGAGAAAGTTCAAGGCGGCTTTCAATTTCTCGAAGGTCCGGTCTGGATACCGGCCCGCGGCGAACTGTTCTTCTCCGACATCCCGGCCAGCCGCATCTACCGTCTCAAGGACGGGAAAGTGGATGTCTTCCGCGAGCCGAGCCAGCAAGCCAATGGCAACACGCTCGATCCCCAAGGCCGGTTGGTGACGTGTGAACACGAAACTCGCCGCGTCACGCGCACCGAACCGGACGGCACGGTCATTCCGCTCGCCACACATTTTGAAGGCCAGCGCCTCAACAGTCCAAACGACGTGGTTTGCAAACGCGATGGCACAATCTACTTCTCTGACCCGCCCTACGCCGTGAAACCAGCAGATCGTGAACTGGATTTCCAAGGCGTCTTCCGTATCGGTGCGCCGGGCACGCCACAGTTGGTCGCCCACGACTTCCTCAAACCAAACGGACTCTGTTTTTCCCCGGACGAATCCATCCTCTACATTGCCGACACCGAAGCCGGCCATGTGCGCGCCTTCGACGTTGCCGCCGATGGTTCCCTCGGCAACAGCCGCGTCTTCTGCCAAGTGGAACGGCCGGACGGAATGCGCGTGGACGAAGCCGGCAACCTCTACGTCGCCGCGATGAAAGCCGTGGAGATTTTCGCCCCAACCGGCTCAACGATTGGCGAGATCACCCTGCCAGAACGCCCCGCCAATCTCGCCTTCGGCGACAACGACCTGCAGACCCTCTACATCTGCGCCCGGACCAGTCTCTACCGGGCCCGCGTCGCAATCCGCGGCGCTGGACTCTAGCCGCGCTTGCCAAGCGGGGCAGGCGGCGGGTATGCTCCCGCCCCATTATGGCAAAAATTTCCATCTCCAACGGTAAGCTCACTGTCCCCACCAATCCCACTATCCCCTTCATCCGCGGCGATGGCACGGGGCCGGACATCTGGGCTTCCAGTGTGCGCGTGTTCGACGCGGCGGTGGAGAAAGCCTACGGCGGCAAACGCAAGATCGAGTGGCTGGAAGTGTTTGCCGGCGAGACGGCGTTCAAGAAATTCGAGAACTGGTTGCCGGATGAAACGGTCAAGGCGTTCCAAGATTACCTCGTCGGCATCAAAGGGCCGTTGACCACGCCGGTCGGCAAAGGCATCCGGTCGCTCAACGTCGCGCTCCGCCAGATGCTCGACCTCTACGTTTGCTTGCGGCCGGTGATGTGGTTCAAGGGCGTCCCCTCGCCCGTCAAACATCCCGAGAAGGTGAACATGGTCATCTTCCGCGAGAACACCGAAGACATTTACGCCGGCATCGAATGGGAAGGCGGTTCGCCCGAAGCTCAGAAGGTCCTCGATTTCTTGGAAAATGAATTCCCGAAAGATTTCAAAAAGATCCGCTTCGGTACGAAGCAAGCGATGGCCGACTACATGAAGCTGGCCGCGCCCGACCACGACGCGTCCCGCATGCCGATTCAAGTCGGCATCGGCATCAAGCCCGTCTCGAACGTCGGCACCGTCCGCCTCATCAAGTCCGCAATTGAATACGCATTGACGAACAAACGCCGCAGCGTGACCATCGTCCACAAAGGCAACATCATGAAGTACACCGAAGGTGGCTTCCGCGATTGGGGCTACAGCGCCGCCGAACGCATCTTCGGCGACAAGGTTTACACGTGGGCGCAATACGAGCGCACGAAGAAGGCCAGCGGCGAAGCCGCCGCCAACGACGAACAGAAAGCTGCGCTCAGCGCCGGCCGCCTCCTCGTCAAAGACGCCATCGCTGACATCACGCTCCAGCAAGTCCTCACCCGCCCCGACGACTTCGACGTCATCGCCACGCTCAACCTGAATGGCGATTACCTCAGCGACGCGCTGGCCGCGCAAGTCGGCGGCATCGGCATCGCTCCCGGCGGCAACATCAACTACATCACCGGCCACGCCATCTTCGAAGCCACCCACGGCACCGCGCCCAAGTACGCCGGCAAAGACCAAGTCAACCCCGGCAGCGTCATCCTCTCCGGTGAGATGATGTTCCGGTACATGGGCTGGACCGAAGCCGCCGACTTGATCCTCACAGGACTCGACGGCGCGATTGGCGCAAAGACCGTCACCTACGATTTCGCCCGCCAGATGGAAGGCGCGAAGGAAGTGAAGTGCAGCGAGTTCGGCGACGCGGTGATTGCGAAGATGTAGCAAC
>Ga0105046_10015363_pt1 | contig 11770 bp, 14 predicted proteins | sample MAT03_FD_78385 | JGI IMG/M metagenome (GOLD analysis project Ga0105046, IMG submission 78385) | Freshwater microbial communities from Lake Fryxell liftoff mats and glacier meltwater in Antarctica - MAT-03 (megahit assembly) | ecosystem: Environmental > Aquatic > Freshwater > Ice > Liftoff...
CAGCGCGCCCTGCACCGGCGTGCCCTGGCTGCAAACGTCGAAGCAGAAGCGAATGGCCTCGGGCAGCATGCCCGAGAGCCGGCCCACCTCCAGCGTCACGCGCAGCACCTTCTGCCCTTGAGCGCGTTCGCTGACGATGGAAACCACGTTGCGGGTGATGCCGAGTTCGTGCATTGCGCGGCGTCTTGAAATTGAAAGTCAGCAGATGCGCGGCAGCTGTTCGCCCACCAGCATGTCGACCACGCGCTCGCCACCGAACACGGTGTTCAGCACCACATGGCCGGCCGGCTCGGCCAGCACCTCGCCAACGACTGCTGAGGCGACCCCAGCCGGGTGTGCCCGCATAGCCGCCAGCACGGCGGCGGCAGCCTCATGCGGCACCACAGCCACCAGCTTGCCTTCGTTGGCCATGTACAGCACGTCCAGGCCGAGCATTTCGCAGGCGCCACGCACCTCCGGCTTCAACGGCAGCGCGCGTTCCTGCAAGCGGATGCCGACCTTCGAACTGACTGCGAACTCGTTCAACACGGTGGCCAAGCCGCCGCGCGTGGCGTCGCGCAGGCAACGGATGTCTGGGCAAGCCGCCAGCATGGCCTGCACCAGGCTGTGCAGGGGCTGGCAGTCGCTGATGATGTTGCTTTGCAACTCGAGTTCATTGCGCGCCACCAGGATGGCTACGCCGTGGTCGCCCAATGTGCCATTGACAATCACCACGTCGCCCGGCCGGGCCCGAGTGGCGGCGATCTCCACCCCGCGCGCGATGACGCCAATCCCGGCCGTGTTGATGAAGAGCTTGTCGGCTGCGCCGCGATTGACGACCTTGGTGTCGCCGGTCACCACTTGCACGCCTGCAGCACGTGCTTGTTCAGCCATGCTGGCCAGCACACGCTCGAGATCGGCGGTGGGCAGGCCTTCTTCGATGATCAGGCCGCAGCTCAAGAACAAGGGCGTGGCACCCGACATGGCGAGGTCGTTGACGGTGCCGCAGATGGCCAGCTTGCCAATGTCACCGCCTGGAAAGAACAAGGGTGCGACCACATAGCTGTCTGTCGTGAAGGCCAGCCGGTCGCCGTGCTCGGCCAAGCTGCCCAACCCCACACGGGCCTGGTCTTCCAGCATTGCCAGGCGCGGGTTGTCGAAGGCCGGCAAGATCAGTTTGTCGATCAACTCGCGCATCGCGCGGCCGCCGCCGCCGTGCGCCATCGTGATGGTCTTGGCTCGAAGTGTGGCCACGGTGCAGGCTGCCTCAGGCGGTGGCCACGTCGCGTTTGACGAAGGCCATGCGCGAGTACTGGTGGTAAGCCGCGCACGCGCCCTCGCTCGACACCATCAATGCACCCAGCGGCGTTTCCGGGGTGCACAGGGTACCGAACACCTTGCACTGGTTGGGTTTGATGACGCCTTTGAGCACTTCACCGCACTGGCAGCTCTTCGGGTCGGCGATCTTCAGGTTGGGCACCGAGAAACGGCACTCGGCGTCGAAAGCCGCGTAGGCCTCACGCATGCGCACACCCGAGTGGTCGATCGAGCCGAGGCCGCGCCATTCGAAGAACTCGCGCAACTCAAAGACGCGCGTGATGGCGTCCAGCGCTGCTGCGTTGCCGCCGGCGGCTGCGACGCGCCTGTACTGGTTTTCGACCTCGCAGCGGCCCTCGTCCATCTGCTTGAGCACCATCCACAGCGACTGCAGGATGTCCAGCGGCTCAAAGCCCGCCACCACCAGTGGCCGCTTGTACCGCTGGGCGATGAACTCGTAAGGCTCGGTACCGATGACCATGCTGACATGGCCAGGCCCGAGGAAACCGTCGATCTGCAAGTCGGGCGAATCGAGAATCGCCTTGACGGTGGGAATGATGGTGATGTGGTTGCAGAACAGCGAGAAGTTGCGCACCCCCAAAGCCTCGGCCTGCAGCACGGTCATGGCCGTGCTGGGCATGGTGGTCTCGAAACCCAGGCCGAAGAACACGACCTCTTTGTCGGGGTGCTTTTGCGCGAGCTTCAGCGCGTCCAGCGGCGAATAGACCGTGCGCACGTCCGCGCCCTCGGCCTTGGCTTGCAGCAGGCTCTTCTTCGATCCAGGCACGCGCATCGCGTCGCCGAAGCTGGTCATGATGACCTGCGGGTGTTCGGCAATCGCCACGCAGTCGTCGACCCGGCCCATCGGCAGCACACACACCGGGCAGCCCGGGCCATGAACGAATTCGATGGTCTCTGGCAGCAGGTCTTTCAGGCCATAGCGAAAGATGGTGTGGGTGTGTCCGCCGCACACTTCCATCACCTGGAGCGGGCGCGTTGCGTTGCGGGTCAGTGTGTGGGCCAAGCGCGTGATTTCGGCCACCAGCGAGCGTGCCAGGTCGGGGTCGCGGAACTCGTCGGCGAACTTCATGGGGCTCCCCCGTTCGAAGCGGTCAAGCCAGTGTGCGGGCCGCGGTCGTCGGCCAGCAGCGTGTGCGTCAGGTCCCACAGGATGTGGTAAATCGCGACATGGGTTTCCTGCACGCGGTGGATGCTGTCGCTGGGCACCACCAGGCACAGGTCGCAGTCGGCGCTGGCCGCCATGCGCCCGCCGTCGCCACCGGCCAGGCCCAGCGTGGCCGCGCCGCGTCGTTTGGCTGCTGCCAAACCAGCCAGCAAGTTCTCTGAGTTGCCGCTGGTGGAGATGGCGACGACGCAGTCGCGTTCGCCCACATGTGCCAGCACCTGCCGCGTGTAGACATGGGCGAAGCCGACGTCGTTGGCAACTGCCGTGATCATCGCCATGTCCTGGCTCAGGTTGAGCGCCGGCAGTGCCGGGCGACCTGTCGTCACGGGGTGCTGGAACTCCACCGCCAGGTGCGCGGCGTCGCAGCTGGAGCCGCCGTTGCCCAGCGTGAACAGCCGCCCGCCGGCGCGGTAGCTGCGGGCGATCAGGCGGGCGGCTTCGATGATGCGTGGCGCCGCTTCGGCGAAGAACTGCTGCTTCACCGTCACGCTGTCGGCGGCCTTCTGGCGCACCGATTCCAGCAGCGCGGCATCCATCGCCGGCGAGTCGGCGCGCCCATGGGTGCCGTGGGTACTGTGGGTACTTTGGCTACTGTGGGTACTGTGGGTACTGCCCGCCATGTGCGGGTACAGGCCTTTGATCAGCGTGTCGGTGTTCATTGCATCGCCAGCGCTTTGTCGCTGTTGCGCATGGCCTCGATCTCGGCCTGCGCCTCGCCCAGCATCTGCAGCACCTCCAGCGTGAGCTTGGCTTCTTTTTCGTCGATGCGGCTCATCGCAAAGCCCACGTGCACCAGCACCCAGTCGCCGATGCAGTCTTGCACCGTGTGCATTTCATTGACGACGCAAGCGATGTTGATCTCGCGCCGCACGCCCAGCACCTCGACCAAGGCGAGCTTGTGTTGCGCATGAGTGATTTCGATGATCTGACCGGGGATGCCTAGGCACATGGTGCGCTCTCCTGAAGTTGGGGCTGCAGCACGCGCGCTGCGGCGACTGCGGCCTGGCCGAGGGACAAGCCGCCGTCGTTGCAGGGCACGCGGTGGTGGGTCAGCACGGTGTAGCCGGCCGCGCGCAGCAACTGGCTCACACGTTCGAGCAGCACGCGGTTCTGGAACACGCCACCGCTGAGAGCGACATGCTTCAGCGGCTGGTTCGGGTCGTAGGCCTGCGCCACTTTGTCCACCATCTTGCAAATCACACTGGCCAGCCCTTTGTGGAAGCGCGCGGCCATGGTCGGCACGGGCGTGTGCAGCACCAGGTCGCCGAGCAGCGCGCTCCACATCGCCAGGGGTTCGATGTAGGCCAGCCGTTCTGGCGACACGCTGGCCGGCAGACGCGGTATGGCGAAGGGGTAGCCGAGTTCTTCGTCTTCGTACTGCAGCACCTCGGCATCGACCAGCGCTTCCAGCTCGACGGCGCCTTGCCCTTCGTACGCCGCGTGTTCGCGGCACACGCCCATGGCGGCAGCCACCGCATCGAACAAGCGTCCGCACGAACTGGCCAGCGGTGAATTCACGCCGCGGCTGAGCATGCCGTCGAGCAAGGCACGCGGCTGTGCGGCCAGAAAGGCGTGCAGCGGCAGCTCGCCATAGTTCATGTCGAACGCCGCCCACTTCATTTCGGCCATCAGGTGCGCGTAGGTGTTGCGCCAGGGCTCGCGCATGGCTTGCTCGCCGCCCAGCAGGGCCACGGGCTTGAAGGTGCCGCGGCGCTCAAACCTGGTGTAGCTGGCGATCGCGAACTCGCCCCCCCACAGCTCGCCGCCTGCGCCATAGCCCAAGCCGTCGAGCGCCACACCCACCACCGGGCCGGCTTGCAGCGGCCAGCCGTTGTCGACCAGGCAGGCGGCGATGTGGGCGTGGTGATGCAGCACGTCCACGGTCTGCGGCGACTGTTCGCGCGCGAACTTGCTCGACAGGTACTCGGGGTGCGCGTCGCAGGCGTGCACGCTGGGGGTGAAGTCGAAGAAGGCTTGCAGGTCCAGCAAGGCGCGCCGCCAATCCGCATGCGTGGCCGCGTCTTCCAGGTCGCCGATGTGCGGGCCCAGCGTGGCCTGGCCCTGGCGCAGCAGGCAGAAGGTGTTCTTCAACTCGCCACCATAGGCCAGCACAGGCGGCGCGGCCTCAAAGCCTGCTGGCAAGCGGATGGGCTCGGGCGCCAAGCCGCGGGCGCGGCGCAGCACCTGTGGCGCGCCGGCCACCACCCGCTGCACCGAGTCATCGACGCGGCGGGCAATCGGGCGGTTGTGGTCGAGCACGTAGTCGATGCCCACGGGGAATCGCTGCTTCAAGGCCTGCAGCGTGGTCGCCTGCGGCTCGTCGCTGAGGTTGCCGCTGGTCAGCACGATGGGCCGCTTCATGCGGCGCAGGATCAGGTGGTGCACGCCCGTGTTCGGCAGCATGAAACCCAGGCTGCGCAGGCCCGGGGCGACGCCGGCTGCGATCGCCGTCTTGGTACCCAACTTGCTGCCCATCAAGAGCTTGTCGAGCAGCACGATGGGTGCAGCGGGCGACTGCAGCAGCAACGCTTCGGCCTCGCTCACCCCGCACCAGGCGCGGATGTCGTCAACGCTGGCGGCCATCAGCGCGAAGGGTTTGCGTTCGCGGCGCTTGAGCGCACGCAGCCGGTCCACCGCATCGGCTTGTGTCGCGTCGCAGGCCAGCTGGTAGCCGCCCAGGCCCTTGATGGCGACGATGTGGCCGCGCGCCAGCAGGGTGCCGGCAGCGTCGCAGTCGTCGAGGAAGGTGAAGCTGTCGAGCGTGAAGACGCGCTCGTCCATGCGCTGCAGCGATAGCCTGGGGCCGCAGACGTGGCAGGCAATTGGCTGCGCATGAAAGCGGCGGTCGGCCGGGTTGTCGTATTCGCTTTGGCAGGCTGTGCACATCGCAAAGCCGGCCATCGTGGTGCGCGCTCGGTCGTAGGGCACGCCGGTGACGAAACTCAGGCGCGGTCCGCAATGGGTGCAGTTGGTGAGCGGGTAGCGGAAGCGGCGCGAAAACGGGTCGAAGATCTCGGCCACGCAATCGGCACAGGTGGCGGCGTCGGCCGCCACGGCGGTGGTCACGGCGGTGGTCATGGCGGCGGTTGCCGTAGGGCGGCTGGCCTCAATGACGAAGGCGCCTGGCAAGGGCACCGGCAGCGCCACGGCCTGTCGCTCGAAGGATTCGATGCGGGCCAGGGCCGGCACTTCGGCGTGGATGCGGCGAGCCAGCGTGTCGATGGCCTCGGGTGAGGCCACGGCGATGATCAGCACACCCTGCGCATCGTTGATGACCGAGCCCGTCACGCCCAGCTCGCTGGCGATGCGCCACACCGTGGGCCGAAAGCCCACGCCTTGCACCGTGCCGCGCACGCGCATGTGTTCGGCACCGAGCAGTTTGGGCTGCGCGATCACGACGATCCCAGCGCCACAGAGGCCAGCGTCCACAGCAGGACGCGGTTGTTGCCCGAATCAGCCACCAGCAGCGTGTCGCGGCCACTGGCAGGCGCGCCGAGCGCCACGCTGTACGGCCAGCACACGCTGTCGCGCGCGGCGGGCAACCAGCGGTTGTCGCCTTTGCTGTTCCAGTCGGGCTGCGCAGCCAGTGCCACCGCATTGACGCCGTGCCGCTGCAGGCTGTCAACGCGCCAGGCCAGCAGGCGCGAGTTGGCTGTATCGGCCACGACCAGCAGATCACCGGCCACAGCAGCGCCATAGGGCATGTTCAGGCAGGCTGCGTCGGGGTAGTAGCTGGCCTGGTTGTGTTCGACCAGCACGTCGCCGGTCTGCCCGACGAGCACGTCGCATGCGGTGTTGTTCTCGGTGGGTGGCCGCAGCCAGCGCATCAACCGGTTGTTGCCGGCGTCGGCCACGCACAGGCCACCGGCCGGGAAGGTGATGGCGTGCGGCCAGCGCATGCTGCGGGCGTCAGGGGCACCGCCGCCGTTTTCGTCTCGGGTGTCGAAGCCGTTCTGCCCCAGAACCTGATCCGCCGGGGCTCCGTTGTCTTGTGGCAAGCCGTGCCACATCAAGACGCGGCGGTTGCCGGTGTCGGCCACCCACAGGTGCGCGCCGTCCCAGGCCACACAGTAGGGCCAGAACAATGTGGCGGCTGTGGGCAAGGGCTGACCGCGGTTGGACTCACCGGCATCGAAGGCGGCCTGCCCGAGCACCACGTCGGGCCGTTGGTTCGAACGGGTGGGCCTGTGGTGCCAGATCAACACGCGGTGGTTCCAGGCGTCGGCCACCGCCAGGCCGGCACCCTGGGGCCCGCAAGCGCAGATGCCGGTGGGCACATTCAGGGTGTCGGCCGTGGCGCTGCCGCCTGCGTTGCGGCCCTCGCGGTCGAAGCTGGGCTGGCCGAGCAGGATGTCGGCCGGTGCGTTGTCGGCCAAAGGTGTGCTCAGCCAGCCCAGCACCCGGTGGTGGCCGGTGTCGGACACCCACAAGGACCCGTCGGGGGCGGCACAAGCCCCGCGCGGGCCGAACATCGCGCGCGCCGACGGCACGACCGGCGCGGCCATGCCCAGCACGTCGTCGGTGGCCCCCAACACGACACGCGCGCCGCGTGGGTCGAGCAACGGCGCGCACGGCACGGGCGCAGCAGGTGCACGGCGGGTCGCAGGGGCCAGCGACACATGGGCGGTGGTGGTCATGGGGGCGCCGATCATGCGTGCAGGCCGTTGGCGGGGGGCATGTCAGCGGCGCAGCCGAACCGAGACGCGCTGGCCCACGACCTTGACGGCATGCACGGCCAGTTGCACCTCGGGCACGGTCAGGCACTCGCCGGTTTCCAGCAGATAGACGAAGCCATGGAACGGACAACGCAAGGTGCCCCCATCCACCTGCCCGCCATCCAGTGGCATGCCCATGTGCGCGCAGGCGTTGTCCAGGCACGACACGCTGTCGCCGTGGCGGTACAGCAGCACCTCTCGGCCGTCGACGCTGCGCGTGGCGATGCCGCCCTCTTCAAGATCGGCCAGCGCGCACACATCGGCCCAGCCCGCATCTTGCTGGCGCGCGAAGGGGCTGACGAAGCGCACCACCTGGGCGCCGTCGGCAGTGACCTCGGGCGCGCCACGGCTGACGCGGTTCACGGTGGTGATTTCGGGGCACAGCGCCTTGATCGACTTCTCGACCCCTTCGCTGAGTGTTTCGCCCGACGATGGGCAAGACTGACACGAACCCACCAGCCGCACCTCTACCGTGTCGGGCAACTTCACGGCGACCAATTCGACATCGCCCCCATGTTCCTTGAGCGAAGGCCTCACGTCATCGAGCGCACGGCGAACACGCACTTCCAGTGGTTCCTTCACGAGGCCGTGAAACAGCAGCAACTGGTAAACGAACGGGTCTTGAACAGCGCTTCGCAGACAAGCGCTGGCCGCCGCATCGCCCTTCAGCGCCAGGATGAGTCGCTTGAAGGCTTCGGCGTTGAGCTGCTCGATGCCGGTCTTGATGGCAGACAACACGCCCTGCTGCTGCGGCTCCCAGCTTTGCGCCAGGATTTCCAGCCGCGCCAGTTCCTGCACGCGGCGATCGAATTCGGAGGCAGACTCCGCGCGAGCGGCGTCGAGGTCGGCTGGGGTGTCGCGGGCGGTCATGTCGGTCAGTCGTACTTGAGATCCTTGAACAGCACCGGCTGCAAGAGCCCGCCAACCAGCGACGCCACCACAACACCTGCCAGCGGCGACACCAGCCATCCGAGCACCAGCAAGAGCGCCAGCGTCAAGCCAAAGCCCTTGGCCCACTGAATGAACGCAGCACGGTGGTCGCGAAAGAGTCTTCCGGCGAAAAAGAGCTTCACCGAATTCATGAACATGTCCAACATGGTGGGGGCCTTCAGCGCACGAAGTACAGGATGGCCAGACCCAACGCCGCCGCCGGCAGCACGGCGGTCGGGCCGTAAAAGGCGCCCATCATGGCCGCCAGTTCCTTGCCCAGCGCTTCGGCGCCGATCTTGACGCCGCTGGCGGCACCGGCCGCCACGGCGACAACGAGAGCCAAGGCAAGCAGCCCCAGCAGATTCAAGAATGTCATGCGTATCTCTCCAAAGTCAGTGACGGAAATTCAATTCGGCAACGCGCGGCGCTGCGCCAGCTCGGCCGCCATCTCAGTGGCGGTTTCCTGCATCAAGCTGGCCTTGTCGGGTTCGCCATGCAGCGCGAACAGGGCCTGCGCTTCGCGCACCAGCGCCAGTGCATCAGACAGGGGATCAGCCAGAAAGGCGGATACCGGGTCGCCCGGGCCAGTGGCAACGCCCGCGGCTGCTGCAGGGTCGGGCACCAGGCTGCGCAATACGTTGGCCTTGTTGGCGATCGTGTTGGCGTACTCCAGCGGGGTGTCGCGCGGGTTGCGCACGCGCAGCGCTTCGTCGTAGGCAGCCAGGGCGCGCAGGTTGTTCTCCAGCACATGGCTGCTGCTGGCGTATTGCAGCGCGTTGCCCAGGTTGTTCTGGATCATGGCGTACTCGCTGGGGTGGTCGATCAGGTTGATGACCTTCAGCACTTCTTCAAAAGACTGCACGGCCAGCGCCTCGCGCATGCGACCCCGTTCGTCGGCAGCGGACATCGACAAGTAGCAGATGGCCAGGTTGTTGTGCAGCACCGCGTACTCTTGCGCAAAGCGTTCACGCGTGAAGGTGCGCAGCGCGCGGTGGTAGGCACTGATGGCGTCGGTGATGCGGCCGCGGCCCAGTCCGGTCAGGGCCTGCATCACCAGTCCCTGGTTCAGTTCGGCTTCGGCCACTTCTTCGGGCATGCCGTGAATCTGCAGCACGTCGATGGCCGCCGCAAAACACGCCTGCGCGCGCTCAAGGCTCTGTGCGCCGCCGTCGGGCAGGGCTTGCAGCGCCGTGCCCAGGCGGGCGCCGATGCGCGCGCGCAGCAACTTGGCCGCCTCGGGCGCCAGGGTCAACGCGCGTTCGTAGAGCTGCACCGAATCCAGCAGTTGTTGGGCCGACTTGGGTCGCTGCTGCAAGCCCATGGCGATTTCCATCAGCATCTCGGCGCGCTCTTCGGCCGAAGCGTCCGCGTCTTCGGCGGCGCTCAACGCGGCTTCGAGTTGCGATTGGGACAGGGTTTGCAAACGAGGCTCCATCAAAGCAAGGAACAAGCGGCCCACGAAATCTAGGGACCGGCCCGGACGTTGTCAATCTGGTTTGCACGCGCAAAGTTAGTTTGCACATGAGGCGCGGCTCCCGCTCTGGGGGTGCGCCTACGTCATGCCTTCGATCAGCAGCCCACCGGCCTCGGCCACCCAGCGCACGGCACACGGCCGCTCCGGCGTGAAGCGGCCCAGGCCGCGCTCCGCCAGAAAGTCGGCAGCCAGCAGCACACGGTCGCCCAACACATTGCGCTGCTTCAGCAACATGCCCCCAGCCGTGGGGCCGTGCAGCGGCACAAGGAAGATCTGCCCATCCCGCTCCACCAGCGCGGCCGAAGAAGCGCCGGCCAGATACAAATCGTATGTGGCCACGGGCACCACCACCCGGCCGTCGCCGATGAACACGCTGTGCGTCATGCGTCGGCTGACCCGTCGTCAGACGACAGGCTGCCGCAGCTCCGCTGGTGGCGCCGCCAGGCCTGCGCACCAGGCGCGGATGCGCGCTGCCACGAGAACACAGACCTTGTCCGCCGCTCGCGCCACCGCCTCGCTCAGCTCGGTGCCAAGCTCCAGCGACCCCGCTTCCACCAGGAACACGGTCAGATCGTTCGGGAAGGCGTCGCCAAAGATGCGCCGGCCCGCGTACACGGCATGGTCCCAGCGGAAATCATGCAAGGTGTAGCCGGGTTGGTGCGCGGTATTGATTTCGCTGCCGGGCAGGCAGAACACCGCGCCGGGGTCGGAGCCCGAACGGCAGGCATCCACGATGAGCAGGGCGCTTGCGCCCCGGGCCTGGAACATCACTTCCATGCCCGCCGTTCCGGCGTCGAACAGCTTCACACCCGGCGGCAGTGCGCTGCCGAACTCGGCGCGCAGGCGATGGATGACGCGCACGCCAACAGCATCGTCGCTGCGATTGAGGTTGCCGCAACCGATGACGACCATCATCGGCGCGCCACTGCCCGTGCTCAGATCCGCCACAGGATGCATGACCACTCCGGCTTGACCGGCAGCAGCAGCTCCGGCAAGTCACACACGCCGCGGTGCCGCTCGAAGTACATGCACGTCGCGCAGGACTGTTCGATGGCGTCGGGGTCCTCCGGCCCGACATAGGGGTGGAGTGTGAATCCCGCCTTGCGCAGGCGGCCCTGAAGGTCGCCAGGCGACACCTGCTGCAATGCCGCGATGACCGTGCCAACCTCGTCCGACGAGTAGGCGCGCGAGTGCGAGTCCGTCTGCAGCCCGCCGCTCAGCAATTGATCGATACGCTGCAGAAGTTCAGCGTCTGCCATTGGAAGCGGGCCTCAGCCTCTCAGATGCGCCACAGGCGACACCACCAGTCGGGCTCGGCGGGGAGGTCCAGCTCAGGCAAGTCGCACCACTTTCGGTGCACAAGGTAGTACATGCACTCCTGGCAGCGCATGCTGTCTTCGCCATAGGGTTTGTCGATCCACCCGGTCAGCACCAGCTTGCCGACGAGATCGTCGACAGGCAGGGCGGCACACTGATCCACGAGCGCCGTGAATTCTGCGGTTGTGTTTGGAAACGGCTCGGTCTGTGTCTTCAGCCCGTCGGCCATCAACTTGGCCATGCGGGCTCGCAGGCTACCGTCGCGGTCACTTGTCATGCCGGCTGTCTCCATGGATTCTGCGCCGGCAACTCGTGGCTGCCGACGTCAGCGACATTTTCTGTGCGTATCCCTGGCGTGGTCAGGCGGTGCGGAAGCGTGCAAGTTCCTGACCGCTCTTGGCATCATGGGCGTGCACGGTGCAAACCAGGCAGGAGTCGAACGAACGCGCCACGTGGCCCACTTCCACGGGATCGCTGGCGTCCGCAATCGGTGTGCCGATGAGGGCCTCTTCGATCGGCCCGCGCACATGCGCGCCGTCACGGGGACCTACGTTCCAGGTGGTGGGGGCAATGATCTGGTAGTTCTTGATCTTGCCGTCCTTGACTTCGATCCAGTGGCACAGCGCGCCACGGATGGCTTCAGTGGCACCCCAACCCCGGCCGTCGCGCTCGCGAGGTTTGATGTACCAGGGATCATTGAGTTTGAATTCCCGCAGGCAACGTTCGGCCTGGCGATAGAGCTTGATGGTTTCGTGCATGCGTGCGATCTGCCGCAGGTGCACGCTGGCGCCACCCATTTTCTTGAACATGTCGAGCACCAGCGGGTCGTAGTGTTGCCAGGCCTCGCCATGC
>Ga0105046_10015365_pt1 | contig 11769 bp, 10 predicted proteins | sample MAT03_FD_78385 | JGI IMG/M metagenome (GOLD analysis project Ga0105046, IMG submission 78385) | Freshwater microbial communities from Lake Fryxell liftoff mats and glacier meltwater in Antarctica - MAT-03 (megahit assembly) | ecosystem: Environmental > Aquatic > Freshwater > Ice > Liftoff...
GACCATGCCGTGCGGCAGGCGCTGGCGGCGGGTTGCGACGCGCGCCGAGTGCACCGGACCTCTGGCATGGTGATCCGCCCCGATTTCTACCAAGCCCCGGACCATGATCGAGCGGCCGAGCAGGCCCGGCTAGGGCTGGACCCGACACGCCCGACCGGGGTGGTGATGTTCGGCGGCCAGGGATCGATGGCGATGCTGACGATTGCGCGCCAGTTGAGCGACATGCAACTGGTGCTGATGTGCGGCCACCATCAGGTGCTGGCGCAGCGGCTGCGCGCGTTGCCGACTGTGGCAAGGCATGCGGTGGTCGATTTCACACCCGAGGTGCGACGCCACCTGTCGGTGGGCGACTTTTTCCTCGGCAAGCCCGGGCCGGGTTGCCTGAGCGAAGCCGTGCAGCAAGGCCTGCCGGTCTTGACGGTGCGCAATGCCTGGACCATGCCGCAGGAGCGATACAACACCGATTGGGTGGAGGAGGTCGGCGTGGGTACAGTTGGGCGGTCGCTGCGACAGATCCGCCCTCAGGTGCTGCAGATGGTGGAGCGACTGGGTGATTTCAAGGCGGCCGTGCAGCGCCAGCGCAACCGGGCCGTCTTTGAAGTGCCGGACATCCTGGCGGGCATCCTGCAAGCTGCCGCCTTCAAGCAACGCTCCGGCCCCCTGACCGATCAGTTTTCCGAAACGGAGTTCGTCTCATGGCAACCCCAGTTCAACGCGCCGACACAGTGACCGTCTACGCCTTCATGGTCTTCGACCTGAACACGCGCGAGAGGGTGCCGGGCAGTTTCAAGGCCACGCGCGAGGCGATTGCCGCCATGTTCGAGGCCGAGCGGCTGGATGCCACGGCGGAGGACGTGCCGCAAGCGTCGATCGATGCACGCGGGCACTTTCGTCGCTTGGCCACGGGTTGGGGCGAGTTGGGCTGAGTTTTCTGCCGGACGCGCGACTCCAGGCTACCTGGGCGTCCTGTCAAATTCTCGTCACGATGCAGCGTCAAGCTGCCACCGTCGCAGGGCCGGCATCCGACCGGCCCCGACCACCCGACGAGGAGAACCCATATGAGCCTGTTCCGCACCACTGCCCTGTCCTGGGCCTGCCTGTGCCTGCTGGGCGCCAGCGCCCAAACCGCCAGCGCCGCCACGCCGACCTGGAACACCCTGGATGGCGCCGCGCCGCTGATCATTGGTCACCGCGGCGCATCGGGCTACAAGCCGGAGCACACGCTGGCCAGTTACGAGAAGGCCATCGAGCTGGGCGCCAACTACATTGAGCCCGACCTGGTGATGACCCGCGACGGCATCCTGGTGGCACGCCACGAGCCCATCATCGGCGGCACCACCAACGTGTCGAGCCTGGCCCAGTTTGCTGCCCGCAAGACCACCAAGACCATCGACGGCGTGGTCTATGCCGATAACTGGTTCGTCGAAGACTTCACCCTGGCCGAGCTCAAGACCTTGCGCGCCATCCAGACTCGCGGCCGCAGCACCGCCGACGACGGATTGTTCGAGGTACCCACCTTCGACGAGGTGATCGCGCTGGCCAAGGCCAGGACCGCGCAGCTGGGCCGGCCGATCGGCATCTACCCCGAGCTGAAGCACTCGACCTACATGGCGGCCGTGTCGGTGGCGCAAGGCCGCTCGGCCAGCTACTTCGAAGACCAGCTGGTCAGCACGCTGCATGCCGCCTACGGCAACATCGCGAGCGCGCCGGTGTTCATCCAGAGCTTCGAAGTGAGCAACCTGCAGTACCTGAACCAGCGCACCGACATCAGGCTGGTGCAGCTGATCGACGCCGACGACGTGAACGCCGATGGCTCGATGTCGCTGGTAGCGCCCTACGATCGGCCCTACGACTTTGCCGTCAATCATGACCCGCGCAGCTTTGCCGATCTGCTCAGCGCCCAAGGCCTGGCCTTCGTCAAGACCTACGCTGACGCGATCGGCCCCTGGAAGCCCTATCTCGTGAAGACCGTGGCCGACGGCATCGATCGCAACGGCGACGGCAGCGTCAACATCAACGACCGCCAGGTGGTGGGCAGCACCGGCGTGATCGAGGCGGCGCATGCGGCGGGCCTGGCCGTGCACACCTGGACCTTCCGCAACGATGCCAGCGGTTACGGCTTCGCCGATCCGCAGGCCGAGATGGCCTACTACATGACGCTGGGCGTGGACGGCGTGTTCACCGACTTCCCCGACACCGGCGTGGCCGCACTGGCCGCCGCCGCGGCGGCCGTGCCCGAGCCGCAGACCTGGGCCTTGATGCTGGGCGGCGTGCTGCTGCTGGCTGGCTTGAAGCGCAAGGGCGCCGGCCGCTGACGCGACCCGAGCTTGCCCGCGCAGCGGGCGGGCCAAAGAAAAGGCCGGGCTTGCGCCCGGCCTTGTTCTTGCTGTTGTACGTTGACCGATCAGTCGGACTTGCGGCGACGGTGCACCAGGAAGCCCAGCTTGTCAGCCATTACACCCCCGCCCTTGAAGGCGATCGAGCGGATGTCGGCCTGCGCGCGGGCGATGCCGAGGAACCGGCTTTCGTTGTAGGCCGGTGCATCGGTGTCCACGGTGAACGCGTGGGTCTCGATGATCTGGTTGTTGTCGCCGCAGGCCGAGATCACGATCTGCAGCGGCGCCGCGCCGTACAGGCTTCTTGCGCTCGTCGTCGCCCATGTAGACGATGCCGCCCAGCGTCAGGCCGCCGGCGACCGCGAGTGCACGCGCGCCCACACCGCCACGCACGAACTGCCGAGGGCTGAGGTCGACCTTGGCGATCACGTCGTGGATGGATTCATTGCCCGACGCGTTCTGCGACACGGCGTTCTTCGGATGCTGCAAACCCTTCATGGAGGGACACCTGAACTAGAGACGATGGGATGCGGAGGCCCGGAATGCGCCGGCTCTGAGCCGAACAGCTGACGCAATGTCCAGCGAACGGATGACCGACTGTGGCAAGGCAATGTGACGTGCGCGTGAAGCACCGTGCGTTGCGCCATGAGCGGCCGGGAATCGACGGCGTGCAGCGTTGTCGGGCGTCAGAGACTGAGAGGCCAGCCTTGCTCTGGCCGCCACCGCCATCGGATCGACGATCACCAGACTGATGGGGGGGCTTGCCTCAGCTATTCGGTGCCAACGGGCAGTCGCATCAACGCCTGCCCCATGCGCAGGTGGCAGCCGCTGGCCAGGCCTTCTGCCAGCACAAAGCCGCTGGGTGCGAAGATGATGATGGTCGATCCATGCTGGAACCAGCCCATCTCCTGCCCCTTGAGGAAGCCGGCGTCGCAAGGTAGTTCGTCAGGACCCCGGTAGTCCACCCCCAGCAGCGTGCTCAGCCAGTGCAGCCGCAGACTGGCCACCAGGATGGCTGCCACCGGCACCAGCGCGATCGGGTGCCCGCCCCGGCCAAGCCGGATGTGGATCACCGCACGCTCGTTGCGGCAGAACAGTTTCTGCACCCGCTTGAGCGCGATGGGGTTGACGTTCCAGGTGTCGCCAGCGTGGTGGGTGACATGGTGCACCCGGCAGTCGTGTGGCGCGTGGAAGCGGTGGTACATGCTGGAGCTCAGGCGCAGGGTGGCATAGCAGCCGTCGCGGTAGGGCGCAAAGGCCTGCGCATCGGCGCCGAACAGCTCGGGCAGCGTGTAGCCAAAGCCCTTGGCCTGGAACACCTGCAGGCCCTGCACCGGCCCGCAGGCGCCGATGATCGCATCGCAGGGGCTGACCAGCACGTCCGGGTCGGCGTCGATGGTGCGAGCGCCGGGCTTGAGTTCGCGGATGAAGCAGTCGTGCAGGCTGTCGAAGTGCTGCTTCTTGGCATCGCGCAGGTCGAGTTCGGCGAACAGCTGCCAGGCGCGGATCGACAGCGCGCGCACCAACGGCTGGCGGATCTGGCTGAACCAGCCCATGAAGCGGGTCAATGCGATGCGCGGGATGCGGTTGGTGAGCAGGAAGTTCAGGTCCTCCTGCTGCAACACGCGGTCTCGGAATTGTCGAAGCGTCATGAGCTTGTCAAGGCAGTTGGTTAAAAAGGTCAGCCGCTGTCAAGCACGCCAAGCGTGCGCACGAGGTCAAGGAGCCCTGTCGATGAATGAAACTTATGCCCTGTCCGCGATGGCCCTGTCTGCGGTGGCCCTGGCCACGCTGGCCGTGGCACTGCCCATGGCCCGACGCCGGCTGGAGCTGTCGGTCGCCAAGCACCCCTCGCTGACCGGCCACGCCCGCATGGCCAAGCGCGTGGCCGCGTGGTTGCCGGGCTATGTCTACGGTGCGGATCGGTTCTTCAATTCGGACAACGCACCGGCCGAGGCCGTATCGCGCCGGCGCGCGGCGCTGTACCGGTTGTCGACCCAGTTTGCCGAGCGTTACGCCCGCTCGCTGGCGCTGACCACGCAGGCCGCGCAAGGCCTGTCGGACCTGCAGTTCATCAGCGCCTACCGGGTGCCGTTCCAGTACAGCGCCTACCTGCGGCAACACCTGAAGCTGGCCAGTTTTGTGCGCGAATCCTCGGGTGTGACGGTGAGCGATCTGGACGGCAACGTCTTCTACGACCTCACCGGCTCGTACGGCGTCAACGTGTTCGGCTACGACTTCTACAAGCGCTGCATGGCCGAGGGTGCGGCGCGCTCGCAGGCGCTGGGTCCGGTGCTGGGGGCGTACCACCCCAGTGTGGCGTTCAACGTGGAGCGCCTGCGCGAGATCTCGGGTCTGGATGAAGTGTCGTTCCACATGAGCGGCACCGAGGCGGTGATGCAGGCCGTTCGCCTGGCGCGTTACCACACCCGCAAGACCCACCTGGTGCGCTTTTGCGGTGCCTACCACGGCTGGTGGGAGGACGTGCAGCCCGGCCCCGGCAACCCGGTTAAGCCACGTGACAGCTACACGCTCAAGGAGATGGACGGCGACAGCCTGCGCGTGCTGCGCAAGCGCAGCGACATCGCCTGCGTGCTGGTCAACCCGCTGCAGGCGCTGCACCCGAACCAGGGCGCGCCGGGTGACGCGTCGCTGATCGACAGCGGCCGGCGCGCGGCCTTCGACCGCGCGGCCTATACCGCCTGGCTGCACCAGTTGCGTCAGGTGTGCACCGAGCGCGGCATCGTGCTGATCTTCGACGAGGTGTTCCTGGGTTTTCGTCTGGCGCCGGGCGGCGCACAGGATTACTTCGGCGTGCGCGCCGACATGGTCACCTACGGCAAGACGCTGGGCGGCGGCCTGCCGGTGGGTGTGGTCTGCGGCAAGCGTGCGCTGATGAAGCGCTTTCGCGAAGAGCGACCGGCCGACATCTGCTTTGCGCGTGGCACCTTCAATGCCCATCCGCAGGTGATGGCGTCGATGCAGGTGTTTCTCGAGCAACTGGAGACGCCTGCCATCCGCGCGGTCTACGATGGGCTGGACGCACGCTGGAACGCCCGCGCCGAGCACCTCAACCAGCGGCTGCGCGACGCCGATGTGCCGGTGCAGGTGGCCAACCTCAGCTCGGTGTGGACGGTGTTCTACACACGCCCCTCGCGCTACAACTGGATGCTGCAGTTCTACCTGCGCAGCCACGGCCTGGCGCTGAGCTGGGTGGGCACCGGCCGGCTGATCTTCAGCCTGAACTACAGCGACGATGACTTCGAGCAGGTGGTTCTGCGCTTCGTGGCCGCCGCGCTGGAGATGCAGGCCGACGGCTGGTGGTGGCACGACGTGACGCTGACCAACAAGGCGATCCGGCGCGGCATCCTGCGCGAGGTGCTGGCGCAGCGGTTCTGAGCGCAGTCGCTCGGGCCGGCGCCGGCGCCGGCGCGTCAACCGCTGCTGGCGTGGCGTCAAGGCTGGCGCGACGGCTGCACCGAGCGCCCGGCCGCGTGGTGCATCGGGTCGATCAGCTCGCCACGCAGCAAGTACAAGGGCGCGCGGTGGTAGAGCAGGATGTCGTGGAAGGGATCGGTCAGGATCTTGGTGGCCCACACCAGACCGGTCTGCACGTCGCGCAGCACGAACAGCTGCAGCGTGCGAAACACCAGGCCGGCCAAGCCCAGCCACAACCAAACCCAGCCCAGGTTGCGGGCATAGCCCGTGAAGTTGGCGTGCGCCGCCACCAGCCCCCACAGATCGGGCTGCAGCGCCAGCAGCAGCGGCGCGGCGGCCCACAGGGCGATCAGCACCCACTTGCGCTGCAGGTTGTAGCCTACCTTGATGGCTTCCTTGTGTTCGTGAGTGGCCTGGTTGACATGGTCGTAACCCTGGGGCTCGAAGAAGAAGTGGCCGCTTTGGCGGCTGGTCATCGAGACCAGCCAAGCGACCAGCGCGGCCAGCGGTGGATCGACCAGCAACAGTGCATAGGCCAGCACGAAGCTGATCGCCGACAGCAGGTGCAGCGACTGGTTGATGCGGCTGTGGTGGTAGTAGCGGTGGTCGTCCCAGCGCTGCTCGCGCAGGGCATTCATAAAGCGGTTCATGTTGAGGCATCCTCGGTTTGTCGGGTGAACAGCCGGCAGCCACGCAGGGCCTGTGAATGGCCTGCCGATGGCGCTGGGCGACGGCATCGTGACGCTGCAACATGATGCTGTCGTGACGCTTTTGTGGCCGCAGCATGGCAGGCGGCCGCATGGCCGGCCGTCATCAAACTGTTGCCCGGCGCTGCCAGCATGGGCCATGGCCGCGACCAAGCTTGCTGATGCCGCCCACCCCGAGCGGGTGGTCGATGAACTGCCGGCGGCCCGGTGCTCTTTGCGCCTGGCAGTGGTGACCGAAACCTACCCGCCCGAAGTGAACGGTGTGGCGATGACCGTGGCCCGGCTGGTGCAGGGGCTGCGCGAGCGCGGCCACGATCTGCAGTTGGTGCGTCCGCGCCAGCAGGTGGGTGAACAGGCGAACGCCGACGGCAATCTGCACGAGGTGCTGGTGCGTGGCCTGCCGATCCCGCGCTATCCGCAGCTGAAGATGGGTCTGCCGGCCAAGCGTGCGCTGGTCGAGCGCTGGACGCGGCGCCGGCCCGACCTGGTGCACATCGCCACCGAAGGGCCGCTGGGTTGGTCGGCGCTGCAGGCCGCTCTACTCTTGAAGCTGCCAGTGACCTCGGACTTCCGCACCAACTTCCATGCCTACAGCCGGCACTACGGCATCGCCTGGCTGCACCAGCCGATCATGGCCTACCTGCGCAAGTTCCATAACCGCACGCAGTGCACCATGGTGCCCACGGCGGCCTTGCAGCGCGAGTTGCAAGGCTTGGGCTTTCTCAACGTGGCCGTGGTAGCGCGTGGCGTGGACACCCAGCGCTTCAAACCCGACTGGCGCAGTGCTGCCTTGCGCGCCAGCTGGGGCGCCGGGCCCGGCACCTGGGTGGTGGCGTGCGTCGGGCGCCTGGCGCCGGAGAAGAACCTGGGCCTGCTGATCACCGCCTTCGAGGCGATGCGCCGGCTGCGACCCGACAGCCTGCTGCTGCTGGTGGGCGATGGCCCGGCACGTGCCGAGCTACAGGCGCGCTGCCCCCAGGCCGTGTTTGCCGGCATGCGCACCGGTGACGACCTGGCGGCGCACTATGCCTCGGCCGATGCCTTCGTGTTTCCCAGCGTGACCGAGACCTTCGGCAACGTCACTCCCGAGGCCATGGCCAGCGGCCTGCCGGTGCTGGCCTTTGACTATGCGGCGGCTTCGCAGCTGATCTGCCATGGCACGAACGGCCTGTTGGCGCCGCTGGGCGACGAGGCGGCCTTCGTGATCCAGGCGGCTCAGATGGCGACCGATCGGGCCCAGGCCGCAGTGATGGGTGGTTTGGCGCGGGCCACGGCGCAGTCGCAGCAGTGGTCGCGGGTGATCGGCGAGGTCGAGCAGCACATGATCAATGCCCAGTCGCAAGCCGCCCAGCACCGTGCCCAGCAGCACGGCACACACCCCGCTGAGCTCGATTCCGCCGTTGGCCTGAGCCAGCCCATCAAACCCTGGCGCTGCACGTCTTAGTCACGCCGCTGTCACCGCCGCGCCGTGCCAGTGTCATCAAGTGTCGTCAGCATCAGGAACCATGCAAAGTGCCGACCCGCTTGCCGCCCTGACTGAAGCCGAATCGGGGCGACCCTTGTGCTATCGCACGGTGTGGATCTCCGACCTGCACCTGGGCACGCCGGGCTGCCAGGCGGTGGCGCTGCTGGACTTTCTCAAACGCGTGGAATGCGACACGCTGTACCTGGTGGGCGACATCATCGATGGCTGGCAGCTGCGCCGCAGCTGGTACTGGCCGCAGTCGCACAACGACGTGGTGCAGAAGATCCTGCGCAAGGCCCGCAAGGGCACGCGGGTGGTGTTCGTGCCCGGCAACCACGACGAGTTTGCGCGACGCTACGTGGAGCACAACTTCGGCGGCGTCGACGTGCTGACCGAAGCGGTGCATGTGACCGCCGATGGTCGCAAGCTGTGGGTCACCCACGGCGATCTGTTCGACGGCGTGATCCAGTGTGCCAAGTGGCTGGCTTATCTGGGCGACTCGGCCTACGAGATCACGCTGCGCCTGAACAGCCAGTTCAATCGGCTGCGCGCGCGTTTGGGCTTGCCGTACTGGAGCCTGTCGAAGTACCTCAAGCTCAAGGTCAAGCGCGCGGTCAGCTATGTCAGCGATTTCGAGCTGGCGGTGGCGCGCGAGGCCCGCAAGCGTGGCCTGGACGGCGTGGTGTGCGGCCACATCCACCATGCCGAGATCCGCGAGATCGACGGCGTGCTGTATTGCAACGATGGCGACTGGGTGGAGAGCCTCACTGCGCTGGTCGAGCATGCCGATGGCCGGCTGGAGATCGTCGACTGGTCGGCGCGCCGTGCCACCGTGCCCAGCGTGGTGGTGGCCAGTGCGCGCTCCGATGGCGAAGGCCGCGCCGCGCCCGAGCGGCCGCGCACCGACCCGGTCATTGCGCGGCGCTGAGCGCTGCGCTGTCCGAAGCTGCGGCCCGATGTTTTCGGCGTGCCGGGCTCGGGCCTGCGGGATCGACGCCCAGGTCCCATGACTTCAGTGCGCGCAGCAGCGGCCGCTTCTTCGACTGGTGCGCCTGCATGCGTTGCAGGATGTCGTTGAGGGTACGCATCGCGTCCAGGATGTGCGGGCCCTTGTTGAGCATCACGCACTCGGCCCGGCCACCCATGGCCGCGTCGGTGATCTCGGCGCGCGAGGGCAGGCCGGTCTTGGCCAGCGTCTCCAGCACTTGCGTGGCCCAGACCACCGGCATGTGCGCGGCCTCGCAGACCCACAGGATCTCCTCCTGCACCTCGGCCATGCGCTCGTAGCCGCATTCCACCGCCAGATCGCCGCGCGCGATCATCACCCCGGCCACGGGGCCGACCATGGCCGCCAGCAGCATTTCGGGCAGGTGCTCAAAGCCGCGCTGGGTCTCGATCTTGAGCACCAGCCCGACATGGCCGGCGCCCAGTTCGACCAGGCGCTGGCGCAGGGCCTGCACATCGGCGGCCGACTGCGCAAACGACATGCCCACGATGTCGGCATGGTGCGCCACCACGGCCAGATCCTCAAGGTCCTTGGCGGTCAGCGCCGGCAGGTCGAGGCGGGTGTCGGGAAAATTGATGCCCTTGTCGGCTGCCAGGTGCTCGCCGCCATCACGCGCATCGGTGATCTCGATGTCCACACGCGCGGCGGTAGCGCGCTGCACCACACCGCCGATGCGCCCGTCGTCGAACCAGATGCGCTCGCCCTTGCGCACATGCGCCAGGGCTTGCGGCAGGGTGCACGCCAGGGTGGCCGGTTGAGCGCGCTGGCCCTTGGCGGCGGCAACGGCGTCGTGGCCCAGGCCCTGCGACACCAGGCGCAGGACATCACCGCGCTGCAGGTGCAGCTCGCCTGCGGTTGATGGCAGGTCGGTCAGGGGTGTGCTGGCGTGGTGCTCGCGGCGGTGCAGGCGCAGCACGGTGTCGGACGTCAGGTAGGCGGTGCGATCGCACTCGACCAGCACGCCGGCATCCTGGCGGTCGATCACCTTGAACCGCCGCTTGGCCGAGCGTGCATCGCACAGGTCGATCCGGTCGCCCACCAGCAGTGTCTGCAGCCACAGGGCCTCGACCCCCAGGCACACGCTGGCACCGGCGATCGATGCCGACGAGCCCGCTGCACGCAGGCCCAGGCAGGCTGGCATCGTCACGCGACCCAGCGCGTCACGCTTGGGCTTGAGCTTGATCACGGCGGGCGCGCAGTCCAGCGGGCCGGTGCGCAGTTTGGGGCCGGCCAGGTCCATCAGCACCTGCACCGACCGGCCCGCATGCACGGCGGCACGGCGCACGTTGTCGGCCATGGCCACCCAGTCGGCGGCGCCGTCGTGGGCGCAGTTGATGCGCGCGATGTCCATGCCCGCGTCGACCAGGCTTGCCACCAGACCTTCGTCGGAGGCCGCGGTGCCGGGCAGGGTGACCATGATGCGCACGCTGCGCTTGGCCGGGGGCGGGCCGAACAGCGCCTGCGCATTGCGTTGGAGCAGGGCTGGGCCGCGGTTGTAGCCGGTTGGCTCGTCGGGTGACAGGGCGGTCCAGCGCCGCCCCGCGATGCGGTGCAGCACACCCAGCACCTTGTCGACGTTGGCCAGCACATGGGTCTCGGCCCGGCCCAGTGACGACACACCCATGCGGGCCAGCCGGTCCTGCAGCTGGCGCAGGTCGATGCGACGCATCGCCAGGTAGTGCGCCAGGTTGATCGCGCTGGCCTGGTGCGCCGGATCGACCGCCCGCAGGCGGGCAGCAAGGCTGGCCTGCTGGTCGAGCAGCGACTGTCGCAAGGCCCACAGCGCGTCGATCAGCGTCAGGCAGGCTTCGTCGTCCCAGGCGCCTGGGTGGCTGGAGTTTTCGTTGGACGTCATTGCCTGAGCCTCAAAGCATCGAGTTTGGGCGCTGAATGTTGCAGGCCGATGACGTCAAACGCGCCCGTGTGTCATGGCGGCGTGGGCCCATGGGATTGCCTCTCAACCTCGGAGCATGGACGAACGCGGCGCCTGGCGCTACATCGTCATCTTGACAGTCAACGACGACAGGCTCGGCGCCGCTGCTGCGGGTCAGCGCGAGCACGTTGCGAGAGGTGCCGCAGGCCGGGTTGTGGAAGATCGTGATGGCGTCCGTTCGTGGTGCTGCCTCAGTGCACTGCCCGGCCTCGCTCGTACCCGCCCTTGCTCGAACTCAACCAGCGCACGACCAGCAGCATGACGGGTACTTCGCTGTCGAGCTGGCTCGCCGGAAGGTACGGCGCGAAGACGTGGCGGATGAAGATCCAGCCGAGCAGCGCCATCGAGAACGGCTTGACGGCCCAGTTGACGAACAACGTGACGCCGATGCCGCGCCAATGCTGCTTGACCTCCGACAGTGCGCTGAAGTCCACCTTCAGCAGCATCGGGATGATCATCACCCAGATCAACAGCCCGACCGGCAGGTTGACCTTGGCGACCTCCATGCGGCCGATGGCCTGAAACGGGCCGGGCAGCAGTTGTCCGAGCGCGATGCCAACAACGATGCAGACGAACGCCCAGACGGTGAAGTAGCGCTGCCTGGGCGGTTTCGTTGACCGGCGTTGCAGTGATCGGGTGAACGTCTACGAAGGACCGACTCAGAAGGTGGTGCAGCCCGGCGGCTGGATCTCGCAACTGCCACCATCGACGCCCTGACAGCAATGGGCTGTGAGGTAGGCCAGCAGCGCGTTCATCTGGTCGAGCGCCGGGCGATAGTGGAGATGGCGGCCATCGCGTTCCTGCGTCACCAGTCCGGAGGTCGTCAGCTCCTTCAGGTGGAAGGACAAGGTTGAGGCAGGCACGTCGAGCGTGGCCGACAGCGC
>Ga0105046_10015367_pt1 | contig 11768 bp, 10 predicted proteins | sample MAT03_FD_78385 | JGI IMG/M metagenome (GOLD analysis project Ga0105046, IMG submission 78385) | Freshwater microbial communities from Lake Fryxell liftoff mats and glacier meltwater in Antarctica - MAT-03 (megahit assembly) | ecosystem: Environmental > Aquatic > Freshwater > Ice > Liftoff...
GTGCAGCAGGCCCGGCGCGAGGCCGGTCTCGATGTCGCCGACCGGATCGCGCTCACGGTGGCGGCAGCGCCCGAGGTCCAGAAGGCCGTCCGGGCGCACGACGGGTTCGTCACGCACGAGACCCTCGCCACCTCGCTCGTGTTCGCCCTGGCGCTGCCCGGCGGCTTCGCTGGCACAGTGGGCGAGGGCTCGGAGATCGCGGTGCAGGTGACCGTGACCTGACCGTCGGTCACAGATCCGCGCGCTGCCCGACCAGGTCGGCGAGCGCGCGGACCGACCGTGCCCGGATCATGTCCGACAGTTCCAGGTGTACTTCGTAGCGGCAGGCGAGCTCCGCGGCCAAGCGGGCCGTGGCCAGCGAACCGAGTCCGAGCGCGAGGAGGCCCGCGCCATCGGGATCGACAGGGCCGCCCATCCACCTGGCGACCGCCGCGCTGATGTACTCCAGGGGGTCGGGTGGGGTCGTGGCGATGATCCGCTCGCGGAGCAGAACCTCGACGGCGCGACGGTCCGCCTTACCCGCCGAGCTCAGCGGCACCGCGGGCGCCGCCAGTAGAGTGGACGGCATCATGTAGCGCGGCAGTTGCGTTGCGGTCCGCTCCCACACGGCGTCGACGTCGACCGACGCCGGGGTCAGCAAGCCAGCGAGGGTTCGGCTGGCGCCGCCGTCGATCGACACGACCACCGCCGCGGTGACCCGGGGCGCCGTGGCGAGCACGGTCTCGATCTCGGTCAGCTCGACGCGATAGCCGTCGATCTTGATCTGCTGGTCGATGCGGCCGAGGATCTGCAGTTCGCCGCCGTCGAGCCGGCGTGCGAGGTCTCCGGTCCGGTAGCAGCGTCCGTCGACGCCGAACCGGTCGCGGGTCCGCTCCGGATCGCCCAGGTAGCCGCGCGCGAGCGCGGCTCCGGTGATGCATAACTCGCCGGCGTCCGGCTCGGTGTTCCCGCTGTGGTCGAGGTGGTAGTCCACGCCGGGGATCGGCTTCCCGATGGTGATCGGCTCGTCGCCGGTGAGCAGCTTCGCCGAGGTCCACACGGTGGCCTCCGTCGGTCCGTACACGTTGTGGACCAGCGCGTCGGTGCACCGGCGCACGGCGGCGAGCAGCGGCGGCGGGAACGCCTCGCCGCCGACGACGAGCAGCCGCACGCGCCGCAGAGCGGCCGCCATCAGCGGGTCGGCCACGAGCCACGCCAGCCGTGATGGCGTGACCTGCATCGCGGTCACCTCCTCCCGCGCGAGGAAGGCGGCGATCGCGGCGGGACTGGCGACATCGTCGTCCGTGGCCAGCGCGACCCGCAGCCCGTAGACCATCGGCAGCACCGTCTCGGCCATGAAAATGTCGAACGCCACGGTGGTCAGTGAGCTCATCGTCGCGCCGTCAGGGAACGGCACGGCGCCCGCCCAGCCGCGAACGAGATTGTCGAGGCTGCGGTGCTCGACTGCCACGCCCTTCGGCCGCCCGGTCGTGCCCGACGTGTAGATCACGTAGGCCACGTCGGAGTCGGCGACAGTGACCCCAGGCCAGTCCGGGCGGGGTGGGAGGTCGGCAGGATCAAGGCAGCTCCGCGAACGATACGGCGGATCCCCCCCGGCCGCGGAACGCACCAGAACGTGACGCGCCCCGCTGTCATCGAGCATGGCCGCGATCCGCGCCTGCGGCAGATGCGGGTCGATCGGCACGTAGCCCGCGCCGCACTTCAGCACGCCGAGCAGCGACGGAACGAGCATGATGTCTCGCGGCAGCGCAACGGCGACGAGGTCGCCGCGACCGACGCCGCGGTCGCGAAGCGCGCCCGCGACGCGGTCGGCCCGGCGGTCCAGCTCCCGCGCGGTCAGGCCGTCCAGCCCGGCGGTGAGAACGATCCGGTCGGGCGCCTCGGCGGCCAGGCGCTCGACGTGTTCATGCAGGGGCATCGGTGGCGTCCCGGGGCGCGATGACCGTGGCGGTACCGAACGCGGTGCGCATGCTCCAGTCGTAGGCGCCGGCCTCGGCGAACAGCAGCCGATCGCTCGGCGCCAGCCCGGTCACATCCACCGAGGTGGCGAGGACGTCGGTCTCGGCGGTGCACCGGCCGGCGACCCTGCCCGTTCCCTCGGAAAGGGGGGCCCACCGACCGGCGCGCCACACCGATACGGGCCGCCGCCGCATCGGCCACGGCAGCTCGGCCATGGATGCGTCCACACACACCTCATCCGGCGCCGTGCGGGCGAGGACCGTGCCGACGACCGCGCCGTAGGCCTGGACGAGCGACTTCCCGGGTTCGAGGACCACCGTGCGGCACCTCGGCAGCCGATCGCGGACGTGGCCGAGGACAACGTCGCCCAGCGGTCCCCGGAGCATCCCGTCGAGGCAGTCGGCGTCGTAGCCGCCGCCGAGGTCGAGGCACTCGACGATGTCGAGGATGCCCGGCGACGCCGCGTCGAGGCCGTCGAGCAGGCCGCGGATCGCGGCAAACCACTCCGGCGCGCCCGCCGCCGGGACGTAGTGCTGGTGCGTGGCGAGCCCGACGGAGAGCCCACGAGCGTGTGCCGCGCGCAACGCCGCCGCCAGGTCCCGGCACCGGTCGGCGGTGGAGGCGTCGAAGCCCAGCCGCGACCCGACGTCGGGGAACCGCAGCCGCACACAGTGGTGACGGTGCCCTGCCGCCGGGAGCGCACCCGCCAGGAAGCCGTCGATGGTGTCGTCCAGCAACGCCATGAGGCCCGACGGGATCGTTCCGGTGGGCCAGGCTTTCGCGACCCCGCCGAGAACCATCTGGTCCGATGTGAAGCCGGCCGCGAGCGCCGCGGCCACCTCCGCGCCGCTGATCGCCTCGGCCGCCAGCCCCGCTGCCCGGACCCGAGCCAGGACGGCCGGCATGGGATTGGTCTTGATGCTGTAAGCGAGTACGACATCCCGGTCCGCCGCGGCAGCGACACAACGCCGCAGTCGCCGCTCCAGGCCGTCGAGGTCGAACACCGCGCACGGGGTGGCGGCGGTCGCCGCGTCCGGCCACTGCGGCCGCCCGTCGACGGCGCCCGCGTCAGCTCCCGACGACATCGTCGGGGGTCAGCGTCGTCAGGTAGTCGTCCGGGTAGTGGTAGAAGCAGCCAGGCCGCCAACCCCAGTCGCCGAGGTCGCCGAACAGTATGCGTTGGCGCGTCGTGCCGGTCCGGCGAACACCGGCCGGCGTCGTCAGGTAGTCGTACGGGCGGACGAACGGCTTCGCCCAGGACAGGATCACGCTGCGCCGCGGACTCGGCGAGGAGTTGGTCGTGACGCCGTGCCATAGCGAATGCACGAACAGCGCGACGTCCCCGGCCCGGACGAGCACCTGGCGGCGGACATTGAGGGGGATGTCCTGGCCGAGCGGGCCACCCAACTGGGAACGGGTCGGGTTGTCTGGAGACCATGGGTAGCGCGTCGTGTGCGAGCCGGGGACGCAGGTGAAGTTTCCCATGCCGGGCTCGGGAAGGTCGGTGAGGAAGACCTGCGCCGACACCATCACCGGCGAGGCGGCCATGCTCTCGACGACATCGGCGAGCGAACCGGCGTCGGTGTGCAGGAACGGCGAGTCGAGGCAGCCCGGCGGCAGCACGATCATCTGGGTCTTGGTGACCGCCAGCTCGGGGCCGAGGAACGCGTGCACAACGCGGTAGATCGGATCGTGGTCGACCAGCGGCACGATCCGGTCGTCCAACTCGGCGACGTTCCACTTGCGGAACCCCTGCAGCTCACGAGGCTCGGTGAACGCGTCCTCCCAGATCTCCGGAATTCTGGTGGCCGTCTCCTCGCCGAGGGAGTAATTGTGCACCTCCCCGGCCAGGAACCGGTCGTGCCAGTCGCGAACCATCCTGTCGACGACGGACAGGAGGTCCGGCGCGACGGCCTGGCGCAGGATCACCACGCCGTCGGCGCGGAGTGACTCCGCAGCCGCCGCGGCGCCGTCCCGACCGGAACCGGTCAGCTCGACCTGGGCAATGCCTCCGGCCGGGACGTCGATCATCGGTTTCAGGCGCTCGCCGTTCGGTCGGCCGTCGACAGGGCCGTCCACCTGCTGGCGGACCGCAGGCACAGCTCGCCGGACGCGGTCCACTCCGACGTATGGTCCACGATGACCCTCCGGGCCGGGGTGATCTCGACGCCGAGCCGGTCGAAGCGGTACGGAACCACCGTCATGCCGTCGAGGACCGCACTGTTCTCCAGCACGATCGTGTAGCGGGCCACGCCCGTTGCCGTGCCCCGCGGGCCCGGCACGATGCTCTCCTCGCCCGTCACGGTGGCCACGGCAGCGGGAAGGTGGGAGAACCCGGTCATGTAGTTGGTGACCGAGATGCCGGTCTCACTGATCTCCAGCGTCGTGAGCGCCTCCAGCCAGGTCACCTGCTCACCTGCGGCGTCGGTGATGATCACCTGCCGGCGCGGTCGCACGTGCAGCAGGCGGTCCACGGCATCGCGCATTCCAACCGGCACCTCTGGCACGGCGGTGTAGCCCGCGAGTGCGAAGTTGCAGATCATGTGTGCCAATCCCGGGTCGTATCCCGCCGGGAGGCTCGGCGCGACCGTGAGCCGCAGCTCGAGCGCTCCCGCGTCGAGATCCGCCGTTCCGCCGCCGCTCAGGGTGAAGTCCTGCTCGTTCACTTCGCCCTTGAGGTGCCAGGACACTGCGCTCACGTTCGCCATGCGATCTCCTCGTTCCCGTGGATCTACCGGAGTGGCAATCACGCAAGGCTCGCAGACAGCTACCACGCGTGAATACCTCCACCTCGGTGAACGACGTCGCGCGAGAGGCGCGGACGGCAGAGGGTGTTCCGCCACCTGCACCACGCCCACATCGTTTCGCGTCGAACCCCTGCTTCTCCTCGCGCTTCCCGGTGGCCTCAGTGCCCGGTCAGGCACCGAGCCGCAGCTCATCTGCTCCGCCCCGGTGGTAGGCGAAGTCGGCGGGCAGGTCCTGGTGACACGCTCCTTAGCGGCACCCCGAGTACCGCGGCGCGAACTCATTGCATGATTTTGCGTTTTCCTGCATAGTCATGCGCATGGTGTCGGTCGCGGTCGCGGGGGCCAGCGGGTACGCGGGGGGAGAGCTCCTCCGGCTGCTGCTGGCACACCCGCAGGTGGAGATCGGGGCGCTGACCGCGGGCGGCAGCGCGGGGACACGGTTGGGCGCGCACCAGCCACATCTGCTCCCGCTGTCCGACCGCCTGCTCCAGGAAACCGGTCCCGACGCCCTCGCGGGGCACGACGTCGTGTTCCTCGCCGTGCCGCACGGCCACTCGGCGGCGCTCGCGGCCGAGTTGGGCGACGCCACAGTGGTGATCGACTGCGGCGCCGACCACCGACTCGCCGACGCCGGCGCCTGGACCCGGTGGTACGGCGGTGAGCACGCCGGGAGCTGGCCCTACGGCCTGCCCGAACTGCCCGGCGCCCGCGACGCCCTGCGGGGTGCGAGACGGGTCGCGGTACCCGGCTGCTACCCGACCGCGGTCAGCCTCGCGCTGTTCCCGGCACTGGCCGCGGGCCTCGCCGAGCCCGACGTGGTGATCACCGCCGTCACCGGTACGTCGGGCGCGGGCCGAGCGCCCCAGGCGCACCTGCTCGGCGCCGAGGTGATGGGCTCGTTGTCGGCGTACGGCGTGGGCGGCACCCACCGGCACACCCCCGAGATCGCGCAGAACCTGTCGACGGCCGCGGGGAGACCGGTCGGCGTGAGTTTCACACCGGTACTGGCCCCGCTCCCGCGCGGGATCCTGGCGTCCTGCTCGGCGCGCACCGGGGCATCGGTCGCGGAGATCACCGAGACCTACGCGAAGGCCTACGCCGACGAGCCGTTCGTCCATCTGCTGCCGGCGGGCTCCTGGCCGTCCACCTCGGCCACGCTCGGCTCCAACACCGTTCACCTGCAGGTCACGGTCGACGCCGACGCGCGGCGGCTGATCGCCGTCGCCGCCGTCGACAACCTGACCAAGGGCACCGCCGGAGGCGCTGTGCAATGCATGAACCTGGCCCTGCGGCTGCCGGAGACCACCGGGCTCCCCCTGACGGGAGTCGCGCCGTGACCGTCACGGCTCCACGGGGCTTCCGGGCCTCGGGCATCGCCGCTGGCCTCAAGAGCAGCGGCGGTCTCGACCTCGCCCTCGTGGTCAACGACGGCCCGCGCCACGACGCGGCGGCCGTGTTCACCCGCAACAAGGTCAAGGCCGCCCCGGTGCTGTGGTCCGAGCAGGTACTGGCCACCGGCAGGCTGCGGGCCGTCGTGCTCAACTCCGGTGGCGCCAACGCCTGCACCGGACCGGAGGGCTTCCGGACGACCCACGCCACCGCGGAGCGGGCCGCCGAGGTGCTGGGGTGCGGTGCGATCGAGGTCGCGGTCTGCTCCACCGGGCTGATCGGCGCCCAGCTCCCGCGCGAGGCCGTCCTGGCCGGCGTCGTGGCCGCCTCCACCCGGCTGGCCGCCGACGCCGACGCCGGGCTGGCCGCCGCCACCGCGGTGATGACCACCGACACCGTGGCCAAGCAGGCGAGCCACGCCGACCCCGCAGGCTGGACGATCGGCGGGTTCACCAAGGGTGCGGGCATGATCGCGCCGTCGATGGCCACCATGCTCTCGGTGCTCACCACCGACGCGGTCATCGACGCGGCGGCGCTGCGCGAGGCGCTGCGGGCCGCCGTACGGGTGAGCTTCGACCGGCTCGACATCGACGGCTCGATGTCCACCAACGACGCCGTGATCGCCATGGCCTCGGGCGCGAGCGGCGTCGAGGTCGACCCGATGGATCTCACCACCGCGCTCACGGCCGTGTGTCGCGATCTCGCACAGCGGATGCAGGCCGACGCGGAGGGCATCACCAAGCGCGTCACCGTGCGGGTGAGCGGCGCGGCCGGCGAGGACGACGCCGTCACCGTGGCGCGCACCGTGGCCCGTGACAGCCTGGTCAAGACCGCGCTGTTCGGCTCCGACCCCAACTGGGGACGGGTCGCGGCTGCCGTCGGCTACTCGGCCGCCGACGTCGACCCGGACCTGCTCGACGTCACCATCAACGGGGTGCTGCTGTGCCGGGGCGGGGTGGCGTGGGGCGACCGCGCCGCCGCCGACCTGTCGGGCAAGGAGATCCTGGTGGCGATCGAGCTCGGCCTCGGCCACGGCACGGCGGAGATCCTCACCACCGACCTGTCCCGCGCCTACGTGGAGGAGAACAGTGCCTACTCCTCCTGAGGGTTCCCCGGCGACGAGACTGAAGCGCGCGGGGGAGAAGGCGGCCATCCTCGCCGAGGCCCTGCCCTGGTTGCAGCGGTTCCACGGCCGGATCGTCGTGGTCAAGTACGGCGGCAACGCCATGGTCGACGACGAGCTCAAGCAGGCGTTCGCCCGCGACATGATGTTCCTGCGCCTCGCCGGCATCCTGCCCGTCGTCGTGCACGGGGGCGGACCGCAGATCACCGCGATGCTCGACCGGCTCGGGCTGCCGGCGGAGTTCCGCGGCGGTCTGCGCGTGACCACCCCCGAGACGATCGACGTCGTGCGGATGGTGCTCGTCGGGCAGGTCGGCCGCGAGCTCGTCGGGCTGATCAACCAGCACGGGCCGTACGCGGTGGGGCTCTCCGGCGAGGACGCGCACCTGTTCACGGCGGAGAAGCGCACCGCGCTGGTCGACGGCGAGCCGGTCGACATCGGGCTGGTCGGCGACGTCGCGGCGGTCAACCCCGACGCGGTCCTCGACATCGTCCGCGCGGGACGCATCCCGGTGGTCGCGGGCGTCGCCCCGGACGTCCACGGCACGGTCTACAACATCAACGCGGACTCCGCGGCCGCCGCGCTCGCCGTTGCGCTGGACGCCGCCAAGCTCGTGGTCCTCACCGACGTCGAGGGGCTCCGCGCGAACCACCCCGACCCCGAGTCGGTGATCAGCGAGCTCACTGCCGCCGAGCTGGAGCCGATGCTCCCGCACCTCGCGAACGGGATGGCGCCGAAGATGGAGGCGTGCCTGCGGGCGGTGCGCGGAGGGGTCGGCCAGGCCCACGTGATCGACGGGCGGGTGCCCCATTCGGTGTTGCTCGAGGTCTTCACCAGCGAGGGAGCCGGAACGATGGTGACCCCATGACCGACGGCGACGCGCTCATGGCCAGGTGGAGCTCGTCGATGATGAACAACTACGGCACCCCCCCGCTGGCGCTCGTGCGCGGCAGCGGCGCGCAGGTCTGGGACGCCGACGGCCGCCGCTATCTCGACCTGCTGGGCGGCATCGCGGTCAACGCGCTCGGGCACGCCCATCCCGCGGTCGTCGAGGCGGTCACTCGGCAGATCTCGACGCTCGGCCACACCTCCAACCTCTACGTCACCGAGCCCCCGCTGGCGTTGGCCGAGAAGCTCCTCGAGCTGCTCGACCAGCCCGGCGCGAGGGTCCTGTTCTGCAACTCCGGTGCCGAGGCCAACGAGACCGCCTTCAAGATGGCGCGCCGCACCGGCCGCCCGCACATCGTCGCCGCGGAGAACTCCTTCCACGGCCGGACGATGGGCGCGCTCGCGCTCACCGGCCAGCCGTCCAAGCGCGCGCCGTTCGAGCCGATGCCCCCGGGCGTCTCCCACGTGCCCTTCGGCGACGTCGTCGCGCTCGACGCGGCGGTCGGACCGGACACCGCAGCGGTGTTCCTCGAACCGATCCTCGGCGAGGCCGGCGCGGTCACCCCGCCCGAGGGCTACCTGCGGGCCGCCCGGGAGATCACGGCGGCCCACGGCGCGCTGCTCGTGATCGACGAGGTGCAGACCGGCATCGGACGGACCGGCGCCTGGTTCGCCCACCGGACCGCCGGTGTCGTGCCCGACGTCGTCACCCTGGCGAAGGGGCTCGGCGGTGGTCTCCCGGTCGGCGCCTGCATCGGTATCGGCGCGGCCGCGTCGCTGCTCGAACCGGGCCAGCACGGTACGACGTTCGGCGGCAACCCCGTGTGCTGTGCCGCCGCGTTGGCCGTGCTCACCACGATCGCGTCCGACGGTCTGCTGGAGCACGTCACGCTCGTCGGCAAGAAGATCGTCGCGGGGATCGAGGCGCTGGGCCACCCGCTCGTGCGTGGCGTCGACGGAGCGGGCCTGCTGATCGGTGTCGTGCTCCGCGAGCCGGTGTCGGCGGCGGTCGCGGCGGCCGCCCGCGATGCCGGATTCCTGATCAACAACGCCGTGCCGGACCGCGTGCGGCTGGCCCCGCCGCTGGTGCTCACCGAGGCGCAGGCGGGGGAGTTCCTCACCGCGCTCCCGATGATCCTGGACGCCGCCACGTGACCCGGTACCTCCTGCGCGACGACGACCTGAGCCCCGACGAGCAGCGAGAGATCCTCGACCTCGCCGACACGATGAAGGCCGATCCGTTTCGCCACCGCCCGCTGGACGGCCCGAGGTCCGTGGCCGTGCTGTTCGACAAGACGTCCACCCGGACCCGCATGTCGTTCGAGGTCGGCATCGCCCAGCTCGGTGGCACCTCGCTGATCATCGACGGGCACGCGAGCCAGCTGGGCCGCGGGGAGACGATCGGCGACACGGCACGGGTGATGTCGCGCTACGTCGACGCGATCGTGTGGCGCACCGGCGACCAGTCGCGCATCGAGGAGATGGCCGCCGGCGCGACCGTCCCGGTGGTCAACGCGCTCACCGACCAGTTCCACCCCTGCCAGGTGCTCGCCGACCTGCAGACCATCCGTGAGCGGTTCGGCCGCCTCGCCGGGCTCACCCTCACCTACCTCGGCGACGGCGCCAACAACATGGCGCACTCCCTGTTGCTCGGCGGCGCCACGGCGGGCCTGCACGTGCGGATCTGTGCCCCGGAGGCCTTCACCCCGAGCAGCGAGATCCTGCGTGACGCCGCGAGCCGCGCCGCGGAGACCGGCGGCGGCGTGGAGCTGATCGCCGATCCGCACGCCGCCGTGGACGGGGCCGACGTACTGGTGACCGACACGTGGACGTCGATGGGGCAGGAGGTCGACGGCCTGGACCGGGTGGCCCCGTTCCGTCCGATGCAGATCGACTCCGGCCTGCTCGGGCGCGCCGCACCGGGGGCGATCGTCCTGCACTGCCTGCCCGCGCACCGCGGCCACGAGATCACCGACGACGTGATCGACGGCCCGGCCAGCGCGGTGTGGGACGAGGCGGAGAACCGCCTGCACGCACAGAAGGCGCTGCTCATGTGGCTCCTACGACGATGACGGCCGGGTCCCGGGCGTCGCGGCAGGCGCGGATCGTCGAGCTCGTCACCCAGCGGCAGGTGCGCAGCCAGACCGAGCTGCTCGGCCTTCTGGAGGCCGACGGCATCGGCACCACGCAGGCCACCCTGTCGCGGGACCTCGACGAGCTGGGTGCGGTCAAGCTGCGCGGCGCCGACGGCGGCACCTCGGTCTACGTCATCCCCGACGACGGCAGCCCGGTACGCGGGATCGTGGGCGGCACCGCCCGTCTGGCGCGCCTGCTGGGGGACCTGCTCGTGTCCGCGGACGCGAGTGGAAACCTCGCCGTGCTGCGCACGCCGCCCGGCGCGGCCCACTACCTGGCCAGCGCGCTGGACCGGGCCGCGCTGCACGACGTCGTCGGCACCATCGCCGGCGACGACACCCTGCTGGTTGTCGCCCGCGAGCCCCTCACCGGCGCGGAGCTCGCCGACCGCCTGCAGAACCTGAGGAACGAAAGAGAGCACACATGACGGACCGGGTCGTACTGGCCTACTCGGGCGGGCTGGACACCTCGGTGGGGATCGGATGGATCGCCGAGGAGACGGGCGCCGAGGTGGTGGCCGTCGCGGTGGACGTCGGCCAGGGGGGCGAGGACATCGAGGAGATCCGCAAGCGCGCGCTGGCCTGCGGTGCGGTCGAGGCCGTCGTGGCCGACGCCCGCGACGAGTACGCCGAGCAGTTCTGTCTCCCCGCCCTGGCGGCCAACGCGCTCTACATGGACCGATACCCGCTGGTCTCCGCGCTGTCGCGCCCGCTGATCGTCAAGCACCTGGTGGAGGCGGCGAAGTACCACGGCGCCTCCACGGTGGCGCACGGCTGCACCGGCAAGGGCAACGACCAGGTGCGTTTCGAGGTCGGCATCGGGGCACTCGCCCCGGACCTGAACGTGATCGCGCCGGTCCGCGACTTCGCCTGGACCCGCGAGAAGGCGATCCGGTACGCCGAGGACCGCAACCTCCCGATCGCCGTCACGAAGTCCTCGCCGTACTCCATCGACCAGAACGTCTGGGGCCGCGCGGTCGAGACGGGGTTCCTGGAGGACATCTGGAACGGGCCCATCGAGGACATCTACTCCTATACGCAGGACCCGGCCGAGCCGCGTGACGCCGACGAGGTGGTCGTCCGCTTCGAGAAGGGGGTTCCGGTCGCGCTGGACAGCAGGCCGGTCTCGGTGCTGCAGGCCATCCAGGAGCTGAACCGCCGGGCCGGCGCGCAGGGCGTCGGGCGCCTGGACATGGTCGAGGACCGGCTCGTCGGCATCAAGAGCCGCGAGGTCTACGAGGCCCCCGGCGCGATCGCGCTGATCACCGCGCACCAGGAGCTGGAGAACGTCACGGTCGAGCGCGACCTCGCCCGCTTCAAGCGCACGGTGGGGCAGCGCTGGACGGAGCTGGTCTACGACGGCCTGTGGTTCTCCCCGCTCAAGTACGCGCTCGACGCCTTCATCGCGCAGACCCAGGAGCAGGTCACCGGCGAGGTGCGGATGACGTTGCACGGCGGCCGCGCCGTCCCGACCGGCCGGCGATCCGACGCGTCGCTCTACGACTTCAATCTCGCCACCTACGACGA
>Ga0105046_10015368_pt1 | contig 11767 bp, 10 predicted proteins | sample MAT03_FD_78385 | JGI IMG/M metagenome (GOLD analysis project Ga0105046, IMG submission 78385) | Freshwater microbial communities from Lake Fryxell liftoff mats and glacier meltwater in Antarctica - MAT-03 (megahit assembly) | ecosystem: Environmental > Aquatic > Freshwater > Ice > Liftoff...
ATGGCGGTCGGTCATGCCCGGTATTCCACGCAGGGTTCAAGTGTCGCCCGCAATGCGGGACCGATGGTCACCCAGAGTTCTGATGGTCCGATCGCGGTCGCGCACAATGGCAATCTCACCAACGCGATGAATCTGCGTGAGGAACTGGAGGAAGAGGGTGAACGTTTCGTCACCACGACCGACAGCGAGATTCTGACCAGACTCATTGCGATGACGCCTGGCGAGACGATGGCGGTCAAACTCAGGCGGGCAATGGCGCGCATGGTTGGGGCGTACAGCCTCTGCATTCTCGCCACGGACCGGATTCTTGCGGTTCGAGATCCCCTTGGAGTTCGTCCGCTTTGTCTCGGCAAACTCGCTGGGCAGTGGGTTGTTGCCTCCGAGAGCTGCGCGCTCATGACAATCGGCGCCGAATTCGTACGGGAAGTGCAGCCAGGCGAGATTATTGAAATTGATGAGCATGGGCTCCAGAGCCATATGCCATTGCTTCCCCATCGTCATGCGATGTGCCTGTTCGAATTGATTTACTTCGCCCGGCCGGATAGCGTGATTCATGGCCAGCGCCTGCATCTCGTAAGGCAGCGCATGGGTGAACAGCTAGCTCGGGAGCAGCCGGTCGATGCGGATATCGTGGTTGGATTGCCGGACTCGGCGATTCCGGCCGCAATCGGATATGCTCGTGCGTCAGGACTTCCGTATACGGAAGCGCTGATCAAGAACCGGTACATCGGGCGAACCTTCATCCAACCGGATCAACGGTTGCGTGAGGTCGGTGTTTCGCTCAAATTCAATGCGCTGCCGGAGGTGCTCGAAGGAAAGCGAGTGGTTCTGGTCGATGACACCATCGTTCGCGGAACGACGAGCAAACCGATTGTGAACATGTTGCGACAGGCCGGCGCGACCGAAGTACACATGCGTGTCCATGCCCCGCCGATGATGTGGCCGTGTTATCTCGGGGTCGATCTTGCCCGTCGTGACGAACTGATTGCGGCGAGGATGTCGGTGCCGGATATTGGCCGGTTCATTGGAGCGGATAGCATCGGCTATTTGACGCTCGAAGGGTTGATTGAAGCAATCAATGTACCCGGCGCGGGATTCTGCACCGGTTGTCTCACCGGAAGTTATCCAGTGCCGGTTCAGCTCGGCATGGACAAATTGGTACTTGAACGGGTTTAGCCGCCCGCAGCCACAGAAGCGAGAGTGCTCGTGTCATCAGATGCTTCGACTGAACCCGTAGTTAAAACGCCACTGTATGACCGCCACGTCGCACTCGGCGCGCGGATCATCCCGTTTGCCGGGTGGATGATGCCTGTCCAGTACAGCGGCATCATCAACGAACACAAAACTGTGCGAACTGCTGCCGGGCTCTTTGATCTTGGTCACATGGGTCAGGTCGATGTGACCGGTCCCGATGCCTGTAATTTCCTGCAATTCATCACCACCAACGATGTAAGCACCATTGAACCGCTGCACGCGCACTACTCCCTCCTGCCGAACGAACAGGGCGGGGTGATCGATGACATCATCATTTACCGCCGCGCTGAAAACGACGGGTACATGGTCTGCATCAACGCCTCCAATCGGCACAAGGATGTGAATTGGATGCACCGGTGGCGAGCGGAGCGTCCCGATCTGGATGTGACCGTCGAGGACATTTCCGACAAAACAGGCATGATCGCGATCCAGGGGCCAAAAGCTGCCGCGATCACCCAGCGCATTTCAGACCGCGATCTCTCTGGCGTCGATTATTTTTCCTGGGTCGAAGCGACAGTTGGCGGAGTGAAGGCGAATACTGCCCGCACCGGGTACACCGGCGAAGACGGGTTCGAGTTCTACACCGCGATCGATGAGATCGGAACGCTGTGGGACGCTCTCATGGAATCGGGCGCCAATGAGGGGCTACTTCCGATTGGACTTGGTGCCCGGGATACCCTGCGGCTCGAATCCAGGATGCCGCTCTATGGCAATGAACTGGCCGACGACATTAATCCGCTCGAGGCCGGGCTCGGATGGGCGGTCAAACTCGACAAAGGACCATTTGTTGGTTGTGAACCGATCGCCGCGATGAAGTCAACTGGTGCTCCCCGCAAAACCGTGGGTTTCAAATTGACCGAACGCGCCGGTTCTCCGCGTTCCCATTTCGAAGTTCAGGTTGGTGGACGCTCAGTCGGGTTCGTTACCAGCGGCGCAATGTCGCCGACGTTAAACGAAAATATCGGTCTGGCGCTCGTCGAAAAAGATGTCGCCGGGAACGGCAAACCACTCGAAATCATCATTCGCGATAAGCCGGTTGCGGCTGTTCAGATCAAGACTCCGTTTTACAAACGGGATCGATAGCGCGTATTGGCGCAAGCGCAAGGAAGAGGAGAAGTAACTCATGTCATCACCAAAGGAACTGCTCTACACCAAGACTCATGAGTGGGTTAAGGTCGAGGGCGACGTCGCCACGATTGGAGTCACCGATCACGCCCAGAGCGAACTCGGCGATATCACCTACCTTGAACTCCCCGATCTCGGAGGCGAAGTCAACGGGGGCGAGCCATTCGGCGTGGTTGAGTCAGTAAAAGCCGCATCCGATGTGTACTCGCCAATCGACGGCGAAGTTCTCGAGCGGAATGAAGATGCGATTGCCGCACCTGACGTGGTCAACTCGTCCCCGTACGAAGGCGCCTGGTTGATCAAGGTCAAGTTGGCAAATCCGGCGCAGGTGGAGGCACTTCTGACTCCAGAGCAATACGACGAACTGCTTGAGAGCACGGGCAGTCACTAGGATTCGATTCCGAAAAGTCTATAGAGTTCAAGAAAGGCGCATGTGGTCCGATGACCTTCAACCCGCATACCGATGCCGATCGAGCCGAGATGCTCCGGGCGATCGGAACTGAAACAATCGCGGATCTCTTTTCGCCAGTTCCGGCCGATGTCCGCTTTCCGACACTGGATTTGTTGCCGCAGCTGACCGAAATGGAAGCGGCCGCTCGTCTGACCGATCTGGCAAGCAAAAACCTCGCCGGAGCGAATGGCAACACCTATCTAGGTGCAGGATCGTATCACCATTACGTCCCTGCCACGGTCGGACAGATTCTTTCACGCGGTGAGTTTTACACCGCCTACACGCCATATCAGCCTGAAGTCGCGCAGGGAACCTTACAGGTCATCTACGAGTTCCAGTCGATGGTGGCCGCGCTCTTCGAAATGGATGTTGCGAACGCCTCTATGTATGACGGGGCGACCGCGCTGGCAGAAGCGGTTCTGATGGCAATTTCGACCGCGAAGAAGCGCCACAAAGTTGTGGTCGCGGGCACGGTTCATCCTGCCTATCGAGAGGTCATCCAAACCTACTCAAGTGGACTGGCAATCGAGATTGTCGACCTGGCTATTCCCACCGACGGTTTCGCGACTTCGGTCGAGTCGATTACCAGCCAACTCGACGATCAGGTCGCCTGTGTGGTCGTTCAGTACCCGAACTTCTTCGGCGGCATTGAAGATGTCGCGGCGATTGGTGAGGCGGCCCATGCGGCTGGCGCTCTTCTGGTCGTCTCCACCTATCCAGTTCCGCTGGGTTTGTTGAAATCGCCGGGTTCACTGGGCGCGGATATCGTGACCGCGGAGGGTCAGGCGCTGGGTGTTGCCCAGAGTTTTGGCGGCCCGTACGTTGGGTTGCTTGCGACTCGCCAGTCCTTCGTGCGATTGCTACCTGGTCGACTAGCTGGAGTGGCGACCGACTCGGAAGGCAAGCGAGGCTTCGTTCTGACGCTGCAAACGCGCGAGCAACACATTCGGCGCGAGAAGGCGACGAGCAATATCTGCACGAATCAGGGGCTGATGGCGACCGCCGCCACCGTCTATATGGCGAGTGTTGGTCCAGAGGGATTTCGCGAAGTCGCAAATCGCTGCTATCAGAACGCTCATTACCTGCAGAAGCAGATCTGCGCGATTCCAGGGTTCAAGCTGGCGCTCGATGCACCATTCTTTCACGAGTTTGTGGTTGAAACTCCGCAACCGGCGGCCGAGATCAATGCCAGATTGCTAGCGGCCGGTATCATCGGCGGCTACGACCTTGGCAAGGTCGATTCGGCACTTGATCACCACATGTTGATTTGCGCGACCGAACTCAACGACAAAACCGGCATCGACAGGCTCATTGCAACGTTGAAATAGCCGTTTCAATGCCAAACTGACCTAAGTGTACGTGCACGAACCCGCGATCGCGGGTTCGTACCGACCTCTCTGCTATACTTTGCGGTCGCTGGCCCGAAGAATGGGATTATTCCTGTGTCTCGGGATTGTGCCGTTCGTCGCGCTGTTTATCGGCGTGGACGCGGGCAACGGGCGGTTTATTAGTGTGACGCGGTGAGACTGTGACCAGACCAATTGTTGCAATTGTGGGACGACCTAACGTCGGGAAGTCCACGCTCTTCAACCGCCTCGTTGGCGAGCGCCGAGCGATTGTCGAAGACCAACCCGGAACGACCCGGGATCGCGTGTATGGTGTCACCGATTGGGGTGGGATCGATTTCAACATCGTCGATACTGCAGGTCTGCAGGACGTTGATGAGATCGAAGCTGCATCGTCATCTGAAATCGCACGCCACACTCGTGATCAGGCACAATTTGCGATTCATGAGGCCGATGTCATTGTCTTCATGGTCGACACCAAGACTGGTTTGACCGGTGGTGATCTCGAGGTCGCAGACCTGCTTCGGCGAACTGATAAACCAACCATCGTGGTCGCAAACAAAGCCGACAGCACATCCCGACGCGATCTGGCGATGGAGTTCTATGAACTCGGACTCGGCGATCCGATTCCTATTTCCGCATATCACGGTTCCGGCACCGGTGATCTACTGGACCGCGTGGTCGAGGCGCTTCCCGAGTTCGAGGAATTGCCCGAGACGGAAGGGCCGAAGATAGCTATCGTCGGTCGCCCGAATGTTGGCAAGAGTCGATTGCTGAACGCACTGCTCGGTCAGGAGCGTTCCATCGTCAGTGACGTTCCCGGTACCACTCGCGACTCTGTAGATACCCAGCTTGTTTGGGCCGGTCAACCGGTCACCCTGATCGATACGGCCGGGATCCGACGCAAAGGGCGGGTTGATCAGGGTATCGAGCAGTACAGCGTTCTCCGATCAATTCGTTCGATTGAGCGGTCAGATGTCGTCCTGCTCGTCATCGATGCGACCGAGAGCTTCACGGCACAGGACTTGCACATAGCAGGCTATGTCGAAGAACAAAAAAAGGGCATGGTCGTGGTAGTCAACAAATGGGACCTCATTGAAAAAGATGCGACAACGATGGAGGAGTACAAAAAGAGAGCGAAAGACGCGCTCGACTTCATGCCATACGCACCGCTTACCTTCATTTCCGCGAAGATGGGCCAGCGCGTTCCCCAAGTACTTGACATGGCGCTGACCGTGGTTGATGAGCGGGTACGTCGCGTTCCGACTGCAGCCTTGAACAAGGTTTTGAAAGACGCGGTAGCGAAGCACCCACCGCCGAGTAAGCCAAACAAATGGCTCAAGTTCTACTATATGACGCAGGCGGACGTATCTCCGCCGACCTTCATCTTTTTCGTCAACGATCCAACACTGGTGCACTTTTCGTACAAGCGATATCTCGAGAACCAACTGCGTGAAACCTTTGGGTACGCGGGTAATCCGATCCGAATGAGCTTCAGGGGTCGGGAAGAGGGGAGCTAACGTTGCACATCGTCGCCGGCATTCTTCTCATCGTCGCGGCGTACGGTTTCGGCGCAATTCCTTGGGGTGTGGTGCTCGGTAGAGTTCTGGCTGGCAAAGATCTGCGTGATTTTGGCAGCAACTCGACGGGGGCGACCAATGCCTATCGTGTCCTCGGCTGGAAGTTCTCAGCCGCGGTCTTCCTGCTCGATTTCGCCAAAGGCCTGATACCTGTCGTGCTCGCACGATGGATGGATGTTGGCTGGTGGTTCGTAGGCGCAGTCGCGTTTGCGACTGTGGTCGGTCACTGCTGGTCCGCCTTTATTCGCTTCGGCGGCGGCAAAGGCATGGCGACCGGCGCCGGTGCGATCGCCGGGATGGTTCCCTGGGTGCTGATTGTTCTGCCAATCATGATCATCATCGTGATTGCCACCAAGTACGTATCACTCGCATCACTCGTCGGAACGGCGCTCGCGACCGGGCTCGTCTGGCTTGCGTGGGCGACCGGCTATGAACCGGCGCAAGCTGCTCTGGCATGTGCCGCAGTGGCCGCGGTGATCTTCATCCGCCACCACGGAAATATCGACCGCCTGCTACACGGCAAGGAACGACGCTTCTCGCTCCGTTCAAGCGCCGGGTAGAGAATCCATTCCAGTTGAGGTTCTTTGGGTGCGTCGGCAGTGGTTCATGGGGCTGAGAATGGTGTCGTCGGGCTTTGCTTCGACGCCACCCTCCAGCCCCGTTTTGTTAAACGGGATGCGTCAGGCTGCACCGTAGCCGCTGGGATGGCGTTGCATCCATTCCCACGCGGAGCCAATCATCGAGTCAAGAGTCGAGTTTGTCGGATTCCAACCGAGTTCCTGGCGCGCCCGCGTGCTGTCCGCGATGAGCGCGGGCGGGTCTCCAGCGCGACGCTCTCCCTCTTCGACAGGTAGTGCTTTTCCCGTGACCCGCACGACCGCTTCCGCGATTTGCCGGACAGAAAACCCATCCCGCGAACCGAGATTGAATGCGCCCAGGGTACGGTCGAGTTTATCGAGCGCCAGCAAATGAGCATCGACGAGATCGATCACGTGGACATAATCTCTTACGGCCGTACCGTCCGGCGTTGGATAGTCAGTTCCAAAGATTTTGAAGTCCGGCCGTTTCCCAAGCAGCACCTGAAGGGCAACCGGGATCACATGTGTCTCTGGGTTGTGATCCTCGCCGCGAGCCTGCGTTGCCCCTGCCACATTGAAATAGCGAAAGATGACATAGGAGAGGCCATAGGCAGTTTCATACGCCGGAAGCATCTGTTCAACGAGCAACTTCGACAATCCGTATGGGTTGATTGGGAGAAGCGCGTCCGTTTCTGTAATTACGTCGCGTTCTGGGGCGCCGTAGACGGCGGCCGTCGACGAGAAGACAAACTTCTTTACACCGGTCCGTTTGAGGGCAGAGAGGACATTGTGGGATCCTACAGTGTTGATTGCGAAGTAATCCGCCGGTTGAATCACCGATTCGGGTACCAGCGTCGCCGCGCCAAAGTGCAACACCGCTTCCGGTTGCGACGCAGACACTGCGTCGAGAACTGCCTTCGGATCGGTGAGATCTGCCTGGATCAATCGAGCGTCGGGATGTACTGCTTGAGCGTGACCTCGCCATAAATTGTCCAGCACGGTCACATCGTCGCCGCGGGCAACGAGTCGCTCGACCGCGATGCTCCCTATGTATCCCGCTCCGCCAGTCACCAGAACCTTCATAGTGCCTCTCAATTGTTAAGATGTGCCAGTCAGTTTTCGACCCGAAGGATGGCCGGAATCACCATGGTACACTAGCCGTCAGGCTCGCTCAGAACAACATGCGCGACGCGTTTGATCCCGATGTCACTCATTTCGAGGAGTCTTCCGGCATGGTCTCATCGCTTACCTCCCTGATTTCTGACCCGGCAGTTGCAGCCGCAATTGGACGTGAGGAGCAGCGACAGCGGGAAGGCATCGAACTTATTGCTTCCGAAAATTTCGTGAGTGCTTCCGTGCTTCGAGCGGTTGGAAGTGTGCTCACGAACAAGTATGCCGAAGGTCAGGTTGGGAAGCGCTATTACGGTGGTTGCGAGTTCGTGGATGAGGTCGAAACAATCGCCATCGACCGGGCCAAGCAACTCTTCGGCGCGGAACACGTCAATGTCCAACCACACTCCGGTGCCAATGCCAACCTCGCCGCTTACTTCGCCCTTCTGAATCCCGGCGACCGGATTCTCGGTCTGAGCCTGCAGGAGGGTGGACACCTGACGCACGGACTGGCCGTCAACTTCTCCGGCCGGATTTTCGAGGCGCACTTCTACGGACTTGACCCGGCAACCGCGTTGATCGATTACGACGGTTTGCTCGCCAAGGCGAAAGAGACGAAACCCAAGGCGATCATCGCCGGGGCGAGCGCCTATAGCCGGTTCTTTGACTACAAGCGATTCCGCGAGGTAGCCGACGAGGTCGGCGCATATCTTTTTGCCGATATCGCTCATCCAGCAGGGTTGATCGCGGCGGGACTTCACCCGACCCCAATCCCTTACGCGCACGTCACGATGACCACAACGCACAAAACCTTGCGCGGTCCTCGCGGTGGAATGATCCTGACCAGCGAAGAATACGGGAAGTTGATCGACAAGAATGTCTTCCCTGGATTCCAGGGTGGACCGCTCATGCACGTAATCGCGGGCAAAGCGGTCGCGTTCGGCGAGGCACTCGAGCCGTCATTCAAGACGTACGCGCAGGCGGTCATCGACAACGCGAAGACGCTCTCTGACGCAATGCAGACCGCAGGCTTTCCGATCATCTCTGGCGGCACCGACACCCATCTCTTGCTGGTGGATGTCACTCCGGCCGGGATGAGTGGACGTCAGGCCGAGCGCCTGCTCGACACGGTTGGCATTACCGTCAACAAAAACACGATCCCGGGTGAGACCAAACCTCCGACACAAGCCAGCGGTATCCGGCTCGGTTCGCCGTCGGTCACGACTCGGGGCTTTGGCACGCCGGAGATGAAGCAGGTGGCAACAATGATTGCTTCAGTGTTGCAAACTCCCGAAGATGAAGCGATCAAGAATAGGGTACGCGAGGAAGTTGCGGGCTTGACCGGGCGCTTCCCGATTCCAGGTATGTCGTCGCTGTAAACCACCAACGAGAAGAGGTCGCGTGGAGAACTGGGCGATCGCGCTGATCGTGTTTGCGGTCACTGCCGGTTCCTCGGCGTTGCTGGTTTCGCGGTCGATTCCGCTCTTCTCGAAACTTGGACTGCTAGATCCGATAAATCCCAGAAAGATTCACAAAGTGCCGGTCCCCCGCGGGGCGGGCATCGCCATTTTTCTCGCGTTTGTGATCGGGATCAGCCTTAGTTTTTCCCTTGATGTTCAACGTTTTCCAAAAGAGACTGAGCGCATCCTGCTTCTGCTCGCTGGCGGCATGGTCGTGGTTGCAGTGATGTTTGTTGACGACGCGGTTGGACTGAAACCTCTCACGAAACTGGGATGGCAGGTTGGAGCAGCGCTGATTGTGGTAGCCCCGAGATTCCGCGGGGTCAACCATGGGATCGTGATCGAACAGTTCAACGCTCCATTTTTCGGCACGATTTCAGTTCCACTTCTCCTCGCTGTGCTCTTCACAGTCTTCTGGATTGTCGGAATGATGAACACCCTGAACTGGGTGGATGGTATGGATGGTCTTGCCGGTTCAGTCACGCTAGTCACCTGCGGCATTCTCTTCCTTCACACCTTTTTCTGGCCACGCGACGATCCGCAGTTCACGGTGTCTCTGATTCCACTTGCGTTGGGGGCGGCGGTCGTCGGTTTTCTCCCCTTTAACTGGCACCCTGCCCGGATCATCATGGGCGATTCTGGCGCAAATTTTCTTGGTTATGCACTGGCTGTGGCATCCATCATCGGTGGCGCCAAGATCGCCACCGCACTACTCGCGCTGGGATTACCGGTGCTGGACGTCGCCTGGGTAATCCTGTACCGAATCTCGCACGGGAAATCACCGCTCAAAGCTGATCGAGGGCATCTTCACCATCGCCTGCTTGATGGCGGGTGGAGTCAGGCGCAGATCGTGCTCTTTGTGGCCGGGTTATCACTGATTGCGGGGGCGTCATCGCTTCTCCTGCCGAGCAAAGGCGCGAAGCTCGCCGCAATCATCGTATTGGGACTGGTGATGATCGGACTAATAGCAATTATGGCAACGCGCGATCCGAAGCGAGGGGATGATCCCGACAACAACAGAGCGGAGCCTCAATCGCTCCGCTCATAAATTTCCGCGCTGTGACCTACTGAAGCAAGAACTCGAACTTCGGTCTGCCCCTGTCGTCGCCGTCGCGACGATCGACGATCTCGACCAGAGTTGCCACAAGGTGGGCAGCGTGTCCACTTAAAAGCGTTCCGACAATGGCGCCTGCGAGTCCGCCTACTGCTGTCCCAAGAAGAAACGGAATGACCAGGTTGCTGCCGGAACCCTTTCCCGAACTCATCTGTCCCCCGTTCATTTCGTGTGAGCCCATCGTCTGTTCCTTCACCTGCCGAACTTAAGTGTTACGGCATCGCGACAAGCGTTGGTGCTTCGGACCACAGCGATTCAAGGCGGTAGTATGCGCGCTGGTCTTCATCGAAGACGTGTACGATCGAATCGCCGTAGTCGAGCAGAATCCAACCCGACTGCGGGCTTCCTTCTGATCGTGTCGGCCGCACTTTCTCTTTGCCGAGTGTGTCCAGCACCGCATTTGAGATAGCGCGAAGCTGCCGTTCATTCTCACCCGAACAGATGACGAAGTAGTCGGCGATCGAAGACAGCTCGTGAATATCGATCACCAGCGTGTCAGAGGCGGGGGTATCGGCAAGAATCTCGGCGATCCGCAATGCCAGGTCCCGGTTATGACCTGCCATTTGAGCATTTCCGGACTGAGAAGTCGCGCTAATGTTTACAGCTTCTATGGTGACCTCCACCAAACCACGGCAGTATGCGTACGTACGGACTGCACGAACAACGTACTAAGAGTATACGAGTTGAACAAACGAAGGGCAACAACCCATTGTCGACGCTCACTCACTTATAGCTACGTCGGGTGGGCCCGGCAGGATTCGAACCTGCGACCCTGGGGTTATGAGCCCCGTGCTCTGCCGCTGAGCTACAGGCCCGGTGACACCCGAAGTAGCACGGATGATCATAGCACGGCATCGAGACCAAAGGTCCGCTAGCCGCTTGCTCCAACCACCTTGCCGCCCAATCGTGGTTCTATCGCTCTCGAAGTTGCCTGCCAGTATGCCGGGATTCGATTAGGTGTTTCGAGGTCAGGACTCGTTGCGATGCGTAGATTCCGCGATGTCCAGAGATCGTGTATGCGACGAAAACCGCGATCCCGAAGTAAATGACGCCATTCGTCGAGAAGAGTTCTGCCCCCATCACCACACAGGCTATAGGAGTGTTAGCTGCGGCCGCGAAAACCGCGACAAATCCAAGCGCCGCCAGGAAATCTGCTGAAAGCGTAAGCGGACCTGCCAGCGTGACGCCGAGTGTCGCTCCAATGACGAAGAGGGGGGTAACTTCGCCTCCCTTAAACCCTACTCCGAGTGTCAGCGCAGTCAGGACTAATTTAAAGACGAAAGCGAAGGTTGGAACGTCTGCGCCGGAGAAGGAGTCGGTCAGGAGCGGGAGACTGAGACCGGAATAGATCCGGGTGCCTAAAAGAAGCGTGATCCCGACGAAGATTGCGCCACCGATCGCCGTCCGCCATATCGGACTGGAGACCACCCGGCGGCTGAGATGATCGAATCCCGCAGTCAGTTCACTGAAGAGGGCGCTTGCGAGTCCAAATGCGATTCCTGCTATGGCGACCTGAGCGATCGACCCGAAATCCAATTCAGGAAGCGCGCTGGTGATCGCGTACTGTGAATGATGCACATCCAGCAGACGAATGGTCTGATCTCCCATCAGGGCAGCAATCAGACAAGGGATGAGCGCCTGGTAGCGCATTCCTCCGAGCGCAAGCATCTCCATTCCAAAGACGGTTCCCGCGAGCGGTGTGCCGAAGACACTGCTGAATCCACCGCTGATGCCGCACATCAGAAGAAT
>Ga0105046_10015369_pt1 | contig 11767 bp, 8 predicted proteins | sample MAT03_FD_78385 | JGI IMG/M metagenome (GOLD analysis project Ga0105046, IMG submission 78385) | Freshwater microbial communities from Lake Fryxell liftoff mats and glacier meltwater in Antarctica - MAT-03 (megahit assembly) | ecosystem: Environmental > Aquatic > Freshwater > Ice > Liftoff...
AAGTTTAGGTGTCATCGACATGCTGCGTGCTGAGGGTATTGCAGCGGTGGGTCCCACTGCTGCTGCTGCAAGGCTAGAAAGCTCTAAATCTTTCGCTAAGTCGGTTATGCAAGCCGCAAACATTGCTACGGCGCGATCATGCCTAACTAAAAATTCAAAAGAGCTTGATTCCGCGTTGGCAGAATTTGGATTACCTGTAGTTTTAAAAGCTGACGGACTAGCGGCTGGTAAAGGTGTTGTTGTGTGTCACACAGCTGAAGAGCTTGGCCACGCAAGAATTTTTTTTAGCGCTGAGTTAAAAGCCACAGAGATTTTAGTTGAGGAATTTTTAGCCGGTGTTGAAGCCACGCTAATGATCGCTACAAACGGTACCCGTGTTGTGTTGTTACCAACTGCGCATGATTATAAAAGGGCGCTAGATGGAGATCTCGGAGCGAACACCGGAGGCATGGGGTCTGTCTCTCCAACTCCACGTTTAACACCTGAGCAGATTTTCTGGTGCGTCGTTAATATTATTGATCCGCTGCTGGCAGAGATGCGCGCGCGCGGCACACCATTTACAGGTTTTCTTTACGCAGGACTTATGATTAGTCCGAGTGGAAAAATTTCAGTGATCGAATTTAACGCGCGCCTAGGAGATCCTGAAACACAATCAGCGCTTGCGATGTTAAATGGCTCTTTTACAGAGGGGTTGCGTTGGATGGCACAGCTAACTAATGAGGCACCGATTTGGGGCACTGACAGCGGCTGCGCTGTGAGTGTGGTTGCGGCATCCGCTGGCTATCCTGGAGCGGCTTTAAATACCGATTGTGAGATTGACGGAATTTTACTAGCTTTGAATTTACCGAATGTTGCGGTTTACCAGGCGGGAACCAGGCTTGAGGCGCGCAAATTACTAACAGCAGGGGGACGAGTTTTAACGGTCACAGCGAAAGCTAACTCAGGTTCTGAAGCGGTGCGGCTTGCTTATCGCGCGCTCGATGTAATTCAGTTTAAAGGCCGTATGGCGCGTAGAGATATAGGCAGGGAAATTATATGAAAAAATTAGCAACTTCTTTTTTATTAAACTGCGTTACATTTGCATTTCTTGGTTTAGCTTTTAGTAGTTGCGGTGGCGGAGGGGGCTCTTCAGACTCCGGTTCTGGTGGTGATAGTTCTGGTATTGCACAATTCGGCGGAAATTGCGGATTAAAAATCACAAACGGTGAAACATGTAGCGCGGGTGACGGCCCAATAGCTTTAGTGCTTCTTGAGACTGCGGATGGTGCACCTGGCGCGCTGTGTACCGGCGCATTCATTACTAACCGCCATATTTTGACAGCGGCGCATTGTTTCGCCTCGCGCAGTTTATCGCGTATAGAAGTGCAGATAAAAAGTGGAATTTACGGCGCTTCCAGGAGATATATTCCTAACTCCTATAACGCAGCGGGTCCTGTTTTGCAGTCTGATGACTATGCAATTGTGGAGCTTGCAAGCCCTATCGCGGGCGTTTCAACTCTGCCGCTCTTAGCGTCTGAACGAATCACTGCCGGCCGCACGATAAATGTTATTGGATTTGGCCAAGATCAAAGCGGTCAATCCGTTTTACAGCCGCTCGCTTTCGCTGATGGACTGAGAAAGGGCACCATGGAGGTAGCCGGAGTTGATCCTGCCACCGGCATTATCGTTGCCAACTACAATCCAACTGGCCAGTCGGTTTGCGAAGGTGATTCAGGCGGACCCGCAATCGTGTTTAGCGCTGATGGTACCGCTGCAATCGCTGGAGTAGCGCAGGCAGTGGGTGAATCGCAAAGTTCCGTGATTAGATGCCTGGAAAATTCCTCAGCGTTTTTCACCTCTGTTGCTGATGGCTCTTTGGTTTCATTTGTAAATCGATTTGCGCCTGATGCTGTCGTTTTCTAAAGGACTCAAAGGACGCAAAGAATTAGAAGTGAAGCGCGGCAGATAGGTGAATGAGATTTGACACTGTAATTGGCTGCCCGCCCTCTAAAGTTCTCAACTTAATGGACATATGGTGATAATAACTAACTGGTCACAAAATAACTGCCCCGATCAGGGGCTGACAAAAAAGACATACACAGCGCCAATATGGATTACATCAATCTTGTTTCTGCCGCTTTGACGGTACTCAACTAAACTATGGTGACCAATTATCCTAGAAAGCGCATTTGAATTTACTACGGTGAGCGATCTGCCCGAAAGTATAGATTTTTTCTAGAAATCGGTACTCACCCTAGCAAGCTTAAGGTTCCGTTCCAATTTCGTCGAAGAAAATCAATAATTTCAAGCGCCTCGCTTGCCCCGACGTAGTTTTAACGAAGTCGGGCTCCCCTCGTAACGATTGAACTGCGCTTTCTAGGATTATCGGCCAGAAAGCGTATGTGTCAGCGTGAGTGCTAGTGCTTCGACGTGAATTAGATGCTGCGCTTGATTTTCGTCTAGAATGCCAGGCTTAATTGTAAGTAGCAGCACGCCGTAGCGGCTAGAGAGCCCAAGGCTTTGTGCTATCATGACTTCGCCTGCAACGGATTCTCCGCCAGAACGCATTAGTACTGGAAGCTCTGTGCCGAGCGCCTCGTTTAAGAGCAGCACCTCAGTGCCGTTACGGGGTTCGTGCAATCGATGATCTGATAAAGATAGCTGTGGCACTAGACTCGCAGTTAGAGGATCAACTGTAAAAACCGTAGCAGAATGAAAACCTGCGGCAGGCACAATTTGTTTTAGTAAAAGCCTAGTATGTAGCGGTGATGGTGCGCCTACGCGCAGCTCTTGATAGATTAACTCCAAGCGTTCAGCGATATAGCGCCTGCATTTAGCGATATATGGATTAGCGATTTTTGTGGCGGAAATTTGCGCCTCAGCGATGCGAACCTCAGGATTTAGTAGCAGGCCCGCTTGAAATAACGATGGAGCAACCTCAATTAAGGGCTGCGATAATCTCGTGAAGTGCGCAGCAATTGTCTGAAGTCCAGAGGGCCCCAGAGTTGAAATGATAGCCTCTTTTGCATACGCCCAATCGGCTGCTGCTGTGGGATAGATTCCGGGTTGATTCGCACGCGCCAGAGTTTCCGCCGCTCTGATCGCTCCAGTTAAGGCAGCGCCGTATGCAGGTAATGTATCGACCCCAAACAGTGCTGAGGCCAAAGTAGCTGGGCTAAAGCCTAGCCGCTCGGTGATTATAACTTCGAGCGAACGTTCTTCGGTGATTTCTTGCGCCGCTGCTTCGTAGAGTCCGGGATAGTTCCAACAAATAAGTGTTAAGCCTAACTGATGAATTACGGCTGCTGCACCCGCAGAGGGTGAATCGATATTAAGTTTTTCACCAAAGACTTGCGTTGCTGCACACGCAACTAAGCCCTCTTCTAATCTTGAAAATTGCAGCATCGATGCCGCTGTTAGGCCGTGGGTGCTAGCCTCTGTAGCGCTGACACACAAAATTTCTTGTAGATTCGCAAGCTCAGCTGAGCAAATACTTTCCAACGGGTCTTTTACTGCGCACGTGCCCATTAGCAGGCAAAGTTCTTTTAAACAGTAAGTAAATAAATGACTGTCACGGCAAATATCATGTACTAACTGTTCGCGATTGTTCTCGTAATCACCACAATCAAAATGTTTGTGAATCTGCTTGAGATTGATCGCATTTATAGGAAGCCACATGGAGCGGGTGTGGCGCACCGCACGGTCTAGGGCCCGATTAAGGACACCCGCTGATCGTTTATCATTGCTCATCACTATTGCTTTCGGTATAAGGCACCAAATGCATTAGGGGTATTACTCTACTCTCCTTTACACCTAGCGTCTTCTCTTAGAGCAACCGATGTATACCCTCAGGCCTTACCAACAAATTGCAGTTGATGCGACGCTCAAGCATTTTCGGAAGTCGCGCGGCCCAGCGGTTATCGTCTTACCAACCGGTGCTGGCAAAAGTTTAATCATCGCGGAACTTGCCCGCATTGCACGCGGAAGAGTCTTGGTACTGGCTCATGTAAAGGAGCTGGTTGAACAAAATTACGCAAAATTCGTCGCATACGAATTGCAAGCAGGGATTTATTCTGCCGGCCTGAATCAAAAAGATAGTTCGGAGAAGGTCATATTTGGCAGCATTCAATCAGTAGCGCGTGCGGATGAAACGTTTTTTAAGGATTTTTCATTACTCGTAATTGATGAATGTCATCGCGTATCAGCGGAAAACGACTCGCAATACTCGCAAGTAATTCAACTAATGCGAGCTGCTAATCCACAGCTAGCAATTCTTGGTTTAACCGCAACACCGTATCGATTAGATAGCGGATGGGTCTATCAGTACAATTATCACGGTTTTATCTGCACCACTGAACAGCGAGTTTTCTACAAATGTATCTATGAAATAACGCTGCGTCAGATGATCGAAGAACGGTATTTAACGACGCCGGTCCAGATTGATGCACCGGTCGCTAGCTACGATTTTTCGCAGCTTAAGCTGCAAACAGGCAAGGAAACTTTTAGTTTAAAAGAGATCGAAGCGATCTTAAAAGATCAAGCGCGCATTACTCCGGTGATTATTCAAAACATCGTGGAGATTTCAGAGAATCGCAAAGGGGTAATTATCTTTACCGCCTCTGTGCGCCATGCGGCTGAGATCCTAAATTATTTGCCACCTGGCACTGCTGCGCTCATTCTTGGTGATACACCGGGTGAGGAACGCAACGCTACTATCGAGAACTTTAAACAGCAGCGAATTAAATTTATCGTTAATGTTTCTGTGCTGACGACTGGGTTTGATGCGCCGCACGTTGATTTAATAGCGATCTTGCGACCAACGGAATCGGTTGCGCTATATCAGCAGATTGTTGGGCGCGGCCTAAGACTTTTTCCGGGTAAAAGTGATTGTTTGATTTTGGATTATACCGGCGTGCCGCACGATATTTTTAGTCCGCAAATTCATAGCCGCAGGCCCACAGACGACGCGATTACGGTAAAAGTAAGCTGTCCAAAGTGCAGCCACGAAAACGATTTTTGGGGCATAGCTGATGGCTCGGGTCGGGTGCTAGAGCACTTTGGAGCTAAGTGTAACGGTGCTCAAGAAGACTTAGCGAGTGGTGAGTTAGTACCGTGTGGTTTTAGGTACCGTTTTAAAGATTGCGAAAAATGCGGGGAGCAGAATGACTTGAGTGCTAGTCGGTGCTTAAGCTGTAACTCAATTTTTGTAGACGACGACGCTAAATTAAAAGAGGCTATGTCGCTTAAGGATGCTCACGTGATGAGCCCAGACTCGATGATTTTCGAGAAAAAAACCGACAAGAAAGGGAATGAGCGACTAGAGATAAAGTATTATGATCTTAATGCTCAGGCGTTGAGCGAAATTTATTTCTTTAGTTCACCACAAGACGAGAAGATTTTTTTCTACAATTTTAGCCGCATGCATAACCGCACACCGGAGCAGCGGCTTAAAGTCGTTAGCATTGAAGATGCTATTCAGCAGCGCGAAAAGTTTCGCTTGCCGCTATTTGTGATTGCACGTAAGCAGGGGCAGTACTGGAAGATTAGAGAAAAGATGTTTCTTTAATCGTAACCGGTCACAAAAAATAGCTGCCCCGATCAGGGGCTGACAATAAAGAGATACCAGCTACAGTATGGATTATATGCTGAGTTTAGCGCCTATTTAGCTATATGGATTAAAACTTTGGTGACCAGCTACTTTAATCTTCCAATACTTTTTCTGAAGTACTTTTCTTAGCCCAGAACTTTTTTGACCGCTGCAATTAATTGATCCTTCGGCACAGCACCAACTACCTGTTCAACTACTTGGCCGTTTTTAAAGAAAATCAAATTTGGAATGCCACGCACGTTGTAAGAGGAAGGGGTGCGCGGGTTATCATCAACGTTCATTTTGAGGACCGTCAGCTTGCCTGCAAATTCAGTAGCGATCTCCGCCAATACAGGGGCAATTGCTTTACAAGGCCCACACCAAGGCGCCCAAAAATCTACCACAACGGTTAACGTTGATTTTAAAACGTCCGCATCAAATGACGAGTCAGTAACTTCTTTAACGATTTCAGACATATATAAATTCCCCTAAGCCTATACCTACCGATAACCACTCGCGAGCGGAAAGAAAAGACCCTTTAATGAGTTTTCCTCAAAACTCCCGCAATCGTCCAGAATTCCTCAGTTTAAAGCACTTGAACCAAATCAGCCACACCCTGCATCAAAACTTTAAAGGGTTTAAAGTAATCGGTCGTTATCAAAGTGGAGGGCTTATGACTATGACTCATTCATTACAAACTGAACGCACAGTGTATTCGATTGACCTGTATCCGGATGGACTAGCGTTTGGGCAACATCGCATTCCGGAGCATGACGCAGCTTCAGAGCATCTCTATCTGCGCCTAATCGGAATTCACGATCACCTAAAATTACAGAGTAAATATGGACTCTCCGGCAGAGCCGTAAAGCAAGAGCTAATCCAGCACCTGACTAGGCTTTCAGCTAAGGGTTTATTATCTACCGCTGAGATTCATTTTGGCGTAGCCCACGATCCATTCGAAGGGCAGGGCGGGCACTTTGCACACGCGTTATCGCTGCTGGATGTTTTTAAAACATTTAAGCCTTACCGTTTAGTGATCCAAACGCGCTCGCCGCTGGCAGTGATTGCGCTGCCGGCCTTAAAGCAGATGGGTGACAGAGTTAGAGTCGTTGTGGGCATTGAAACTTGCTTAGAAGAATCGGTCTTAAAGTATACGCCGGGGCTAGCGCGCTGTGAGGAGCGTTTAAAAATGGTACGTACTATGCAGCGTTTCGGAATAGCTGTGGCGGTGCAGGCGACACCGGTGCTTCCTTACGGCGAGTGGCGTAAAGACGCACAGCGGTTTGCGCGCACGTTAGCTGCGCTTAATGTGCCGATACTAATGCCTGTTGAATCGCAGCAGTATGCAGCACGTGGCGGCAGTAAATCGGGGCTAGTAGCAAAACGGCTGGCAGAAGCGCGTGCGTTCTTTTATTTACGCTCCGACACAGCACTTCCGTTAACTGAGGCGTTACAACAAATAGCGGCGCACTTATTGGCGCCGCTTGATGTTCCAACCAGGACTGAACGGCAGCTATCACTCTTTGTGGCGTAGGCCAGACCCATTGGGGCAGCCTAAAATCATATGTCGCGGGTTCGTTGGATCTTAGCTACTCTGATGCTTATGGAAAAAGTAGCTCTTGTTGGCGGGGCCAGAACCCCATTTGTGCGTGCGTTCGGTGCTTTTGCGGCGCTTTCAAATATCGACTTAGGTGTTGCCGCAGTAAAAGGTGCAATCGAGCGCAGCGGGGTTAGTTCCGATAAAGTTGAAGAATTAGTTTTTGGGTCCGTTCTAGTTGACCCACGCGCACCAAATCTTGCGCGCGAGATAGTTTTTAAGGCGGGGCTTTCAAAAAATCTTGTAGCCCATGCAGTCTCTAATAACTGCATCTCAGGTTTAGTTGCGATTTCAGTTATTGCTGATGGCATCCGTAGTGGCCGCATTACATGTGGCATCGCTGGCGGCACAGAGTCTATGTCGCGGCCGGCTTTAGCTTTATCACCAAACGCCGAATCTTTTTGGTTAGCACTCTCTAAAGCGCGCAGCACGATGCAGCGCTTAAAGATAATCTCAAGTTTTAAGCCTAAGTTTGCTATGCCGATTCCTCCTAGCCCAAAGGAGCCTTCAACCGGTCTTACGATGGGTCAACATTGTGAACTCATGGCACAGGAATTTAATATCCCGCGTGCGCAACAAGATGAAATAGCGTTTCGTAGTCATCAAAATGGAGCACGAGCGCAAAGCGAAGGCATGTTAGCGCAAGATATCATCACCGTTGCAGGAGTTGATAAAGATAACTTGATACGTGCTGACACAACCCTTGCAAAACTAGCAAAACTTAAAGCGGTTTTTGATCGTTCAGAGAAAGGTACGATTACCGCTGGAAACGCAAGTGCCTTAACCGATGGCGCCTCGGCTGTTGTGTTAATGTCCGAGTCCCGCGCCAAGCGCGAGGGGCGCGAAATCTTAGCTTATGTAAATGAGATTGAATTTAGCGCGATCGATCCTAACGCCGGATTATTAATGGCACCAGCTTTAGCTGTGCCGCGCTTACTTACACGCGCACAGTTGCGCCTAAGCGACTTTACGATGTTTGAAATTCACGAAGCATTTGGCGCTCAAGTCGCGTGTAATTTAAAAGCATGGGAGTCCGGTTGGGGCGGCGCTGCTGCTATCGGCGCTATTCCGCAAGAGCGCATGAATATTAACGGTGGTTCCATCGCACTCGGTCATCCTTTCGCTGCAACCGGGGGCAGACTTTTGATGGCCGCCGCCCGTGCTATGCAGAAAGAAAACAGCAAGCGCTGTTTAATCAGCGTGTGTGCTGCCGGTGCCATGGCGGGCGCGATGATAATAGAGCGATGATAATAGAGCGATGATAGTGGAGCGCTCTGCTTACGAAGTTACTGGTTGTGCAAGGTTAACTTCAATTAATTGGGGGCCTAGGTTTCTGCTGCGCAGCAGAAACCTACTAATTGACAAAGGTACCTGCGGCCTAGGCCCTCTTTTCCCTTAGACCCCCCGGCAGCTTTGAGTTTTCCCCAACCTGAGCTAATGTTTGGCCCATGAAAAGACGGGTGGTGATAACTGGGCTTGGTGTAGTTTGCCCAACTGGGAACGATGCTAAAACTGTTTGGCAGGCGGCGCTTGATGGCGTGTCAGGTATTTCAAAGATTACCCGTTTCCCTTGCGAGGATTATTCGACGCAAGTTGCGGGTGAGGTTAAAAATTTAGATTTAAATCCGTATATCGAGCCTAAAGAACAGCGCCGAATGGACCTGTTTTCGCAGTACGCGTTGGTAGCAGCCTCGCAAGCATGGGACGATGCGCAAATTGGTGAGTTCGACGCTACAAAATTTGGCTGTATTTTTGGCGTCGGGATCGGCGGACTTCCAATCTTAGAGCGCTACCACGAAGCGCTTTTAAAAGGCGGACCACGCAAAGTTAGCCCTTTTTTGATTCCGGCTATGATATCTAACTTAGCGCCCGGAAACGTAGCGATTAAGTTTGGTCTTAAAGGTGTTAACTATACCGTTACTAGCGCCTGCACCTCGTCAAATCACGCAATTGGCGAAGCCTACCGTATGATCGCAAGTGGTTTACAGGACCGCATGCTGACAGGCGGCACCGAAAGCGCCGTATCCCCGCTTGGAATTGCTGGATTTTGTTCGATGAAAGCGATGTCCACCCGCAACTCTGAACCAACTAAAGCGTCGCGTCCGTTTGATAAAGATCGTGATGGTTTTGTTCTAAGTGAAGGCTCCGCAGTTTTAGTGCTTGAAGAGATGTCACTGGCTGAAAAACGCGGAGCAAAAATATACGGAGAGATAATTGGCTACGGATTCTCTTGCGACGCTTTTCACATCACCGGCCAGGCTGAAGGTGGTGAAGGTGCGGTGCAATCGATGACGATGGCGCTAAGTGATGCGCAGCTTGATCCAAGTCAGATAGGCTACATCAATGCGCATGGTACTTCGACTCCGATAAACGATCCGACAGAAACGTTGGCTATTAAGCGCGTCTTTGGTGATTACGCCAAGAACGGATTACTTGTTAGCTCAACAAAGTCGATGACCGGGCATTTGCTTGGCGCAGCCGGCGCGGTAGAAGCATTTTTTACAACCATGGCGCTTAAGAATGGAATTATTCCGCCAACTATTAATCTTGATAACCCGGATGCGGAATGCGATCTCGACTACGTGCCGCACAAGTCACGGTTAAAGCAAGTAGAATACGCACTTTCAAATTCATTCGGCTTCGGTGGCACTAACGCAACGGTAGCTTTTAGACGGCTGTAAAATATAAAATAGAAAATATAAAATCGCGTGAATGCCAAAAAAAATCGCGAATTATCTGAGAAAGAATTATTAGCGCCCGGCCAACGCGCCGAAGATATTTTACTAGGTACTCTTGGATTTAGTGAAGATGCCCGGATTGTAACGATCAAAAAAACTAGCGCAGGCTTCTCTGGAGTAGGGGAATACACCGACGGTGAGCAGTTTGAATTTGTGTCTGACGGCGAGCTCTCGACGCTAGAAACATGGGCCTTAAGTGAGTTACTTAAGGCCCCCTAATCATTTCACCTAAGTGTGACACTAGGCCCTGCACGCTTTTCCTTAGTGCTTCTCATGAGAACTCTTAAATATTAATATTTCACGCGCCCAATGCGCGCATATCGGCTAACTAATTCCGATTAAAGACCTTAAGGGCACGGATGACCTTCGTTCAAAGTTAATGACTTGGGAGGATTATCGCGTGGCAGTTTTTTTCGATGCAAATTTTTACTCATCACTAATTCAGCTTACCAACACACTTAATCAGATTGGTGCCGGATACGGCGCTAATAATGCAGGCGCTTTTGCGACAAGTGCACGCTTAAGTCGTTTTGATACAGGTCTTGGTGCCTCGTTTAGGTTAGCTGGCAGTGTTTATAAGCAGGCCGGGAAAAATGCGCAGGATGCGCTGAGCGCGCTATCAACTGTTAATACAACCCTAACTCGTCAATCAGCAATCTTAGGCGAGCTAAAAACTCTCGCAACCACGGCCAGCAATAGCGCCACAACACGGGACCAGCGCGCAACATTAAACACGCAGGCAGAAACGCTTGTGGGAGAATATAACTCGCTGAATGGTTCAACCTCTTATAATAAATTAAAACTTCTTGATGGATCTCTCGCATCATTTAATGTGCAGCTCGGATACGGCGGCAAAAATCAGTACACAGTTGCACTTAATTCTTATACTACCAATACGGTAGCCAATGCGTATCAAGAGACGCCTGTAAAAGCATCCGCAAATATTCTGTACTTAGGATCCCCGCAAGGTTTCGCTAACGCGGATGCGAACGGTGATGGGCTTGAAGATGTTTTAATTACTGACTCGCCGGGACTTGTTAGCGCTGTCTATGTATCGGTAACCGGACCAAGTGGTATTAATGGTAACGGCGAAACAAAAATCGCTCTGAATGGGTTTGCAAATCAGGCCACATTTGCGGATGTAAACGGTGATGGAAATCTGGATGTCTTGGCAGCAACAAGTTCTGGGTTAGAGGTTGCCTACGGAAACGGCAACGGAACTTTTGCTAATGCGGCGGTATTAAGCGCCGGTAATTTTAGCTCGCTAAGTGTTACAGACATAAACTCTGACGGAATTAAAGATATCGCAGCCGCAAGCTCTACAGGTACTGTTACTTCGTTAGTTGGCCTAGGCGCTGGCGCATACGCAACTAGCACCGTTGCAACCGGAGTCGCTAACGTTACCTCTTCGGTTAGCGGCGATATTAACGGGGATTCTTACGCAGACGTGAGTATCATCGACTCAAGCGGTGCCCTGTATTCCCTTTTGGGCGCAGCAGACGGCTCACTTAGCGACCTGAAATTAATGGGAAACATCGGTAGCGGAGTGGGTGTTTACAAATTAGCAGCCGCAGATTTCTCCGGCGATGGTCGTTTAGATTTTGTCGTCTCAGGCCCTGATAGTGGCGCTACAGGGAAGGTGTTTTTTGGTCAAAGTGACCGGACAGTATCAGCTTCTAATTCAATCGACCTGGCAGAGGGTGCGAGTGATTTTACAATTGCGGATCTTAACGGTGACGGCCGCAAAGATATTCTTGCTAAGATTAATTCCACGCAGGCTTCAATCTATTACAGCGATGGTAAAGGGCAGTTTTCGGAGAAATCCCTTGAATTTGCGAATGACTCTACAGGAGTGGCTGATTTAAA
>Ga0105046_10015370_pt1 | contig 11767 bp, 9 predicted proteins | sample MAT03_FD_78385 | JGI IMG/M metagenome (GOLD analysis project Ga0105046, IMG submission 78385) | Freshwater microbial communities from Lake Fryxell liftoff mats and glacier meltwater in Antarctica - MAT-03 (megahit assembly) | ecosystem: Environmental > Aquatic > Freshwater > Ice > Liftoff...
GAACGTGGCCACCACCATCGAAGGCCGGGAACGCTACACGATCAATGTCCGCTACCCGCGCGATCTGCGCGACGATCTTGATCAACTCCGGCGCGTGTTGGTGACGGCGAAGATGGGCGGCGAATCCGCCGTGCAAATCCCCATCGGCGAACTAGCCGAGATCAAACTGGTCAACGGCCCCGCCATGATCCGCAACGAAAACGGCATGCTCGCCGGCTATGTGTTCGTTGATATTGCCGGCCGCGACGTCGGCAGTTACGTCGCCGAAGCCAAGCGGATTGTCGCCGACCAAGTCCAGTTGCCCACCGGCTACTCGCTGCTCTGGAGCGGCCAATACGAAAACATGCAACGCGTCGTCGCCCGGCTGAAGATGGTCGTACCGGTCACGATTCTCGTGATCTTTTTCCTGCTCTACCTGAACACCAAGAGCACGTTCAAAACCATGGTGGTGATGCTCGCCGTGCCGTTCAGCGCGGTGGGCGCGGTCTGGTTATTGTATCTGCTCGACTACAACATCAGCATCGCCGTCTGGGTTGGCATGATCGCGTTGATGGGGTTGGACGCCGAGACAGGCGTGTTCATGCTGTTGTTCCTGGATTTGTCCTACGACGACGCCAAACGCAAAGGCAAACTCCGCAACTTGGACGAGCTGAAGGAAGCGATCATCCACGGCGCCGTCAAACGCATCCGCCCGAAGATGATGACTGTGATGACCACGTTCCTCGGTCTGATGCCCGTGATGTGGAGCATCGGCACCGGCTCCGACATGATGAAACGCGTCGCCGCCCCGCTGGCCGGTGGGTTGGCCACCAGTTTTGTGATGGAGCTGTTGGTCTATCCGGCCATTTACTTACTTTGGAAATGGCACACCGAAGTAAAACCATCCACCGCGCCAGCCTCCTCGTGATGGCCGTGGCGCTGTTCGCGGGCGGGCGCGGTGCAGCGTGTGCGAACGTGACGAATGCCGCGCACTCGCCTTTCAAGTGACGCTTACTTCCGGCAAACAGGTGGGCACCTGCTGCCCGCGCTGCGACTGGCACTACGTCGCCAGCCAACGCGCCGCCGTGCGCCGCCATGATGGCGCAGCGGGACGCCCAAGGCTGTTGCGCATTTAAGGGGTTCGATCGTTGCCTGCCGGGATCGTCACCCTCTGGAAACTTCCCCAAGTCGGCCGCTGGTGACGTGGCGTTGATCGCGACCGGCCAACTGGATTGGGACGTGGCGCTGGGTCAGAAAATCCACTGGAACGTGATCGCGTTGTTCGCCGGCACGTTGGTCCTCGCGGAGTTGTTCATGCAATCGCGCATGCCGGCGGTGTTGGCGGAAATTTTCGTGGATCGCACCAAGACGGTGCGAGGCGCGTTGATTGCGGTGTGTGCGTTGGCCGGGATTCTGTCCATGTTCGTGGAGAACGTGGCGGTGGTGTTGCTCGTGGCGCCGGTGGCGATGAGTCTGGCGGACAAGCTGAAGATTTCCCCCGTCCGCCTGCTGATCTTGCTGACGGTCGGGTTGGCGGTCACGCTGGATCGCGAACTTCGTCGGCGGCGACATCTTGAAAGCGTTCGTCGTGATCATCCTGGTTGCGGTAGCGGTGTCGGCGTTTGTGGATAACGTTCCCTTCCTCCTCACGATGATCCCGGTCACCCACTCGGTGGCGAATCAGATTGGCGCGTCGGCCAACATCGTCACGTTGGGCTTGCTGCGCAAACGGGGTTACCCGGTCGGGTTTGGCGAGTTCATGAAAATCGGCGTCCCGTTCACCGTCGCCGCCGTCCTAGCCGGCGCCCTGTTCGTCTGGGTGGTCTGGGCACCGTAACGCTACAAAATCAGCATGCAGTCGCCGTAGCTGAAAAATCGGTACCGCTCGCGCACCGCCTCCGCGTACGCCTGCAAAATCAACTCCCGCCCGGCAAACGCGCTGACCAGCATCATCAGCGTCGAACGCGGCAGATGAAAATTCGTCAGCAACGCATCCACCACTCGAAACTCGAAGCCGGGTCGGATGAAAATGTCGGTCGCGCCGGCGCCGGCTTGCGGCGCGCCGAGGGTTTCGAGTGTTCGCACCACCGTGGTCCCGACGGCCACAATGCGTTGCGCCGCTTGCATCACGGCAGCGGATTCGGCGGAGACAATAAACCGTTCCGCGTGCATCTGGTGTTCCGCCACCGATTCCGTTTTGACCGGGCGGAAGGTGCCAATGCCAACGTGCAGCGTGATGAAGGTATGCGGCCACTGCGCGAGCAGTTCCGTCGTGAAATGCAACCCGGCCGTGGGCGCGGCAATCGCCCCAGCGGCGCGCGCGAACACCGTCTGATACCGCGTCAACTCATCGCGGGCCGCCGGTCGTTTGATGTACGGCGGCAGCGGCGCGGAGCCATGTTCATGCAGGTAGGCTTCGACATTCCCCGTGAACAACAAAATCCGCTCGCCGGTGGGAGTCTCGCTCTCGACAACCGCCGATAACCACGGCGCAAATTCCAATCGCGCGCCCGGCCTGGCCCGGCGACCGGGCTTCACCATGGCCGACCAGCGATTCTCGCCCAGGTTTTCGACGAGCAACAATTCGACATTTGGTTTGGCCGACCAAATCCGGGCGGGGATCACTTTGGTGTCGTTGAGCACCAATAAATCGCCGGGCTGCAGATACCGGCCGAGTTGGCGAAAGTGGTCGTGGTGGATTTTGCCGGCGGCCCGGTCCACCACCAACATCCGCGCGGCCGTCCGGTCCGCCAACGGTTCTTGGGCGATCAGTTCGGGCGGCAACGTATAATCAAAGTCGGCGGTCTTCATGCGGGTTTTCCAACTTGGTACAGGATTAGGCCGGATTTGGCGGGGACCGTCACGGTGTCGGCGACGATGCCGGCTTGGTCGAGAGCCACGCGCCATGGGCCAGCGGGCAATTTGACGGTGAGTTGATCCGCATCGGCGGCGTTGGCGATGACACAGATTTGTTCCCACGTTTCGCCCGGCACGTCGCGGGCATCAATCTGATACACGATGGCGGCAGGGGAGCCGGTTTCGGGGAATCGAACGCGCGCTTCGATCTCTTTCTTCGTGCGAAGCCGAAACGCCGGGTGCGCTTTGCGCAGGGCGATCAGATCCCGCGTGTAGGTAAAGAGATCGTGGTTGGTTTGTTTCAGCGACCAATCCACTTGATTGATGTCGTCGGGAGCGTTGTAGCTGTTGTGGTGCCCCTTTTTGTGACGACCAAATTCCTCGCCACCGTGCAGGAACGGCACGCCTTGCGCCGTGTAGAGCAGGAGGTGACCGAGTTTCATCATCGCGCGAATCGCGGCCGGATCAGCATCGGGCCGGGACGCGACGAGTTTATCCCAGAGCGTGAGGTTGTCGTGGCAGGTCAGGTAATTGATCGTCTGCGCCGGCGTCGGCGCCCAATCATGACACGAACCTTCCAAACCGCGGATCACCGCATCGCGATGCCAGCCGTTTTGGATGAAACCGGGTTCACCGCCCTCGGGCGAGCCTTTGAGCGCGTTGCGGAATCCATCGTTGAACGCGCCGATGCCGGTGCCGCGAATCGTGCCTTTGTCTGTCGGCAATCCCTTCATGGCCGAGCCGGCGGCCATCCACGGTTCCCCGTACAGGACGATGTCGGGGTTGAGCGCCCGCAATTCCCGCTCCGCCTCCTGCATCGTCTCCAAATCCAACAACGCCATCAGGTCGAACCGAAATCCGTCCACCCGGTACTCCGTCACCCAGAACTTGAGCGACTCCATCATGAACCGCCGGCCCATCGGGCTTTCGGTGCGGAACTCGTTGCCGCAGCCGGAGCCATTCGAGTAAGACCCGTCCGGGTTCAGCCGGTAATAGTACCGCGGCGCGTGATGCTGAAACGTCGCGCTGCTGCCGGTGTGGTTGTACACCACGTCCAGAATCACGCCGATGCCTCGCTCGTGCAACGCGTGGATGAGTTGTTTCAACTCCCGAATCCGACTGTCATCCAGCGGATTGCTCGCGAACCAACCCTCCGGCGAATTGAACGCCACCGGCATATATCCCCAGTTGTACGCCGGCTGAAACTCATCCACCTCAAAATCCTGCACCGGCATCAACTGCACGTGCGTCACCCCGAGTTCCACCAGATGATCCACTTTCTCCGCGAACCCGCGATACTCTCCGCGCCACCGCGCGCCCGAATTCGCCGCGATGGTGAAATCGCGCACGTGCATCTCATACACCACCATGTCCACCGGCGACCCCAGCGGCGGCCCACCCGGCGTCTCGTCCCAGCCCGGCGGATTCGTCTGCGCCAAGTCCGTGATGCGCGCGCGTTGATGATTGTTCACGGCGTTGGTCGCATAAATATCCACCGTCTCCCGGTCCGCCGACAAATCAGCTCCGCTGAACTGCCACAGATAAAACTTTCCCGCGAGATCGCCCGCCACCGCGCCGCTCCAGATCCCTTTGGCCCCGCGCGTCAACGCCTGCACCCGCCGACCCTCGCCGCCGCTGGCGCCGGCGTACAAAATCACATTCACTTGTTCCGCTGACGGCGCAAACACCCCAAACTTCGTCTGGTCCGGCGTGTAGTGTGCCCCGAGCGGCGTATGCAGGTCGCCAAACAAATCCGCATCGTCCAACACCCCGCGCGGCACCGCCGGCGCCGTCCCCGCAAACTTTTCCACGCTGACTGAATAGGATTGATGCGCCACGTTCAGCGGCTCAAAAAAGATGACTTCGATGAAATTGGTTTTACCGCGCACGTCCGCGCCGACCAACTGCGCCTGCACCGGCTGAAACGCGTGGCCGCGCTCGTCGAACACGCGGACGCTGGACGCCAAAATCTCGTCGACTGTTACGAGCTTGGAGAGTTGCACCACCACCCGGTGCGGCGCGTCCACGAACGCCGCGACCACATGCGGGCGAACATCCGGGCGCTCCGACCAAATCTGCGCTCGCGTGCCCAACAGATAAATCTCGCGACCCAGTTCCGGTTTCCAATACCGGTTCTCGCCGTCTTTGCGGTTCCAGTCACCGGCCAACCGCGGCAACAACCCGATCCGGTCCGAATCGCCGCGCGCGCCGTAATCCGCCCGGTCGAGTTGAAAAACCAACCCAAACTCATCCCGGCCGATCTCCCAGATTTCGTTCGGGACGGGCGACCGCTGGTGATAATGATCCCAGGTCCAGATCCCCACGTTATCGTAGGCCTCGTCGTACCGGTGATAGTGAACGGTCACGAGATTGTCGGGAGCTGACAAACGTCGCTCCCGCCACGCGGCTGGATCCACCAACCGCTTTACGCGCGACTCCGCATTTAACTCCCACGGCACACGAATGAACAGATCGCCATATCCCGGGTAGCACGACTGCCAACCGTCCCGGTCCAACGTCAGCCACAATTCATAAACATCGTCGGGCACACTCGTGGCCGGCGGCACTGCCACGAGCGGGATTTCCACCGGCGCACCGTCCGCCGCCACGGCCGCGCCGCGCGCCACAATTCGTCCGTGATGCCGCAACGCCGCAAACAGCGGTAAACCCGCCAGTCCGGCGGGGACCACGACTTCGAGGGACGCCACGCGTTGCCCCGGCGACACGTCGGGTGGGAAACCGTGCAATGTATACGCGGCGCGACTCACACGCCCTTTGCGTACACCAGCGCAAACAGCAGCACCAAGCCGCTAAGCAACACCGCGCCATTCACCTGCACACTCAGCCGGTGCAACGATTTCCAATCCGCCTCCAACTCCGGCGGTGGCTCGTGACCGGCCGCGCGATCCTCCGCAATCTGCTGCCGCACCACGCTCATCTGCGGCGCCACGCCCTGGCGCATCCACAGATTCAGCGCCCCCATCCCGGCCAGCAACAACAACGACAAAATCGCGACCGGCATCGGCAACACATGCGTCCCCAACAACACCGCCACACACACAATCCCCACCGTCGCGCACACGATCCCGAGTAGATAATACTTCGGGAACGTCGCCCGCTGCAGCGCGGCGGCATCCGCTGGTTTCAACACCCGAAACACCGTCGGCGCCTGCACGAAACTCAAAAACACAATGCTCCCGATCCACACCGCCAGCGTCACGAGATACAACCATTTCATGCCTTGAATCATCCGCGCACCGTAGCAATGAATGCCGGTCGCGCAAAGCGGAAAAGCGGATTTTCCCCGCGCGCTCGGAGTTCGGAACGATGTGGCTGCAGTAGTCGTGGGTAGGGCGCGACCGCGGGGCGCGCCGATCCGGTCCTCGTGGATTGCCGACAGCGGCGCGCGCAGCCGCGCTTGGAGGAATGGGGCGTCCTTGATCCATCCGCGACATCCGCGTAGTCTATGGTTCACTTATTTATGAAAATCGCACTACTGGAATTGAACGATTGGGAAGAAAAGCACCTCCGTCAGCGGATGGATGGAGGGTCTGAGATTACCGTCATCCGCGACATCCTGGATGATTCGCACCTCGCGCGGCTGGCGGAGGCGGAGGTGGTCTCGCCGTTCATCTACTCGAAGCTGACGGCGGCGCGGTTGGCGAAGCTGCCGCAGTTGAAGCTGATCACGACGCGGTCGACCGGGTTCGATCACGTCGATGTGGCGGAGTGCGCGCGGCGGGGGGTTACGGTTTGCAACGTGCCGTTCTACGGCGAGAACACGGTGGCGGAACATACCTTCGCGCTGATCCTCGCGCTGTCGCGGAAGGTGCATGAGGCGTTCGTGCGGGTGCGAGCCGGCAACTATTCGCTCGAAGGCTTGCGCGGGTTTGACTTGAAGGGGAAAACAATTGGCGTCGTCGGCGCGGGACGGATTGGGCTACACGTGATCCGGATTGCGCGCGGGTTCGGAATGAACGTGCTGGCATTCGATTTGAAACAGGACAGTTTCTGGGCGGAGGTGCTGGGGTTTGAGTATGCGACGATGGATGAGTTGCTCGGGCAGTCGGACATCATCACGCTGCACGCGCCGTATAACAAACACACCCATCACCTGATCCATCCCGGCAACATTGGGAAAATCAAACGCGGCGCGGTGCTCATCAACACGGCGCGCGGTGGATTAGTGGACACGAATGCGTTGCTGCAAGCGCTCGATGAAGGGATTCTCGCGGGAGCCGGGCTGGATGTGCTGGAAGGCGAGGAGACCATTTTAGAGGAAAGCGCGCTCTTGGGCGACAAGACGAACCCGGAGTTGTTGCGCCGCGCCATTCAGAATCACGTGATCCTGAAGAAACCGAACGTCGTCTTCACACCGCACAACGCGTTCAACAGTCAGGAAGCGCTGGAGCGGATCCTCGACACCACAGCGGCGAACATCGCCGCCTTCGCTGCCAGCACGCCGCAGAATGTCGTCAAGTGACGGCGCGCGGGATTGACCCGCGCCATCTTCCGGCACGACTGGCAACGGATGCGACATTGCGCCGGAACCTGACGAAGATCCGAGAGGAATTATTGAATGACAAGACGTGACCCTGCGGAGTGCGGACTACTTCAGGTGCGCGGCGATGAGTGGCGCTAGGTAGTCTGCGATCTGGGTGTGACCGGCCACATCCGGGTGACCGTCATTGGGCATTGCGATTTTCCAGCCACTGTTATCAATGAAGACGCACTTCGTCTCCGCGGCCATGGCTTGCACGAGGCCAAACTTCCCCGGGGCATGCGGCTGGAGCGGCGGAAACAGAAACACGCTGGTCGTGGGATTGGCCTGCCGGACTATCGCGAGCAGCGTCCGGTAGGCGTCCACAAACCGGGCCGGCTCGATGCCGTAGTCGTTGTGCCCGGCCTCAATGAGGATGGCATCGAACGCCGGGTCAGTGTGAGTCACTCCCTGCAAGATGAACGGATAGTTGGCGGCCGCCGGTGGCAAATCCTGAAAGGGCTTGGCAATCGCGGCTCCACCGAAACATTGGAACCAGACATCCGCGTGGAGACGCGCGCCGATTTGATTGCCGAAATTCAGGCGGGCATTCGCGAAAGCCGGATAATTTGTCCCCGCGGTGCCGCCGAGCATGAGCAGGCCCTCGCCGATGCTGTCGCCGATGATCAAAAGTTTTTTGGCGTGGCCGGTGGGATAAGGAGCGAGCTGGCCGGCGGCGGCCAGCGCGACGCTGCGGAGGCCGACACCCTGCCGGCAACTCCAGCGCTTGACATGGAGCGGCACCGCCACGCCTTCGACCCAGACAATCAGCGAATGTTCCGTGGCTGCCAGATCCGAAATGGTGACCGCCGGCGCGAGCGGAATTCGCATCGGTGGCAGCCCGTCGAGAGAATAGGATAATTCTGGCCGGAATTTATCCACGGTAAACGGCTGGAAGATCAGCGTCACACTGAGGCCGGTGAACTTGAATCGGAAACCGCCGCCGCTGGTGATGGCGAGTTTCATTCGGCCCGTTTCAGCGGGCAGATCCGCCCAGCGGCCCAGGTAGGTAATGTGGGGGTGATCGGCTGGAAAAAGGTTACGCATGCATGCCCCACGTCTTACCTATCAATATCAGGCTTGATTCTCGCGCGGGTAGTGTCCGGAATCTTTCACACTTTCTTTTGGGTTCGTTGATCGGGTTCTATTTCTGTTCCTTTCCCCAGCTTGATGGTTTGGCTGGTGCGTTGGGATTCCAGGGCGGCGGTGAAGAGGCGGTGACTGAGGGCGGCTTCGGCGGGGGTGACGCAGCCGGCGAAACGTTTCAGCGGTTGGCCGTGGGCGAGTTCGTGGAGAAACCCCGCCCACATTTGGAGAATGGAGTCGGTAAATCCAAACTGGAAAATCCCGCCGGTGATCGTCTTGAACGCCACGTCATAGCCGGTCTGGATCTGGCCCCACACTTGTTCGCCGCCGGTGTAGTGCAGCACTTGCAGAATGTCGGCTTGGACGCTGGTCCAGCGCACGGAAGCCTTGGTGCCGTAGATTTCGGTGTACCAATTATTCTTCTGCCCCGGCGCAATGCGTTGCGTCTTCATCGTCCACGGGAACGGTTCGTGAGTGACCGGGTCCACGACTTCGCAGAGGAGCGTGGCGTTGTCCCATGTGCGACACGGGGCGCGGCCGCCTTTGCCGTCGGGGCGTTCCTTGACGATGTCGCTGAGGATGGCGCGGACGTTGCACGGCTCCCAGCCGGCGCGGAAAGGGATGTGGCAGGCGTGCATCCCGAGGTCGCCCATCACGCCGTACGCGCCGTTGAACTCGATCATGCGTTTCCAGTTGATCGGCTTGTTCGCGTCGAGATCACTGGAGTGCTGGAAGCCGGTGTTGACTTCGATGATGTGGCCGAAAGCGTTGGCATCAATCATCTCGCCGATGCGTTGCAACCCGGGGAAGAAAGCCGATTCCGACGAGCACCGCACCACCACCTGCGGATGCCGGGCCGCGCAAGCCACAATCGCGGCGCACGCCGGCTGATCAATCCCAAACGGTTTTTCACCAAAGAGATGCTTGCCAGCCTCGATGGCCGCGCAATAGACCTCCTGATGCAGGTTGTGCGGGATGGCGATGTACACGGCCTCGACGGCGGGGTTGGCGAGCAACGCCTTGTAATCGTTCGTGGTCTGCTGGATGGTCGGAAAATTCTCCGTGTACCACGCGAAGGGTGCCGGGCTGCGGTTGCAAATCGCCACAATCTCCGGCCGCACATCCAGTCCGGTCAAATGACACCACCGCGCCGCCGCGCTGGCAAATTCCCGGCCCATCAACCCGCATCCAATAATTCCAAATCGCACTGTCTTCATTATATCTCCTCGCTCACCGGCGCGGGCAGTGTCGCCCACCGGCTCATGTTCGCCAAACATTCCGGCACCGCCGGTCCCCAGTCCGGCGGATACTCCGGATCGGGCAACCCACAGACCCGGCCCGCGAGCGTGCCCATCAGCGCGTTACCGACCGGCTTGAGATGCATCGGGTCGCGCAAGATCGGTCGGTACGCGGCGACATCATGCTGCTGCCACGGCAAAAACCAACTGTACTGGTCAATCAACGCCGCCCCGGTACTGCGGGCGACCGCGCGGATGATGCACGACAACCAACAAGCCCACCCGTGCCGGCCTTCGCTGTGCCAGCCCAGTTCCGTGTTGCGGGAACCAAACGCCACCCAACGAAACGAGCGTTGGCCGCACTGGGCGCGCCAGTCGGCCAAGAGGTGAGGAAGATGGACGGTCGGTTGCATACGTTGCGATTGTTTTCGGGTAACCATTGGCTTTCCGCCCGGCTTGAGCAAGCCGGTTTTTTGTCTCCCAGCCACGATTCACCGTGGCAGACGGATCGTGCGCGGCGGCCCATTCATCGCGCAGGTGCCGGTGCCGAGGTTGCGCTGGAGAACCTGGCCTGCGACAAGCCGGGGAGAATTTTCATCAGATTCGTTTGGGGAAGACCGGCCGGGCTTTTCCTTTCCGTGCGGCGGGCGGAATTTCAAAGGAGACAAAAATTCCCCAACCGTTACCGCCGGTGGTGTCGAGAGCGATGACGATCTCGTGGGTGCCTTGACCGAGTTTGAGCGCGACCTTTGAGCGGAATGGCGGCGCGGGATTGTGGCGTTCCGGGGCGGTGAGCACCGTGCGACCGTTGACGAACACCCGCACGCCACCGTCGTGGCCGACGTGCAGCGTCCAGCGACCGGCCTTCTCGACGCGGAATTTGTTGGCGAGATAAATGATGCCGTCGGCGTTGCCGGCCACTGGATGAATGTTGACGAAGCCGGGCGGTATTTCGCCAGCGGTCACCTTCTGCCAGCCGAGCGGATCGGCGAGGCGTTTGGCGGGCGCGCCGGCAATGGTCTTGGGTTGGAGCTTGGAGACCTGCCACGGCGAGATGAATCGCGAACGCCAAGGAGACGGCTTCGGAATGGTGACCGGTGGCGTCGGCGTCGAGCGCGGCAGTTGATCAACCAACCGGGTCATTTCCTTGCGACCGACCGGCGAGACCAGCCACTCGGCATTGTCGGCATGATAGATTTGCGTCAACTCGGCGAAATAGGCGTCACTAGTCTTGGTCGGCTGCCCCGCAGAGCGATGCAACTCCTCATCGAGCAACGCCCGCAAAAAGAGGATCCGCCACCGCCACGCCTTGCGAACTGCGGCCGGCAACGTGGCGTCCGCGCGCCGTAACGCGTCGGCGTAACGTTTTGGTTTCGTGACTTTGGGCATCCAATAGACCGCCGGCAGTTCGTCGCTAGACTTGTCCCAGCCGCCTGCCTCCACGATCTCACGCGCTTTCCCGGCGGCCAGTTGATGGTCGAGCGTTTCCTCCATCGTGAACACCGCTTGCGTCACCTCGTCGGCAACGGCCGGGGAGAACTCGGCGGCCGCGTATTCGCGGACGATGTCGCGCGTGTTGTGCCGGCTGCTCCAGTTGAGTTGAAGCTGGATGACTTTGTTCAGGTCCTCGAAGATGCCTTCGGAATAAGGGAAACCGCCGGCAAGCTGCGCGCCCGCCGTGTCCCAATACTTTTGCCAGTGTGCCGGCCGCGGATTCGCGCCGAATCCACCCCACGGCCCCATGCCGTTCATGCTGATTTCCGGGAAGTTCACGCCCGGTAAACCACCCGGCATGCCGTGCTTCAGCGGATATTCCGGGAAGCCGCCGTAATCGTCGGCCAACAAATAATCCAACCAGTCCGGCTTGCCGCCGGCAAACGCACGGCTCAAGCCCTCCCATTCGCCTTTCACAAAATGATCGAAGTACCAGGTGGACAACACGAGCTTCGCGTCGGGATTGCGTTGCCGGAGCAGGCGCGCCAACGGCTCGGCGACCTTGAGAAAACCGTTCGCGCCCCACGGCGTACATTTCGCGCACGTGCAACCGCCTTGATCATACGGCCACATC
>Ga0105046_10015372_pt1 | contig 11767 bp, 7 predicted proteins | sample MAT03_FD_78385 | JGI IMG/M metagenome (GOLD analysis project Ga0105046, IMG submission 78385) | Freshwater microbial communities from Lake Fryxell liftoff mats and glacier meltwater in Antarctica - MAT-03 (megahit assembly) | ecosystem: Environmental > Aquatic > Freshwater > Ice > Liftoff...
AAATGACTATTCTTTTTTGAGAGGCATTTAAATTTATGGCTTCAATTTCCTCATCAATCAACCCTGAGAGATTCATTCTGACCGGATGGTAATTTTCTTCAACATTTTGTGCGCTGGTCCAGGCCAGCAGATTGTCAAGCAGGTTCAATGTTCTGTTCGCTGAGTTGGATGCGATATCAATATACCTTACGATTTCTTCACTATCGTATTCATTCACCCCTTCCTTTAACATTTCAAGTACACCCAATATGGAGCAGAAAGGGCCACGTAAATCATGCCCGATTATTGAAATGAATTTTCTGTTTGTTTCAATGACCTCTGCCAATTTTGCTGAATTCGCCTGAAGAAGGCTCTCCACACTGGCGTTCCGGTCTTCAAGGTACTCTAGCCTGGAGTTATTCTCCCAGTCCGGCAATTTCCCGCGCGCGCTAACCTCACGTGATGTTGAGGTTAATTTTGAGCCACCGTTTTTGTAACAAGGCATCTTTCCGGAATCTGCCGGTTTGAATGGATAGTCTTGTTTAGGATTCATAAAAAAGGGTTTTTCGAAGTAAGAATATGGCTGCCTGTTTCTTCTGTTGATCTCTTCCGCCTGAGATTCCTGAAATGCGAAGGTGTCAGCCCTGTAGCGTTCTTAAACTGTTTGCTTAATTGAATTGAGTTTGTGTAATGCAGTTTTCTGGCAATTTCCTCAAGGTTAAGTTTATCATACACAAGAATTTCTTTAATCCGCTCAATTTTTTGCCTTACAATGTATTTTTCTATCGAAATTCCTTCAATTTCGGCAAAAAGTGTATTCAGTGAAATGAAATTATCGTCCACATTCTGGCTTATATAATCTGAGAAACTTGTTTTCAGGTCTTCGTCCGAGTTAATCTCCACATCAACAATGGCCATTTTTAATTTCTCGATGATTGCATTCTTTTTTTCATCGATAAGTTCAAATCCGGATCCCTGTAAAGCGATACCCAACTTACTGCGCTGGTTAGGTGTAACATCCCTGGTCGTATTTACAATGCCTAAACCGATGGTGTCATATTGAATTCCTATTTTTTTCATTTCGTCCTGGACGAGGTGCTTACAACGATTACACACCATGTTTTTAATAAAGAGTTTCATATTCAAACAGTTAGAAAAAATGCTTGTTTTTTGCTATTCCCGCTTAAGGTTAACCTTTCAGCCTGTGCTGTTCTGCACATTTAAACCAAATAATCAAAATCATAAGCGAACATATTCAATAAATAAAGGTAACCGGCAAAAAACCCTCAAATGTTATATAACCTTTTAAAGTTTTTATATAATTCCCACATTTAAACGAACTTGATATTAAGAACGAGCTTAGGTTTAGGTTTAGGTTTAGGTTTAGGTTTAGGTTAAGGTTAAGGTTAAGGCGATGAGCTGAGCAGCTTGCCCCGCAGAAACGGAGTGGATGCGGGGCAGCCGAAGCTTTGAGGCTAAGATTGAGGATGAGGACGAGGTTGTGCTTCGGCTTCGCTCAGCAACCCGACTGACAATTCAGTTTCTAAAGAATGGTTGCCTGGCTTACAGGCCGAATTCTACATCTTTAAATTTAATATTAAACTCAATCTGAGTTACATGAAAGAATACGATATCTCATCAAATTCAATAACAACTATCAATAAGTTTATATCTATAGCATATCCGGATACCAATCGGGTATCGGTCTCATTCAATGTCGGGAATGGCAACTGGCGCTAGAAATCTGAAATTACAGACTGAATCTGGTGCTTTGTCATCTGGAGTTTATAGGCAATATTCCTTAGCATTCTTTCTTCTTTACCTTCCTTATATTTCAGGTCAGATTCGGTCAACTGCGGAAATTTCTTTTTAATCCGGAATTTGAATTCCTCCAGATTCTGTTCGTTCATCCTGAGTTCCATCTTTGATGTTTTTTTTAGTTGGATAAGAGTTAATTGCCCGGGTTTAAAATGTATTACAACGTTTTAAACCCGGACAATTTTGAAAGGGTACTTCCTGAATTTTGGAGTAACCCATTGATGATAAATCCGGTTCGCATTGTCAGGACAACTGATTCGATTTAATTCTTATTAACAACTGTCAGGTCCTTTAATGCAATGCCCAGTTCATCCATATCGTGGTTAAATTCACGTTTGAATGATTCCCAGCCGCTCTGATTCTTTTCATAATCCTTGATTCTGGCCTTCAGGTCTGCGATTTTTTGTTCAAGCTGCTCAATCCGCTGCTTGTAAAGATCATCAAACGTTTTACCCGGTTTCCTCATTTGATCTTTCAACGCTTTAATACGGATTTCGTATTCGCTGATCTTTACTTCGCTTTCTGTCTTAAAGGCTCGCCATTCGTCAGCACTGGCAACTTTTTGGGCTTCGATGTCGGCTTCCTGCTGAGCATCTAACAAATCCTGTTCTGCTTCATCAACTTTGGCCTGGGCAGCTTCTTCTTTATTTGCTGACGACTGGCACCCTGTGAAAATTGTTCCGGCTATAAGCGAAGTTGCAAAAAGCAGTGTAAAAAGTTTGTTTTTCATGTCCTATTGTTTTTTAAGAGTAATCTTTGATCAAAAAGTTACCGGTCAGCGATTTGTAAAGCTAAACGGCAACTTTGTGATACAGCTGGGAATTACAAATCAGTAATTATTTTGTGTAATTCTTCTTTTGATTTTCCAAGTTTAACCTGGAGCCTGCCAAGCATTTCCTCTTTTTTACCTTCAGCAAACATCAGGTCGTTATCAGTTAAGGTTGCAAATTTCTGTTTGAGCAAACCTTTTTGCTCATTCCAGTTTCCTTTTAGTTCGGTGGAGTTCATGATATTTTTTTTTAAAGTGAAAAAGTTTTCACGGATCAAAATTACTTGCATCGGGATCGTATTGTGTTATACAATTCCGATCAGATATTATATCATTCACACATACGGAATCGGAAGATCTCAGGAACGCAAAAGAGGCTGCCTTTTACAGACAGCCTCTTTAATCATTTACAATTAAAACTTATACCTAAGTTGAGCGATTTGAGCAAAGCGAAAAAGCGCTTTACTTAGGTGAACCCCGATTTGGAAATTGTTGCAATTCACCAAAGCCATGAAACTGTTTTAATGTGGATTGCTTACAATTTCCTGATCGATTGAGCTATTTTCCTTTTCAAATCGCTCAATTTGGGTTATAATACTATTTGGCCAAGGTCGGTTGAAACACCTGTTGAAACAACTACATCAAATATTGTGATATGCCCGTAAGGAATTTCAGGAAAAATCGTTACATCATACAACCCTGCAGGAATTCCCTGTAAAAGGAACTGCCCACTTAAATTATTTACAGATGTATAAGTTATACCACCGGAAGTAGCTGATATCATAGCCATTACGCCCAAAGGGAAAGTACTTCCTTTTATGGAGCCGGTTATAGCCGCATCAATGACCCTGATTACAGGTTTTAACTGATATTCGCCATTCCCCTTAAGAATAATGGATTGACCAGCGTCAAAATCAAGCAGGAGCATATATGATACACCCGCTTCAAACGTTTCATGAACCTGAAGTTTCAAACCCGATTGCTGGGCGCTGGGCGTGCTGAGCGGGTGAACAATATTGTCCACAATCACTGAGTTGTTGGGCCCCAATATCAACCTGATCTGTGAAATTGTACCTGCATCAGGATCACCTGTTGCAATCAGCGTATCCAGACCATTCGAGAAATCAAGCAGGTTATATATGCCAGCGTTTGTGTTGAGCATTACTGCTCCTCCATTACTTCCGGTTATTTCAACAGCCTGCAAATCAATCAACACGGCATCGTAAGTGGCTGGAGCATCTGTCATACGGATCGATAGATGGGCTTTCTCTTTCGCGTTATCATTGTCTTTATCTTTACTGCAGGAGGCCACCAGCAGAACCATTAAGCTAAAACTAATCAGGGCCATCAACCTTGTTGCATTCCTGATCAGACCTTTTTTTTGAATCAAATGCATCATCTTCATTGTAAATTGTGTTAAGTTCAAATATTAAATATTCCCGCAAAGGTCAGGACTAATGCTCCGGAAAGCATTATACAATTCATGAAACAAATTGCATCATTCACACATTGAAGAAAGTATATGGTATGCTATGAATTTGATGAAAATGTGGAATGTTTGAATATTGGCAGGCACCATTTCAGGCCTGTGACCCAGGAACCATTATCCTTCAAAGCCTAAAAAGGATACCCAATTGCCACATTTAAAATCAGATTATCTGCTCTCCAGGATGGGCTTCCGAAGTTGATCTTATCAATTACCCAACGGTTGTTCTTTTCAAGCCAGGGTTTCCGCAATGGCATTGCCAGATCGAAGCGCAACAGGAAAAAGGAAACATCAATTCTTAATCCAATACCGGCTCCGACTGCCATTTCACCGGCGAACCCGGAGAATGAAAACGGGCTGCCCATAGTGGATGAATTTGATTTAAGCAACCATACATTCCCGGCATCAGTAAACAGGGCGCCTTTAAAGAAGCGATAGATATTAAAGCGATATTCAGCATTAAATTCCAGTTTTACATCCCCTCCCAATTTCAGGAAACCGATACTATCGTTATTCTGATTATAGGTTCCGGGGCCAACGGAATTAATCTGAAATGCACGGATGCTGCTGGGTCCGCCACTAAAAAACTGCCTGACATAGGGCAAAGTTGAAGAATTTCCGTAAGGCTTAGCCAGACCGGCATAAATCCGTACAGCAAATTTATTCCTGTCCGGAAAATTGTAATAACCACGGCCATCGAGGCTCATTTTTGCAAACTGCGAATAGGAAGACCCGGCAATAAGCGAAGGATTTTCGGATGAAATCTTATTGCCCGCTAATACATTAGCCAGTGAAAAGGCATTTCCTGCCACTTCCGTGTTAAGTTGAAGATAGGTTTGTATCGTTTTCTCAGGCAAAACCTGTTCATTATAGGTAAAGGTATAATTCGCCCCTGCTATAAACTGGTCTTCATAGCTTTTTTTCAGAAAAGGATTGGATTCGAGCAACTCAAGAAATGCATCGGACTTATTACCTACTGCGTTGTAGCTTACATTTACCGGATTCAGTTCATGCTCTTTCCGGATGTCTTCTTTCCATTTATATCCGTAGATGAACTGAAGGGAACGCATATCGAAGTAGTTACCCCTCTTCAGATAGTCATAAGAAAGCGAAAAGCGCGTTTTGGGCAAGTAAATACTGCTTGTCCGCTTCATTCTGAAAGGAACGAGAAATCTGGGATAAATAATCTCAATTTTAGGATTCAGGGAATATGACTGAAGATTCTTGTTCTTTCCACTCAATTGCGTTTCCCAGGAACCTGCCAGGCTAAAATTCAGGAATTCAGCACCTTTAAAGGTATTTCGGTCCAGAATACTTACATTCATGCGCGGGCCGGTGTAGTTGTTTGATTTCGAAACTATATCCACCTCTGCTTTGAAGGAATATTTTGACATTGGGGTCATTAGTATGGTTGCATCCAGAAATCCCGGGGCAGTTGTATCACTGTCGGTAAATTTTATACTGACAAACTTGAAATTGCCCATCGACATCAACCGGTTGAGCGTGCTGTTGTGGTTTTTGCGCGAATAGACATCATTTTTCTTCAGGAAAACCGACCGGGTAATAACCTTCAGACTGATTGACTTCCGTCTTTCTTTGCCGAGAAAGAGGTAATTACCATACGGGATAGTGTCTTTCACTCTTGAAGCAGCATTTTCGCTCAGGGAATATGCCTGATCAATATATACGTTGTTGATGCGATAAACAGTCAAAGCCTGCTGTGGAACACTGTCTTTCAGGGTAAGCCTGAAAACGACGGTTTTATCAGCTTCTGATGTATCGGCCTTAAAAAGCAGAAAGTCGGGATCAAAATAGAAGTAGCCGTTGTTTTTCAGCATCGCATCAATCCGCTCTCTCTCATTTCTTAGTTTTTCCAGGCTGTAATCATCACCGGGTTTGATCAGCGATTTCTCCTTTTCCGTATGTATAATTCTACTCAAACTGCTGTCATAAACAGCATAGTTCATTTCTTTCACCGCGAATGGCTGATGAATACGACTTGTATAGATCACTTTTGCGGTTTTCCTCTTTTCGGTAATGCTGTATTCAGTGAAACTCTTAAAGATGCCAATGTTGTAAAGTCTGGCGTCTATAACTGTAGATGTAACCATGGGCTTAACGTTATCCATCATAACAGGTGCCTCTCCGGTCCTCTTCATCCACTTTTTAAGTTTGCTTCCTGCAGTATCTCCGGCGGCCATATACCTCCACAATTTAAAGCGCATGCCCAAGAAGCTGCTGTTGGGTTTGGGATTCAAAGCGCCTTCAGCATTTTTTTTAATTGATCGCAGCTTTTTTTTGCTGATCTTTTCTGCTGATTCCAGTTTAACATTTGCACCGGTGTACAGTTTATCTCCCGGTGGCAAATGCTTTGTTCCGCTGCAGGCTGCCAAAAGCAAACATACCAGGATAATAGCGTGTTTCGTCAAAGCCGGGCTTTTCATTGCTTTACATTTTTTGATGAATCACCTTTTTTCCGTTTCGATTTGAAGAAATTCTTCCATCTGTTGAAGTCGCGTACATACATCAACCCTATACCTGTTTCAACAAGCTGGCCTTCAATGGCTCCTTCATACTGATTGTGACTGAATCCTTTCAGCCGGTACCGGCCGTCTTTAGTAAGTTTGTATTCAACCGTAACATCGGTGGTAATATCGCTTGCTGAATTTTGCTTTGCTTTCGCACCTTCAACATCAACCACACCCCCTACCTGAACAGTTAAGCGTTCGTTGAAGAGTTGTTTTTTAGCCCCGATATCCACCTGTGTCCTGCCTTCAGGCTGCCCCGATCCATAATCCTCATACGATTGAACATCAAAATTAAGCTCAACACCGGGCACCAGTTTTGAACTTAATTTATTGAGTTGTGCCGATAAAAATTTACCTACCGTTGATCGGATCGCAGTAGTTACACCTGAACTTCCCTCAGTTTGAAGCGGATTCTCCTGGATAAACCGGCCAAGCACCAACAGCGCAAATACCTGTTTGTTGAGCGCCGACGGATCCTCGTTAAGCATGTTCAGCTTTGCATTTACAGCCCCGCCAAAGATCCCTTTATCCTCAGGCCGCAACTGAATATCGAAGCTGATTTCAGGTTGCATAATCGCTCCCCTGAGTTTCAGGTAAACCAGGAAGGGATAACGCTGTTTGTAGGTGTTTTTGTCGGCATCGCTCAGTCCGCTCATCTGGTCAGACACCAGGTCGATGGGAGCAGCCCTTACAGTATAAATGGCATTGATGGATATATCAGCGTCTAATGGATCGCCATTCCAGATAATGGTGCTTCCCGGATCAATATCAAACCTTCTTTTTACGACCGATTCAAGGGTTACAATATAGCTGCCTTCATCGAGGTTGTAAGCGCCGGTCAGGCTCATTTTTCCACTCCTGTCAATGGTAAGGTTCAGGGCCGCTTCTCCCTTAACTACCAAAGAATCTGAAGAAGTAGGATCCATCATCAGCCTGAGAGTTGCCTCCTTATCAACTTCGATGACAGAGGAAATGTCAAATCCGGTCAGCCCGGTGGCCTTCTGGTTTTTCTTGTCATCACTGTAAAGGATGGGGTTGATTTTGTATTTATTGTCTATTTCTACAACATCTTCCCCTTTATAGGTTGTCAGTTTTTTTTCGGGAACGGCAAAAGTGAAATTTGAGCCGTCCTTCATTTTTATTTTAGCGTCAACCACCGGAAGCGACATTGGCCCCTTAACACTGAGGCGGCTGTCGATGATCATTTTGCCATAGAACACCTTATTATTTTCAGATGTTGTATTGAATAACAGGAAGTCCTCAGTTCTGACATCCAGGGCGAAAATGAAATTACTGAATTGTTCCATCTTAACCGACCCATCTATTGTTGCCTTGTTTCCGGCAGGATCAAGCATGGTGAATGAATTAAAATACAGACCATCCTTTTTAAGTTGAACCGTTTCGTTTTTCAATTCAAGGGTGCTGTTCAAAGCCGCGGGCTTTATAAAAGCATTGTTGAAGGTTAGCTCGCCCGTTATTTCAGGCGCTTTTGCATTTCCTTCAACGGAAACATTTCCTGTTAGTTTTCCGGAAGCCCCGGTGATGGTTCCCATGGAGAAGGCTTCTAAAGTTTTTAATGAAAGTGACTGAATATCTGCATTTATACTCACCGAGTTGTTGCCCCCTTTTGGAATGAAATAGCCTTTGGCCGTAACATTATTTTCGGCGCCTGCAAGCCTGACATCAAGTGTAAACTTTTCCGAAGTGGGGTTATCTGCAGTTACAGTCAGGTTCCCAATGGGTATCTGGCGGACAATCAGGTCGGAAATTTTTAAATCTGCAACCATACCATACGTGGTGTCAACCCTGATAAGCATGGCCTCCCCGTCAACTGTCCCTTCAAGCAGGCTGGTGTCTTTTGAAATAATTCCTGAGATATCGTCTAGTTTGAAGTTTTTGATCGCAATTTTCAGGTCGTCGTTGAACTTATCGTTTACCGAATGAATATTTACCTGGCTTCCCGCTTTATCGAGGAAGAGATTGTGGATTAAAAATCCCGGGGCCCCGAATTCTACATAATTATCGGCTGCAATGTTCCACTGATCATTCATCAGATAGAAGTCACCGGGATCGAGTGTCAATTTGAAGTTTTCGTTTTCCCTGACAATCCGGGTATTAAGGACAAGCTTTTTATTCTTCGCTTCATCAATTGAAGTAACCGTTGTAAAAATGGTTTCGTCGGCCAGTTTCCCGCTTACCAGGAAATTATCGAGGTTGAATTGCGGACCTGAAATCCTGGTAGTGGTTAATTTATAATTCAGGGCATTGGCATCTGAACTCACATCCAGCAAAAGGTTTCTGACTTCAGTCGTGCCATAAACGATTTTCTTCATTTCAGCATTCAGTTTCAGGTCATTCTTTTCGCTGTCGAAACTCCCTTTTATCAAACCCGGCTCTAATTCCCTGAGTTGAGGCAATAACAATTCTGAAAGAATGGGATGGTTGTGAAGTTGAACCTCAAAAGTAAAATTCTGAGGGTCTTTTCCCCCGGACAATGAATCAGTTGAAGAAAACGGAAAATAACTGTTCAAAAATATGCCAATCTCCCGGGCGAGGAACATGGGAGAGAATGTTCCCTTATACTTTATACCAACCAATGCATTGTTGACGGCTAATTCACTTTTTTTCGGTTCATTGATAGCCGCAAGCAAAAATGATTCGAGCAGATACTCCTTGTCCTCATGGGCGATGTAAATCTTCGTGATTCCTGCTGTGCCATTTATTTCCGATGCCGACCTGCCTTTCAGGTCTGACGATGCCATCAGGCTTATTCTGATATCCTGGTTGGCAATTCCGAGTTTCTGAAGGTCGGCCCCCTTCAGGTTCAGTTTGAATTTATATTGCTCCTCGTTGGGGTTCAGGTTGACCAGGCCATCAAAATCAAAGGCGGCATTTTCATCGTTTAGGGTTATTTTCCCCTCAAATTTCTGACCGGTGATATCGCCATCAACTACCAGGTTATGGTAATTATATCGGTTGAGATAAATTTGTGAAGCATCTGCCCTGATTTTCGCCCTGATGGTATTTTTGTCCAACCCACGGCCATTTGCTTCGGCTTTGAGGGAAACAGGTCCAAACATCGCGGTGTCCATCAGAAGCCGTCCAACATCGAATTTTACAAGGCTTAATTTACTTCTGAAATTTTCGTTTTTATCAATCGAAGCCGTGATGTCAGCAGACCCGTAACTGCTGTTCATAGCCACTGTTGTGACAAATGACTTCAGTTCACCTTTGAAATTTATACGCAAACCGATGGTTTCCGGGAGCGAAATGCTATCAGGGATTGCAGTGCCTGCCAGCATTTTTATATCTTTTCTACCTGATGATATTCTAAGGTTCGGAAAATTAAACCAGGCAGTTTCCGCATCGGGTAGCCCCTTGATGGTAAAATCGGTTTTTACATCGGTGTTGCTTCCGGTTTTGATTGTCAGATTTTTTCCGCTCAGGTTATTGACAGGTCCTTTCACACTTCCTGAAATGGTCGTTGTGTTCATCACATTCTTAAAAAATGGCTGTTTGTAAAGCCCGGCATTGAAATAGACAATCTCGGAATTTCTAACCCGTACATTTCTCAAATCCGCATTCAGGATCATGAATGGCAGTGAATCCTTCAGCGAAGACAGGGAAGAAAACCGGATGTTCAGGTCAGCATCCAGAGCAGAATTAGCGGTTTTCAATTTCAGCTTCTTCACGGTAATAGAATGCGGATCCATGCTGAAGTAAGTCTCAAATTGGCTGATTGAAAAATTATGCTGATCAACCGTTGAGAATTCATTTACTGATACTGCTGTTTTTGCCAAAGACCAATAAAAGTCGTCGGCTTTCAGCGTTAGATTCCTATAAAGCATGTGATTTACATCGAAGGCATTTTTTAATACCGGTGTATTCACAACATTGTATGCCAGGGTATTGTCATCCAGTTCAATGCGCCCGACTGATACCTTCCAATCGCTGTTTCCTGCTTTGGTGTTGTTAGCCAACCCGGCTTTTTCAGCGGACGAAACCATTTCAATTGATTTGTACCGGACATCACTTTGCGACAAGAGAACCTTTGCCGATGAGACGGTCTGCTTATCCAGGTCGATGGCTGAATTCTTCAGATCCAGGCGGTTAACAGCAGCAACTACAGACTGCCTGATGACAGAATCACCGTAACTGATTCGGGCATCGCTGATCTTTATTTTGTTGGCCGATATTTTCGGTAAAGCGTTTCCCGACGCTTCCTCTGCCGATTCTGAGGCTTTACTGATCAGCACATTAGCCATCAGTTTTTCGATCGTTACTTCGTCAATAGTATAAATTGAATTTGCCAGATCGATCCGGTCCATGGTAAGCTTTAATTGCTTCATGTTCAGTGATGCGTAAGTTCCGCCGTATTGATCGTCAAAGAGAAAACGGACGTTTTTCATCCCGACCTTATCGACTGTGATAACCCATTTGCTGCTTTTATCAGGCTCCACGGCTTTTTGACTGGCAGTATCGCTGAATGCGGTGAGCAGGAAATTAAAGTTAAACAAGGAATCGGCTTCCGTGCGGCGGAGGTTGATGACAGCATCTTCAAGCGCAAAAGAATAGATATCTATCTTGTTTTTAAGCAGCGCAAACAACCCGATGTTGACTTTGATTTCGCCTGCAAAAAGTAATGTATCTTTCTGAATATCTTCAAGATAAAGCCCTTTGATAACCACAGATTTAGGGAAGGAGATGCTGATCTTTTCCAGTTCTATCTTTGTATGGGTTTTGCTGCTTACAAAATCAATTGCATAGCCGGTAATCCTGTTTTGGATGGCAGGAACCTGAATCAACAGGGCAATCAGAATAAACAGCACCACAAAACCGAGGGCAACCCATAGGATTACCCTCAACGTTTTTTTTAGAAAAGAACCCCATTTATTCATCGCCAAAATTTGGTGTGTTTAAAACGTCAGTTAAATTCAAATAGCATTATGATTCATAATTCCGGGTCACCTGCTTTTTAAATGAACCTTGCCTTTCATAATAAGCATATGAAAGATTTCAACAAAAAAATACAATCAATCCGGCAAGCGGATGAAAGCATAAATCAAAACAGATTTCAAAGACAGAAATCTATATTTACAACATACAAAAGTCGGCTGAATATAATTAGTTTACGTTACATAATTGCTGTGAAGAGTTACATTATTCACACATCGTGGGGCTCAGGGC
>Ga0105046_10015375_pt1 | contig 11765 bp, 8 predicted proteins | sample MAT03_FD_78385 | JGI IMG/M metagenome (GOLD analysis project Ga0105046, IMG submission 78385) | Freshwater microbial communities from Lake Fryxell liftoff mats and glacier meltwater in Antarctica - MAT-03 (megahit assembly) | ecosystem: Environmental > Aquatic > Freshwater > Ice > Liftoff...
GTATAGCTTATATCAAATTCCATATCATTATTTTTTCTAATGCTACGCATTAGGATTATGACCACATAAATTAAGCTTTTATTTCCATTGCGTAATCTGGATTTATAGTAGCTTCAGTTAATAAATACCCAGAAACTGTTCATTGTGCAGGAATAATTGTTAAACAAAACCTACCAATAGAAATATTCACAAAGTCATCAATGGTGATAGATAGTATGTTTTCCAATGACAACGATGGTGCCAACAGAGGCAGCTTTTTGGCAGTAACCGAAAACACAATCAACTACCTACAAAGTTTAAAAATTCAACACGTATTGGATCTGGTTGAAAGCTTAAACAAAGATGAAGAATGGTTACTATTTTCAATTGACAGTGCTACCACTCATATTACATTTAGCGATTCATGGAACCAATTTATAAAAGCCATAAGATTATACAAGACTGCTTTATCTTCTACGTTTTTTTCATCAGAAATAAACCAGACTACAAATGAAATAAACAAAACAATAGACCTCAACAATTCACTACAAAGGCAAATACAAATTTATACCAAAGAACTAAATCTAAATAAAAAAGAAAGAGACCGTAATATAATTCTATTAAGACAAGGCGTTCTATCTGACTCTGATTTTGAAAAACAAGAAACGAACTATCTCAGCCAGTCAAGACAGCTTGAGATCATGAAAAGTTCTAAAATAATAAACGAAATCGGAATAGAAAAACTAAAAGCACTCCTGGCAAAAACCATCGATACGTATAAAAAGACTTTAGCTGAAATGCGAATTGAAGTCTTGAATTTGTCTCAAAATTGCAGAAATCACCTAGCTGAATGGAAAAATACCAACCTTTATATATCGCCAGCCTCTGGTAATTTTGTGTGGGCACAAAAGTTCAGTTCAAAACAGTATTTAACCGCAGGTTCGTTGTTGGGTACCATTGTGCCAGACATCCATAGAACTAAAATAATGGCTTATGCAAAAATTCCATCTACCGATTTGGTTGAAGTGTATAAAGGAGTAGAAGTTCAACTGATGCCACAAATCTATCCATTGTTGGATTACGGTTTTATATCAGGAAAGGTGTCGCAAGTTTCACTTTTACCTCTCAAAGTTCAAAAGGACTCAAAAGCTGGATCAGCAGATTATATTATAACAATAGTGATTGATACAAGCCTTATAAGCAGTACTGGTCAAAAAATGGAATACAAACCCAAAATGGTTGCCAATATTAAAATATTCACCAAAAACAGATCGATACTTACAAAAATATTTGAGCCGATAATTAAACTTCTAAAGTTCAATAAATAATTTAGCTGGTCAAAACAGTTCAATTTTGGTCCACTGCATTCTCAATAGATATTTTTCATGTGCGGTTTCTATCAAGCAAATATTTCATGAAATAGAAAAGTGGCCTGGAAGCTCCGTGTTTGTGACTGCCATAAAAACCCCAACACCGCAACTCTATTTATATATCTTTTTTTTTATAAACCATCTCTACATTTAAACCTTGCTTTTTGCTTGATATACAATGAAAAGGCAAGCCTTTGTGTGGATCAGTCTATTCTGTTTTTTGAAAATTACTTTCGGTTTGTTGATAAACTAGTGTTTTTTCAACATTACTAACATGTTTATCAACACTATTTGAATGTCGCTTTCCAATTGATCCGTTTATATGTGCTATTTTTGTGAAAACCGGCATTATTAACGCCCGCCTATATTGATCATGAGCGACCAAGATTTACCAATTCTTAGTAAAAACAGAAGTTTTAACAAAAAACAAGCGCGGCCCAGCGAGCAAATGTCCGAATTGGTTTTTGGAAAAATTCCGCCTCAGGCTATTCCTCTTGAGGAAGCTGTGCTGGGTGCAATATTGATAGAAAAGGAAGCCCTTTCTATTGTAATGGATACCCTCAAGGAGTCCACTTTTTACAAAGATGCCCATCAAATCATCTTCCGCGCCATGATTCGCTTGTTTGAGAAAGCACAACCTATTGATTTACTGACTGTCACTGAAGAGCTAAGAAAAAGCGGTGATCTCGAAAAAATTGGTGGGCCTTATTATTTGGTTGAACTGACCAACAAAATCGCTTCATCTGCCAATATTGAATACCATGCGCGTATCATCTCCGAAAAAGCCATATTACGCGAACTGATCAAAACATCAAGCAATGTAATCAAAAGCGCTTATGATGAAACAACAGATGTATTCGATCTATTGGATACTGCCGAAAAAAATCTATTTGAAATCACTCAAAACAACCTTTCCAAAGGATTTGAACGTGTTGGCACTTTAGCTACGCAAGCCATTAAGTTATTGGAATCCTTGGCGGATACTCCTTCGGGAACTACTGGTATTCCTACTGGATTTATTGAATTGGATCGATTGACTTCAGGGTGGCAACGCTCAGATTTGATTATTTTGGCTGCTCGTCCTGGTATGGGTAAGACTGCTTTCACCATGAGTTTGGCCAGAAATGCTGCAATGGATTACAACAATGCCGTTGCTGTTTTTTCTCTTGAAATGTCCAACATGCAGCTGGTGCAAAGGCTTATCAGTTCTGAATCCGAATTGGAAGGAAGTAAACTCCGCAATGGCCGGCTCGATGACAGTGAATGGAAACAGCTTCAGGTGACAATTGAAAAACTTGCGGATGTTCCAATATTTATTGATGATACTCCAGGTATAAATATTTTTGAATTGCGCGCCAAATGTCGTCGATTGAAAAGTCAACATGATATTCAACTGATCATCATTGATTACCTTCAATTGGTAACTGGCGGTGGAGACAGTGGCAATCGTGAACAAGAAATTAGTAGTATTTCAAGAGCGCTCAAAGGTCTTGCCAAAGAGTTGAGTGTGCCGATAATAGCACTTTCACAGCTGAATCGTTCTGTCGAAACACGCGCCAATTCCAAGCGTCCCCAGCTTTCAGATTTGCGTGAATCCGGAGCCATTGAACAAGACGCAGACATTGTATCTTTTATTTACAGGCCTGAATACTACAAAATAACTGAAGACGAAGAAGGCAACGACACACGTGGTATGGCCGAAATCATCCTAGCCAAGCATAGAAATGGAGCTTTAGGTACTGTTAAATTGCGCTTCATCGATACTTTTGCCAAGTTTACAGATTGGACAGGAGGTGACTTTGACAGCTACAACCGTCCGCCTACAGGTTATGAAGGAGTTGGTGGCAACTCTATATTAATGGGCTCACGAATGAATGATGATGACGATGATCCAGGTTTCTAGTCAAGCTCAGACATGCCAATACAATAGTGAATCACCTCAATCAGATGGAGACTTTTTTTATTGAGTCCGTCTGCTATTTGATGACGACAACTCGTACCGTTGGCAACTATAATAGCCTCAGGATTTCTACGCAACTCAGGAAATAATACCAATTCTGCTATTTGATTGCTGATATCAAATGTGTTTTTCATGTATCCAAAACTTCCTGCCATACCGCAACATCCTGAAGGAATAAGTTGGACTTCCTTTCCTCCCAACTCTGAAAGCAAGAAGAGACTGGCATTGACGTCAGCCAAGGCTTTTTGATGACAATGTCCATGAAAAACCAACTTCTCAGCAATTTTACGCTTGATGTCAAATTTGATTTTGCCCTTTTGGATTTGATTGAAAAGAAACTCATCAATGAGGCAGCTGCGCATAGCCAATGCTTCAGAACTTGCGGTCCTCAATAGTCTTGGATATTCATCCTTTAGAGTCAAAATTGCTGATGGTTCGATGCCAACTACGTCATATTTATTGAACGCATCAGTGGAAAATAGCTCCGTATTAATTTTTGCCAAGGTCATGACCTCATCCATATATCCCTTTGAAATAAGGGCGCGTCCGCTTGATTTGTGCTTTGGAAGCAGAACGCCAATACCAAAAAAGTTCAAAACCTCAACCGTCTTTATCCCAATTTTTACATCGAAACTATCTGTGAATTCATCACAAAAGAGGATTACTTTTTCATCATATTGGTTCTGATCCGTTTTTTGGGAATGCCCTTTAAACCACTTTCTCAGACTTTGTGTTTCCAGCAGAGGAAGCGATCTCCTTTGGTCGATTCCAGCCATTTTTTTCATGAAACTTGAAATTATGGAATTGCTCATGAAATAATTATAAACGGTTGGCATCAAGCTTCCGAATGAGCTTATTTTATCAAAATGACCTACCAACCAGTCACTCACATTCTCGCCTTTTTGCTTGCGATACTGATATTGCCAGGCGGCTTTCATGGCTGACATGTCCACTTGACTTGGACATTCGGATGTACATCCTTTGCATGAAATACATAGGGACATTGCATCAGTGATTTCATCCATAACCATAAAATTGACCTCGGCAGGATTGGCCAATAACTGTTGCAATGCTCTGGCTCGTCCTCTAGTATTGTGCTTTTCATCAAGTGTTGCATGATAACTTGGGCACATCGTTCCTCCCGCATCAGGTAGTTTGCGGCAGTCTCCTGAGCCTGAGCATTTCTCGGCAGAAGCAACCAGGGCATGAATAGATGTGTAATCAAATTTTTGCCAAAAATTCTCAACCCCTTGGGCTTTCTTTTGGCGAATGTTGTTATCAATGTCTGGCACATTGACAATTTTGCCTGGATTTAAGATATTTAAAGGGTCAATCGTGCTTTTCAATCTGATCAAAGCATCATAGACAATTGGGCCTAACATCATTGGGATAAAGCTTCCTCTTACTCTGCCATCGCCATGTTCCCCACTCAACGATCCTTTGTACTTTTTTACCAATTTTGCTGATGCTTCACAGATGGCTTTGAACTTTTGTATCCCTTCTTCGGTATGCAAATTAATTCTTGGCTTCAAGTGCAGTTCCCCATCACCTGCATGCGCATAATAAACAGGTGTCTGCCCGAAAGCATGCATCATTTGTTCAAATTCTCTGATATAAGCCGGTAAATCCGCCAAGGCAACGGCTGTGTCTTCAATGCAATTAATAGCCTCTTCCTCGGTATCCGTATTTGCCAATAATCCCAATCCGGCGGCGCGCAATTCCCATGCGTCTTTCATCTTTGTGCCTGTCAAGCTTACGTTGTAATAACTCTTAGTTTCTGTTAGCGTCTGAAGCATTTTCACTTCTTCTTCGAGACTTTGCTTTTCATCCATTCCCCTGACTTCGATCATCAACAATGCTTTTGGCTTTCCCATAATGAATTCAGCCATGTGTTCATATTTAGGCAATCCCTCTATTCCCGACAATACTTGATCGTCCATGAGTTCGCAAGCATAAGGCTTGTTTTGCATAACTGCCACTGTTGCTGTCATGGCCTCATCAATGCTTTTGAAATGCGCACAAATCAATTTACAACTTGCAGGTGGCAATTCTTGCAATTGCAGTTTGATGGCTGTGGCGAGGACCAAGGTACCTTCAGATCCACAAATAAGTGAACAAAGATTAAAAGGTTTTCCTTCTTGCTCAAATGGCTGCATTCGGGCCAATAGATCCAGTGCATAGCCAGTGTTTCTTCTGTTAATTTCAGGCTTGGGATACTGTTCGTTGATTTCCTTTTTCATGTCAATATTCGAAAGAATCTCATTGAGGTATCTGTATAGCTGACCTTCCAAAGAATTGAGCTGACATTTTTCATGAAATTCATCCCTGCTAAGTTCCTTGCAATGTATTACAGAACCGTCAGAAAGAATCCCTTCAATTTCCAGGACATAGTCTCTCGTTGTGCCATATCGTACAGAGGTGGAACCACAACTGTTGTTGCCAAGCATTCCTCCTATCATTGCCCGATTTGAAGTAGATGTGTTGGGACCAAAGAAAAGCCCATGCTTCGCCATTGACCTGTTTAGCTCATCGCGTATCACACCTGGCTGAACCCATACTGTTTTATCTGATGGATTTACAGTCAAGGTCTCTGTAAAATATTTTGAAAGATCCACAACTATTCCCGATCCTACACACTGACCTGCGAGCGAGGTGCCTGCTGTGCGAGGTATTAAAGATGTCTTGTTGTTCAAGGCATACTTAAGCAAAGCGATTAGGTCTTCCTTGTCCTTTGGAAAAACTACGGCCAAAGGGGTCTCCTGATATATTGAAGCATCTTGAGAATAGATACCTCGTACCATTGTGCTGCTATGCCAGTCCCCTTTGAATTCCTTTATCATAAACGAGCTTTAAATCTGCTGCAAGGTAAGAGACAATCCGAACTCTATCAATCAGTAATTGCGACTATTCCTGCTAAAGGTGCTTGAAATGAGTTACTTCAAAAGAAAATGAGTTTAAAAATTTCATTAAAACAATATGTTGTTTATATTTGCACCGACAAACAATTTATAACTTATTGTAGATCCAAATGATTACCCAAGACAGAATCGACCTAAACGAAAGGTTTATCAAGGTTTTTAGACTTTTAGAAGACCGAAATGTAATCAAGACCAACGATCGTGATGGCAAAGGAATCGGTGATTTTGCACATAAGCTATTGGGCAGAAGATCGTATGGCCATATTGTCCGATCATTTTTGAATCCAGAAGACAAAAGAATGATTGATTATCATCATGCAGCAATCCTCTGTGATGAGTTTGGTGTCAACAAAAAATACATGATGGAAGGCATTGGATCCCCGTTTGGAATCGATCTTCCTGTACCACAAATAGCAAGTTCGCCCAATAAAAGAAACAACATTTTGTTTACCTCGCTACAAGCCTTCGCCGGTGCGTCCGTAGCGCATGATAGCTTTGAATTTGAAGAAACAGATTCGTTTGAAATACCAGGACTTAACGGGCCAGGATTAGTAGCATTTCCCATCAAGGGCAACAGTATGGATCCAGTTATCAAAGATGGTGACATTGTAGTTTGTAAGGAGGTGGAACGCTTAACCGATATTCATGAACGTGAAATTTATGCCGTGAAATCAACTGGTTCTGTATGGATAAAATACGTGCAGCCCATCAGGGACGAAAAGAATAAAATTGCTAGATTAAAGCTGATATCAGCCAATCATCTTGAACACGATCCTTTCGAAGAAGAAGTTGGTGAATATACCCGCATCTACAAAGTGGTCCGAAGAATCAGTGCGGTGTAAGCGTTTAGCATCAAGCTTTTGGAAGTTCAATAGTAAACGTGGTGCCCTTATCCGCTTGAGAATGACTTACATAAATCTTGCCTTTGTGATAGGCCTCAATGATTCTTCGACTGAGTGAAAGTCCAAGACCCCACCCTCTTTTCTTAGTTGTGAAACCAGGCTGAAATACCGTGTCCCAATTCTTGCTTGGGATTCCCTTGCCGGTATCTGTTAAATGGACGATGAGCTTTTTGGTGGTTTCCTCTATTCTTGCAGAAATAGTTCCCCTGCCCTCCATGGAATCCAGAGCATTCCGGATCAAATTCTCAAAAACCCAGTCCAAAAGATGTCCATTTACTTTTGAATAAAATGCTTTTCCCGAAGCATCTGGAAAATCGAATACCACCCTTTTAGAGGCTCTCCTAGCCATGTAAACTTTATTGCGATCTAAAATACCTGTCAAATTCTCCTCGGTTAGGATAGGTGTAGAACCAATTTTTGAGAATCTCTCCGCAATGAGTTCCAATCTGAAAACATCATTTTCAAGTTCGTGTATAATCTCTGCGGTGTCCTTGTTTGAATGAAGTTTGAGGTGTTCGATCCAAGCCATAATTGCAGAAATTGGCGTGCCAAGTTGATGGGCTGTTTCTTTGGCCATTCCCACCCAAATTTTGTTTTGCTCATTCTTTCTGGCCGAACTGAAAGCCGAATAACCGATAAGTACAAAAAAGATAATCAAAAAGACTTGAACAATAGGAAAATAGGTCAATAGCCTTAACAATTGCGTATGCTCATAATAAATGTACTTTGCATAACCAGTTCCTTCAATTGGTTCTCTTCCTGATGCCTTGATTCTTTTCAATTGACTTTCTAGAAACACCATGTTCGTATCCTTGACCTCCCCCCAATTGGCTCCATCAGATATTCTTCCTGTCTCGTCCACGAATATGATGGGTATTCCCTTCAGAAGATCCGAATTCAATAACTCGGTTTCCATGCTTACATCTTTATTCAGGTTGTTCGGATCATTTAGTGATTCCTGCACACGCCGGTAAAGTTCAACTTTACTCTTTTCGCCGGAAGCTAGTTGTTGGGCCAAATATTCAGTGTAGACCATTGAGGCAGAAATGATAATCAGCCCAGTAAACGCAAGATACCATTTCCACCTACTTTTTTCCATATTGACTGTTGCCAGTTGTTTGCTGTATTTCTAAATAATTGTTCAAACGCAAAACTGCATTGTCTCGTATGTCCTTATAAAAAAGATTATAATCTCCTGCGTGAAAGTTATTTGAAAAATATAAAAACGAACCTCGAAATTTAGGTTTATTGGTCCATAAAAAGTCTGACTCAATCTTTGTTGTTTGCGTTTTGGGCTTCAATTTGTTAAAATCTAGAAATATGGCTCCTTTGTGTTTCTGCCGACTTACTTCTGCCCATCCTGTGGTCCATGAAACTGGATTAGTAACTGCAACATTTCCTGTTTCTTTAAATTTCTTAGGAAAGTGTCCCTTTTTGTAAGTTCTCCAAGAACAAAAGCAGTTTGTTTCGTCCGGACTCTCACATGGCTTTACATAGCGAAATGCGTTTTTGGGAACTGGTAATCCAACCAAATAAGCTACCACCAATTGTTTTTGAATTGGTTTTCCACTGACAAGTTCATTGACCAATCTGGCTGCATGGGTTGTTCCTTGAGAGTGTGACACGATCATAAATGGTGTGTCCTTTGAATAGTTTTCTATAAAATAGAGGAAAGCGTCTTTGACATCTCGATATGCCAAATCAAATGCCTGTTTTTGGCCATGATCTTCCTTTTGGAAGTAACATCTTATATGTGCTTGTCTATATCTTGGTGCATAAATATTTCCTACTGTATTAAATATGCTGGCTTGATATTTAATTGCTGTTTTTTCTGTTTTGGCGTTTATCTTAACGTCCCCCAAACTCGCGTTCCATGTAGATTTTTTATTCTTGCTCGTCAAAGTTGTTGGGTGCAAATAAAAAATATTCACCTTACCTTGTGGCTTAAGACTTATGGTATCAATCCCTTTGGAGACTATGTCAGCAGAATCCTTTTTCATGGGATGTGAGGCCCAATTGTCCATATTTGAATAATCTGTTGTGCTCAGATCATCTTGAAATAATAACTTGGTTTGGTATGAGGAGCAAGCACTCATGCAACACACAAGAAATGAGCAAACAATAATCGTTCGCAAAAAATTAAATAGTTTTTCGTTGTACAATTGACGTATTTTCATGCAAAAATAACACTTAAGTCATGCGTTTACCATTTTGTTTTCTTTCAGCCCTTCTTTTGGTAAGTTTTTCATTTCATGCCTGCTCAAAATCTGGCTCAGAAAAAGCTATTATTCAAAAACCCAATCCGTATTGGTACCAATCGAAAGCCGAAGTCAACGGTTATACGCTCAAAGAACAACGCTATGGGGTATTGCGCGATGGGTATGTCGTTTTAATTTTTGTTACGGAGGACTTCCTTACTTCAAAAAACGTAAAAAATGAATCTTATGTTGACAAGTCTTCTGTTCCCGTTTTTAAATGCAACATGAAAAAGCATTTTGTAACTGGCATGTATGATTACACGCTCATGAGTAGTGTATTTTCTCCTGCCAATGCTCCTTTGGACCACCCATATAAAGTAAGTTCTTCAAACTTGGACTGGTGCGGTCATGAATGGCTTCAAGTCAACAGAAAAGGGAATAATCTGGAGCTGGAGCAGTTCTCCTATTTTGAAAAAGAAGCTGATCGCAAGTTGTCCTTAACTTCGTGTTTACAGGAAGATGAGTTGTTCAATTTGATCCGTTTGTGCCCTAATCAGATTCCTACGGGGTTACAAAAAATGCTGCCCAGTACACAATACCTGATGATTCAGCATTGGCCAATTGAAGCTGTTGATGTTGACATAAAAAATATGGAATACAAAGGCAGTGATTTTTCTATTGACAATACAAAGTGTCTTCAGGTGCTAATGCCTTCTCTGAATCGTGAGTTGAACATTGTTTATGAAAATAATCCGCCCTATAAAATATTAGGCTGGACCGATAATTTTCCGAACAAGGAAGGAGACATAATGAAAAGCATCGCTAAGCTAAAAGAATCCATGCTGGAAGATTATTGGAATAAAAACGGGAAGGCCTATGAGCCCTTGCGCACTGTGTTAGGCGTCAAAGAAGAATAATTTTGAAGCGTTTTATTTCAGAATGGAGAAGATCATAATCATTTGCATATTAACCCTATCTTTGCAATAAACCTTATCCAAACATTCGTTAATCGAGTACAATAATTTAATTATGAAAAACCTGATTCCTTCTTTTTTATTGGTGTTACTGATTATCAGCAATATCAATTGTCAAAGCTTTAAAAACTGGAATTCCTATTCTATAGATGACGACAGAAAACTAGGTGCACAAGTTGCTGCAGAAATAGCATCAAAACCTGCCCAATTCCCTATTTTACCTGAAAAAGGAAATGAAGAGGCTTATGCTTTTGTCCGCGGTATTGCAAATCAAATTATTAACTCCGGGAGAGTAAAAAACAAAAATAACTTCAAATGGGAAGTTCACATCATAAAAGACGACAAAACATTGAACGCCTTTTGCACTCCTGGTGGCTATATTTATGTCTACACAGGTTTGATCAAGTTTCTTGATTACGAAGACGAATTGGCAGGGGTAATGGGACATGAAATAGCGCACGCTGATCTGCGCCACTCAACCAAACAATTGACAAAATCTCAGGGAACTGCCGTTCTTGCCCAGATATTAGCCATAGGTGCTGCGGGTGCAGGTGGTGCTGCAGTAGGCCAAGCAGCACAGTCATTGGCACAAGTAGCCACAGCCGTTGTTGGACTTAAATTCAGCCGTACACATGAGAGAGAAGCTGACAAGTTTAGTGTGTTTTACCTTTGCAACAGCAATTACAACGCAGCCGGTTGTGCGGGATTTTTTAAGAAAATGAAAGGAAGGCCTTCACCTCCTGTTTTTTTAAGTTCGCATCCTGATCCAGGCAACCGCGTCCAAGATATTACAAAACAAGCACAGGCACTTAAATGTCAACAGCAGAATTCAGATAATACAAGATTCAATCGTATCAAGTCACTGTTATAAGTGATTTTTGAGCACTAGACATTTGTACTTGATGTTGTGGATATGGAATCTTACCCCAAATTCAACGAAATTATTGTTGAGTTCAAATCGTATATCGCTCTTGACATCTTCTATATTCATGAGTTCGCCCGACCAAAATAATACATGAAACTCTAGTGCATATTCTCCCAAATTCATAAAACGAACTAATGATGCTGGATTCTTGCTCAGCTTTTCTTGGTCTTTTACTGTTTTAAGCAATATCTTTTTTAGAAGTCCGGCATCGGAATTAAAGGAAACATGTACTTTAATTTCAAACCTTTCCCTGTTGTGGCTATGCGTCCAATTGATAACCTGTCCTATTATGAGCATCGAATTCGGCACGATTACAGTTATGTTTTCGCGGGTTTCAATAAATGAAGTTCGCAAGCCTATTTTACGAACAATTCCAACTGTACCCTCAACATCAACTACATCACCAATGTGAATATTCCGCTCTGATAACAAAAGAATCCCCGAAAAAAAATCATTGAATGTCTGCTGTAGTCCAAGTCCAACTCCCACCAATAAAGCCGAAGTACCTCCAAGCAGCCAATTCATTTTTGCATCGATTA